>Ga0102934_1000660_pt1 | contig 23383 bp, 15 predicted proteins | sample SalPonR2_A_D1_MG_FD_78175 | JGI IMG/M metagenome (GOLD analysis project Ga0102934, IMG submission 78175) | Salt pond soil microbial communities from South San Francisco under conditions of wetland restoration - Salt Pond MetaG R2_A_D1_MG | ecosystem: Environmental > Aquatic > Marine > Intertidal... | reverse complement strand
GCATGTGCTGCTGTATCTGCACCGGATCGACCAGGTCGTCGGCCAGCCACGGATAGGCCGGCATGTTCGAATCGGGCACCACCGCCCGCGGATCCATCATGTGCAGCCGGTGCCAGTCGTCGGAATACTTGCCGCCGACCCGGGCGAGATCCGGTCCGGTGCGCTTGGAGCCCCACTGGAAGGGCCGGTCGTAGACGAATTCGCCGGCCACCGAATAGTGTCCGTAGCGCTCGGTCTCGTCGCGGAAGGGGCGGATCATCTGGCTGTGACAGTTGTAGCAGCCTTCCCTAACGTAGATATCGCGCCCGGCCAGCCGGGTCGCGCTGTAGACCTCCACGCCCTCGGCCGGCTCGACCATGGTGGCGCGGAACATCAGCGGAACGATCTGCGCCAGGCCGCCGAGGCTGATCACGACGATGATCAGCACCGCCATCAGGCCGACATTTTTCTCGATTGCTTCATGTGCCATGTCGATATCTCCTTCAGGCCGGCTGCGGAATGGCGATGTCGCGCGCACGATTCGGCGCGGTCTGCCAGGTCTTGTAGACGTTCCAGACCATGAAGAACATGCCGCTCAGGAACACGATGCCGCCGAGCAATCTGAGCGCGTAATACGGCTCGGTGCGCTTGAGCACCTCGATGAACGTATAGGTCAGCGTGCCGTCGTCGTTGAACGTACGCCACATCAGACCCTGCATCAGGCCGGCCGCCCACATCGCGGTGATGTAAAGCACCGTGCCTATAGTCGAAGTCCAGAAATGCCATTCGATGGCCTTGATCGAGTACATCTTTTCGGCGCCCCACAGGCGCGGGAACAGCGTGTAGAGGCTGCCGATCGAGATCATCGCGACCCAGCCCAGCGCACCGGAATGGACGTGGCCGATCGTCCAGTCGGTGTAATGCGACAGCGCGTTGACGGTCTTGATCGACATCATCGGACCTTCGAAGGTCGACATGCCGTAGAACGAGAGCGCGACGATCATGAAGCGCAGGATCGGGTCGGTTCTGAGCTTGTGCCAGGCCCCCGACAACGTCATGATGCCGTTGATCATGCCGCCCCAGCTGGGCGCCAGCAGGATCAGCGAAAACACCATGCCCAGCGTCTGCGCCCAGTCGGGCAGCGCGGTGTAGTGCAGGTGGTGCGGGCCGGCCCACATGTAGATGGCGATCAGCGACCAGAAATGGACGATGGACAGCCGGTACGAATAGATCGGCCGGTTGGCCTGCCGCGGCACGAAGTAGTACATCATGCCGAGAAAACCGGCGGTCAGGAAGAAACCGACCGCGTTATGGCCGTACCACCACTGCACCATCGCGTCGACCGCCCCCGAATACACCGGGTAGGACTTCCACATCCCGGCCGGAATCGAGATGTTGTTGACGATATGCAGTACCGCAATCGTCAGGATGAACGCGCCGTAGAACCAGTTGGCGACGTAGATGTGCTTGATCCGGCGCAACACAATGGTGCCGAAGAACACCACCGCATAGGCCACCCAGACCAGCGCGACCAGCAGTGCCAGCGGCCACTCGAGCTCGGCGTATTCCTTGCCCATGGTCTTGCCCAGCGGCAGGGTGATCGCCGCGCCGACGATGACGACCTGCCAGCCCCAGAACGTGAAGGCCGACAGCGTGTCGGAAAACAGGCGCGCCTGGCAGGTGCGCTGGACCACGTAATAGCTGGTGGCGAACAGCGCCGAGCCGCCGAAGGCGAAGATCACCGCGTTGGTGTGCAGCGGCCGCAGGCGACCGTAGCTCAGCCACTCGATGCCGTAGGTCAGGTCGGGCCAGATCAGCTGCGCGGCGATGATGACGCCGACCAGCATGCCGACGATGCCCCAGGCCACCGTCATCACGGCAAACTGGCGCACGACCCGGTCGTTGTAGGTCTGATTCTGATTCATAAGGTTTTGTTGTCCCGGTGGCGTTCTCTTAGCGAACGTATTCTCATTGACCCCTGATGGTCAACATTTGATACGGATCAAAGATTGACGCCCCGACCCGCGCACATCCGCCGCTCGCGGCAAATCTTGATGAAGCACGCGGGCTAGCTTGCCCGGTGCACGGGTTATTATCGCTGGAATGAAGCTGGATCAGGGCATTAACGGGCTGAAACCGCGCGACTGGCTGCTGGCAGAGAGCGTGCGCCGGGTGGACGAATCGACCGGCGATTTTCGGCTCGACGACGCGGCCACGCGTCAGGCGGCGCTGGCGCCTGATTCGCCAAGCGGCCGAATCCTGGAACGTGCGCTTCGACTGCCTGCTTCGGCCAGCCTGCAGGGCGACATCGACCACATCATGTCGGCCGCGCGCTGGCTGGTCCTGCTGCTGATGGCGCTGGGCTTCCTGGCCGGTGTCGCTGCCGCGTCCGGCCTGCAGACCGCCACCGCCACCATCGCGCTATCGCATGCCCTGCTGGTGCTGCTCGGCTTACCGTTTCTTCTGCTGCTGGTCTGGGCCCTGTTCAGTCTGTTCGGCCGCGGCGGCAGCGCAGCCGGGCTGCCGGGAAGAATGCTCTGGTGGCTGATGCTGCTGTTTACCCGGCGCTTCGGTCTGGCCGCCCACCGTCGGCACCTGGCCGCCTCGCTCAGCGAGCTCGGCCGCCTGCGCGGACGCACGCTGATGGCGCTTGCCACCCATTCGTTCTGGACGATGTTCTTCGTCGGCTGCATTGCCTGGATGTGGCTGCGGTTTCTTGGCCTTCGATTCGATTTCACGTGGGAGACGACCCTGCTTTCCGGCCGCTGGCTGGAGGATCTGATCATCGCCATCGGCTGGCTGCCGTCGTGGCTGTTCGGGCTTGCCCTGCCGAGCCCGGAGCAGGTGCAGGGCGTGCTTTCCGACCAGTCTCGCGCCGCCGACCGCGGCCTCTGGGCCGGCTACCTGATCGGCGCACTGATCGTCTACGGGCTCGCCCCGCGCGGCGCGCTGGCGGCATGGTTCATGCTGCGCTGGCGACGAGCCCGGCTGACCCTGGACCTGTCCCGGCCCGGTTACCTTAGACTGCTTCCGGCGTTGAGCGGGCCCAGTCAGGCGATCGGGCCCCGCGGCGAGCCGCCGCCCGCATTCGAAGCCGCACATCGCGTGAAGTCGGTGGAGGGCGGTCGCGGCGGCGCTGTCCTGATCGGGGTGGAACTCGACCACGACGAGACCCGCTGGCCGCCCGATGCCCCCGATTGCCGAGTGCTTGGACGGGCCGATAACCGACGCCAGAGACGCGAAATCATGCAGGCGCTGGAATTGCTGGACCCGCGGCCGGAAAAGATCGTCGCCTTGTGTTCGCTGGCCCGCAGTCCGGACCGCGGCACCATGGCCTTGCTGGGCGAACTGGCCCAGTTTGCGCCGCTGGAAATTCGGCTGGTCGATGCCGATCGTCTGCCCGACCTGGGCATCGACAGCGATGCCCGCCTCGAAGACTGGCGTGCATCGGCCGGCCGATTCGGCCTGCCTTGCCCGCACCCGCCGGCCGATGCGCCGCGGGACCGCATCGGACCGCCGCCGTGAGGGGACCGGTTACGCGTTTCGCTCTGCTGGCGGCCTTGCTGGCGGGCCCACTGACCCTGCATGCCGCCGAGCAGAACCGGTTCGAGCGCCTGCCCGACAATCTCGTGCTCGGCCAGACCAGCATCCAGTCTTTTGCCCAGGACCGCGACGGCTACCTGTGGCTGGCAACGCAGGCCGGGCTGGAAAAGTTCGACGGGTACCGCTTCGAGTCGTTCCGTTCCGATCCCGACGATCCCGGAACACTGTCCGGTCGTTTCATCAGGCAGGTGATGGTTGACGAAAGCGGTGATCTATGGGCTGCCAGCCACGGGCTGAACCGGATCGACACCGGCTCCGGTCAAGTCACGCGGTTCGGACTGAGGCTGCCGAACGGCGAGGTGACCTGGCCGCCGATCATCTACGGATCGCTGGTCGAGGACGTCGAAGGCGACATCTTCGCCGCCGCACATGGAACCGTCATGCGCTTGCGTCCAGGTCACGACGCGCTCTTGCCGGTCGAGGTTGATGGACCGGATCAACCCGGCGCCGGTCCGACACTGCAGGTGGACCGGAACGAACGATTGTGGCTGGCCGGTCACGAAGGTCTCTGGCGTTTCGATCGGGATTCGGATTCGTTCGTTCCGGCGCTCGGATCGGACCTGACCGGCACCAATCCGAGGCTCGCCGAGGACATGCTCGCCGTCGGGCCGGGCACCGGCGTGACCTATGTCAATGCCAACGGCGTATTCATCGTCGATCCCGACGCCGCGCAACCGATCCGGCACCTGCGGCCCAGCGAACATGGATTCGCGGATGATCGCGTCGACGCGGTGGCGGTGGATTCGGGCAACAGCATCTGGCTCAGGCTTCAAGGCGAGCTCGTCAGGATCCCTGCAACCGGGCCGCGGGAATGGCGGCGTTTCGAGCGGCCGCAATTCTTCGGCCCATCGGCGAACTCGAACCTGGCGAGCCTGAAACTGGCCGAGACCGGCGACGGCAGCACTTGGCTGGCGGGCCGATTCGGTGTGGCGCGATACGATCCTCGCAGCGATCGGCTGACTCATTTTCACCACGACCCCGCCGATCCCCGATCGCTCCCGCAGACGCTGGGCGAAATCGGCTACCGGATATTCCTCGACGACTTCGGCGTACTCTGGGTCGGCGCGAACCTGGGCGGGCTGGCCAAATTGACGCCGCAAAGCGACCGGTTCACCCACTTGCAGGACGTCAAGCCCTCCTTGATCAGTCGCAATATCGTGCGCGCAATTGCCGAACAAAGCGTCGAACAAGGCGCTGGCCGGGACACCGACGATGCCGAACTGGTCTGGGTGGCCAACCAGAACGCAGGCATATCGATCTGGCGCCGCAACGCCCCGCGCGATTACGAGATCGTCCATCACTATCCGCCGAACTTCGAAGACAAGCCTTCGGTCGGCGTTGTCCGCTCGATTGCCATCGACGCGCGAACGGGCAGCGCGTGGCTGGCCGGCAGCCACGCGCTGGGGCGAATCGAGACGCCGGGCGCGCCGATGGAGTTGTTCGCGCTCATGCCCGAACTGCCGGCGACGGCCCCGGGGCTCCGGGTATTGCACTTTCTCGATCCGGAAACGCTGCTGGCCGGTGGCGGTCGCTGGATCTGGCTGATCGACGTTGCCGAGCCCGACGCCCCGAAAGTACTGCGACGAACCGACATGCCCGCCGGCATCAACATATTCGATCTGCTCGGGCTGGACAACGGGACAATACTGGCGGCTGGCACGAACGGACTGGTCGAATTCGACCCGGAAAGCGGCGAGACCCGGGTTCATTATCCGGCCGGCCAGCCGGAACCCACACCGCGCAACGATGTGTTCCACCTGGCACGCGGCAACGACGGCCGGGTATGGGGCGGCACCCGCGGCGCGGGCTTGTTGCAGATCGATTTCGATATGGCCGGCGAACCGGTATTCGAATTCCACGACGCGGCCGACGGCCTCCCCGACGATACCATTTACGCGGTGCTGTCCGACCCGGCCGGTCCGCTCTGGCTGAGCAGCAACCGGGGCGTCATCCGCTATGACCCGGATGGCCCGGACGGCCGCCGGGTGCGCCAGTACACCCCGGCAGACGGCTTGCAGGCCTGGGAATTCAACAATACCGTGGCCCATATCGGCGCCAGCGGCCGCTATTACTTCGGTGGAATCAACGGCTGGAACGTCTTCAGGCCGGGCACTGTTCGCGATCTGCTGCATCCGCCACGCGTGCATATCCGATCGGCCACGGTCAACGAGCGACCTGTGGCCCTTTCGGCAGACGACCCCGGTCTCGACCTGGCGCACGACCAGAACCGGTTCGTCATCGATTATGTCGGGCTTCAGTTCAGCGACCCGGACCGGATTCGCTACGCGGTCCGAATGCGGGGGCTGGACGACCGGTGGATCGAGGTCGGCGACAGCCGCCGCGCCCGGTATGCCAGCCTTGCGCCGGGCCATTACAGTTTCGAGGTCAAGGCGGCCAATCTCGACGGGATCTGGTCGTCGCCGAAGCCGCTGCTTCGGTTCAACATCGCCCGACCCCCGTGGGCAGCGCCGCTGGCCTGGCTCGGCTATCTCATGGTGTTAGTCGTTCTCGCACTCGGCGTTATCGGCTACCAGAAAAGGAAGCGCCGGCAGCTGCAGCAGTTGGTGGATCAGCGCACGCTCCAGCTGAAACAGCAAAAAGAGCTTGTAGACCAGCAGGCCAGCGAGCTCGAGCAGGCACTGCAGGCCCGGACGCAATTGTTTGCCAACGTGTCGCACGAATTTCGCACACCGCTGACCTTGATACAGGCAAGTATCGAGAAGCTCGAGCAGGCGCCGAATCGCGAGGCCGCGGCGCTGGGGCGCAAATACGTCAACCGCCTTGTGCGCATGGTCGAGCAGCTACTGGATCTTTCCCGGCTCAGGCTTGCACCGACGACCGAGGCGGGCAACCCGTGGCGGCTGGACTCGGTTGTATCCCAAACGGTCGAGGCCTTCCGTTCGGCCGTGGAGCATCAGCAGATTCAGATCGAAAGCCGTATCAACGGCGCCTGGCTTGCGCAATGCCCGCAAAATCTGGTCGAGAAAATATTGCTCAATCTCATCAGCAACGCGGTGAAGTTCACCCCGCCCCACGGTCGCATCAAGGTATCGCTGCAGCCGGCCGGCGAGAATGCCGTGATCTGCGTGGAAGATACCGGTCCCGGCATCTCCGAATCCGATCAGGCAATGATTTTCAAGCGCTTCTATCGCGCCCGAGCCGCCGACGCCAACCATGTATCCGGCGCCGGTATCGGGCTTGCGCTGGTGGCCGAAGCCGCGCGTGCATGCGGCGGCAGCATCGATGTGACCAGCCGGCCCGGACATGGCACGTGCTTCTGGGTCTCGCTGCCGGCAAGGCGGCCGGCGCCGGGCGAAATGGTTCGACCGGCCCGGGTAGACCTGGACCGTCAGCGTCTCGATCTCGAGGCTCTGAAACCCGAGCGGGATTCGCCCGACAGCGCAGAGCCGGGGCCGGGCGCCATGGTTGCGCCGGAGGTTCGCGGCACCGTACTCGTTGTCGAGGACAACGCCGACCTTAGAACCTATCTGGCGCAATCGCTTGCGCCCGAATGGCATGTGGAACAGGCAGTCGACGGTATTGAAGGATTTGCCACAGCGCGCGAAACAGCGCCGGACATCATCGTGACCGACCTGATGATGCCCAACGCCGACGGCTTCGAAATGCTGGCGCGACTGCGCGAAGACATCGAGACCAGCCACATTCCGGTACTTTTCCTCACCGCGCGACAGGACCACGAAACCCGAATCAAGGCCTTCACCCTCTCGGCCGATGCATTTCTTTCCAAGCCTTTCGAAATCGTCGAATTGCGGACCCGCCTCGAGCAGATGCTGGCGCAGCGCGAACGTGTTCGAACACATATCCTGGCGCATATCGGGCAGCGGCTGGAGCCTCGCGAAAAGCCTGCGCTGGTCGCTTCCGAGACCCCGGAACAACCGTCCGACCTGGCCCCGCGCGACCACAAGCTGCTTGAAGGACTGCACCAATGGCTGGATATCCACTGCGCTGACCCCACTACCGACGTCCAGTCGATGGCCGACGCCATCCATCTCACGCCGCGCACGCTGCAGCGCAAGCTGAAGTCGCTGATCGGACGCACGCCGGCCGCCTATCTTCGCGAGTACAGGCTTGCAAGAGCCCGGAAACTGCTTGCATCGACCGACGACAGCGTGACCGACATCGCCCACGCCTGCGGTTTTTCCAGTTCACAGTACTTCAGCCGGACGTTCCGCGATGCCTACGGCGTGCCACCGGAAAAATGGCGTCGGGACCAGACCGGCGCGGACGCTTGAGCCAGATCAATCATCTTTGGGCCGAATGTCGCGCAAGGTCAATCGAATGTCGCTTCAGGTCAAGCCGAAAAGCGGCGTCCTGCGTAAGCTTGATCCCACGAATGCGCGGTTAACGACAAAGCCACGCTCCCGGCAACCCCGCCGCGCATTCGTCCCATTCGGTGCTCAGGATTCAGTTCCGATGCTGAGTTGGGGGACAAGGCCGGTGCCCCTTGCGGGCACCGGTTCTTTTACGTTCGCACGACATTCCCGAGGTCAAATCCGATCCAGCGCCACCAGCCGCATCGTCAGGTCCGTGACGAAGAATTCGGTTCGGCTCTCGAAACCCGAATCGCTGAGCGCATAAACCCATAGGCGTCCCCGATCGTCGGTGCGCGCGGCGAATTCCCGCCCCTGGCTGGAGACGGTCTTGAGTTCCCATGTGCCGGGAAAACCGACCTCGTTGCAGTCCTGCGAATTGGCCATGTCGCCGACGACGATCGCATCCGGGCCGCCTGTCGACTGGTTGCCCTTGTCGATATTGAAGCGGAAGTCGCCATCCTGTTCGATCACCGCAGGCGCCATGCCGGCCGCGCCGATCTTGATGAATACGCTCTCGCCCGGCGCGCCGCCGACGCCGACGCAGTTTGCCGGCACCGCGGTCGCGAACGTCATGTCGAATTCCAGCGCGTAGGTGGTCGACGGCTCGAGACCTCCGACTGGGGTAAACAGCATCATGGCCAGATCGTCCGATCGATTGGTACCGGCCAGTTTGAAACCTCTTCGACTGGTGAGCGGCGCCGGCAACCGGGTCCATTCAGCCTCGGTCTCGATCAAGTCGCTCTGGGGCTGGCCGAAATCCGCGAACAGACCCTGCCAGCGGTCCGGTCCCGCATCCAGACTGAATTCAATGGTTCGTTCGAAGATTTCGGCCTGGCCGCAACGCAGACCTTCGATGGGCGTAATGCGGTCGATCGACATTTCGCCGGGCTCGAATCCGGGCAGATCCGGCTGCCAGCTCATGGTGCCGTTGTTGCAGTCCTCGAAGCTCAGCATCACGCTGCCCCAGGTTTCGCTCACGATGGCATCCGGATTACCACTGTCCGGGGGAAACGAACCGCCGCTGAATCGCACCAATTCGACGCGGATTGTCATGTTGTCCACCTCGCCGGTGCCGAACAGCCACGCCGGTTCGCCGAACATGTCGTAGGTCAGCCAGACGACGACCGCCCGGCGCGCGTCGATGACCTCGATCTGGACGCCCTGGCGATTCTTGATCGGGTCGGTCCAGTTGCCGGTGAATCCGCCGCGCAGCGTCAATTCATTTGCCGTAGCGTTGACCGAAGCGAACGAGGCAACAAGCAGCGTGAGCAAGAAAATCAATGATTTCATGATGATTCTCCGATTAAGGGTTCTCCCCGAGTGTACTACCGTGAGCCGGAAATTCAGGAAACCGGACCCGGAGCGCGTTGATCGAGTCGCTGCCGGTAGCCCTGGGCCGGACAGTCCTGGCGATCCCGAACGCCAGATACACCAAAGCCGGATACGGTCGGCGCGCCGATCCATTATGCTTTCGGCATGCAAGACGCCCGATCTTCGATTCTGCGCCTGTCCGTGGTCGGCCACACCAACGTCGGCAAGACCTCGTTGATGCGCACGCTGATGCGCGACGTGTCGTTCGGCAACGTAGCCGCGGGATCGGCAACCACCCGACAGGTAGAAGGCGCACGACTGCTTGCACAGGGTCAGGCGGTCGTCGAACTGTTCGACACCCCGGGCCTGGAAGACGCCAGCGGGTTGATCGAGCAGCTCGGCGCCGATACCGCGGAGCGACACGCCGGCCCGGAGCGAATCGAAGCTTTCCTCGCCTCCAGCGCCGCCGCCGGACGCTTCGAACAGGAAGCGCGCGTTCTGAAACAGATGCTCGACAGCGACGCGGCGCTTTACGTCATCGATGCGCGCGAACCGGTACTCGGCAAGTACCAGGATGAACTCGCGGTACTCGCGCTTTGTGCCCGTCCGATTCTGCCGGTGCTGAACTTTGTCGCCAACCCCCGCAACCGCGTGGATGAATGGCGCGAGGCGCTTGCACGCGTCGGCCTGCACGCAGTGACCGAATTCGATACGGTCGTGTTCGCGCTGGACGCCGAGGCCAGAATGTGGCGGCGGCTGGCGACCCTGACCGACGCTCACGCTCCCGGTCTCGAGCGGTTGATCGACGATCGCGAAGCGCAGGCGAAGTGGCAGCGGTCTTCGGCCCGGGCCATGATTGCGGAATTGCTGGTCGATGCCGCGGCCGCACGCCGGACCGCAGACCGCGACGACAGCGACGAGATCGACCAGGCGCGGCGTTCGCTGCGCGAAGCCATCGCACAGCGCGAGCAAAGCTTCGTCGAACAACTTCTGGAGCTGTTCCGGTTTACCGAAGCCGACTTCCGAAATCTGCCGCTGCCGATAGACCGTGGCCGCTGGCAGACCACGCCGTTCGATGCGGCCATGCTGGGCGTGCTGGGGCGTCGCGCCGGCGGCGGACTGGCGGCAGGCGCCGCGGCAGGTGCGGTGGTGGACGTTGCCACGGGCGGACTGTCGTTGGGTGCAGGCACCCTGATCGGCGCCATTGTTGCCGGTGGCGGTGCCGGGGCCTGGCAATTGCGTCGCGATATTGCCGATCGGCTGCGGGGCCGGATCGGTGTAATTGCCGATGATGCTGCGCTGACGATGCTCGCCGCGCGCGCATTCGCCCTGCTGGATGCCCTTGGACAGCGCGGCCACGCCGCTCAGAATCCGGTCGAGATCGCCCGCAGGCTGCCGCCGCCGTGGCCCGACCGGGGATTGCCCGGCCCGCTGATCAGGGCGCGCCTGAACCCCGGCGTCTCGACCCTGAATCGGGGTGAAGGCGCGAACGCCGAAGCCCGCCAGTCGCTGGCCGGCGAACTCGGCCGTTGCCTGGGCAATACAGACCAGCGCAGCCGCCAGTCCTGACCGGTCGAATCAGCACCCGTCGCGGAATATCCAGTCGGGCAGCAGGCCATCGACGTCCCTGATTTCCCGCCGGCGCTGCGCGGCACCCGGCAGCATGCCTTCGACCGCATTCCAGAATCGCGGTGAATGATCGGGATGTTCGAGATGGGCCAATTCGTGGACGAACACATAATCCACCAATCCGGGCGGCAGGAACATGAGCCGGATGTTCAGGGATATGTTGCCGTTGACCGAACAGCTGCCCCAGCGGGATTTCTGGTTGCGCCAGGTCACCCGGCCGTGAACCAGGCCGTGGCGCTCGGCCAGGGATCGAAGACGCGGCACCAATCGGTCGTGCGCACGCTGTTTGAGTGCAGCCAGCAGAACCGCACGGGCCGCATCCGGCCGGCGTTCCGGCAGCCCTATCGCCACGCCCTGTCCGGTCCAGCGAAACCGATGCCTGTGATCGTCGCAGTAACGCACTTCGACGACCTGCCCCAGCGAGCGCAGCGCAAGTTCGGACGGAAACGGCCCGGCCTGCGGGCCTTCACTGCGGCCAGCCCTGGAACGCGCACGGGTCTGCTCCACCCACCCGCGGTTGGCCTCGACAAACTCCCGGATCGTGCGCCCGCTCGCACCCGGCGGCGCCACGACTTCCAGCGAGGCATCCCGGAGAACCTTGAGCTTGATTCGCCGCGCGCGAGGGTGGACCCTGATTCGATAAGACAGCGGCATCGCGAAATTATATTCCAGGCCTCCGGACCGGACAGCGCCAGTCGAAGTCGAAGTCGGACCGGGACCGCGGAGCACTGCCTTGGCGGGCAGCCCAGCGGTCCGGCGATGGGAATTCACGCAATTGCGGGGGTAAACTGACAACCATGCGCGCAATGGTGCTCGAACAAGTCGGCCGGATCGAACCCGATGGCGAGGCCCTGAAGCTGCGCGATCTGGAAGTGCCGGAACCGGGCCGGGACGAAGCGCTCATCCGGGTGCATGCATGCGCAGTCTGCCATACCGAACTGGACCAGATCGAGGGCCGAGTCGCCACACCGCTGCCCAGGGTTCTCGGACACGAGGTTGTCGGAACCGTCGCGGCGCGCGGGGCAGACACGCGGCAGGTCACCGAAGGGCAGCGGGTGGGCGTGGGCTGGATCGGTTCGGCCTGCGGCGAATGCAAGTGGTGCCGACGGGGCGATGAAAACCTGTGCCCCGATTTCAGGGCCACCGGCCGCGACATCGACGGTGGCTATGCCGAGTTCATGCGCGTTCCGGCCGCTTTCGTACATCCGATCCCCGATCGGCTTTCCGACACGCAGGCCGCGCCGATGCTGTGCGCCGGCGCGATCGGCCTGAGAAGCCTGCGGCTGACCGAATTGCGCGACGGCCAGATACTGGGGCTGACCGGCTTCGGCGCCTCGAATCATCTTGTACTCTCGCTGGCCGGCATTCTTTACCCGGAAAGCCCGGTGATGGTCTGGGCGCGGGATGCCGGCCAGCGCGAACAGGCGATGGCGCTGGGGGCCGAATGGGCGGGCGATACCGGTGAATCGCCGCCGGAAGCGCCGGATGCGATCATCGACACCACGCCGGTCTGGGCCACGGTGCTCGCCGCGCTGGACAAACTCGCCCCGGGCGGGCGGCTGGTGATCAACGCCATTTCCAAGGAAACCGGCGATCGCGATCGGCTGGCCGAACTCGACTACGAGAAGCAGCTGTGGCGCGAGAAAGAGATCAAGTCGGTCGCCAACGTCACCCGTCGCGACATTGCGGACTATCTTGAAATCGCGGCCGGGCACGAACTGACGCCGGAGGTCCAGGTCATGCCGCTGGAACGCGCCAACGCGGCGCTGACGAGAATCCGCTTCGGAGATTTCCGCGGCGCGTTCGTGCTCGATGTCAAAGACGCCGCCGGGGACGACTGATGAGCGCGCGCCGGATCCGCTGGCCGATAATGGCGGCGCAATTACGAGAATCCATATGAACAACGATCCTGATCCACCCTTTCGCGTCGTCGAGGTTTCCGATGGTCGCTACTTCGCCGGCGAAATCTTCCGGCGCAAGCTGGGCGGCACGCTGCCCGACTACGGCAGGCACCTGGTGGCCGTATACCGCCACGATCCGCTGCACTTCGCGCCGCTGGGCTACCTGAACATACTGCGACACGGATCGGTTGCGCTGGTCGGCGGCGGCAGCGTCGACGGCCGGGCGTTCGCCGACATCCCGGCCCAGGCGTGCCGCGACATTCGCGATACCGGCGGCGTGCTCTTCTGTCTGCTCAGCTACGCCTTCACCGAAATGGCTGACGACTTCGAGGCATTCTTCGGTTACTGCGGCGATGCGCGCGCCGAGGAAGTCGATCTGCAGGCCGGTTTCCGCCACACCCGCCATCCAAAACTGCTGGCCAACTACCACCGCCCGCTGGACGCCGAGCGGCGCGATCAACTGCTCGACGACGTTTTCGCGCTGGGGCCGTTCTGAGTTCGGCGAAAACATAAAGGCTGAACCGAAAATCAGGACAGCTCTCGCAAAGGCGCCAAGGCGCTAAGACAAAACAAGCCACAGAAAAGGCAAAGGCCGAACCGAAAATCAGGACAGCTCTCGCAAAGGCGCCAAGGCGCTAAGACAAAACAAGCCACAGAAAAGGCAAAGGCCGAACCGAAAACCGGGACGGCTCTCGCGCAGGCGCCAAGGCGCGAAGGAAAACAGCGTGAAAAGCAGGCGACGAAGAGTGCGAAGAAGGTACGAAGGACACGAAGAAAGGTAGAAGAAAGAAAGCTGGTCAAGTTCAGCTCTTGTCTTTCTCTGCATCTTCGCGTCTCTCATCGAACAGGCTTGCTGGTGCGTTTCGCTGCGCTCAACAGCACCCTACAGAATCACTCATCCGCGTAGGGTGCTGTTGAGCGCAGCGAAACGCACCAACTGTTTGCTTTTCTGTATCTCGTTTTTCCTTCGCGCCTTGGCGCCTTCGCGAGAGCCGTTTTGGCCTTTCGTCTTTCACATCTTCAAGACCGTCCCGAAAAGGCAGCGTCCTGCTTGTGGTCAGTCGACATCCTCGAGCAGCAGTTCCAGATCGGTCACCGATTTCCAGTCGCGGCCGCAGATGTAGCGCGGCAGGTACCAGCGGTCGCTGCCTCGGTCTACCGGTTCCGGCGTGCAGCCCAGCGCCGCCTCGATGCCGATCGAAGGCCCGTGCATCGGGAGGTATTCGCGCCTCAGGTAGTCGCTGGCCTGACCGTAGGGGTAGGCGAAGAAGCGCGGACGGCGTCCCGACCGGCGCTCGATGTAATCGCTGGCCTGGTCGACCTCGGCCCGGCATTCGGCTTCGGTCTCGATATGGCGGAAATCGCCGCGCTTGTTATCGCGCTGCGCGGTGCGGGCGAGCGAGCCGTGGTTGTGATCCCAGCTGTGGCTCTCGATGCTCATCAGCCCCGATGCATTGGCCGGCGCCCACCAGTCGTCGGGCCATACCCCCAGGCTCATGTAGTCGACCCGGTCGAGTTCGTCGCGCGCCTCCGGCGAGGCGATCACGAACGAAGTCACGTGGGGCATGTGCGGCGAATCGTCGGTCAGCGCCGCGGCGAACCCCGCGACCCGCTTGAACACGCTGGCCTGGCGTCCGCAGGTGGGATGGTCGAAATCGTGAAAGTCCATGATCGAGCCGTCGTCCATGGTCAGCACCACGGCACGTTCGGGCAGCGCCCCGGCCGCCCGCCGAGCCAGCGCCTCGGCGAGCGGCAGGACGACCCAACCCAGGCGATCCAGCAGCACCAGGTCTTCGCTCAACGCCACCAGGTCGTTGCCTGCGTGGGTGTTGTCCAGCACGTTGACCGAGTGCCACGCAAGAATGATCAACCGATCGGCCATGGTCCTGATCCGAGACTCAGTCGTCGGAAGCGAAGCTTTCGATGATGTAGCCGCCGGATTTTTCGTCGTGGCGCAGCTTGACCTGACCGTTCGACTGCATCTGCTCGAGCAACTGGCCGAAGGACTTGAAACCGTGGTAGCTCTCGGAGAACCCGGGGCGGCGGCGCTTGAGGGTCTGCTTGACCATGGAGCCCCAGACCTTTTCCGACTCGTCGCGGTCGCGGAACAGCGCCTCGATCGTTTCCAGCACCAGGTCGAACGCTTCCTGACGACGCTCATCCTCGGTGCTGGTGTCGCGCGCCGGTGCCGCAGTCTCTTCTCCCGACGATTCGTCGGCTGGCGCGGCCTTTGCCGGTGCCGCTTTCTTCTTGCTCTTTTTCGACGATTTCTTCTTGGCCGCGCGCTGCTTGCGCTCGGTCTTCTTCTCGCTGTCGCGCACCAGGTCGTCGTAGAAGATGAACTCGTCGCAGTTGGCGGTCAGCAGGTCCGAGGTCGAGCTCTTCACACCCACGCCGATGACCAGCTTGTTGTTTTCGCGCAATTTGGAGACCAGCGGCGAGAAGTCCGAATCGCCCGAGATCACCACGAAGGTGTCGACGTGCGCCTTGGTATAGCAAAGGTCCAGCGCGTCGACCACCATCCGGATGTCGGCCGAGTTCTTGCCCGACATTCGCAGGTGCGGGATTTCGATCAGCTCGAAGGCCGCCTCGTGCATGGCCGGCTTGAATTCCTTGTAGCGCTGCCAGTCGCAGTAGGCCTTCTTGACCACGATGTTGCCCTTGAGCAACAGCCTTTCCAGGACCTTCTTGATGTCGAACGCCGAATAGCGCGCGTCGCGAACGCCAAGGGCGATGTTTTCGAAATCGCAGAACAGCGCGAGGTTGCGGGTGGGAGTATTCATTGACTGCCGGCTCTATTCGATGACTGCGGCAAGCTTACCAGTCGCGGACCGTTGCAGCGATGCCGAATGCAGGCGGCGCCGGCTCGGCAAACCTGACAGAATTGCTGCATGCAACCCGATTTCGACGCCATAACGCCGGCGGTCGTCGACTGGCAGGGCGATACGCCCTATTCCGCGCGCTTCGGCGACGCCTACTTCTCGCGCGACGACGGCGCGGCCGAGTCGCGCGCGGTGTTCATCGAAGGCAATCACCTGCCCGCGCGATTCGCCCGGCTCGAGCCCGGCGAGCTGTTCGTCATCGGCGAAACCGGCTTCGGCACCGGCCTCAACATGCTGCTGGCAGCGGATTCATTCACCCGCATCGCGCCGCCCGCGGCGAGGCTTTCGCTGGTCTCGGTCGAGCGCCATCCATTGCACCCCGAGGACCTGGCTCGCGCGCTGGCAGCACGGCCGGAACTTGCGCCGTGGAATAAACGGCTGCTTGCCGAATACCCGCCGCTGACCCCGGGTTTTCACCGTCTGAGACTGGCCGAAAACATCGACCTGACGCTGATGTTCGGCGACGCCGGGACCATGTGGCGGCAATCGGACGCGACGGTAGACGCCTGGTTCCTCGACGGCTTCGCGCCCGACCGCAACCCGGCGCTATGGCAACCCGGCCTGCTTGAGACCCTGGCCGGACATTCACGACCGGGTTCGACCTTAGCCACATTCACGGTGGCAGGCGCCGTCCGGCGCGGTCTGGGCGCGGCAGGCTTCGAAATCCGGCGACATCCCGGGTTCGGACGAAAGCGGCAGCGCCTCGAAGGCCATCTTCCCGGGGCCGCGCCTGGCCGGCGCTACAGAACCGGCACTGCAGTAGTTGCAGGGGCCGGGCTGGCCGGCGCCACCACCGCCCGCGCGCTGGCCGAACGCGGCTGGCAGGTGCGGGTGATGGACCCGGCCGGGATCGCGACGGGCGCCTCCGGCAACCGCGCCGGCGTCGTCTACACCACGCCCAGCGGCGTCGCCACCCCGCAGAACCGGTTCTATCAGGCCAGCTACCTGCATGCCACGCGCTGGTTGCGCCGGCACACCGCGGCGGCCGCAGGCATCGGGGAATTCGCCGGTGTGGTCCAGCACATCACGGACGACCGTCAGCGTGCCAGGCTGGCCGCGGCGTCGAGCAGCGGGCACTGGCCGGAAGCACAGCTTCGTCGTCTCGATGAAGATTCGGTACTTCTCGTCGACGGCGGCTACCTGCAGCCGGCTGCCTGGTGCCGGCTGCTGCTGGACCATCCATCGATTGCGGTAGAAACGGCCTCGGTGGCGGGAATCGACGCCCTCGGGCTGCCGATCGCGGTTTCGGGCGAACGCATCCAGGCCGATGCGGTGGTGCTGTGCATCGCCGGCGCGGCTTTGGGCATGGAAAACATGCCGGCGCTTCCGCTGCGCCTGATTCGCGGCCAGGTCAGCGAATGTCGCGCCACCGCGGCAAGCAGTGGATGGCGCCGGGCCCACTGCCACAACGGCTACCTGACGCCGGCGATCGACGGGTTGCACTGCGTTGGGGCGACGTTCAACCTGCGCGACCCGGAACCGCTGCCGCGCGACAGCGACGACCGGGCCAACCTGGACCGGCTGAAAAGCAACCTCCCGGAGCGTTGGGCGCAAATGGGCGGGGACGGAATCGCAATAGTCGACCGACGCGTGGCGTTTCGATGTCAGGCCAACGACTACCTGCCGGTCGCCGGGCTTTCGCCAGGCGCGAGAAATTCGTCCGACGTGCCGCTGCTGCTCAACCTGGCGCACGGCAGCCGCGGCATCGGGGGGACACCGCTGGTCGCCGACCTGATCGCGGATCTGATTTCGGCCATGCCGGGCTGCGTCGATGCGGCGATGGCTTCCGTACTGGATCCCGTGCGCTTCGATGCGCGTGCGCACCGGCGACCGGGCACCTGACGAGCGCAGGTTTTCGGCAGATCAATCGTCGGCGCCGACCGCTTCCGCCAGCAAGATTGCGTTCAGGTCGGCCTCGATCGCACCGTCGGGCAGCACTGCCTCGATCTTGAGCGCGGGCTTCCCGTCCGGCCTCGGTTGATGCGCCAGGTCGACCCGTTCGGCGCCCACGTAGCGGCCATGCTCGCTTCGCAGGATGCGGACCACCGGCCACAGCCTGTGCTCCTGACTGGCCTGCAGGACGACCGCGAAATCACCGCTGGACAAACGCACCAGGATACCCGGCGTGACCCAGCCGAGAAACTGGATGAGTTTTTCCACCATACCGGCATCGAACTGGCGTTCGCGCTCGCGCCACAGCACGCCAAGCGTTTCGTGATGCGAAATGGCCGGTTGCGACGGCCAGTGCGAGGTCATGGCGTCGTAGGCGTTGACCACGGCGACGAGGGCTGCCAGCGGGAGTATCGCGCCGGCAAATTTGCCGTCGGGATAGCCCTTGCCGTCGGGGCGTTCGTGGTGTTCGAGTACGGCACGCGCGACATCAGGATGGATGCCGTCGTCGTCGCGCAGAAGTTCATAGCCGATGCGCGAGTGGCGGCGAACGTATTCGAGTTCAGCGCTGGTGAGCGCGCCTGGCTTGTTGACGATATCCTGATCGAGCCTCATCTTGCCCAGATCGTGCAGCAAGCCTGAAAGACCGGCCCGCTCCACGTTCTCGTCGGTCCATTCCAGCGAGCGCGCAAGCCCCATGGCAAGTATCGCGACGTTGACACTGTGTTCGGCGGTCTGCTCGTCGGCGTGCTTGATGCGGGTGAGCCATACCATCGCCGCGATATTGGATTCCAGCGAACCGGCGATCTTGCGCAAGCCCAGTCGGGCCTGCTCGGTATCCACGCGTCCGGATTTTTTCAGGGAATCGATAAGAACTGCTGCCTGCCGATACAGCAGGTCGTGACAATCCACGGCTTCGGAGACGCTCCTCTCGGTCAGGCGGGCGCGTCTGAGCATGTTGATCGGCGCATTGGGCTCGGATGCTTGCGACTGCGGCGCCCGGCTTGCAGGTCTGTAGGTTCGAGCGGAAGGCGGCCGGTAGCCGTTGCGGCTGCGCAACAGGTCGATGACGACCCAGCCGCAGTTCTCGGCGAACCACGACTGTGTGTCGTCGGAGAGAATCATCACCCCTTCCAGCGGGAACGGACTGTCTCGCCAGGGGCGATCCAGGCGTGACACGAAATGACCGACCTGGAGCTCTGCCGGGTCGACCATGCACTCGCTTTCAAACAGTTCGGCGTGGTTGATGCTGCTTTCGTGTTCAGACATTCCGCTTTGCCCATCGTATCCCCCTCAAGGATCAATAGTCGCTGCCGGACGGTGCGCCGACGGCCCTCGGTCAGATATCCTCGAGTTCGCGCAGCCGGGCCTGCACGTCGCGCAACTCCTGCTCGGTCACCCGCACGATTTCCTGCAGCGTTTCTTCGTTTTCGAGTTGCTGCGCCTGCTCCTCCAGATCGCGGTCCAGGCCTCCCGCCAGGTCGCGACGGACGGCATCAAGACGTTGCTGCAACTGGTCGCGCTTCTGCTCAAGCTCTTTTCGATTCATGATCGTTTTCCCATGCTTGCCTGACGCCATTGTCGCATCCGCACCGGGGGTTCAGGCAACCTTTGATTCAATGGCCGCGGACGCTTGCCGCCGGTGACTCGGATGGCCGGTTTTCAGTCGGGGTTTTGCGGCCCGGCCGTGCCGCCTTCCTCCTTCAGCACGGCCCGAAGCTCGATTTCCAGAGCATCGTCGGGCAGGACTTCGGCGACGCGTATTGGCCGTTCCGGCTTGCTTTCATTGTGCTCGGCCAGGTCGACCCAGGTGGTAACGCGATAACCCTCCCCAAGGGGTTCCAGCAGTCTCACCAACGGCCACAGGCGATGCTTTTGACTCGCCCGCAGCACGATCGCATACTGGCCGGTGGACAATCGAACCACGGTTCCGGGTGTAATCCAGCCGAGAAACTGGATCAACGTCTCCACCATGCCGGCGTCGAACTGCTTGTTGCGCTGCTTCCATAAAATTCCCAGCGCCTCGTGATGCGAACGCGCAGAGCTGTACGGGCGCTTTGAAGTAATTGCATCGTATGCATCGACGACGCTGATCAACGCCGACATGGGCTGGAGACTGGTCCGGTCGCGGCCGTTGGGATATCCCGAGCCATCCGGCCGTTCGTGATGTTCGAGGACCGCCTGAGAGACCTCCGGATGCACATCCTTGTCCGAGCGCAGCAGCCTGTAGCCGAAACGCGAATGTTGCTTGACGTAGGCATACTCCTCGGGACTCAGGCGGCCGGGCTTGTTGAGGATCTTCTTGTCCAGCTTCACCTTGCCGAGATCGTGCAGCATGCCGGCCAGGCCGGCCATTTCGACCTGCTGCCGGTTCCATTCCAGCGCCTGGGCCAGACCCATCGACAGAATCGCGACGTTGACGCAATGCTGCGCGGTGTATTCATCGGCGCGCTTGATCCGCGTCAGCCAGACCATCGCCGCGATATTGCTTTCCAGCGAATCGGCAATGGCAGCCACGCTGAGCCTGGCCTGGCGCGAATCGATCGCCCCGGTGGCAGCGATGCTGGAAAGCAGCGAATCGGCCTGCCGGTGCAGCAGATCGTGCATATCAAGCGATTCGGAGACGATTGTCTCGTCCAGCCGGGCTCGCCGAAGAACGTTGATCGAGGCCTGCTCGTCACTGAGGTAACCGCTCCCGGGACGCTGCCGATTCGCAGCGCTGCTCAACCGGCCGCGCGGCGGACGAAACTGGCTGTCGCTGCGCAGGAGATCCACGACCAGCCAGTCGCAGTGCTGCCGAAACCACTCAAGCTGCTGCTGCTGCAAAACCAGCACGCCTTCAAGCGGGAACGGCGTGCCGATCCAGGGCTGGTCCATGCGCGAAACGAAGTGCCCCTCCTGCAGATGAACAGGCTCGATCAGAATCTCGTTTTCCCACAACAGTTCACGATCCATACCTGACGATTCGCTCAATCTTCTCCCCTCTTTCTATCCGTCAAGTGACTCCTGTGCCTGACGACAACTCACCGTCCCGATTGTAGCGCGTTCGGAAATGTGCAAAAGTTCTCGTTTCATCGGGGGGCGCCGCGAGGGTCAGGCCTCGAGCTCGGTCAGGTTGCGGAAATGTTCCAGCGCTCCGGGATTGGCCAGGGCCGAGGTGTTCTTGACACGACGCCCATGAATCACATCGCGCACCGCCAGTTCGGTGATCTTGCCCGATACGGTACGCGGCAAATCCGGCACTGCCAGGACTTTCGCCGGCACGTGCCTGGGCGTTGCGTTGGCGCGGATCGTCCCGCGAATTCGCTGTACCAGGTCATCGTCGAGCACAACGCCGTCACGCAGCCGAACGAACAGAACGACGCGTACGTCCCCGTCCCAATCCTGACCGACACAAAGCGACTCGAGCACCTCGTCGAGCTTTTCGACCTGGCGGTAGATTTCAGCAGTACCGATGCGCACACCGCCGGGATTCAAGGTGGCATCCGATCGACCGTAGATCACGACGCCGCCGGTCGGCGTCAGCCGAGCGTAGTCGCCGTGGCTCCAGATGCCGGGGAATTTCTCGAAATAAGCGGCCCGGTAGCGACTGCCGTCGGGGTCGTTCCAGAACCGCACCGGCATGCAGGGGAATGGCTGGGAACAGGTCAGTTCGCCGGTTTCGTTCTCGACCACTTCGCCCTCGTCGTTGCGGATCTCGACGGCCATGCCAAGTCCGCGGCATTGCAGCTCCCCCTTGTACACGGGCAGCACCGGGTTGCCGAGCGCGAAACAGGACACGATGTCGGTGCCGCCGGAAATCGAGCTGAGCTGCACGTCGGGTTTGACGTCGCGATAGACATAATCGAAGGACTCGGGCAGCAGTGGCGAACCGGTCGACAGGATGGCGCGAAGGTGCTCGAGACGATGCGACTCGCGCGGCTTGACGCCGGCTTTGTCGCAGGCCGCGATCCACTTGGCGCTGGTGCCGAAGATCGCGATGTCCAGTTCGTCGGCCAGATCCCACAGCACCTCGCCGTTTGGATAAAACGGCGATCCGTCGTAGAGCACCGGGGTGGCGCCGACCGCCAGTCCGGATACCAGCCAGTTCCACATCATCCAGCCGCAGGTCGTGAAATAGAAGAACCGGTCGTCCCTGCGCACGTCGGTGTGCAGCAGCAGTTCCTTGAGGTGCTGCAGCAGCGTCCCCCCGGCGCCGTGAACGATGCACTTGGGAACCCCGGTGGTCCCCGACGAATAAAGAATGTAGACCGGATGGTCGAACGGCAGCTGCTCGAATTCTATCGGACCCGGTTCGTCGACCGCAAAATCGTCCCAGGCCGCGGCCCGGTCGCCAAGCGACCGGAGGTCCATCGAATCGTCGGCATATGGCGTGACCACCACTCTTTCCACCGTGGGCAGTTCGGGCAGCATTTCGGCGATCCGTCCGAGACAGTCGTGCGTCTTGCCGTTATAGCGATAGGCGGCTGCAGCAAACAACACCCGGGCCTCGATCTGGCCGAACCGGTCGAGCACCCCGCGAACGCCGAAATCCGGCGAGCACGACGACCAGATCGCGCCCAGCGACGTCGTCGCCAGCATCGCGATCACCGTTTCGGGCAGATTCGGCAGGTAGCCTGCCACGCGGTCGCCGGGCCGAATGCCCATGTCCTCCAGCCCGGCGGCAATGCGCGCCACTTCGTGGTTGAGCTCACGCCAGGACATGCTGCGCCGCATCCCGCCCTCGCCGGCGAACGCCAGCGCGGTACCGTCATCGTTGCGCCGCAGCAGGTTCTCGGCGAAGTTCAACCTGGCGTCCGGGAACCATCGCGTGCCCGGCATTGCCGGCCAGTCCTCGACGACTCGCTCACCGCGCGCCGAGGCGCGCACCTCGCCGAACTCCCAGAGCGCGCGCCAGAATGCCTCGGGGTAGTCGATGGAGAATCGATAAAGGCTCTCGTAATCGGTAACCGACGGTTCCAGTTCGCTGCCGACGAACTGAATGAAACGGGCCATGTGCGTGGCCTGCGCGCGCTGGGGGCTCGGTTGCCAGAGGGGTTCGGTCATTTCTTTTCGCATTTGGTTGAGGGTTTCTGGGCAAAGCTTACCGAATCGCCGGTTTCCGCGTCACTTGCACTTTGGGGCACCTTTGCCGGGTGCCGGCGGCTTTTCATTCAACTTCAACTTCAAATCCTTTTCGCCCCGCGGTGAGGAGTGCACCGTGGCCGGGTGCGGGTGGCTTTTTCTTTGATTCAAATTCAAAAGCCGTTTCGCCCCGCGCAGCGCGCTTGCGGGCGACCTGCTTTTCACAAGCGCCTTGAACCCGCCTTGTCGACCACCCGTTCTACTGCGTCGCCGCCAGGTCCCGCATCTGGGGCGTTTCGCTCGATCGCGCATCCTCACCGTACCGACCGGTACGCTTGCGGTGCACTCGGTCGCAAAGCGCCCCATCTACGGGACGTGGCAACGCCTCATGACGAACAGGTGGTCAACAAGGCGGGTGGAAAGTAGGCAAAAGCGCTTCTTACAGGCGGCAGAGGGTTGCAGTGCGGGTCGATGGGGCAGGTGGTTAGGTGTTTGATCACGGCTTTGGCTGGAGATCTTCTTGCCCGATTGTGTTGTGCATCATGCCTTGCGGGTGACGAATGGATTCCGGCTTCGATGGTTATCGGAGCGGGGTCGCCTCGATCGAGGGCGTTGTGATCATCGGTGGATGCTGAAGACGGTTCCAGATTGGGGTGGTGAGTGGGTTGGGTGGCTCTATCGGCTCCTGGACTCCTGCAACCGGCCGCCGGACGCTTCCTGCTTCGGGCGGTGCGCCGGAGATGCCGCCCCGACCGGCGAAACCTGTCTTCCCAGATTTTCGTAGGAGGCG
>Ga0102934_1000656_pt1 | contig 23465 bp, 29 predicted proteins | sample SalPonR2_A_D1_MG_FD_78175 | JGI IMG/M metagenome (GOLD analysis project Ga0102934, IMG submission 78175) | Salt pond soil microbial communities from South San Francisco under conditions of wetland restoration - Salt Pond MetaG R2_A_D1_MG | ecosystem: Environmental > Aquatic > Marine > Intertidal... | reverse complement strand
TCTCGACGACGGACGTCTCGATTTTCCCGACGAGCTGCTGGAAAAACTCGATCTCGTGGTCGCGTCGATCCATTCGAAATTCAATCTCGACGCGGAGGCGCAGACCAAGCGCATCATTCGCGCCATGGAAAACCCCTGTGTCCACATCATCGGCCATCCCACGGGGCGCCAGATCGGCCAGCGCCGAGCCTTCGATGTCGATATGGAACGCCTGGTGGACGCGGCGAAAGACACGGGCTGCGTGCTGGAGCTGAACGCCAACCCGATCCGGCTGGACCTCAAGGACGTGCATTGCCGCATGGCGATCGAGTCCGGCGTGAAGATCGCCATCTCGACGGACGCCCATTCCACCGGGGGGCTGGGCAATATCCGTTATGGCGTGGATCAGGCGCGGCGCGGTTGGCTTTCGGCGGCGGACGTGGTCAATTCGCTGGGCTGGGGCGACCTGTCTGACCTGCTGAAAAGATAGGTCCGGCAGGCATGGCGCCTGGCCATTTCAGCGCCGCGCCCATCGTGGCCGAGTTCGATCAACCCGGTGCCGTTGATCGACAGCGACAGGCGCGACCGGCAGCGGCCGCCTCTGGGCCTGTGAGACCGCGACCATCGGGAATTGCCTGTACGCGCGGAAAAATCGCTGCAGTCCGACTTGATCCAGCCGCGAATGACAGGTGGTCACGGTCTTGTCGGCGATATCCTAGAAGATCGGGACATGCAGGAATTTCGTGTGGAAATGGAGAATGTCGAACCGATCGGCCATGTGGCGGACACGGTCGAGCATCACGATGGTATCGGCGATGCCTTCGGTCAGCCGTTCGTCGGTCAGAAGCGACCGGTCCCGGCAGACGGCCATATCCGCGTTCACCCGGCTTTCGCCATTGGTGAAGACCGTGATCCCGTGGCCCCTGGCACTGAGCGCCGCGGCAAGGCTCGCCACCACTCGCTTCGCGCCTCCGCAGTGTCTTGGCGGCAAGGCCTCTATCAGTGGCGCAATCCGTGCAGTTCGGAATTCCCCCCTCCCGTCATTCCCCCCTCCCGTCAGTGTGCATCTGATGATGCGCATCAAGCGTCGGGCGGATGGAGATGAGTGGCATTAACCGGCGCTAATGCCGTGCGGCGCCGGGCTGGGAATATGGGTCTAGTCGCTGCGGTACAGGCCTGTCCCCGCCGTCGGCAGCGGCGCGGCAGGTTCCGGTCCCCCCGGCCTGCCGCACACCACACACATCGCACAAAACGGCAGACTGGAGGAAAAGATGACAGAGACCCAAGCGAAGGCACCGGCACGCACCGGCCAGGGCAGCACGGTGCCCACCGCCGACGACAGAGCCCTGACGCCGTTCTGGATGCTCCGCAACGAGGTCGACGATCTCTTCGACGATTTTTTTCGGACCGGTTGGAGCGGCTGGCCCATGCAGCGCCGCCGCGCACATGGCGTCACCCCGCGCGGCCCGGCCGTCGCCCCGTCGCTTGCCGTGCCGTCCCTTGACGTGATCGACAAGGAAAACGAGGTCAAGCTCATCGCCGATCTGCCCGGGCTCAGCGAGAACGACATCGACGTTCAGGTGAACGACAGCACGCTGACCATCAGCGGCGAGAAGAAGGAAGAGGTCGAGGAGGGCGACGAAGAGGGCGAGCGATACGTCTCCGAACGCCGGTTCGGCAGTTTCACGCGTCGCATCTCGTTGCCCGAAGGCATCGATCAGGACAAGATCGACGCCACGTTCCGCAACGGCGTGCTCACGGTGCGCCTGCCCAAGACGCCCGAGGCGCAGAACCCCGCCCGCAAGATCGAGGTCAAGGCCGCGACCTGAGTCGACCCGAGGCGGCCGGGTGGGCGCGCCGGATCAGTCCGCGACAGTGTCGCAGTCTACGGGCGCGTCCTCGCAGCGGACCGTGTCGAGCGTGCTTGCATCGACGTCGCACTCCGCCAGCGCCATGCGCAATGCGCGGCGCAGCACCTCTTCATGGGTCGGGTGGTAGGCGGGCATGCGCAACAGCGCGCGCAGATCGTCCCCCTGTCCGATGGCATGGACCAGCAGATGTGCCAGATGCTCGGCCGCCGGCGCCGCGATCGCCGCGCCCAGGATGCGGGCGGTGGCCTTCTCGGCGTAGATGCGTAGCGCACCGCCCGCCCCGCGTTGCAGCTGGGTGCGCCCGGACGCGTCGAAGGAGGCGTGGCCCGTGGCGATCTCGTCCGCGCGATCCTTCAGAGCCTCCCATGTCGCGCCGGCCAGCGCGATCTGCGGCTCGCAGAACACCATCCTGAGGGGTGCGCGGCGTTCGAAGACGGCGTCCTCGCCGCGCGCCGCGAAATACCCCGCGACACGGCCCTCGTCCGAGGCCTCATGCAGCAGGCCGGGACCTCGCCCGGCATCCCCCGTGAAGTAAATCCGCGTTCCCGGCGGGTTCAGCCGACCCTCCGGCAGGTCAGGCCGCCCGTCCTCCCTCAGGGTAACACCCAGCGCGTCGAGCCCCAGATCGTCGAGATTGGGCCGTCGGCCCATGGCGACGAGAACCAGATCGACCTCCGTTTCGCCCTCCGCGTCGTCGTTGGCCCATTGCATCGTGATCACATGTCCGCCCGTTTCGACGGGCTCCGCCTCGGCGGTGACGATGGTCATTTCTCGCGCCATCGACTCTCGCAGCCGCGGCAAAAGGTCGGGGTCCGTCAACCCGCCGATCGTGGCCACGGGGTCGAAGCCGGTGACCTCCACGCCGAGTCGTGCCAGTGCCTGCCCGAGTTCCAGCCCGACGGGTCCTAGCCCGATAACGGCCATGCGGCGTGGCAGGTGGCGCAACTCGAAAATATCGTCGGAGGTCAGGATCCGGGACCCGAACCGTTCGCGCCATTCCGGGGGAACCACCGGGCGCGAGCCGGTCGCGACCACGGTGGCGCGGGGGCGGAACCGCGTCTCACCGGCCTGCAGAATGCCACCGGTCTCGAACACCGGAGCATGCGCCACGAGATGGCTGTCGCGCCAGTCCGACATGCCGTCGAGGACGCCATCGACAAGGCCGTCGCGCAATCTGCGTGTCTCCTCCAGAACGCGGCCCGAGTCGATCCGCAGTCCCGCGCCGCCCACGATTCCCAGCGCCTCGAAGTCGTGCCTGCGGTGAAAGTCATGGGCCGATTGCAATAGCGCCTTGGACGGCATGCAGGCCACCCGCGCGCAACTGGTGCCATATGGGCCGGGGTCGAACACCCGGTAGCTGTCGGTCACCTTCGCGACCTCGGAGCGTGCCGAAAGACCGGCGGTGCCCGCCCCGATGATCGCGACGTCGATTTCCGTGACGGGGGGTGTCGTTGCGGCGGGCGCGTCCGCGCTCATCGCCGGCTCGGTTTCGTCGCGGGGTCGAATTCCATTGCGCCGATCCGGCGCACGGTGCTGGCCTGCGGACCGATCTCGCTTTCGCCGGTCTGCACCACCAGTTCGACGGGGTCGCGCGGCTGCAGATCGTCGAAGCTGCCGTCGGTGACGCTGTTGCGGTGGAAGTAGATCAGGCGATTGTCCGTCGCGATGATCTGGCCGAAATCCTCGTCGTGGCGGATCTCGACGATCTTGCCCTGGAGCGGCCCGTCATGGGTCTTGACCTCGCCCTTGATCTGGTCCTTCCAGCGTTTCAGCTCGGTCGCCATGGCGGCGAAGGCATTGCGGACGGCGACGCGCAGATGCTCGTGCTCGGCCACGTCGTTCTGATCGTGGCGCACGACAAGCTCGTCCCCGGGTACGCGCACCTCGATCGTTACCTCGTAGAGATTGCCCTTGCGCTGGCTCTGGTGCGGCGCGCGGATATAGACGTGGCAACTGGTGATCCCATCGTAGAAGGTGTCCAGCTGCGCGGCCTTTTCGTGCACCAGGTCCTTGATCTCCTCGCTGGGTTCGACATGACGGAACGCGATTTCAATCGGGGTCTGCATCTGATGTCTCTTCTCGCCTCTCGCTGTGGATCGCCGGCGCAGGGACCTGCGGCCCCTCCGAACGACCACCATGCCCGTTGCGGTGCCCTTTGCGCCTTAGCACGTGTTAAGGCGCGGGGGCTTTTCGGGCGGTATCGCTCCGGAAAGCGCGGCGGCCACCGCGCGGCAAGCGTGCAAGGGTGGCAGGCCGCGCTGCGACTGACCGCTCCCGGCGTCGCGGAACGCGGCCGGGGCATGTCCGGAACCGGAAAGGGGAAATCGCCCGTGAAACTCGATCATGGCACCTGGGTCGTCATAGCCGACGGCGAGAAATACCTGCTTCTGCGCAACAAGGGCGACGAGGAGTTCCTGCATCTCGAGGTCGTCGGCCACGACACCAGCCCCAACGCCCCCGCGCGGGAGCTTTCGACCGACCGGGCCGGCCGCCAGCATGACGCCAAGCGCGAACTCGATGGCAATATCGCGGCCTGGGGCACCAGCGCGATGGAAGAGACCGACTGGCATCGTGTCGAGGAAGCGCGCTTTGCCAGGCATGTCGCCGAGACGCTCGGAGAGATGGCCGCATCGGGACGGTTCGACAAAATCGTCGTGATCGCGGATCCCCGCTCGCTGGGAGAATTCCGCACCGCTTACGACGATCGCCTGAAGGCACGGATCGTGGCCGAGATCGACAAGGACCTGACGAACCTGCCTCTGGACAGGATCGAGGCCTCGATCAAGGCCTACGGCGCGTCCTGAGCCTCGGGCCGTCCTTCCAGATCGGCGATCAGGTCCTGCATGAGCGCGATCTCGCGTCGCTGGGTTTCGATGATCTCGTCGGCCAGCTCACGGACCCGCGGATCGGAAATCTGCGCGCGTTCGCTGGTCAGGATGGCGATGGAATGGTGCGGGATCATGGCCTGCATCCACGCCACGTCGTCCACCGTCCGCTGGCTGCGCAGCATGTAGACGGAGCCTGCAAAGATCACCGCGGCCCCGATGAAGATCGCGATGTTCACCGTCCGGCTAGAATACATCGACAGCATGTAGGCCAGCATGATGATCGCCATGCCCCCGCCCATGTAGAGCGCCATCCATGCGCGTGTCTGGCTCCAGTAGACGTGGTCCAGGATGTAGGTGTTGAGATACATCATCACGTACATCGCGATGGTCGAGGTCGCGATCATCGCCGCGAATCTCAGGTAGCTCATGTCGCTTCCTTCTGGGTATGCGGGCGGACCGTCCACGGTCCGCCCGTCCGGTTCAGCGGCCAAGGTCGATCAGCCTCGCGACGGAATTTGCCTCGACCTCGCGCTCTTCGAAGAAGTTGGTGCCCTCCATCTCGCCTGTCACCAGCACACGATCGCCGACCTCCACGGAGGGTGCCACAAGGACGTCCGGCGTCAGGCTGGTGTCGACGGTCAGCGTGGACATCGCGCTTTCGACCATGATCTGGTTGTCCTCGACGCCGGTGACCCGGCCCGAGAACGCCACCCAGTCGCCAACCTGCGTCCCGGAGAACATCCCCGGCGCGAAGCTGCGGGTGACGGAGGGGTCGCCTTCCTCGTCTTCGGGATCGGCGTAGAGGTATTCGCCGAGCGAGGGCACATAGACGACCGCGGCCTCGATGGACCTGTTGTCGTACAGGTTCCGGTCCATGCGCCCGATGACGTTCACCTGACGATCGAACAGATCGGACCGGTCCACCGCCCAGTCGAACTTGTCCAGTTCGACGGTGATGTCGTCCTCGCCGTAATCGAGCACGAAGCTGGTGGCGAGAACCGTCTCGACCGTGCCGGCGAGCGAGATCCACTCGTCCTCATAGGTCGTGGCGACCTCCTGCGACATGGCCGGACCCACCGCCGTGGCGGATAGGGCGACGACGCACAACAGTGTTTTCCGCATCGTTTTCATGTTTCACCGCCTTTCGTGTCTAGGTCGCCGCCTGATCGTCGAGCATGAAGGTGATCTTGGCGTTCACCCGGTAGCTCGTGATCTTTCCGTCGCTGACGGCGGCGTTCATTTCCTTGATGTAGACCGACTTGATGTTCCGCACGGTCTCGGAGGCTTTCGTGACGGCCACTGCCGCGGCGGCGTCGAAGCTGTCCGGGGATTCCGCGAGAACTTCGATAACCTTGAGCATCGACATGATTGGTCTCCTTCGTTCGCGTTCTGCTGGCGGGGGGAGTCCCGTCGCAGCCTCCTTCACGCTGACGGAGCGGTCATATGCCCGCATTGACCTCGGTAAAGGCTTTCTGGGCGATCCGTCCGGGCTATCCGGTCCGGTCGCCACGCATGAGCGCGATCCACATCTGCCCGAGGAGGACCGGCACGAGGCTCGCACCCCCGGCAAGCGCCAGCGCGGCGTGTCCCGGCGGTTCCAGCTTGAGCAGGCCGGAGAAGCCCGGCAGCCAGACCGCGGTGGCGATCAGCGCGAGGCAGATCGCCACGGCGCCCCAGACATAGCGGTTGCGCGACACGTCGTTCAGGATCGGGCCGGTTCTCGGGTCGCGCAGGTTGAAGACGTTCCAAAGGTGCCCAAGCGACAGCGTCAGGAAGGCCACTGTGACGGCGCCGCCGGTCTCCAGTTCCAGCCAGAAGAGCGCGACAAGGAACGCGCCGAGGATGGCCACGGTCAGGAACGCGCCCAGCATGGCCGTATCCACCCAGTTCTGGCGGTTCACGATAGGCTCGTCGGGGTCGCGCGGCGGGTCTTCGAGGACTGTCTCGCTGCCGGGCCCGAGACCGAGGGCCAGCGCGGGAAAGACCCCCGTGACAACGTTGAGATAGAGGATCTGCAAGGGCAGAAGCGGTGTCGGAAGGCCCGCGCCCACGGCAAGGCCCACGACCAGCAGCTGGCTGACATTGCACGACATCAGGTAGACAGCGAAGTTTCGGATATTGCCAAAGATCACCCGGCCTTCGCGCATCGCCTCGAGGATCGTGGGAAAGCGGTCGTCGCGCAGCACCATGCGGGCAGCCTCCTTGGCGACCTCGGTGCCGCGCTGACCCATGGCGATGCCGATATCAGCCTTTTTCAGCGCCGGCGCGTCGTTGACGCCGTCGCCGGTCATCGCCACCACGTGCCCGGCCTTCTGAAACAGAGTGACAAGCGTCAGCTTGGTTTCGGGCGACACACGGGCGAAGACATCGGTGCGCATGACCTGCTCCAGCCGGTCCTCGTCCATCTCCTCGACGTCGAGACCGGAAAGCTCGGTGCCCTCCATGACGGTGAGTTCGCCGTCGCCAAGGCCCGCGTGGCGGGCGATGGTTTCGGCCGTGTCGGCGTGATCGCCGGTCAGCATGACCACCCGGACCCCGGCGGTCTGGCAGGACCGGATCGCGTCGGGAACGTCCTCCCGGACCGGGTCGAGAAGGCAGACAAGGCCGATCAGGTGCAGGTCGCCATAGGGCTCCGCCCCATCGTCGGAGACGTGTTTCATCGCCAGCGCCAGCAGGCGCAGACCGTCGCGCGCGGCCTCGGTGTTGCGGTCGAGCCAGCGTTGCCTTGCGTCGTCATCGAGCGCCGCGGTGTCGCCGCCGCCCGTCATGACCCTTGAGCAGACGTCGAGCACCGCCTCGGGCGCGCCCTTGACCGCCACGAGGTAGCCATCGGCGTCCTCGTGCACGGTGGCCATCATCTTGAGGTCGGGATCGAAGGCGTGTTCCCGCGCTTCGGGCAGGTCCCGAGCCAGGTCGTCGCGTCCGAGTTCGGCCTTCTGCGCGACGGACAGAAGCGCCACCTCCATCGGGTCGCCCGCGTGATCGGTCTCGCCCCCGTTCTCGTCCCTGCCGACGGTATCGGCATTGGTGCAGAGCGCGCCCACCTTCAGCGCCCAGGCGAGGCGGTCATCGTCCTCGGGCGCCAGCGGCTCGTCTTCCCCGTGCCGGAACGGATCGTCCGCGTCCGTGTCGACCTCGACCTCGGCATCGTCGAGCAGGTAGCGCACGACCGTCATCCGGTTTTCCGTCAGCGTGCCGGTCTTGTCGGTCAGGATCACCGTGGTCGCGCCCAGTGTTTCGACGGAAGAAAGCTGCGTGATCAGCGCGTTGCGCGCACTCATCCGCCACATCCCCCGCGCGAGGCTGAGCGTGGCGACGATGGGCAGCCCTTCGGGCACCGAGGCCACGGCCAGCGCGACACCGGTCTGGATCATCGCCGTAAGCTCCGAGCCGCGCAGGATGCCCGCGCCGATCGCGATGGTGGCCAGCACCAGCGAAAGCCAGACGAGGCGATGCCCCAGATGGTCGAGCCGTTGCTCCAGCGGCGTCACATCGGCCTCGGCGCTCTGGGCCAGATCGCTGATGCGCCCGATCTCGGTGTCCATCGCGGTCGCCGCGACGATGCCTGCACCAGAGCCTTGCGTGATCGCCGTGCCCTTGAACGCCATGTTGGCGCGGTCACCGACCTCCGTGTCCTCGGCGATGGCGTCGGTGGATTTCTCGACGGAGGTGGATTCCCCGGTCAGCACCGACTCGTCCACCTGAAGATTGGCCGTCTCGACCAGCCTGAGGTCCGCCGTTACAATGTCGCCGGCCTCCAGCACCACTAGATCGCCCGGCACGACATCCCGCGCGTCGATCATCTTGTCGTCGCCGCCGCGGCGCACGCGGGTGCGCACGTCGGCGATCTTCATCAGCGCCTCCATCGACCGCGCGGCACGCAGTTCGGTGAAGAAGCCAATGGCGGCGTTGATGAACAGAAGCGCCACGATGGCGATGCCCTCGGCCAGTTCTCCGAAGGCAAAGGACAGGCCGGCCGCGAAGGCCAGCAGCCAGACGATCACGCTCTGGAACTGGTTGCCCAGAATGGTCAGCAGGCTCCGGCGCTTCTGCCGCTGCAGGGTGTTGGGGCCGTGCGACTCGCGCCGCGACCGGGCTTCCTTGTCCGAGAGGCCGCTGTCGGCATCCGCGTCGAGGCGCCCGACCACATCCTCTACGGACAGCGCGAAGGGATGTTGGACATCGTGTTTCGTCACGCGCGACTACCTCTTCGCCGGATGGCCGGAACGCGCTGGTGTCAGGGGGCGGGGGCCTTCGCGGTGTCTTTCAGGAAACGGATTTTGGCCGTGGTGCGCAAGCCCGCGAAGGCCCTGCAGGCGCGCGCGGGGGTGGGCCATCAGGCGGCCCCGCCGCTCTCGGTCTCGCTGTGGGGCAGCCCGTTTTCGGACAGCCCGTTCCCGGACAGCCAGTCCTCGGCCTCGGCCTCCCGGGTGGTCGGGAAAAACCGCATCTCGGCCTTGGCAAACGGGGCCGACAGCGTCGTGCCCCAGTCCTCCACGTTGGTCTCGCCGATGACGGCGATACGCCCGAAATCGCCACGATGCCTGAGGTCGAATTCCAGTTCGCGCCAGAGCGCGCCGATCTCCCATCCGCCGAAATCCTCCAGCCGGAGCATCACCCGAAGCGGTCCCTCCGCCAGTTCGATCGCATGTTCTATCTCGGGGATGGCATGGTCGTAATCCCGGGCCGAAAGTACACCCGAGGCCCGGATCACGATCCGGTCGCGGGTTCTGTCGTGTTCTATGGTGATCATGGTTGCCCCCGCATCTGTTGGTGTCCGTTCAGGCCCAGCGCCAACGCAATTTCCGAGGCGCCCAGGAACAGCAGGTCGATACCCAGCAGCAGCCCGAGCGCCCATGCCGCCGTCTGTGGCAGGCCCAGCGCCAGAAGCAGCCCCAGCACCAGCGACAATGCCCCGGCGACCGCAAGCCAGCCGCGCCCCCGGATGGCGAACAGCCCCGGCACATCGGCTCCGCCCGATCCCATCCGCCACGCGGCATAGAGCTTGAGCGCCCCGCCGATCAGGAAATAGGTCGCCAGTACGGCCGTCAGCAACAGGACGCCCTCGAACGGGTAAAGCAGCAGCACCGCACCGCCCGCCAGCGCCACGGCGCCGAAAAGCACCGTCCACCAGCGCGGCCCGACATCGCCCCCGAAGAGACCCCGGAAGATCTGTACTGCGCCGAGCACGGCGAGCATCGCCCCGAACAGAAGTTCCGCCGTCAGCGTCAGCACGAAGGGCGAGGCGACCCCGATGGCGCCCAGCACGATGCTCGCAAGCCCCGCGATCCAAAGCCAGAGCTTCAGTCTGCGTATCTCCTGCGGGGATGTATCGGGCATGTCCTGGCGGCTCATGGCGTCCTCTTTCGTGATCCGCGCCGCTGGTCATGGAACAGCGGCGCGGATGGGCTTGGCGGGCGCGTTCACGCGCCGCGGACGGCGTCACTCATGTTCTGGAGCATGAAGGTCGGCTCGCCCATGCGCTTGAGCAGCGACAACTGCTGGGCCAGCCAGTCCTTGTGGCCTTCCTCGTCCATCAGGATTTCCTCGAAGAGCACCCGGGTTCCGATATCGCGATCCTCGTCGGCGGCCTTGGCGGCTTCGGCGTAGAAGTCAATGGCGCCCTTTTCCTCCTCGAGGTCGGCGGCGAAGAGTTCGCCCAGCGCTTCGGCCCGCTTGGGGGGCTTGGCGGCTTCGATCACCGGATCGCCCTCGAGATACAGGATGCGGTCGATGAAGCGGCCGGCATGGCCAAGCTCCTCGTTCATTTCCTCCCGCATTTTCGCGGCCAGCGCGTCGAGGCCCCAGTCCTCGATGACATGGGCGTGCAGCAGATACTGGTGGATCGCCGTCATCTCCATGGCCAGTGCCTTCTGAAGGTTTTCGATGCTGCGGGTCTGGTTGCTCATGTCACTCTCCTGTCTCGTTGTCGGAACTCATCGCCTCGGTCGCATTGTCCCAGGCGCTGGCGAGGTCGGCCCAGCCGTTCTGGACGCCGTCCATCAGGTCGCCCCACGCCGTCCCCGCGCCTTGCGACAGGGCGCCGTAGGCCTGGCTGAGGCGGTTGCGCTGTTCGCGCAGCGTACTGAGCGCGTCGGAGGTCTGTTCCCGCGTCGCGTCCGACATGTCGGCCCATTCCTCGCGCACGCGCGCCTCGGTGTCCTCGATCCGCTCGTCCAGCCGCGCCAGCGTCTCTTCCATCTGCGCCAGCGCCTCGTCGCGCTGCTCGGCGGAATAGTCGCCGATCGCTTCGAACGCGTCCGAGAACTCCGCCTGCACGTCGTCGACGGTCGTCTCCGCGCCGGTCGTCCCGGTGTCGGTTTCCTGAGGCCACACGGCCTGCGGGACCGAGACAAGGGTGACGGCGAGGCATCCGGCGACAAGGGCAGGCGGGATGCGCGATCTACCAGGTCTTCCCGTCATCAGCCGAACCTCTCGGTGGCTTTCTTCACCGCGTTGCCCAGGTCGTCCCAGGCTTTCTCGACGCCGGCCTTGAAGTCCTGCCACGCCTCGCCGCTGGCTTCGTTGAGTTCCTCCAGCTTGGCTTCCGCCTCTTTTTGCTGTTCGCGCAGATCCTCGATCTGATTTTCATATTCGAGCCGGGCGTCGGCGCTGGCTTCGGACGCCTTGGCCTGAAGCTTGTCGATCTCGGCCCGCCATTCGTCCAGGCGCGCCTCGAGTTTCTGGCGATATGCGCTCTTGTCGTCCATTGCAGTGTCTCCTGCTTCGTTATCGGTCGCGATCACGGTCTTGCCTCTGGGAATGGCCATGGTCAGACCGGCGTCGAGTGTTTGGATTTCGCGCCCGATTTCGCACCCTTGGCCAGCTTCTCGGCACCGTCCTTGCCGGCTTCGACCTCGGCATCGGTCACGCGGGCGGCGCAGCGCGAACACAGATCGACCCATTCCTGCATGTCCTGGGCCATCCGCTGGAGCGACCCTTGCTGCCACTCGGCCATGACGCGCATGGCCGCCGTGGGGTCTGCGCCGTTGCCGCCCCCGCCGTCGAGCTTGCTCACCGCCTCCATCGCCTGCTGCGCCGCTTCGTGGCGTCGTTCGAACCAGGATTTCGAAAACGCCTCCGTCTCTTCGAGAATGGCGTCCTGCGCCTTCCAGAACTGTTCCATCTGCGGCTCGCTCAGGGGCGCTACCGCCAGCATGCCGCGGGCGCGTTCCATGAGGTCGCCGTTCATCAGGCTTTTTGCGGCCTTCGATTCGTTTGCCATGTCGTCCCTCCCGGGGTTGTTCAGGCTCGCGGGCATTTGGGCCAGCCGGGAGGTGCTGCCGCATTAACCTCGGTAAAGCATGTGACGTGGGCAGTTTCCCGGGTAAAGGCCCGGCCACGCCAGAGCGTTGTTTCCAATTGGGAAACGGTCTTGAAGGCGGTCGGGCACAGCGTGACAGGCGTCGTGACGGGCGTCGTCGCACCCTGGAGGGCATGGCCATGACGGTCGCTCGCGCCAATTATGATAATTGTCACAAGAAAGTTTTTCAGCTAGGCTAAAAGGGGTGTGTCATGGCGCGCTGGCAAGGATGATCGCATGGGCATTCTCCTGCCAATTTGGTCGCGCCTTCCGACACGGTGGTTGGGTCGGGTGGGTGCCTTTCCCGGCAAATAACGGAACCTGGACGTGTTGGATGCCGTTTCCGTCATGGCGTGGAGTGGCACGAAAGGAGAGAGCTATGCATCGGACGTCGGACTGCGCGGGTTTGTCGGATCGGGAACGACCCATCGGCCTTTCGATTGGCAGTGATGCCCATGCCGCGTTTTGCGCCCTGATCGACGGGCACCGCATCGAGCGGCGGGCAGGCGCGACCATCAGGCTCGAGGGCGAGGACGATGGCACGGTCAATGGCGATGGCACCGTCTACTTCGTTCTGTCGGGCTGGCTGACCACTTCGAAATCCACGCTCGACGGCCATCGTCAGATCATCGATGTCATGCTTCCGGGCGATGCGCTCGACCCTGGCGCGGCCGGCAGCGCCATGAGCGCCATCGAGATTCAGGCGCTGACCGACACGACGCTGGCGGTCATCGAGGGGCATGACTGGACGCGATTGCTGGTGCGACATCCCGAGATCGGCCGGGCCGTCAATCGCGCCGGGAAAGCCGCGCTCTGGCGCATGTCCGAGCGCATGCTGCGTCTGGGCAAGGGGAGCGCGGAAAGCATCATCGCCTTCACGCTGTGCGAACTGTGTCTGAGATCGACGACTCACGGGCTTGTCGCTGGCAAGTCGTTTCACATACCGATGACCCAGCAGCAGCTTGGCGATCTGTGCGGCCTTTCGGCCGTGCATGTGTGCCGAACCCTGCGGCGGCTCGACCGTAACGGCATTCTCACCGTCACCGATCACATGGACGTTTTCGTCGATGATCTCGAGGCGCTGACCGAGATTGCCGAGATCGATCCGGAGACGCTCCGTGCGGAAATCATTCCGGCGGCCTGAACTCGCGATGGCGCGGGGGCCGCGCGCGTTTCTCAACGATCTCGCCCAGGGCCTGCCCGGCCAGTTCCTCGGACGCGTTTTCGGCGATATCATCGACCGAGAAGACGCCCAGAAGGCCCCCAGACCGGTCCAGCACCAAAAGGTGTCTGACCTGTCGGTCGCCCATGATCGTCGCGGCGTCCTTGACATCCTGATCGACGAAACACGAGGCGGGGTTTCTGGTCATTGCGTCGCTTATCGTCCGGGTCGCCGCGTCGCAGTTTTCGGGCAGCAAGCGTATTATGTCGCGGTCGGTCACGATCCCCACGGGGCGGTCGTCGACGAGGACCGGCAAAGCCGCGACATCGTCCTGTCGCATGATCGCCGCTGCCTCGCGAACCGTGCTCCATGGGGTGAGTGCGCGCTTTTTCCACGACATGGCGCTTCTGACTTTCACCTGACAAGCTCCTGTTTTGCCTCGAGACCCATGTTCGGTGGCTTCTTTTGGGCTGGATTTGGGGGGCAGGGGCGGTCGAAGGCCGCGTCCATGGCCCCCTTATCCGTCGGTGAGCCACATTGGGAATCTCCGGTGGAGTTTTCGCGCGATCGGTCAACGGTGCGATAACCTCGGTAAAGACGCCCGAGGGCGTTGCGGGGTACCGTTTTCTGCGACGTCGAGGGCGACCGGGACGGATGCTTGGGGGGTGTCATGATGCGCAGCAGTCTGGATCGCGATCTTGAACGGTCTTCGCTGGACAGGGATCAGCGTCGCAGGGTCGAGGAGACGCTTGGCATCATGCCACGGGACGCGCTGTCCGCCCTGGTCGATTACGGCCTGCATGATGGCGAGATAGCGCGTTACCATCGACTTTCCGAGGACCTCGTGACCGAGCTTCGGGAGCTTTGGAACATCCCCCCGAACCCCTGAGCCGGTCAGTCGGACAGCACCGCCGAAACCCGCGTTCCCGTCTCTCCGGCAACCAGACCGGCCGCGTCGTCAAGCTTGCCTATGGCGGCCCATCGACCCGGCCCGCTTGTCGCGAAGCGGGCGGCGGCGGCGGCCTTGGGCCCCATCGACCCGTCGGGCAGGTCGAGCGCGTGGACCTCCTGCGGTGTCAGATGGTCGATCCGCTCCGCGTCCTCGGTGCCGAAATCGCGCAGGATACCCTCCACATCGGTGAGCATCAGCAGCCCGTCGGCGCCCAGCGCCTCGGCCAGCAGCGCGCTTGCGGCATCCTTGTCTATCACCGCCTCGACACCGGTCAGGCCGCCATCGGGCCGCGCCACGACCGGAATGCCGCCGCCGCCCGCGCAGATCACCACGGTGCCGTGGCCCAGAAGCTGCCGGATCACCTTGAGATCGGGGATCTCCACCGGCGCGGGCGAGGCCACGACGCGGCGCCAGCGATCGCCGTCCGGCGCGATGCTCCAGCCGTTGCGCTCGGCCATCTGCTCGGCCTCCGCCCTGTCATAGACCGGCCCCACGAATTTCGTGGGCGCGGCGAAGGCCGGATCGTCGGGGTCCACCCGCACCTGAGTCAGAAGCGTCGCCACCGTGCGGTCGTGGTCCAGCGCGTTTTCCAGTTCCTGTTCGATCAGGTAGCCGATCATGCCCTCGGTCTCCGCGCCGAGAATGTCGAGCGGATAGGCCTCGTCCGGCTTGTGCGCGAGCCCCTGCAGCGCCAAAAGCCCCACCTGCGGCCCGTTGCCATGGGTGATCACCAGATCATGCCCGTCGCGCAGGATGCGGGCCAGTGCTGCGGCGGCAGTGCGGGCGTTCTCGCGCTGGTTTTCGGCGGTCAGCGCCTGACCCCGCCTGAGCAGCGCGTTTCCCCCGAGGGCCACGACGATCAGCATGGCTCAGGGCCCCATCGTCGCGACGAGCACGGCCTTGATCGTGTGCAGCCGGTTCTCCGCCTGGTCGAAGACGATGGAGGCCGCGCTTTCGAACACCTCGTCGGTCACCTCCATCTCGGAGAGGCCGAATTCCTGCTCCATCTGTGCGCCGATCTCGGTCTCGGCATTGTGGAAGGCGGGCAGGCAATGGAGAAACCGGGTCCGCGGGTTTTCGGTGTTCAGCATCATCCCGGCGGTGACCTGGTAGGGTTTCAGAAGCTCGATCCGCTCCTTCCAGGCCTCCTTGGGCTCGCCCATCGACACCCAGACATCGGTGTAAAGGAAATCGGCACCCAGCGTCGCCTCGGGGATATCCTCGGTGATCAGGATACGCGCACCGGTCTCTTCGGCGATGGTGCGCGCCTCGGCCTCGACCATTGTCTCGGGCCAGCAGGACCGCGGCCCGCACAGGCGCACGTCCATCCCCATCTTGGCCCCGCCGATCAGCAGGCTGTCGCCCATGTTGTTGCCGACATCGCCCAGAAAACAGAAGGCGATGTCGCGCCATGGCTTTTCCGCGTGCTCCTGCATGGTCAGGAAATCGGCCAGCACCTGCGTGGGGTGAAACTCGTCCGTCAGCCCGTTCCAGACCGGCACACCGGCATGGGCGGCAAGCTCCTCGACCACGGTCTGGCCGAAGCCGCGATACTCGATCCCGTCGAACATGCGGCCCAGAACGCGGGCCGTGTCCTTGACGGTTTCCTTGCGGCCCAGATGTGATCCCGAGGGCCCCAGATAGGTGACATTCGCACCCTGGTCATGGGCGGCCACCTCGAAGCCCGCGCGCGTGCGGGTGCTGTCCTTCTCGAAGATCAGCGCGATTTCCTTGCCCTTCAGCAGTTCGGTTTCGGTGCCCGCGTATTTCGCGGACTTCAGGTCGGCCGAGAGCTTCAGCAGGAAACCGATCTCGGCGGGCGAGAAATCCCGCAGGCTCAGGAAATGGCGGTTCTTCAGGTTGTACGACATGTGTCGCTCCTTATGCCGGGTCGCGGATGGTGGGGCAGCTCATGCAGCGTCCGCCGCCGCGCCCGCGCCCAAGCTCTGCGCCCGGCGCCTCCAGCACCTCGATGCCTTCGGCACGCAGCGCGGCGTTGGTGTCGTCGTTGCGGTCGTAGCCGATGACCAGGCCGGGCCGGATCGCCAGCATGTTGTTGCCGTCGTTCCACTGCTCGCGCGCCTCCTCGAACGCGTCCTCGCCGCCGGTGGGCACCACCGTCAGCGTCTTGAAACCCATCGCCTTGGCCAGCACGTCGAAGAGCGGCCGTTCGATGCGGCGTATGTCGAGCGGCGCGCGCCCCTCGCCGGGGTGCAGGTCGTAAACGGCCATATCCGCGGCGACATCGGTGAAGCTGGTCACCACCTCGCCGCCGCAGAAGGTGAAGACGGTGTCGAGATGCATCGCCGCGCGGTCCTTGGGCATCTGGCAGGCCAGCACCCGTGTCGCGCGGCCCTGATCGAACAGCGCCTCGGCCAGAAGCCCCACGCCCTGCGGCGAGGTGCGTTCCCCCATGCCCACGAGGACCAGCCCGTCGCCCACCGGCATCACGTCGCCGCCTTCCAGCGTGGCAAGGCCGTAATCGTGCACAGGATCGCCCCAGAGCTCATCGACCTTGCCCGCGAATTTCGGGTGGTGGCGGTAGATCGCCGTCGTCAGCAGCGTCTCGGGGCGCCGCGCCTGCCAGAACATCGGGTTCAGCGTGACGCCGGAATAGATCCATGAGCTGTTGTCGCGGGTGAAGAGCGTGTTGGGCAGGGGCGGCAGGACGAAGCCGAGCCGCCCGAGATAGCTGCCGAACATGCCGGAAGGCTCGAAGGGCAGGTCGTCCACGGTCAGCCCGCCGATCAGGAAATCCGCAAGCTCCGTCCCCGGCAGCTCGTCCATCCACGCGCGCAGCTCGGTCAGCATGCCCACGCCGGTCTCCTGCGGGGTGATCCGGTGATCGAGCAGCCAGCCGCGTGCCTCGGGGATGTCGAGCGTCTCGCCCAGCAAGACGCCGGTATCGAGCACCTCCACGCCTTCGTCGCGCATCAGCCGGGCAAAGGCATCATGGTCCTTCTGCGCCTGTTTGACCCAGAACACGTCATCGAAGAGGAGATCCTCGCAATTGGCCGGCGTCAGCCTGCGATGCGCGCGGCCGGGGCGGCAGACGATGACCTGCCGGAGCTGCCCGGTTTCGGAATGGACGCCAAGGTCATGCCCGTTCATGCCGCGCCCCCCGTCAGCCATGCGCTGGCGGCCAGCGACCCCATGATGAAGACCGTCAGGATCAAGAGAAGCGGCCAGATGAACACGATCCAGCGGTCATAGGGCACCCGCCCGATGGCAAGCCCGCCGATCACCACCGCGAAGGTGGGGTTGATCAGGTTCACCAGCCCGTTGGCCGATTGATAGGCCGTGACGACGAGGTCCCGTCCGACGCCTGCGAAGTCGGCCAGCGGTGCGAGGATCGGCATCGACAGAACCGCGAGACCCGAGGAGGAGGGCACGAAGAAGCTCATCCCCACCTCGATCCCGAACATCGAGGAGATGAAGGCCACGTTCGACAATTCGCCCAGGGTCTCGGCCGAGGCGTTCAGGATCGTGTCGGCGATCCGCCCGTTCTCCATTACCACGACGATGCCGCGCGCCAGTCCGATCACCAGCGCCACCCCCAGAAGATCGCGCGCCCCGTCGAGGAAGGCGCCCGTCAGGCGTTTTTCGCCCAGCCGCCCGATCAGGCCGATCACGATGGCCGCACCCAGGAACAGCGCGCCCATTCGCGCCATCCACCACCCCTGGCTGGAAACGCCCCAGATCATCGCCACGAAGGTCGCGGCGAAGAGCACGAGGATCACCTTCTGCGTGCCGCTGAGCGTGTCGTCTGCCGCCTTGCCGCCGTCGCCTTTCAGGAAATGGCGCTCATGGGCCTTCCACTGGCGCCGGACGACGGAGCGGTCCGGCTCGGCCTTCACGCGGGCGGCGTAGCGCATGACGTAGGCCACGCAGATCGCAAGCCCGCCGATGAGGATGACGAAGCGCAGGATGATGCCCTCGGTGAAGGGGATCTGCGCGGCGTCCGAGGCGATGATCGTGGCGAAGGGGTTGATGGTGGAGCCCAGCACCCCGATGCCCGCGCCGATCAGGATGATCGCCACGCCCGTCACCGCGTCATAGCCCGCGCGCAGCACCACGGGCAGAAGGATCGCGTAGAAGGCCAGCGTCTCTTCCGCCATGCCGTAGGTGGTGCCGCCCACGGCAAAGAGCGTCATCAGGATCGGGATCATCCAGATCTCGCGCCCCTCCATCGACCGCATGGCCGATCGCATGCCCGTGTCGATGGAGCCTGTCGCGTTCACCACGCCCAGAAACCCGCCCAGAAGCAGCACGAAAAGCGCCACGTCGATGGCGTTGGCGGCATAGCTGTCGGGATCGTAGAAGCCGCCGATGGGCGCCATGAGCACGTCGATCGGACCTTGCGGATTCGCCTCGACCGTCGCGTAGGTGCCGGGCACGGCGACCTCGCGGCCGACCTCCTCGTTCATCTGCCGCTCGTATTCGCCGGCAGGCACGATCCATGTCAGCGCGGCCACGAAGATGATCAGCAGGAACAGGATCGTGTAGGCGGTAGGAAAGCGGGACTGCAGATCGGGATCCTGTTCCGATCCGCCCGTGTCGTCGTTGCCCGTGGAACTCTCTCTGGATGCGTCCGACATCGTCTGTTCTCCGCTGTGACTTCCACGCGCCGCGTCAGGACCCGGCGCGCACAAGCTTTCCGGGACGGTGGAGAGGCGCATTTACCTGGGTTAATGTCCGCAGGCCCTCGCTCTATTCAAAGGAGGGGACCCATGCTCTAGTCGAAGGCGAGAAGCCGAGACGAGCGTTGTGCGTCGCTGCCGGGCGGGTCCCGCTGCAGCGCCGGGAATTCGGAGAAAGGCCTTCCAATGGACCGGGGCAATGTCGGACATGTCGTCGCGATCGAGGGTGGTGTCGTCGACATCCGTTTCGACGAGGCGGCCCTGCCGTCCGTCGCGTCGCGCCTCATGACGCTCTCCGATCCCGAGATCACCATCGAGGTCGCGTCGCTGCCCGGCAAGGGGATCGTGCGGGGGCTGGTCCTCGACCCCAATCCGGAGTTGCGACTGGGGCTTGCCGTGCGCGACACCGGCGCGCCGATCCGCGTTCCGGTGGGCGACGCTCTCCTGGGGCGGATGCTCAACATCTTCGGCGACACCATCGACGGCGGCGAGCCCTTGGGCGACATGCGGCGTCAATCCATCCTGCCCGATCCCGTGCCCCTGTCGAAGCGCCGGGTCGAAAGCGCGCTTTTCGAGACGGGCATCAAGGCCATCGACCTTCTCAGCCCCATCGAGCGCGGCGGCAAGGCCGGGCTTTTCGGCGGCGCGGGCGTCGGCAAGACCGTCCTGATCACCGAGATGATCCACAACATGGTGGCCGAATACGATGGCGTCAGCCTGTTTTGCGGCATCGGCGAACGCTGCCGCGAGGCCGAGGAGCTTTACCGCGACATGCGCGAGGCGGGCGTTCTCGACAATACGGTGATGGTGTTCGGCCAGATGAACGAAAGCCCCGGCGTGCGCTTCCGCGTGGGCCATGCGGCGCTTACCATGGCGGAATATTTCCGCGACGAGCGGCGGCGCGACGTGCTGGTGCTGATCGACAACATCTTCCGGTTCGTGCAGGCGGGCTCCGAGGTGTCGGGGCTTCTGGGGCGCATCCCCAGCCGGGTCGGCTACCAACCCACGCTGGGCACCGAGCTTGCCGATCTGGAGGAACGCATCTGCTCCACCGACCGGGGTGCGATGACCTCGATCCAGGCCGTCTACGTGCCGGCCGACGATTTCACCGATCCGGCGGCGACACACACGTTCTCGCACCTGTCGGCCTCCATCGTGCTGTCGCGCAAGAAGGCGTCCGAGGGGCTTTATCCGGCCATCGACCCGCTGCAATCCTTCTCCAAGCTCCTGACCCCCGGCGCGGTGAGCGAGCGGCACTACCGCATGGCCCGGGACGTCCGCAACACGCTGGCCGAATACGAGGAACTCAAGGACATCATCGCCATGCTGGGGCTGGAGGAGCTGTCCGAAAAGGACCGCGCCACCGTGCGGCAGGCCCGCCAGCTCGAACGGTTCCTGACGCAGCCGTTCTTTTCCGTGGAGGCCATGAGCGGGACCGAGGGGCGCTTCGTGCCGCTGGAGGACACGCTATCGAGCTGCGAGCGTATCCTGTCGGGTGAGTTCGAAGACCGCGACGAGGGCGATTTCTACATGATAGGAACCGTCGACGAGCTTGAGACGGAGGGGGCAGCCGATGCGGCTTGAGGTGATCACCCCCGCCGATGTCTGCCTCGACGCCGAGGTGCTGAGGATCGTGGCAGAGGCGCCCGAGGGGCATTTCGGCATCCTGCCGGCTCATGGTGATTTCGTCACCGACCTCGTGCCCGGCATCCTCGTCTACGAGCGTGAGGACGGGGCCGAACGGTTCGTCGCGCTCCATTCCGGCACGCTCGTGAAATGCGGACCCCATGTCCGCGCCGCGGTTCTGGGCGCCATCGAGGGCGACGATCTCGGCTGGCTGCGCGAGAAGGTCGAGACCGAGTTTCGACAGCAGGACGAGGACGAGCGCGAGGCCCGCGCGGCGCTGGCCCGGCTTGAGGCAAGCATGATCCGCCGGTTCCGCGACCTTGAGGGGTTTAGCCAATGACCGACGACGGATCCGACGAGGCCGACAAGATCTCGCGCAAGGCACGCCGGATGCAAGAGGCGCGTGGCCGCCGGTCGCGCAGCGCCTGGTTGGGCCTTGGCATGTTCGGCATGGTGGGCTGGGCCATCGCGGTCCCCGTGGTGGCGGCGATCGCGCTGGGCGTCTGGATCGACACCCGCTGGCCGGGGGAAATCTCGTGGACGCTGACCCTGCTGTTCACGGGGTTCGTGCTGGGTTGCCTGAATGCGTGGTACTGGATCCAGAGAGAGGGGCGGGGCGATGACTGAGATCATCCGGACCGGCGCGGGTGCCGTCCGCTTCGCCGTGGTGGCGGGATGATGGCGGACCTCTCCATGATGGCGGCGGGTTTCGCCGGCGGGTTGGCGTTCGGCCTGCTTTACCTCGCGCTCCTCAGGGCCGGGACGCGCGCCATCGCCGGTCCGCGCCCCGCGCTGGCCTTCACCACGTTTGCGGCTTTGCGCGCGATCCTCGTGGTCGGCGCGGTCGCGGGCGCACTGGCGCTGGGCGCGGGGGCGGGCGCACTGGTAGCGGGGCTTGCGGGCTTCGTCATCGTGCGCGTGGCCGCGACGCGCCGGGCCCGGTCATCCGACGGGGGACAGGCATGGAAATAAGCCCCGACGCATGGGTGATCTTCGAATGGCGCGGCCTGCAGCTGACGGCGACCGTTGTCTTCACATGGGCGGTGATGGCGCTGCTTGTCATCGGATCATGGGCCGTGACCGCGCGCATTTCCGAAGGCGAAACCGTCTCGCGCTGGCAGGTGATGCTGGAGGTGATCGTCACGCGGATCCGCGATCAGATCGACGAGGTCGGCGCCGAGACCCCGGAACGCTACCTGCCCTTCATCGGGACGCTCTTCCTGTTCATCGCGACGGCGAACCTTCTGACCATCGTGCCGGGCTACCAGCCGCCCACGGGCTCGCTGTCGACCACGGCGGCGCTGGCGATCTGCGTGCTGATCGCGGTGCCGCTGTTCTCCATCGCCAAGCGGGGCCTGTGGGCATATCTGAAGACCTATATCCGGCCGACACCCTTCATGTTGCCCTTCAACATCATCAGCGAGGCCTCGCGCACGCTGGCGCTGGCCATCCGGCTATACGGCAACGTCATGAGCGGGACCGTGATCGTGGGCATCCTGATCAGCGTGGCGCCGTTCTTCTTTCCCGTCCTGCTGCAACTGCTCGGCCTGCTGACCGGCCTCGTGCAGGCCTACATCTTCGCCATCCTCGCGATGGTCTACATCGCCTCGGCCAGCCAGTCGCGCAAGGACGCCGACGAGGCCCGGAACACCGAAACGGAACAAGGAGACTGACCATGGATCCAGCCACATGGATCGCCATCGCCTCGATCGTGACCGCCGGTCTGACGATCGCCATCGGCTCCATCGGGCCGGCGCTGGCCGAAGGGCGCGCCGCGGCACAGGCGCTTCAGGCGCTGGCCCAGCAGCCCGACGCCTCGGACACGATCACGCGGACGCTCTTCGTCAGCCTCGCGATGATCGAATCCACCGCCATCTACTGTTTCGTCGTCTCGATGATCCTGATCTTCGCCAATCCCTTCACCGATCTCGTGACCCAGACCGGGGGGGGCTGACCCTTGCAGATCGACTGGCTCACCGTCGCGGCGCAGATCGTCAACTTCCTCGTTCTCGTCTGGCTGCTGCAGCGGTTCCTCTACAAGCCGATCACCAATGCCATGCGCCGCCGCGAGGAGCGGATCGAGACGCGTCTGTCCGAGGCGAAATCCGCCCGCACGGAGGCCGAGGAGGAGGCCGAGGCGCTGAGGCAGAAAGAGGCCGAGCTTGAGGAACGCAAGGAGGAGATCCTGCAATCCGCACGCGAGGAGGCCGACGAATTGCGCGAACGGCTGCAGACCGATATCCGCGAGGAGATGGAGAAAAAGCGCGCCGCGTGGCGCGACCATCTGGCCGAGGAACGTGACGCCTTCGTCACGTCGCTCCGGCGGCAGGCGGGCAAGCAGGTGCTCGAGATCACCGAACGCGTGCTGTCCGACTATGCCGACAGCAACACCGCCGAACGCGTCGTCACGACCTTCGCCGAGCGGCTGAAGGCGCTGGATGCCGAGACGCGAGAGAAGATGACGAGCGCCGCCGCCGAAGACGGCCAGACCGCCGTGGTGCATACCGGATCCGCGCTGGAAAGTTCGGCCAAGGGCCGTATCACGCGGGCCATTCACGAGACGCTGTCTTCCGAGATCGATGTCGATTACCGCGAGGATGCCGACATGGTGATGGGCGTGCGGCTGACCATCGGCGACTACACCGCGGAATGGTCCGCGATGCGCTATCTCAAGCGGCTGGAGACCGAACTGGGCGAGATCATCGACGCGGGCACCCACGCGGGCGCGCAAGGGGAGGGCGAGGCCGGAAGCGATGACGAAAACGTCGGGGAGGAGGATGACCGCAATGCCCGGCGGGAGGATCACGAAACGACATGACCCCGCCTGACGGTTTCCCCGAGGACATCTTCGCGCCGCTCTCCGAGGCGCTCACCCGCATCGCGCCCGAGATCGACGCGGTCGAGACCGCGCGCATCCTTTCGGTGGGCAACGGCATCGCGCAGGTGGCGGGCTTCACCGACCTCCATGCCGACGAGTTGCTTCGGTTTGCCGATGGCACCATGGGTCTGGCATGGAACATCAGACCCGACAGGGTCGGGGTGGTCGTGCTGGGCGGCACCGAGGGGCTGCGGCCGGGCGACCGTCTCAGGCGCACCGGGCGGAT
>Ga0102934_1000655_pt1 | contig 23496 bp, 14 predicted proteins | sample SalPonR2_A_D1_MG_FD_78175 | JGI IMG/M metagenome (GOLD analysis project Ga0102934, IMG submission 78175) | Salt pond soil microbial communities from South San Francisco under conditions of wetland restoration - Salt Pond MetaG R2_A_D1_MG | ecosystem: Environmental > Aquatic > Marine > Intertidal... | reverse complement strand
TTTTTGGGGGGGGGTGTGGGGGGGGGGGGGGGGGCGGGGCTGTTGGGGGGGTACATGCGGCGGATGAGGGAGGAGGGGGACGCCATAGACTCCATGTCGTACGACGACTTGCTTTCCCTGTTTGGGCCTGGGCACGAGCCGATCAAAGCGACTGCTGCGACCGTCTGCGCCCTCCCAGAGATCACCGTCCAGGCCGCAGACGTGGCGCGGATGCGGCGCGAAAGCATCAATGACACCCACGGCTGCAGCATCTGCATGGAAGACTTTGCTGAGGGGGACGTGACTCGGCGCCTGCCTTGCCTGCACATGTATCACAAGGAATGCATCGACCGCTGGCTCCTCCAGTGCAACGCCACCTGTCCCATTTGCAAGGCTCCCTGCGGCTAGCAGGAGCGATCTTGATTGAGAGCACAGCCCGTGAAAGCCAAAGCAAATTGTAAAATGTATACGAAGTCGAATGCAAACGCAAGTCTTTTCTTTCCTAGGCTTCCTCTGCCGCTCTTCTTCAGCTCTACCTTCGCACCTCAGGTGTGGCGGGCAGCCGCTGCCTGCAGGCAAACATCTCCTCCGCGCGCCCGGCCGCGCACAGGATCAACCGGCCATCCGTCGAGTGGGTCGGGACGGGTAACGCCCCTGCCAGCGACATGCGTCTCTCCAGGAGTCTCAGTTTGTCGTCTAGATAGCCCCCCAGTCGCCCGTAGCCCTCCTTGCGCCGCTCGTGAACAAGGTGCCGTAGGAGCGGCGTGTGGCAAGGCTGATACTGACGCCCGTCCTGCTCATGCTGGTCGAGGGGTGAGGCTAAGGGAGGCAGCAGGAAACCCAAACACTTGGCCACGGCGTCCCCGCCCGGTCGCTCCACTGACGGTTCAGGTCTGTGTGCTGAGCACCACACAGTGACCAGCGGCGACCGCTGTACATCGTGCAGTAGGAGCGATGCTTGGGCCGCGTTGAACGCACAAGCCGCATGGGCGGAAAAAGAGCATCTGAACACCGCAGAGTCAGGGTCGTGGTGGCAGCACCGGACAAGCAGTCCCACGGAGGAATCGCATATACCGCAAGATAGCGCGTCGGCAGCTTGCCAGCGTGAAGCCATAGTTTCCTCCTGGGCCTTCAAGTTGCGATATGTTGCCACTATATCACGCGACACTACTGCCACCTGAGCATTAGTGCCTGCCACGAAACGCACCAGGCGTGGCTGTTGATTCCAACCTGCTAGCGCGCAAACCTTGTGCACGAAGAGCGGCTCTGCCAAAGGATTTGGCAAGGAGGTAGAAATTGATGCGAAGGCATTTGCTTTATCACTAGGCCTTATGCAGGCCGCTACTTCAAAGGTGCTGCCACAATCGTTGTCTTCGTCCTCGCTCCCGTCCCTTACGTAGTCCTCATCGGAGTACTGTCCTTCCCCACGGTCAACTATCCATATCCTCAAAAGACCGCCGCCTTTTTGATGACAAAGCTCACACATTGGAGCGATTCTTTTGTCCGTGTTTGATATATCCCGGGCAATGGCGCAGAAGTCGCAGAAGAAATCACCTTCGGGCACCCTAGGCAATCCGTAGCATTGCTGATGGAAACCCAAGTCGCACGCATCACAGTACACAATTTCGTTGGTAGACTGGAACTCTCCTTGGAAGCAGATGACACAACAATCCTCTTTTTTGGCACGATCTCCCATCGGCCCCATTGCTCCGCTTCTTGTCGGTTGCGTCGAGTTCTCGACACATTGATTCGACGCGCCGAAATTCTGGCTTTGTAGGTCGCCTTTATCGTCGGTAAGAGGCCCAGATCCAGCTTCTTGGTCAGTGCTTTGGTTAATGGTTAACATCTACTCTATTGGTATCACTCAAACCGTTTCACTTCGCTTCGATTCTTTAAGGGGTTCAAAAGAGTGTGAAAAGGTTGCAGTGAGGATATGGGGAGGTTAAAATCGTTCGTATCATTCGTATGTATGTTTTTTAGGTTCCATGAGGCATAAGGCCTTTTTCTCCAATGCTCCATCACTGAGGGAAAATAAGATAGAAGGGACAAAAATGGGCATATCTAAATCCTGTCTACGCCACTTACATGCCAGTCTTCGTCATCAACAAATTAGTACAGCTGTCTTCACCCTAGCTTTCATGTGAAAATTTGAGTGAAGAAATTTGAGCTTGTACCGACCACCATCTCTTGGTTCAATGCATCTGGTCATAGGATCTTCACAGCGGTGCCAAACCCTGTAAAATCATGAAAGCGGGGAATTGTCGGCATAGATAACATCGATCCTCCCCGGGTCGGAGAGAGGCGAGTGGCGCCGGACCGCTCATCCTCGCCCAGGTCGAGCCCTCCGCTTGCCTCGCCCGCCTTCGATGGCCCTCGATCGTCCTCTTTTCCCCCGGCTGCAAGGCCTGTCTTTCTCGGACCCCATCGCACGGCCGGGTTGTCGCCTGGCGTGCCCATCTCGGCGTGTGGGCCTTGGTCTGCGCGTCGCGCTGACCTTCATGTTCGGCACGCCTTGTGACGGCGGCGGATGGCTGAGAGACGGCGACACCCGGGCCAGCATTGCAGAAGGAGAGAGAAGGCGACGCGTCATATTCGCATGGCCACGAACTGCGTACAAATGAACCATGCTATGAAATGAATGTGTTATGAAGTAGTATACCACAGCGGTCTGTTAATGCTCACTTTTGGTCCCCCAGCGTAGTGTTGCACCGTGCGCGTTCCCACCTCCCCGCTTCGACTGATGCCTCCTTCCTGTTTATATCCAACCAACCATCAATTCTTCTGCTAACCAAAGCTATTTGCTCCGCTCCCTCTTGACAAACAGTTATGGGTATTTCTCGTGACTCTCGCCACAAGCGCCGCCACACGGGTGGAAAGCGGCCCTCATACCGTAAGAAGCGAAAGTTTGAGATGGGTCGCCCGGCGGCAATGACGAAATTGGTGCTGGGACATGGGGAGAAGCGCGTACATGTTGTGAGAGGACGGGGCGGGAATCTTAAGTTCCGTGCGCTCCGCCTGGAAACGGGCAACTTTGCCTGGCGCTCTGAGACGGTGGCGAGGAAGACACGTATTTTGGACGTGGTCTACAACGCCTCGAACAACGAATTGGTCCGCACCAAGACCCTGGTGAAAAGTGCCATCGTGCAAATCGATGCCGCGCCTTTCCGACAATACTTTGAGCAGCACTACGGTCAGGAGGTGGGCAGTAAGAAAAAGAAGGCGGCGGCCGCAACAGCAAAATCGGAGGCGGAGCCCGAGAAGAAGTCCAGCCATGTGCTTCGCAAGCTTGCCAAGCGCAAAGGAGAGTTAGAGTCGCACTTGGAGGAGCAATTTGCGTCGGGCCGCTTGCTCGCTTCTATTTCTTCTCGTCCGGGTCAGAGTGGGCGCGCGGATGGTTACATTCTGGAAGGAAAAGAGTTGGAGTTCTATCAGAAGCAGTTGGCCAAGAAGAAGAAGGGTCAAAAGTAAGGGGCGACGGGAGTAGACGGGGCGAATGGCGTAAAAGCAGGGCTTAGGTGTAGTGTTGCAGGCGGTTCTGCATCTTTGATAGACGCGATAGTCCGAGAGGGCTGGGCCACGAGGGGATAGACTTCCTGGAGCTGAGGATGGACACGCGCAGTTTTGGGATAAGGAGGGGCGTCATGGCATCCTTGACGATTATGACACAAACGACAGAAGAACCAAATAAGCTCTGCCAATTAATTACGGCCTCTAGCAAGGGTATCGTCTGAAGTGCTTCATGCTTTTCCAGAGCATGTTTTCTAACGATGACTCCCAAGACATGGTACCTCTTGAAATGTGACAATTCGCACTCATTGTCTTGAGCTATTTTCTATCCTTATATCCCGTGAACATCTACTTATTTCGCTTCTTCGTAGCATTCTTTCCTCCCCAAGTTTTTTCTCGGACTTGTCCGCAGACTCGGATTTCACAACCCTGGCATTCCACAATTTTTGAAAATTTCATCCTTTCTTATTTTTTTGCATGATACGACGTGCTCTTTCAAACACATGTTGGACCACGGAAGTGCTGTTTGTCGCACTTATTGCCTCAAACCAAGCCGGCAGACATCTGTGGATATACAAGTTGTCTCAGATGTCGGCGTTCTCGCATTTTTCTTTTTCGCCGCGAGTCCGCGGGTCGAAATCGACTTCAGAACTCGCCGAGCCAGATGAAGTCGACGTCTCGCGGCCTCGAGATTCATTTTCGGCTGAAGTACGCGTGGAACGATGGACAAGATCCTCAGCGGCTGCGACCCAGGCGTTGTATATGTCTTGAGAGAAGAGGACAAATTCAATGTTTCGTAACGGTGAGTTCAAACCCTGGATTGAGGAGAAGAACCGGTCAGGCTCATGAGACGGATAAAGCGAAGAGATGATGCTTCATGACAGGTCCTACCCATTGACCAACCGACAGCAGGGTCCGCCCTCTCTCAACCTCCTTCCTCTCACCTGTTCGTCGCCAAAGTCGATACAAGATTTGACAGCTATGTGTGAAGCTCTGCTGACAGGATATCCATAGATACCGCATGAAACGGCCGGAAATGCCACCGACGTCAGCCCTTGTTTCACAGCCAGATCAAGAGAACTTAGGTGGCTGGCGCGGAGCAAGGCCGCAGACTCATTGTCATTTTTATATATTGGTCCGACAGTATGCACAACATACCGGGCAGGCAATTTGAATCCTGGCGTTATGCGGGCCTCCCCTGTAGGGCACCTCACACCTGGGCGTACCTCTGGGACAGCTCTACATGCCTCGTACAATTGGGGCCCTGCAGCTCTGTGCACAGCCCCGTCCACTCCACCGCCACCCAGCATGCGTTCGTTCGCCGCATTTACGATTGCGTCTACGGAGCACTTTGTCAGATCTCCGACGCTTATCTGGAGGCTTATCCGATTGCTCAGAGGGAAACTCCGTCTTAGAATAGATGCTGCGGCCTTGCCTCCGCAATCCGCCATTGTAAGAAAGAAAATTGCGAAGGCGAAGTAGCCGACACACAGAGGCGCGAACCTCCGCGAGCTTTTTTTCGTTTCTACCTCTCGGCTTGTGAAGTCGTTACCGGTTTCAAAGGCTGCAATGGTCGAAATGCTATTGCAGTTGATGCCTGCAGAACCTCGTCAGGTGGACTATCATGAGCAAAAGGTAGGAGGTTACAAAATGATTTGATTCCCGTCTCACCTATCAAAAGCGACTGTGCATTGGTCGTGTGGGTACTGTTGACATATCGACAACGCCTGTTCAGGCGTCCTGATGCGCACCTGCTGTGCACGGGCAAGCGCTCGGCCAGCCTCACTCCGCCCCGCTTCATGGCGTCGGTTCCGGGTGCTCGCCGAAACGAAGCCGATATGGGCCGAGGGCGAGCGAGGAGAGCCACCCAGAGAACGGGGCGAACGGACCAATCAGAGGCGGCCTCTTGGCTCGAGGACCCTCCCGGATATTCGCTCTCGACCTCTGTCTTCAGACGAATCGTTCATGCTTGACTGCGTTCGCCCGAGGTAAATTTAATATCACCCTGCTGTGACCTTTCTCTGCCGTTGGTGTCCTTGACACACGCCCCTGATGGCAGCTCTTTTCTTTTTCGATCATGCCGTCTCGCCGATCGCTGTCGAAGTCGAGGCTCTAGTTCTTTCTCTGACTTACGTGACTTCGTCGACAGTACATTCGATGTTCTCCCTGCGAACACCGTGAGGCGAAGTCCGGGATCCTCTGTGTCGTGCTACAAGTGTTCTTCAATAAACTGGCCATATACGTTTCCGCGCTGCTCGGTCCAAAAGTCTGTGAAGCGTGCGCCCCCCCAAGGGACAGCAACCATTTTTGAAATTACCATGCTCCTCTGCATTCGTTTTAATAGATCTTGATCCACGCTAGCATTCAATGAAGAACCGATCAACAGCAATTGAATACCTAGCCTTTATCCTGTCTTAAAGTGCGTCTGCCTGTGCCCGCGTTAAGTCGTTCACGCCCTCTTTGTTGTCCTTTTACCCAAGGAGCCCTCATACTCCTCTTTTCATCGAACCACTCGCACAGGCATCTTCTTTATCTGTTTTCCGGTTCGCAAGCAAAAATGATTAGTCGTGGATTGCTTGCCGTAGGCCTACTGACAGCTTCGACTTCTGCAACGGTGTATTTCACAGAGAATTTCGACGATAAATGGGAGAGCCGGTGGGTGGTGCCCAGCAAGTGGAAGGCAGCTGAGGAGATTGGTGAATGGGCCCACACTGCAGGAGAGTGGTTCGGAGACGCCGCGGACAAGGGCATCAAAACCTCCCAGGACGCCCGCTTCTACGGGCTGTCCGCCAAGCTGGCCAAACCCTTCTCGAATGAAGGCAAGGACCTGGTCTTGCAGTACGTGGTGAAGCACGAGCAGCGTTTGGACTGCGGAGGCGCCTACATTAAATTGCTGGGACCTGAGCTCGACCAGGCTTCCTTCGGGGGCGACACCCCTTACCAGATCATGTTTGGGCCCGACGTGTGCGGATCCACCAAGCGCACGCATGTGATTTTTAACTACCCCGAGGCGAAGGGCGAGGACAAGAACCTACTGATCAAGACGGACGTGCCCACCCGCACGGACCAACTCAGCCACCTGTACACCCTGCACATCATGGCTGCCAACAACTCCTTCAACGTCTTGATCGACGGTGAGTCCGTGCGTGAGGGCTCCCTGGAGGAGTCCTGGGACTTCCGGCCCCCCAAGACCATCCCCGACCCTGAGCAGAGCAAGCCGGCGGACTGGGTGGACGAGGAGATGATGGCGGATCCCGCGGACGTCAAGCCGGAGGGGTACGACGACATCCCTGCCACCCTGCCCGATTCGGAGGCCGTCCAGCCCGAGGACTGGGACGAGGAGGAGGACGGCGTCTGGGAGGCGCCCATGGTGGACAATCCCGACTACAAGGGCCCCTGGTCCCCCAAGATGATCCCCAACCCGGACTACAAGGGCGCATGGGAACACCCGCACATTCCTAACCCCGAATACTCGCCCGACCCCAAGCTGCACGCCCGTGCCACGGAGGTGACGGCCGTCGGCTTCGAGCTTTGGCAGGTGAAATCGGGCACCATGTTCGACGACATCATCCTGACAGATTCGCTGGATGAGGCCACCGAATACGCCAAGGAGACCTTCTGGAAGAAGCAGGAGGGCGAGAAGGCCATGTTTGAGAAGGCTGAAGAAGAACGAGTGGAGAAGGAGAAGGCGGAGCGTGAGGAGATGAAGAAGAAGGCGGAAGAGAACGGGGAACCCTTCGAAGAGGGGGACAGCCCATTCTCTGTCTCCGACATGGAAATCACAGAGGACGAGGACGAGGATGATGAGGACTGGGAGGATGAGGAGGAAGAGGATGACGAGAACTCCTTTACCATGGAGCTCTAAGAGCGAAATGACTTTTCTCTCAGTGTAAACTCCTGATTTTCTCGTGGTCGTCTTGTGGGAGGTAGCATCTCGAGGTTTGTCGCAAATTATGAGTGTGCGCCTCCTTTATGAGGCATGAAAGCTGTTTTGTTACGAAATGATGCGATGAGTGGCGCACCGTAGACACCAGGAAAATGTGAGTTTTCTGCTTAAAGCGAGAACCGATTGCATCAGCCATCACAAAGCCCGAGCGTGGCTCCCTCCTCTCGCCTCGGAGGATGCCGGGGAAGAGGATTGCAGTCGTTTTCAGGGTTATCAGGGCTTAATGTCAATCATAGAATTAAAATGAAACCCGAAAAGCGCGTACATGTTTTTTGCTTGCATCGCTGCGTATGCTGCTTTTACAGCCATCTCGCCGACCTGGAAAAGGCGATGCCTAGATCGGTCTCCCGGGGCTTCCTGGAATTCTTCGCGCTCCCGAGAGCTGGTGTGAAGCCAGCAAAATGCATTTGATGCGCACCCACACGCCTTCTTGGGGTCGCCAAGCCTGTAGGAGGATCGTTTCTGCACCATGGTGTCAGCCGCACACTTTTTGATTCACTTGTGATGTCTCCATGGGTATCTACTAACGGAAAACTGATGACATCTTCAGGCGCGTCGGTGAGAGAATGGCACCCACTAAGGTGCAAATCAAGTGGAATAAGCAGACTTTCTCTGAAGTTCCGCTTGACACAACGGGAACTGCGCTGACTTTCAAACAGCATGTCTACGAACTAACGGGGGTTCCAGTACCGCGGCAAAAACTGATGTGTAAGGGAGCGTGGAAGCTGGCTCTCAAGGATGACGACGACTTGTCAAAGCTTTCAATCAAGGATGGTGCGGCGGTGACGCTCATAGGAACAGCAGATGTGGTCAAGGAGCCAGTAGAGAAGGTGGTTTTTGTCGAAGACATGGCACAGGCGGATCAGGCCAAGACGGGCGCCATTCTTCCTGCGGGACTGCGCAATCTAGGCAACACCTGCTACCTCAATTCGACGTTACAATGTCTCCGGTACGTACCAGAGCTTCGACAGGCTTTAAACAGGTACACTGGGACGGGCGCCAACGAGCAACCATTTTTGACGAATGCCCTTAAGGACACGTTCAATCTACTCGATGGCAACACGGAACCTGTGCCCCCTATGCAATTCGTCATGTTGCTGCGCCAGCAGTTCCCTCAGTTCGCCCAGCAGTCTCGCGGTCACTTCATGCAGCAAGATGCCGACGAATTCATGAACGAGCTTTTGACGTCGCTCGCGGCCAACCTGCGCGACGCGTACGGGCTCCCCTCTCTGGAGGACGCCGGGAATTTCGTCGACGCCTTGTTTGGGATGGAAGTGGAGGACACGTTATCCTGTGCCGAGTCGGAGGCCGAGAAACCGGTCGTGAAGAGAGATCATGTACGGAAGCTGGTCTGCAACATCCAGGGCGGTGCTGGCAGCGACGTGAAGATCAACTATCTGCATGAGGGGGTGAAGTTGGCCTTGGAGGGGACGATCGAGAAGCAGAGCGAGGTTCTGGGGCGCGACGCGGTCTGGAATAAGACCACCCGCATAGCTCGTCTGCCGCGCTATCTCTGTGTCCAATTCATGAGGTTTTTCTGGAAAGCGACCCCAGACAGTCAGGACCACGCCGGTGTGAAATGCAAGTCTCTGCGGACCGTCACCTTCCCCGAGACCCTCGACATGTTCGACTTCTGCAACAAGACACTCCAGGACCGGCTCATGATCACGCGCGGAAGGGAAGTGGACGACATCCTGGGCAAGGATTCGAAGAAGAAGGGCGACGGCCTTGGTGGAGACGGGGGCGACCCGGAGGCCAAAGGCGAGGAGAGCAGCGGCAACGGCAGTTCTGAAGAAGAGGCCGCGTTGCAGGCGGCTCTGGCCATGTCCATGGCGGATTCTGCAGATGCAGCTGTGCCTCCTGCTCCCTGTGGTCCAGGTCTGCCAATGGATTTCAAGGGCTTGTACGAGCTCTTCGGCGTGGTGACGCACAAGGGTAGGACGGCCGACGGGGGGCACTACATGGGCTGGGTCCGTCAGAAGGGGGACGACTGGCTGGTGTTTGACGACGAAGACGTGTCCGAGTGCAAGACGGCGGAAGTCCTACAGCTTTCAGGGGGTGGGGATTGGCACATGGCCTACCTCTGCTTCTATCGCTTCAAGGGCACAGGAGGGGTTGCAGACGAGAAGGGGCCCTCTAGAGAGGGCAAGGAGTGAGCGGAGGGATGATGTACGGTGAGACACTGGTCAGGCAGACGCGTGTAGCGGTCGCTTTCGTGAGAGGCGAGGAGTGCGGCTCCGTAAGGAGAGGGTCATCGGTTCTCGAAAGCATATGTAAAGAAGAAAGACCGAACATGCGCTCTTGATCTGCATAACTATCACAGGCGTCGTGATGCGTGCTTTTCATAATTTCGGAATGAAACTTGTCGCGCGGCATTCAATTCTTAAGTTGTCTTCTACATACAAATGGTCATTGTTGTTCTTCAGTTATTTGGAGTCCCGGGCTGGATGTTGGGGATTCTCTCTAATCGATAGACAATGGAGTCAAAAAGGGTTTACGAATTATAAAAAACAGTCAAAGCGATACTGGACACGCGCCACACGACAATCCACACATCAATTGGCCAGTCTAGTCTAAGGTCAGCCAGCGGAATACTATTGAGGTATTTTCTCGGCCGAAATGTCGATGAATGCCGGCAGAAACCCGCCTCTATCGGTGCTGCTGCTTTGCCCTTTCTCCATCTGAGCTGTGGACGCAGTGATCGTTGCGGCGTTCACAGGAGGCGCAGGACCAGCTGTCTTGGCGCTGCCGTCCGTATCGCCAGCGGCACTCCCTGGCCGACTGGCAATGACTTGGACCCTGCCTGTGGGAGCCTCGTCCGTGACCATGACCATTCGCTCCTGCTGCTTGATGAGCCAGTCGCTGGTAGTGGTGGGGTCCTCGAACCAGTCGCCCAGCTCCTGATTCATGGCGGTCACCAGCTGGGAGATCTGCTCCGGCAACCAGAGGGCGCGGGCCGTGATCCAACTTTTGACCCCAGCCCAAGAGGAGGGTGGCGCCCCAGGCTTATGGGCTGTTCCGGCCGACTCCCTGACGGATGAGGCAGCAACGAAGGAAGAGCTGTCTGGCCTGAAGCACGTGTTGCGGATTTTGCAGAATTTGGAGGGGTCGAGACCGTTGGCACGCGCCACTTGAGAGACAGCCGGCATTAGCTCCGGGGGAAGCTCGGGCGTGCGGGCGTAGACGAAGGCACCCTCATAATTCCCTTGGAGGGTGTGGCCCGTGTAGAAAACGAACTTGTAGTCCGGCAGCCCCACGTCCTCCGGCGAATTCTCTCCGATCACGTACCAATTCTCCCAAAATGTGAGGCCAAACATGCGGCCGACCGAGTGCATGGATCGCCGGGCGCCGGGCCCGTCCCCCAGCATCTCCTCTGTCACGTGGTTCTCCCAGAAGCCGGGAGCGCGGGGGCGGGGCATGCGGAAGGAGACATCGGCAAGCATGATGTTCGGCGCCCCTGGCTTGGGCGTGAAGTGGTTCACCTGGCAGTCGAAGCAGTCGTAGCGCGCGTCCATCCCCATGACCTTGTACCACCGGCCGTTAAGAGACCGGATCTCGAAGGTGGGCGAGCTCCGCTTATCCAGGCCCACAGCGTCGGGGTCCGTCCAGGTGGCTCGAGAGCGATCCCGTGGCACGTGTACGCAGTCCTGCTGCTCCACCGCGCAGTGCAGAAAGTCGTCCAGCACGCGGTTGCCGTATTTGGCAAAACAGGCCGTCGAGCACGTCCCCTCGCCCTTGCACTTGGACAGACAGGAAAGGCCCTTCAGGCAATCGGGATTGTTCAAACAGTCATGCGTGGGCAAGGAGCACTTTTGTACAAAACATTTTGGGTCGACACCGACCTTATTCCCCTCTTTCGCATACTGTGCTAGCTCATTTTCTGCGCGAGCCGGGTATAATGGTCCTGGACCGTTGAGAATTCCTCCTCCACTGACGCCCATCCAGCCTCCACTCAATATCAACAAGGCCACCTTAGGAAGATAGCTTCGGAGATGGTGCACAATGGTGATAGCTATATCCGGTGTGTGTGATGTGTCCGATGACAGTCTGGCAGGCTGCGTGATGCTTCGCTTTCCTTTTCTTTCCTCATAACCTACGTCATGTTCTCGAAATGCGCAATTTTGCTTGCTAATCCGCGCTCTATTTTCGGCCATCGTCATTGTCATTGCGCTGACGATTCTCGGCCGAACTCGAATCGAGCAACGGGGGATGACGAAGGCTGAACCGCCGAGCATGAGGCCAAACACCACCTATTCAGTTTTTTCATTGATTACAAGAAGTATAAAAAAAGTACAAAGGTTGCAATGAGAGTTTGGTTTTAAAAGTAAAACTGGTTGCATGCGATCAAGAGCACACGATGCAGCGTCAACTTGAGCCAGATGCTTGGGTTCTCACAATTCAAGAGCAAGAACCCCAAAATTTTCGACTTACCATGCTCAAGACCACATTTATGGCGAGTGTATAGGATAGCATGGTTCTTCTCCGCCCACGTCGCCTCCGTTTAGTTCTTATTATTTCCTCCCTGCCTTGATGCACCTTGTCTCTCATGACTTCCTTTTTGTTCTCCCCTGAGCAAGGGCATAGGAGAGGCATGGCTACCTGACACCTTTTCTCCAACCACACCAATCCACCACTGACGTCCCTCCTCAAATATTGCGTTTCGATTGATTGTGAGTGCGCGAACACGGATACTTTAAGTGTTGAGACGCTCCTGTCATAACGAGCACGGGCGAATGTGGTCGAGAAGGATCGTGAGGTACGGGTGCTTGGGGACTGAGCGCGTCCACAAATGCGGGCATCCCGAACGAAAACACAAGCCAGCAGCTGCCACAACCGCGAATCGTGGTATTGACAAAGATTGGCAACTCGTGCTTCATTTTTCGAGAAAAACGGGGTTGGTTACCTCCCCCTCCCAGCAGCCAGGCTCATTGAAGTGGAAAGGTACATACCAGACCGCGCTTAGCTAGCAGCTGTGGCGAGCCCTTCTTATGGCGATCCTCCTTGCACTCCCTCACTCTCGATCCTTCCGCCTCGATCTTGCTCGGTCATGCCCGTGCCGGCTAAGCGGATGGCGAGTGAGCGGAGGAGACCGGCGAGCCATGCGACGGGCAGTGCTTGCGGCCCTCCGGGCGTTATCACACCCTTTGAATACATCTTTGAAATATGTATATTTTGTTAGGGGAGAAATACAATACTCGGTGGGAAAACTTGCCGATCATACGTTTGTGGCTTCATATGCCCCGAGGGGTGGCGTAACAGAATACTTCATGCCATTTCCGAAGCGGGTAAGCTCTAAGGTCGCGCTTCCTATTCGCAGTGCACTTTGCATTCTCTTACATTTTAGCTACATCAACATAAATCGTAGGACATTCCTTGGCTCTTCGGATAAAAAAGCGAAATTTCTGGAGCTTGCCGCGCAGCAATGCGCCTGCTTGGATGCTGATTGTAGCACAAGGCTGGACGTTTTTAACCCATTATGACGCTCTCCGTCGCGCAAGCTGAAAATGTACGTGACAGTCGTCCGTAAGATGGGCTCTGTACATACAATTTGCGGTGTGTCTGTAAATCGCCTTTAAAATTTCATCCTCACAAACGCTCTTTGATTGCTGCGTGCAATTTTCTTGATGCTATAACTCTTCTCTTTGGTCCGTTGTGCTCGTACAGATGCTAAAGCGGCAGCTCGAGGAGCGTAAGCGAGGCCCCGGCTATGGTCGCCTACCGCGACAAGTGACCATTTGCGGAGGTGGGAACGGAGCGCATGTTTGTGCTGGATTTTTAGCCTGGAAAGGTATAAAAGTGAACGTCTTGACACGCCGACCCCGTGAATGGGCTCCATCCATCGAGATCATCACGCAAAGTTCCTCGTGGGAGGCGAAAGGGACGTTTGCGGGGACCTTACATGTGGTCAGTGACGAGGCGTCTCGCGTCGTTCCAGGTTCGGAGTACGTCATAATTGCGGCACCCGCAAATGCACATCCGGCTCTTTTGACCAAGGTGGCGCCGCATCTCGATTTCGGGGCAAAGATCGGAGCTTTGTTTGCTCAAGGAGGCTTCGATTGGGCTGTAAAGCATGCGTTCGGGACTGAGAAGATTAAGCGAATCGGTGTCATGTTCGGTCTACAAAATATACCGTGGATCTGCAAAGCCGTCAAATATGGCCATTCTGCACGTATCTTAGGACCCAAGAAGGGGCTGTGGGTTGCCACCTACCCAGTAGAGGCTCGCGACGCGACTGCTCGCGACCTGGAGAGCATGTTTGATATCCCCTGTCACACTTTGCCGAACTTCTTGAATCTGACCCTCACTCCATCGAACCAGATTATTCACCCAGCCCGCTATTACGCAATTTTTCGCGACTGGGACGGCAAGCGAAGCTACAGTAGGCGCGAGCTGGAGGCCAGGGAGGGCCTTACGCTGTACAAGGGGATGGATGAGTACTCAGCGGAGTGTCTCGCTACCCTGGACAACGAGCTGCAACAGATTAAATTCGCCCTTCTTCAGCAGTTTCCCCAGCTTGACTTGTCTTACGTCATGCCTATAGGGGAGCGAATCGTCAATCAGTACGGTGATGACGTCACCAATAGATCCTCCCTTCGTCAAATTTTTCGCAGCAATAGAGGGTACTCGTCTTGCCTGACGCCTCTAAAGGAGCAAAGCCCGGGGCGATATCAGCCGCTGGTGGAGTCAAGGCTCTTTTGGGAAGACATACCTTATGGCTTGGTCATCCTCAAGAACCTGGTGGAGCTCCTCGGCAACTTCCCGACTCCAGCCATCGACTTCATGATTCGGTGGCACCAGACGTTTATGAAGAAGGACTACTTGCTGAGCGACAACCAGCTCAATCCGCGCCTGCTCCACGAGACGGGGGCACCCTGTAAATACGGCATCCATCGGGTAGAGGAGATCGTTGAGACTTGTCTGCCGCGCGAGCTCTTGGGGTACCGTCATCCTCGCTCGCGCATGTAGTTGTTTGTATCCCATTTATTTGCCCGCACCATCCGCGGCTAAAACTTGGTGTGTATATCTATTTTTGAAAGTACTCAATGGCGAAAAATGATGTTCATAGATTGATCGAAAGAAAAAGCATTTAAATTACCGATATACCGGGGCCCTTGGAGGCAATGCTTCGGAAAGTGTTTCTTTCTCTGAAGGCCAAAGTCATCCGGACAAAAGCCATCCTCGCTATGTGTTGGGACGTCTAGTCAAAAGAGCAAGACAACGAGCGGGGGACAACCCCGTTTGTTGATGGCAGGAAGTCATGTACGCGAAAGAAGGCTTGCTTCTTTCTAAGGTAGTTTTAACAGTTGCCGAGTCTTCTTGGAATTATCAACCATCGTGCCATCCGCGAAAGGTCATTCTTGTGGCGCAATTTAGCTTGGCCGAAAATTACGCGGAACATCTAGTCCAAATTTACCCGGTGGCTCCACGTACGACGCAAACAGACTCGCTTGCTCCGTCTCTAGGAAGTCGAGAAGTCCTTGCAGGTATGTGCGTGCGACCTCGATCTCTCTCGACTCAGGTCTCTCGACCTCCATCCCCACGGGGGCTTCACTATTCATCAGGGTATCGGAGCTCTCTTCGTCCACTCTTTTCTTGTTGCTGGTACTTTTCTGAATTCCCAGTAGACGAGGAGCGATAGCAAGAAGGCGAAGGAGGTGCTCCGCACCCCATATTTGATGAGGAAGCTTGGATTTCCCTCCGAGCTCCAGCAAAGATAAGTACTGGTCCATTTCAAATCTGTACAGTAAAACGTTGCCCAGAGCACCGTCGAACAACGTGCAGAGTCTTGCGCCTAGGCCCTTGAAATCTCCCAGGGATGCGGCTGGGATTGACCTCTCGTACATTCTGACCACCTCCCCCACGCTGGGCCACTGAGGGTTCGACGTCTGTTTCCCAAGACGAATGTTCTTTTTTCCATCGTGGCGGGGCAAAGCGCCGACAACACACCTCCGACGAGTGATAGCGAACCAGTCCTCGCACAATTGTTGCCGCAAGGCGCCTGGAATGACCAAAGTGAGAAGCTGCCCTTTCAGCCACAGCTCGTCGAAAGTCAGCATGGAATCCGTATCCTCCTTTACTGACGCAGCCAGGTGCTTCTCAAGGCTGTGCTGCACCCTGGCATTGCCTCCCCCTCCGAGGGCGGGGTCGCGGGTAGACCCCCGGCCCACCGCCGCATTTGACGCGCTCCCTTCGGCGCCTTGACGCTGACTGCGAAGACTTCGCAGGGTCCCTGTTGGAAGCGCCATGGCTTCATTCTCCTGCGCCCTCGGTGGGAAAGGATCGGTGTGCTCGAGTGCATCTGCGGGAACGACAGTGACGATCTGCGAGACGGGGTCGAGCTTGTTGAACGCCGCGGGTCCCTGCAGCTGGAAACTGATCGAGTAACAGCCGGGAATTTTGAATTGCGGAACCCGAAAATAGTACATGCCACCGTGCGTGGCTTTCCCGGCCTCGTCGTACAGGACTTCTTCCTCACCGGTTTCCTTGCTTGTCGTTTCATTGGAACGCCTCGCCCCCACAGAGGCGATACGGTAGCGCAAGGGAACTTCCTTGAGAAGCTCGGGCAGGATCCGATTTCCCTTGGCGCTGAAAACAGTCAAGGCAAAGTACTTGTCGTTGCGCGAAGACCACTTGAAGGCTTTCATGAGCACATCGGGGGGCTTGATTCGGATTAGCGCGTCCAGCAACGCGCCCTTGGAATGCCTGTCCGCCACAAGCTCTAAACGGTGCGGAGCCTCCCGAAGGCTTCCGCTCTGTCGCGCTGCTGCCTTCTCGGGCTTAGACTCCTTCTTTTCACCGTTTGTGTGGACCTTTTCCGCGATTGCGTTACCGCCCGTGCCCCTATATTCGAAAGTTTTCCCAATCCGAGCTTTGGCTGTGGAGGCAGCCGCGCGACTCGGCCGTGCCAAGGTGACGGGGTCCAAGTCATCCCCGTGGCCCAGGTCTTTGCTTTCACTCTCGACACGGCTCGTCTCGCTTTGTGCGTGTATAGCACGAGGCCGTCGTACTACACCCTTGGCATGCGAATCACGTACGTGCTCCTCATTGTCTGTTGTCACAGAACCATCGCGTCCACGTTTGGAATTCGATTTTGCTTTCAGCATCGCCCCATCGCTACGACCTTGACGTTTGGGCATTTTTTGGTTTTTCTGTGCTTTGCAGGACGCCGTTGCTGTTTCTTGTTCACTTGTCCGCGCGGGAGGCAAAAAAGACGAAGACGCCTTATCTACCAGAGCATTGGAGCAGCCTTCTTCTCCTGCAAAAAAATATGAAGGGACTCTTTAATACATTCCACCAATCCCACTCTTCCCTTGGACATGGGACGTCGGGTGCCGTGTGATCACGAATGAAAAGCGGGCACCAGTGCAAGTAGGTGTCGCGCAAGAGCAACCATCCTCGGCGACTTTGTTCCGGCATGCATGATGCGACCAGCCCGACTTGCCGCGGGGCTAGTGATGTCGAGAAAGCAAGTCTCTCAACATTGGATCGCCTTGACGATCTAGGTGTGATAGACGCGGGTGCCTTCCGGTTATTGGACCCTGTGCCTGATGGAGGCATGGTCGCGGAGATGGCGGCAAGAAAAGGGACGGGGGCGCAAGGCCGTGAACGGGAAGGGGAAGTGCCAGCGAGGCGTCGAGCCCTCCCAAGCATTGTCAAGTCCTCTTTAACAAATGGTTGTATTACTTACATTTGAACACAGGAGATGACTGCAAGGCACACAGGAAGCAGTGAGAAGAAGGACCTATCCAGGGCCGTGGCCTTCTTGACGCTGGAGCGGGTGCAGGGCACTTCAGACAAGCTGAAGACAGATTTCCTCCTCGGCAAAGGTTTCACAACCGATGAGATATCCGACGCGATGCTTCAAGCTCGAGATGTCATCGAAAAACGTAATAAGTCGGCAGCACGGGTACACTCCGTAGGCGGAAATCAAACTTTTGGCGCAGCAGCACCGACGCCTGTGAGTAGTATTGCGCACGTCCTGCCCGAGCCCAATGCTAAAGCGAGTTCACTTGTCACGCTGCGTGGCGGCGCTCTCTCCTTCGTCGCGTTAGGAAGTAAACCCTACGACGGCAATACGAGTCCCAGTTTTATCGTGGAGAATTTGCTGAAAGATTTAGAGAGGACTCTGGTTGCACCTGTCCCGGCAGACGGAGGGCAGCGTGATATTGCACGAGATAAGGCAGATGTTGCGGTCATATGTCTCTCAGTGTACGGTTTACAAGACTGCGAAAACGACATCCATGCAATACTGGACAAATGGGTAGATCCTCAGGCGCCACCAGCTAGGTTTGTCGTAAGTGCCCCTACTGAGAAACGCCATGCGGCGCAGCTATTGGCAATCGTGAGAGGGTAGCCATAATTCGCACGAACACGAAATATATACATGCACAGCACCTAATTAGATACTATGATAATATCAAATTATGACTAAACAGCAAGTGTAAGGATTTCATGAGATTGTCATTTGTTTTAATAAATGTAATGAAAAGCTTTGCTGGATCTAGACTTCAAACGGAAACAGTCGTATTCATGCTTAGAAATTCATGAAAGCAAAACATCTCTCTGGGTGAGCCCCTCCACCAGCAGACGCATGATTTGGTGGGCTTCACAGCATAGAAGTTTGTGCAGGCTTCCTTCAGGCCTATATGAATTTACCCTCGCCTACTGGCTTAGATATGACTTGTGTCAGAGTGCAATAAAGTAGAATCAGGCAGGAAATTCCCTACAGTAGAATAGACGCGGATCTTGTGGGCATTTATCGGCTTACCGACTGCGCCCATGTGGGATGTCTCCATCTAGAAGTTGGTCTGCCTAGGGTACCCGGACCTTTCTCCGACGCCTAAAAGCATCGTCTATCTGGCGTTGTCCTGCTCTGTGTCTGGCTCATGACGATGAGAAGACGTAGTCCTCAATGCCTATTTTATGGAGCCTCGATTGGAACGTTATGTAATCAAGATTGCGCTTTAGGCTCTTGTTTTGGCTTTTTTGGAACGTTACTCATAAGTATCCTGCCCAACCACACCCGTGTGACTTGGAACCGATGCTACATGTGACTCCCAAACCAATCGCTCAGCCTTACAAAAGCAATGTGTAGCTTTTTTTTTGTTGATAGCACATTTTTCTCACGTAGCCCGCATGGCTTTTCCAGGCAAGAACGCTGCGTACAGAATGCGGGAGGCGACTTGAGGAGCCACTTTCCTCCTGCTTTCTGCCCGGGCCCGACAAAGGCATGCTCTCATTTTGATACCGCCCGGGTATCGGACACAAATACAACGACGAAGTATATCGCACCGTAAGCACACCACTTTTTCGACGGTGCGACGCCATAAGGTCGTCGGTGGGGGGGGCGGGTGCTCAAATGATGGGTAGGAAAGTGAACCGTGGCGAGATTCCGTCGGATGCAGCGACCAAGCTTCTGGTGGAGCTGGGCTGGGATTTCGACTGTGACCCAACGCATAACACCCAGCACCAGGTCTATCAAGCCACTATGCCGGACCTGCCATGGGAAAGCCTCGGGCAAAGAAAACAACTGAACGCCTTCTTGAGCGACGCCATTGTCAGGGGAAAGTTGGTTTGCACTCGCGATGAACTACGGGCGGAGGCTGCGCGCTTAGCTTGTAAATCCTGTAAATCCCTCGTTGAAGATGCCATGGACCGCTTTGTGGAGGCTAAGTCATCTTCTGTCTGCCCATCACTGAAGATGACGAAGGCCGCGGGCGCCTTGGGTGACAGCTGCAGGAGTGGAGAGGGGGCCTTGGATACGAGCGAAGGGATCGTCAAGCCCCAGGAAACGGAGAGTCAAGACGACGAAGGTTCGTTACAAGCGATATCACAAGAGTTGGTGAATGTCGCAGACCTTAGTTGGAAAATAGAGCCCGTGGGGGGGGGCATTAGCTCGTCCCAGCTGGAGCAGCTCCAAGAGATCGTGAAAATGAGTGCTGCCACTCCTGAATCTCTCTCCTTATCAGGCAGCGACCGCCTGGTAGCCTTGCTTGCCGAAGAGGGGGGAAGTAGTAAGGACGGTCACGATATGGCAAAAATAATGGAGACCTTGTCCTTTGCAGATGGCTCGGGGAAAAAAAAAAACAAAAAGAAGAAGAGGAAGAAAGCCGTGTCTGTTGCTGCGCAACCGAGCGCCTCCGTGGGACGACTAATACCCCATACATCGCCTGGAATCGTTGCAGACGATGGTGACGTAATGGGGCAACTGGAGGGTGGAGGCGGGGGCGGGGATGACGAGGTCATGCATTGCCTGGAACGAACGGGACAGGAGGCAGTATGGAGCGAGGGGACAAAGGGCAAGGAGGGAAAGGTCGACGGCAACGGGAAGCGCCGAGAGGGGACCGAGGTTAGCAAAAAGCTGCGGGAGAAAAATGATGCGGGCAATGGCAATGACCCAAAGCAGTCAGGAAAGGAGCGCAGCACTGAGGGGGACACCAGCGAGCACGAGGGACAGGCCGCGGCCCTGAGGCTATTGGGCGGGGAGCATGCTGGCCATGGAGCGGTGCAGACAGCGGGAGAATGGCTGCGTGAAAAACTCGCCTCGCTCGTTCAGCACTATCGCGGGTTGATGGAAGCGGGCGCGGCAGCCGACAGGATGAGCGAGCTTACCGCCTCCGAGAGACGCGGCGGACGGGATGCGGGTCTCAGCGCGGCTGGGTCCGGCGCCTCCAACTCCTTCCTTGAGTATCAATTACAGCACCAAGCGTACAAACTTCCGCAGCTGCTGCAGACGCAGGAGGCTCACCTTCGCCAGTGGTTGCACACACTGACGGAACTGGTGCGTTCCCTGTTGCGCTTGGAGGCGTGCCTGACCCTGGTTGCTGGCCAGAGCCGTGAGGTTCTCAGCCGCCTTATCAAGTGCATTTATGCGCAGTACGAGAAATCTATAGAGGAGCTCATGCAGGTACACATCCAGGGCCGGAAAGCTATGCTGCGGGTGCTTCCAGCCACGCTCGCTCAGGAATTTTTCATCATCCTGAATTATCCAGCACCGCCCGAGGCGCGGCATATGTCCGCCCGACATCTTGAAGAGAAACGCCGAATTGTCCTGCGCCTTCATGAGCTGGTGGCGCAGTATCTATTGCCGCAATCCACGGACGAGTCTCCGCTTGCTGCTGGCCAAGGGCTGGCAAATTATGATGGCCGGCGGACTCGAGCTCTCCTGGAGCGCTACATGCACCTGGGGCACGACCCGATGGGTTTCTTCAAAGGTGACTTTTGGGATATAGTCGAGAAGAAAGAGGAAAAATGCTATAATTTGCGTGTGAGTTTGCTGGCTGGCACACAGCCTAAGTCCCATCGCACAGAAATTTTGCAGGAGGCTCAAGAGCATGAGACCGCTCTCCGAGCCACGGTCACGGAATGGGAAGGGAAGCTTCAGGATCTTTTCGAAGCTACTTCCGCTGCTTTTGAAAAAGAGCTGGCGGTAAGCTGCTTTCCGCAGTCCCTTGAAATGGCTGAAGCACTTCGTGGGCGCCAAAGGGCCTTCATTGCGGAGTGGGAGGCCCATCGTGAGGGGTACAAGTTCCAAGTCACTCTCAGCCAAGAGCGCCTTCAGGAGGTGTATGCCGCCAATCACGAAGAGAAACTCCGCCTCCGCCAGCGCAATGAGGCCGCGTTGGTAGCGGAACACGAGAATAGCACGGATGCACGCAAGCATCTTCCTGCCAAGGATACCGCCAAAGATACTAGGAGCGGTACGGACAATCCCCTACCGAACGGGGGCAAAGAGGGGCCTAACGATGGTGGAAAGGGCGGCAAACCGGGCATAGAGGCTGTCACAGCTATGAACATGAACTCTCTATTACAACAAGCACAGTTGCAGCAACTTGAGCAGTGTCTGGCATTCCGCGTGGTCGCAGTCAGGCACATGACACAGCGCCTGCGCCTGGTCCGCGGCCATCAAGCCTTCTTAAAGACAAACTTGTCTCGGCGGGCTATTGTGACCCGCGCGCTTTGCGGCCAATCGTCTGATGCTGCTACCAAAATGCGACTTCTTCTAGCGCGGCTTCTCGTACAAAAGCTCGGCAGCGCGTATGGTGATTGGCAGGCGACGTTGATGGAGCAAGAGCTCTCAGCTCAGGAAGAGAGAGATAAACAGCAGCAGCCTTTAAAGAAAGGCGGTGGTGCTCACAGCATGACTATGGGGAAAAAAAAGGGCTCTATGAGGGTAGGAACTCTCACCGGGAAGGCGGCTTTGGCAGTAAATGGTAGAGCGAGCTCCCTCATGGGCAAGGAGGGACTAGCCGCGAGCTCTTCGTCCGCAGGACCTGTGTTTACAGGCACGGAACCGACCGCGGAGAGCTTTTGTTGCCTCGATCGCGGTGATTCCACCCAAGCTGGCCCCGACAGGATGGAGGGTGCGGCTTCCTGCGTTTTCCTGTCCAGCAAGGAGGTAACAAAGCCCAAAGGGAAGGGGGGTGCGGAGGGAGAGATGGGAAATGCAGCGCAAGCGTCTTTCTTGTCGTCAGGCCGATCAAGCTTGAAGGAGTCGAGGCCCCTGCAGTCTCCGTCATGGATTGACTCGCAAGGAAATTTCTTAACGTCGGCGCGCTCACTTGCTCACCACCAGAGCGAGGCCGCTGCCTCTGGCGAGTGCGATGGCCTTGAGCTTGGGTGGATAAGGGTCTCCAGCAGGGAGGGGAGGCACCGCGCTCTCACGAGGAAGGAAGAAAAGCGACACGAGCAACTACAGGAAGATGCAAAACTTGCTGCAGAAGAGGAGCATAAAGTACCCAAGTTAAGGCCCCGAGATCAGAGAGAGGAAGAGCAGAGAAAAGAATCAGCCCAAGAGCGAGTAAAAGGGCAGCACGGTGTGGAAGCTGGTCGTTTGAGTCTGCGAATTTATCGCGGCGAGGGCAATGGCGCGCAGTCACAGTCAGCATCATCACCTTGGACAGCACATTCTGACACGAATGCAGAGGTGGCACGCATAATCCCGTCGTCCTCGGCGCCACCGTCCCCGCCGTCAACGAATGAGGAGCGACCTCATGATTCGCGGGAGGACCCACTATCTTCCTCCAAGTTGGCCGCCACTTCTACGCACGCTGCAAATCTGGAATCTGTGGACAATTTCTCAAAAACCGCTTTTAAAGTCGATGTGCGCGGCGGGAGTGGAGGAAACGGGAAGGCTCTGAAGGAGGATGATGTGGTTTGCAAGGACGGAAATAGTTTGGGTGGAAGGGACCTGCAAAGAGTCACGGGATCTGATGCCTTTGACCCAGGTAAAGCGGTGGAAGGGAACGATGAGGAAGATGAGGATATAGGGGACGTGGAGATATTGTTTGGCGCTTTTGGAGGGGTCCAAGAGACTCGGGGCGGGGAATGTGAGTCGTATAGTGAGGGATGCGAAGACTTTCAAATAAGATCCGGGGGCCCTGAAGAGCAGCACATGTCCCCTATCGACGTCGAGACCCCTGTGAGGATGTCACACTCGCGGGGAAACACCCAGCCACCGATGGACGACTTCTCGACCCAGCCCTCGCAACCACTGCTCCAGCTGCCGGTCGCCGAACGGTCGCAGCATCACCTCATAGCACAACGTGGTCGGGACGTTGAGATGGACGTGGCGCAAGACCAAAGCCATCGACGTCACCAGGACGACGTGTCTTCATCGCCACATTTGGTAGCCTGTCCTCCGTCGCACCCGCAGACTCACGTTGGTGCTCAATGGCCCGCGGTACCCTCCTTTCATCAACCTCTACCGGATGTGAATGGGAGCATCACAGCTCCTCTCGCGCGGCCAGAACTAGCGCATTCTGGTATTTATCCGACGCAATATTCGCACGCGATGGGGAAGGTGCACCCACATATGGTAGAGGGGGGGGGGCTGCCGCCCAATCATCCGCCCTATCAAGGCTACTTTCCGTCCGCGCCCTCCCCTTACTTCGTCGATGTTCCGCCTCCCAATACTCCTATTTTTGCAGTCTATTCCCATGACCTGGGCCCACCTCTTGTGTACCAAGAGCTGCAGAGCGGGCAGCGACGGGAATATCCAGGGTCTGGGACCGGCATGGGGGACAACCATTTGACGTCGACGCAAGAGCAGTACGGCCCACCGC
>Ga0102934_1000651_pt1 | contig 23548 bp, 17 predicted proteins | sample SalPonR2_A_D1_MG_FD_78175 | JGI IMG/M metagenome (GOLD analysis project Ga0102934, IMG submission 78175) | Salt pond soil microbial communities from South San Francisco under conditions of wetland restoration - Salt Pond MetaG R2_A_D1_MG | ecosystem: Environmental > Aquatic > Marine > Intertidal... | reverse complement strand
GTGAAGGTAGAAAAAAGGGGAGGAGGAGGGAAGAGGGGGGGGATGGAGGTAGTAAGGAAGAGGTGGGGGGGGGGGGGGGGGGGATGGGGGATGTAATGTATTGGACTGAAGAGCATTGGATGTGTCGCCTGGAGTCGGGAGGGGAGGGGGCGAATGGGGTTACACAGAAATACTTATACCCACTTTCGCGCACGCCATCACCATCCCGAACTGAAAGCAACAACCTGAACTTCCGCCTGATGGCTATTTTTCCGGCCGTCTTGGCCATGTACGGGACCTATCAAGGCACTAAGGCTGTGACGTATAAGCTGACCAGAAGGAAGGGCCGCGGAGAAACCATCATGCTTCTGCGGTCTTTCCTCCTTTCCATGGAGCGTATGCTCAACCTGCGCAATGTGGGGGCCTCCGAGGTACGTACGAAAGAATAACCCCACCCACACCTCAAATACACACGCATCTGGATGGATGTGCACTTGGAAAAGGAAAGGGCCATCGTGCTCCCACGACTTGGTCCGTCTTGCATTCTAACATCTCTTCATTCCCTTTCCTCCCCCGTGTCCCCATTTCCCTCCTTTGCCCTTCGGCATTTGGTTCCTGGCCTTCAGAATGAAATCAAGTACTTGAAACTCAATCGCCCCGCTGCGTTCCATGCAAATTCTTTCAGCCTCGGTGGTAGTGTAGGTCAATCTGATGCACAGCACCAGCAAGCCCCTTCCGTCTTCTCTCCTACACCCGTGGAAGGAGAAGAAGCGAGAAAAGGTTCGAGGATGCCCTTGGAATCAATTCGACAGCGGTCAACCGAGTCCATCGATGACGGAAATTCCTCCGACTATGACCACGTGGCCGAGGACGAGACACCAGGAAAAGGGGAGGGGGAGGCAGGAGACAGCCACAGAGGGTCATTGCCCATGCTCGAGGAAAGGCGAGAAGAGGAAGTCCCTTTCGTGAGCAGGGCAAGCACATTGGATGATTTGGAGCGCGGTACTTTCAATGCGGAGCCGCGTGTCGTCTTTTTGAAGCCCGAAGACCTCGGAGTGCTGCTCTTGCTCATCCACCAATTCGCCCAGGTCGTGCAACGGACCAGCCGCCGGTTTCTGACGGACCTAGAGCTCCGAAATTTGCAGGAGGACTTGAATGAAATAATAGGAAATTGTGGGCCGGTTACGGTGGCCCAGCAACTTTGTGTCGTCCAACGCATGCATCGGAGCTACCGTTTCTTGCAGGCACCGGCTGGAAGCTTGTTCTCGAGCCTATAACAGCACCGGAGGTGATATAGGACGGAGGGGGTTGAACCAGCAAGCAGTCAATCCTGTTTAGATTGTGTGTAATACACATGCAGAAAGCAGCGCAAGATAGACAGCAGCAAAAGGAGTAAACACAGAAAAAGAAACAATTCGAAAAGAAAACAAGATAAGAAGAAGAGCAAGCCATCAAAATCACCTCTACAAGCAGAATTTGCCGGACCTGAACAGCAACTTGGCCTTGCTCCCTGATGAAACTCTCTAAGCTGTTGTCGTAAAAATCATTTTGTGAGCTCATTCTTGCCTTCACGTCACTCACTTTCCGTCAAAACTGCCACAGTGCAGTAGTAGTCTCATCCAACATTAAATCCGACAAGATGTTGACGCATCATCCTCTTCGATCTCGGGATGTGGCAATCCTTCAAATTAATATTAAAGTCACCCTTGGGCGTAGGTAGCCGAGGTCAGGGAGGGGAGGATATTGCCTCCGGCGGAAGAGGCGGCGTAATCGATCATTCGCACGGCGTCAGCTTCATAGAGACGCACTCTGTCCACCAGGGCTGCTACAGCTTCCCGACCAAACGTCTTTGCCCCTCCCTCTCTTTCCTTTTCTTTTCCTCCCTGCCTGGGCGCCTGCTCTTCCGAAAGCGTCTCCTGAACCCAGTGCTTGACTTCCTCCGCGGTGATCCCCGCCCAAGCAACCGAGCCCGGCACGTCCCCTCCTGCCGCCTTCTCCGCTTCCGCCACACTACCACGGGCCTTCTCAACCATTTCCAAACTCCGCTACACGGATACCGCAAGCTTTTCTTGTCCCTCCCTCAGGGCATCGAGCTCGTTTCCCACGCGCTGCATGTCCTCTAAATGCCCCTTTCACCCTCCCTCCTTCACGCTCACCCTCGCCGCTGCCATTGCAGCAGCGGCACGGGCAACGGTGCTTCCGATGCTCTTTGAGATCTTCTACGCCTCGTGCATCCTCGTCTCTACCTCTCCTCCACTTGGAGCCCACGGCGTCGGCGTGCAGGCAGCGCTGCCCTTGAGGCTTGGGCTATTGCGTGGTCTGGCCGACATGGTTGACGACTGCCTGCGTATCCGGATGGTTGTGTGAAAGGATATATTCGAGTGACTTATACGAATTCCTGCTCTTTGGGCGAGCCTTGAAGCTTTTCGAACCAGGGCATAAGACCCCATGATGACGCTAATGATAAGGGGGGCGTATGGTGGAAAAAGGACCGCATAATGATGATGAGAAGCAGGGGTGGTCACGTGCGACGTGCTGCACGCGTGCAAAGTGCTTGCACGGTTTCAACAATTCAACAATTGTAACAATTTGTCGCTGGACATTCATGCGGCAATGCTCACAGGACATCCATTCTTCAAACAATCAATTTGTGTGTGGGTTGTGCGATGTCCTCTGACCAATGTCGACATGTTGCTTTTTTGTTTATTCACCACTGCGCACGATCAGCCTGCAGATCAACAGATTACTCCAGCATGCACGGCAAGGAAAAGGAAGTGGGGGCGCGGGGTTCTCCATATTCGAGCCCTATGCTATGTCGTATCATCTGAGCAGTGCCCATCATGGCAGAACTCCACTTCTCAATCAATCATCACGTGGTCGCAGTGGGCACGAATCACCAGGGAGCGATGATAGGACGGCCCCGTTGTCGCTGCGTATCCTTCATCATTTGATAATAGTGCGGACGGGCGTCCACCCTTGCATGCTCCATGAACTTCATACGCACGAATATGTCGTCCACGTGAGCAATGTCTGTGACCTTCCAGAACCCGAGGTCGGAGAGCAGCCATCGAAGCTGGGCATCGGACCAGAATACCTCGGCAGCCATGACATCGATCTTGATGTCGTGGGCGTCCGGCTGAAGTAGAGGGGAAAGGGCAGCATGTTCTCCGGCCTCGATGTCTATAGATAGAAAGTCAACATGAGTGATGTTGTGCTTTGCCAGTAGCTCTGTGATGGTGATGCAAGGAATCTCCACCATGTCGGTGCCCTGTACACCGTTCGTTGCATTGTCGTCCGTGTCAACTACGTGGCCCATACTGTTCGACAATAAGAAAGAACAGAGAGATGACGGGGTTAGAAGTGGATGAGCATGGCGGCGTATCGTACGAATCTAGGGGAAACTTTGAATGAAACGAGTTTTGCGCGCTGTCGACTCACTAGCCAGACTTGAGGAACTTGAGCGTGGACGCCTTGTTGGAGATGCAGACATTCTCGACCTTACACTGACGCTGGCCCTCGAACGCTTTCGCGAGGTCGGGGTTAGCCTCGACGCACAGGCCCTCCCATCCCAGGCACTTCTCAAAGAAAAAGGTGTTGGAATTGGACTGCGGGCTATTTGCGCCTATTCGAATGTTAGAAAAAAGAGCCGGGGGATCCTGTAGTTGAGCTTATTTGTGTCACTTGAACATGTCTACTTTCCCATAGATCCCCGCCCCCTTCTGTGGTCCCACGCATGATCTTACCAATGTCCAGGAAAAAGCGCTTCCTGCCGTCGCTGGTCTGGCCGTCCCGGAAAAAATGCTTGTACAGAAAGAGGTCCTGGCCCAGCTCGCTGTAAAAAGTCTTCCTGGAATCTACTTCCATGGTCATCTGCTTGCACTCCTCTGGCATGATCCAGGTCTCGTCTGCCTCTGCTTGGTCCTGCATTGCTTGTGTTTCGTCCATGTAGTCCAGGTACGCCGCGGAGAGCCTCTCGGGCAGGGAAAGGCCTCTCTGGGCATGCCTTTCCCTTGTTGGAGGGCGACTGGCCAGGCTAGCTGGGTGGGCGGCAAGGAGGGAGTGCAGCGACCCGAAGATGGGTTGCAGGGCAGCCATCGCAATGACAATGCACATGCACACCAAGGCAATCACCATACACCGTTGCTGTTGTGCCGATCGAGGCAGCCTACACAGGCGGTGATGCAATTTCTCGTCGATGGCTGACTTACTACGCTCTCCCACCGCCCCCTGGGTGCGCGCTAAGGAGCTGGAGAGGGAGCTCAAACCCATCCCGTCTTGTGACTGTAAGGGCCGTAGCGTAGTCCTCTTAGGGTGAATGGGTTTTGAGTGCATGTGCACGTGAGTTTGTATCAATTGTATTCTATGATAAAGGAATTTCAGAGACATTAATTGATGAAGGGTGTGCCCATGGGCGCACATCGCTCACGCCTACACGACTCGTCAATGTCTGCAGACAGGTGTCTGCTCATTGGTTTCTCAGGTTCGGAGCCCACTCTTCCCTACTTTTCTGAAGAAAAGTTAAAAAGTCGGCTTCAGTGAGACAAGAAGTGCATCATGGGTGTTTTCCAGTGGGCGTAAATTGTACCTTTTCGGGTTTGACCCAGGCCCATGCTATGATATTATACAATAATATACAATATTTATAATATATATTATTATCAGCGACTTCAGCCCCGCGCCGAGTGATGAGAAGCAGACACAAAGATTCAAGAAAATATATCATGTACAGCCCAGGAGCCTGTCCGGTACAGCTCCGAGTCAGGCGTACAGGCTGTTGAACAGGAACTTCGAATGACACCGTGTTCTTGTCCCGGCCACACCCAGGGTTGACACGACATTGAAATTCTGATGTCGACCTGACATTGTCGCCCCTTTTTCAACGTCTATTTATGTCGCAAAATTTTAAGTTCGAAATTTGGGATGTACGGTGGTTCTTGGGTTAAGAGGTATGCATACACATATAGACAAGGCAGAAAGGAAAGTAAAATGAAGGCGAGCTAGAACGGCCCGAGAAAAAGCGCAAAAACGGCGCGAGAGATGGGCCGTGTTCCGTGCCGGATGGGGCGTACCATGAGCGCCTCCCTTCATTCTTTCACGACTTCAACATTACTTTTTCATTACCAAAAACGACTCTGTCAAATAAAGCACCCACCTTCTATGCCTTGAAAGCTCCTTCTAATTATCTGGTCAGGTGTCCTCCATCTCGCCATTCCCGGTCTCGGCCGCCGCCTGGCCCACTGCCACTGAAGACAGGAGGCCCAGCGCAAAAAAGGCGTCGTCACTCTCTTCTACGTCCCGATCCCCGTCCGCTTCCACTTCCATCACGTCCTGCTCTGCATCCTGTGCAATTCGTCTCTATCCAGGAAAACGACGTCCTCGTGCTCCCCGCCTTTCCGCGCGGGCGCTGAGACCCTCTTGGCGAGCCGCACGTTGTAGAAAGAGTCGTCCCAGTTAAGCTTGAGAAAGAGGAGCGGCTCCGCCGTCTTGCTGCTGAGCCGCGTGCGCAGATTGCTGATGGTGGTGCCAGACTCGGAAAAGAAGCGCTCGACAGCCGCGGAGATGGCCGGCACGCAAAGGAAGCTGCGTGCCACGGCAGCGAGGCCAGGGAGGGACTTCTTGTAAATGTCGATGACATATCAAGTGTTAAACCTGGTGGCCCACACCCATGAAGAAAAGCAGACTCGTCGAAGAAAAGAAGATTGTTTGAAGAAAGACTTTCTTTTCTTCGTGAAGAAAGTCATACCCGAAGTGGACAAAGAAAGTTTTTCTGACTGAAGAAAAGATAATTTTTTTTTCTTCAAGACATTTTTATTTTCCGTCTTCTGCCCATCCACCCAAAAAAAGTTTCGTTGGGAAGAAATTATGTTTTCTTCTGCAGAAAAGTTGTTGGAAAGGAGGAAAAAAGGCATAGCGGAGACGATGTCCTTGCTGCAGGAAGGAGAGAAGACAGGGGGAAAACGAGAGAGGAAGGAAGGAAAGAGAGGAATATGATCGACAGAGGGATACAAAGTTAGCGAAGCCTGGGAAAAGCGCTGGAGACAGGGTAGGAGGGAAGAAGACGGGGGGGAGGGAGGGAGTAAGGGAGAGAGGAAGAGGAGAAAGGAACATGAGCAAGGCACCTGGAGCTCTAGCAGCAGGGAGTCGTACTGCTTGCTTTGTTTTTTGTCTGAAAGTGGCCAGGGCGGTGGCGGTATCCACGGCCTTGAGATGTACGGCGTCTTAGGTCTGACAAGAAGGAAAGAAAAAAGGGGGAAAGGAAGTCGGATGGAGGGGGGAGGAAGAATGAAGATGAATGATTTTTAAAAGGGAGAAGGAAAACAGGGAGCGGAAATTAAGAGACGTACCGCGACCCTACGCGCTTCTTCGAAGATGATCCGCACAGACCTTAAGGTATCCACCCCTTTCCCCCCCTCCTCACCTCGCTTTAGTCCTCGCTCGCTTGTGTTATTTAACACTTCTGCCTCTTCCTAGCCCACGTCGAAGAGGAAATCGAGACGTGGAAAGAAGGAGAAAGGAAGGGAGAGGAGAAGATGCTGTGATTAGACAGGCCCTTTCCTGTAGGCGCTGTACCGCAGCCCCAAGGGGCTTGACGGGAGAGAAGGAGGATTGGGGGATAGGGAGGGAGAGGGGAAAAAAGGGGGAGGGGCGGAGGGAGCGAGTGCGAGACGCGTGAGGACGATTGACAGAAATGATGTCCCTCTTTACGGGCCTTCTCTCAATAGAAGGGGGTTTTGCCGAGAAGCATTTCGATCTCCTCCCCTCCTCTTTCCCGCCCCCCCTTCCACCTTTCATATCTGCCCGTTGTCCGTTCAGGCCAGGCTTCGGCCACGAAAAGGAGTCTACCCCCCCTGTTTCCTCCACTTCTTCCTCCCTCTCAAAACATACCCTCTTTCAGAAGCGACAGTGCTTTTCCCCTCTGTCCGGCGTTGTAAAGCCAGCCGCTTGGTTCTTCTTGCTCGCAATCTCCTCGTGCAGTTGTTCCAGGAGGAGGAAGGAGAGAGGGAAAAAGGGAGAGAGCAAGGGAGGAAGATGTCGCACTAGAGGATATTCAATGAGGACATGAACGAAAAGTCATTGACTCTGAGATAAGTAAAGTGTAAATTAAGTAATAAAGTAGGAAAAAATAACAAATATAGCATAAGAACAGTACTTCGATTTTGTGTGCAGTTATCTTCTTTTTATTGCGAGCAAGAAACGGTGCTTTGACTTTATTATCTTTCCCCCCCCACCCCTGACGCCAAAACCGAACCTCAGCAACTCGTCGATCCCCGATTTAAAAACAGTCGAACTTGCCGATCAAGTCGAGAGTTGAAGGATGTCCACGAAATCGAATTCGAAGTTGGACGGCCGAGCTCGATCAATTTATTGCACAGCCAATTACAGGAATACACGACGCCAGCAGGTGAACAAGAGCACAAATTCCATAGCGGTGCCTTACATTTATCTTCTAACAAGGTGCTTTCGGAAAATCGTGGAACTCTCGGTGCTTTCACTCGTTTTTCGTGAGGACATGACCACCATCCCACCCTCCGTATTTTTAAATAAAAGGTAGAGACACCTTTCTTGCCTCGAGCTAGTAATTAGTTGATTACTATTGATGGGTATTTTGCAAATATCTTACCCAGGTGTTCCCGAAACACTCTCAGATTTCTCGGCCATGCCTTGGATTTTTCATAAAATTTTTGTTGCGTCTCCTCATACTTCATGAGGGCATCGAGCACAATCGGGATCTTATGACAAGAGGGTCGAAGGCACGAGGGCCGATCGTCCAGTTTCTTGAGCTTGTCGATCATCTCCTCCTTGCTGTCCGTCGCCTTCACGTAGTCATGCCCCAAAAGCGTCTGAGTAGCAATTTGTACATAATCCTCGTAGCTTCGACTGCGGTAGTGCACGAAGGCGATAACACGCGCGACTGTTGTTTCTCCGCGCACGTGGCTGCCAATATTCAGGTCTGTTATGTTGAACTTTTCACCGTTGTAGAACTGCTTCCATCTTGGTGCCGCCCTGCTCATGGAATGCTCGGCCTCTGTCGGTGAACCGCTTGTCACGGGAGCGGCTTCATACAAATGATCCACACTTAGGGTGGCGTCCGATGCATTGGACGTCGGGAGCAGAAGGGCTGGATTGGACAATACGGGCCCGCCATGTCCGTCGCCTTTTTGAACAAGGAACTCGTCCGTGTCAACTTTGAAAATCCATTCGTAACCTCCTTTGATCTCGTCGATCCATTGCGCTAGCTCGTTGGTGATTGCATTCAGGTCCACCAGGCTATGCCTGACGTGGATAGGGTACAGCGCTGCAATGGAGTCGAGGAACGCCTTTTGTGGGCCGGTGCTGCCGTCGAAGACATAGATGTTCTCAAAGCCAAAGACATCGCCGTGGTAGGCAAGGAAGCGCGAGAGGAGGTTCATGTCATCTTTTGTCATGACCATGAGGGCGACGGGTTTCCTTGATTTGGGGGTTGACGGTGGGAGGACTGCCCATAGAGATGGTTCAGCTACGCTGCTTTGCTCACAGGTCCCATCGCTCCTGACAATCTTCAAGGACCCGACAGTTCCATTTGCATGGGGACTAAAATATCCTTTCTCGGACTGAGACAGCATCTTGGGCATTGCGACTCCTATACCCTGAAGGTCCTGGATCCAGGCGATTGCCAGGTCCACGTCCAGGGGGTCGTGCAAAAAATCCATTTCGTACATAGCTATCGCCATTTCCTCTATCATCCCTTCCAGGGAATGGGAGACAGGGCGCCATTCAAGTAGCCACGAGACGAGAGCGCCCGCCCGTTCGTAAAGATCGTTTTCGGCGTCGAAGTCAGCCACGTAGCTATGGGAGTTGCGGCACTGCGGTAGATTGCACAGGGTAGGGTGTGTAGGACACATAAGTTAGAGCATGGGGAGGTTCGAATTTTTATCAAGCTTCGTGTTTTTGCAGCTTTTTTTTGGGGAGGGGGGGATGACTTTTTGTCAGGGGGTTGGGACACCCTCTCCTCCCTGGATTTGTCCTCCGTCCATCTCTCACCTGTGTCACAAACGGTGAAGCAAACGCCAAGCGTTGCCCTGCTTCCCACATGATCCTTGACGTCACGTACGAGCGCCATATATCCGATTCTCTCCCATTCACGGTGATGGGAAGGAGCATACCCCAGAAGCCGGCCTTGCCGAAGACCGTCGCCTGGGCGTTGAATGGGGTCATGACTCCCGGAGGAATGACCTCCAATCTGGCACTCCCACCCGAGTGGAAACGCAAGGGGAGGTGACTCGTCAGACGGTATAGGGCGTCAACATCAGGGTCGTGGTCGGCCAGGCTCTGGACGATGGTGATTACTCCTCCTTCGAGGGTCTCTTCCTCCACGCCAAGACTGACGTTCCAGGTGCTTGCATCAGTGATGAGATCCACAGGAAAACCACGCGGCCACACGAAAGCAGGGCTCCCATCCTTCACGCGCACGCTTCCAAAGTTCGGGTAGGGATTATATACATGCGACTGTCCCGAACGGACAACATCCTTCGACAGGGCAAGCTCGCCCAATTTGCAATCAGGTATGAAAGGCTTGCCTCTGCTACCAACTTTGAGAATGTTGTCGTCGTCTGTGTCGTAGATCACTTCGGCGCCGTGGTGCATGGCGTAGAGAAAGCCAATGTTTTTACGACCAAAGTGGTTCCATTTTAGGAGAGGGATGATGTGATACGGCAATGCTTCTGTATTAGGTACAAAGCAAGAATGGCCATCACGGCAAGCAGTGAATGAAAAGGGAGATGACTCTGTATTCTAATATTATCGTGCTGGTCTCGCTTCCTCACCTTGCTCCTCCGGACCCAAGAATATAAGGTTGTCGCTTTGGATATCATAAGTGGAAGGGGACTGTGAAGTAATGCAAGGGTTAGTTGTTGTAACATTAATATTGAGGTTTATCATATCATAAATTCTAGTTAGTATTATTAATCGATGACAACCAAGGAGTAAGGTCATAGCTGAATCAGTGTCTTTATCCCCTCTCACCTGTTGATCTCCGACAACCACCACACACCAATCCTTCATTTCTACAAGTTGCTTCACAAGTGCAGTAGGTCCAAAAATGGTCGTCACTACGGCCCATTTATTGCATGTAAGCTGCTCTGCACTGCGAGGATATGGCTTATGTGAAACGCCTGAGGTTGAAATATTGCTGCTGAAAGGACGAGAACCATGGTAGGTCCTTCTCTTGGCAGCCACAAAGACTTGTCCCCCGTGTGCTCCCTTTATCTCCGCCTTCGCCCTCGTCGCGAGTACTTTGTTGTTGAGAGGCGGCCTCGTGCCGGTAAACAGGACCTTGCCTAAAAGAGGTGCATGTTTCAGACTCATAATATGGAAAAGCACCAGAGCAACAAAGGGCACATAAAGCGCAATCAACAGGCGGTTCCTTCCCCAAAGATTTCTCATGCTGTTCGCTGGCCTTACAGCGCCTTCGGGCTGACTTTTGTCGAATAGGAGGCACAGGAAGCGCCCTTACGCAGAAAAAGGAGGCAGAACCTCCGTTTCCCCTAGCTTTTATGGTCCTTCGAGTACGAAGTGCCTTGAATGTGGGAGAATAGGAGAGTAGCAGACGCACTTGTTAGAAGAGTGAAAGCGGTAACAATGATTATAAAACTCGAGTTCCAATTTCTATGGACCAAATAATCCTCACTTCGCTCTCATGGCGCTTGTCCCTAGGTCTGCCGTTCTAGGTGGCCTTTGTCATCATCGCAACGGCTGACTGGGCCATTAGAAAGGGGGTGATATTGATAGCTCAAATTGACCGTATATTAGCCTCGCTGAAGAACGCAGCAAACTTCCTGGAACCCAGGCCTCCGTTCTATCAATATGATCGTCATAGCCATGGAAAATGAGCTCAACAGCGCAAAGGCTGTGATCATGACCGGACGATCATGGGTGAGGTAAATGAGCTCCACGTCGCAAAGAGTCATCTACTCTGGCTATGCTTAATTAGTCGCCCCACTTATCCGGGTCGCCTAATGTTGACATACTCCATCTTCTGTTCAGAGGAGGCATGGTTTGGCATGTAATCTCACAATAGAGCAGAGAACATTACACATACTAGAGGATGACTGGGGGTTTTGTTCTTCAGGCGAAGTGGAAAGATCACGTGACTCCTGTCATTTTTCTTCTCGCGTCCAGACAGTCAGACAGTGTCTACGCTGGCCTCTCCCCCCCACACCACGTTAGTTTAGCTGATAATCTCACGTTACGGAGCCACATGTCTGCGCGCGTCCCGAAAACATCAGCACAAACAGTGATTTTGTGCCGTTCACCCCCGCCTGGGGCAGGCACGTATTAGCGAATATGTGTCGGCGGCATGGGCAAATCCACCGTTGCCTTCGTTCCATCCTTGGTCCGGATGCGCAGCGTCACATTTGTGGCAGTGCTGCTGCTGCTGAATGCAGTCTGTCACTTTTACTGTATGGCATTGCACCTGTCGCGTGGAGGGGGAGATAATGAGGTACAAATCAAACCCAGCATCGGACACGTCAGGTACAGCTCCGGGTCAGGCGTACAGGCTGGTGAACGTCCAGGAACTTCGAATGACACGGTGTTCGTGTCCTGGCTGCTGTGCATATTCTTGTGTAGAACACAAGGGTGCAAAAAAACAAATAGAGGAATAGCGCGGTATTTCATTCCTTTTTTTGTAAAAAAAATTAAGATATATGCTAATTTCTTAATTTTGGATGCACTAATGTATAATACGCGCGCACGAATGATTAAGGTAGCAGGGAGCGCCCAAAACACAACCGCGCGATGGCGTTGGAGTTGTCCGCCAGGGCCAGCACGGCCTCGAGCGCCCACCCGCGCACCCCGTACATCTCCACTAGCACGCCCAGTCCTATTATCAGCACAGGTTTGGTCAGGTCCGCCCGTCTCTCTCACCTGCTACGCTTGCAACAACACCAAATAGACGTCCTCAGTGCCGGGCAGATCCTTGGGTTGCCCAAGCCCCTGGAAGAAGCCTGTTGTGCTGGCTTGATAGCCGAGACCGTAGAAAAACTGAAGGACCGCCTGGCGGCGCGTTTCGGGCATACGTCCAATTTCGAAAACGATGTACGGGATCAGGGCCTTGGTGAAAAAAGTCTCGCCGCCCTTGAGGACCTCGGGTTCGAAGCCCTCCACGTCCATCTTCATGGCCCCAAATACAATGTCAGGCGGTAGCTGCGTCCCGTCCTTGCAAGGTAGCAGGACGTCGTCTAAGCGTAAGACCTCCATTTGCCCACGGTATATGAGCTGGCCATCGGGATGTTGCGGTATTGAACCATTGCAGTTCACAATACCATTACCACGATTGTAGTTGGGCGCCGAGAACTGCTTGCAGAGAGTCGGCTCGGATCCCAATCCATTTGTGAACAGGGTCACGCGCTCCTGCTTCGGGTCATTGAAGCAGAGGTTCGTGCGGATGATGGCCTCATTCTGTGGCAGGGGCTCAAAGGTCACCACGGAGAACCCCGCAGCCTGCGCGTACACGGTGTGGGCGCCCACGTTGCCGCCAATGTCGAGAAGGTGGACCTGTTCGTGGGGCAGTCCCCGATCTTCGGCTACCTTGCTCAAGACCATCACCAGTGCCGTAGAGAGATGGTGCTCCCAGTGTCCGTTGCTGCGAATGGCGCCGCTGACGATATCATTACCGTCGTACACAATGAAATCCATGTGCGTCTGGTCGGGCGCCAGGAGTTTTGTTTTGACAAGGTCCTGTTCGGGCACCTCGCCTGTGAAGCGCCGAATGCAGTAGTCGCGCTGCATCCGCTTTTGCGTGAGGGCGCTGATGGTCCACTCCGGGCACGCTTCGGATTCGCCACCGCTGTTGGTGTTTGTGGCGGCCAGGGTATACGGGTGCAGTGTTTCTTGTGCCATGTGCCCACCAATAATGCTGCCCAGGATCGCCCCGCTCAGCGCACCGAGGAAAAGCATGCATGGTGACCGTGCTACCTGGACCGCCCTGGCAAGTGCGAACTTTCTATATGCTGCATGGGCGGGCATATCGCTGTGGGTTTGTAACAATAAATAAAAGCATACGCCATGAGACACCTTTCAGGCCTGAACACCGTGAGTTTAAGATTTGCTCCAAGTAGTTGATTTTTAGACCATTCCGCAGGTGTAGATCGATTGGCACCTCTGTTGCAGTAGCAATTAAGAAACAGGGTTTACCTATAACGCCCACTGCCCGACGGGAAGTCTCTCTGGCCTGACATGACGGATTAATTTTGATCCGTCTCACAGGGTAGAAAATTTGGTATGGGCCTTCGCCGAGTCGCTGACGGACAGTATATAATATATATAATATATAATAATATATTAATATAATAATAATAATGATATAATTCAACTGCCAGATATTTCTCACTCCTTTTTGAAACTAAATTTCTGGTGACAATTTGGCAAAAAAATGTGTGTATGTGTGTCCGTGCACGAAGGATGTGACTGGAAGGCGTTTCGGGGGGCTTTTCGGCCAGAGGAATTCAGCTCGAACATTAGGGGGGGAAAATCTACTTGTTGAGATTATTGGACCCAAAGGCTCTGACCACAGTCGGCTGTGCCTGTGCATGCATTGCAGCACGCGTGCAGACGTGCAGCATGTCGCACGTGCCCAACCCTGATTAGAAGCCCGTATGAAGGAAAAGGACCACATGATGACGCCGATGATGATGGGGGCGTGTGATGGAAAATGACTCCATGGGGTCTTGGTGGCCTACTACAACACCTCAAGCATCGACGGACACCGAGCACTCGAACGCACCCATCGAATAGGCCGGCAGCATACACACAGGTCAACGTGATGGGAGAAAACCATGAATGGGTGGCTGTTCGTGCGTGACGAAGGGACGAGCCAAGAGGACGACCTTGATCTGGGTCCGTTGCCCAGGATAGAAGGTCATGCAGTCATTTTTGAACGTCCCACAGTGGAAAATGACCACTTTATATAATCCCGAAGATTGGTATGTGCTTTGAAACATCACAGAACTTTTTTGATGTGGAAAGCACGAGACTTTCAATCACAAAGTCATATACGTACAGACATCTCCCTGTCCTAGCAGGCAGCGATTCGAATGCCCAAAACCAGAATTCTGGGTGAATGACCAAGATGCCCTGACTCTAACCCTAACCTTTCATGCCTGGGGCCTCAAGGCAGAGATCGGCACCCGCGATCTGGTGATGTGCACGGGGCACAAGCGGCCCGGGCAGTGCTGGCCCATGGCGGGAACCCACCAAGACAAGAATAGTAGACATGTGCCGGATTGTCAGATGGAAATAGGAAGCGGCATCTTTGCACACATATGCGTGAAAAGCTCTAGCACGTGTGTGTTGTCTCAAAGATACTTGCGAAAATCTAAGCCGCAGGGTGTACAAAGCGCATGTCCACTAAATGCTGCTCGTGTTCGTGCTGTTTTAGGGTTATGGTTACTTTCTAAATAAGGAGCTCTTCCAACAGGTTTCATGTAACTGAGTACTTTGCATAAAAAAACCACTTTGTTTTGGCATGATATGCATTTTGCTACTTTGAAGTTCCTGATCTCGACCACTACTACACGTCATTTATGTCGTCCGCTATTTTTCGGCTAATTTCGCGAGCATCACGGCAGGCGTAGCCGAGATCAACCCTACTTTGGACATCTGGTACAAACATGTGAGCAAGTAGCCCTCGCAAAGGCAGGGTACGTCCCCCCATCTTGTAAGCTCTTTGACAGCCGCTCGGAAGCGAGAAGCGTCCACAACCGAAATTTCCTGTGCGTGGATGCGCGACGGCGAGGGATCCTGCCAATGTTTTAGAACTGGAAGGGGGGATTGGTTGCGCTTTTCGGATGGGAGGGCTTGCAACTTGCTTTCAAAAGTCTCCAGCCAGGTTCGATAGGGGGTAATGCGTTCAACGTCATACCCAGCAGATTGGACCCAATCAATCATGTCGTCCAAAGAGGGCCCCTTCTGTACGTGAGGATTGATCACGTGGAACAGTCGACAGCCGCTTGCTTCAATTTCCTGTCCTGCGTCCACGTCCACCTGCCCGGTCGAGCGATGAAAGCCTTTCCAGACAATCGCCACGATTGCGCCCGCCACGAAATCAACCGGTGATCCATCATAAGCCGGTGCAGGGCCGTGTCCATCCGTGAATGACGCTGGGGCTACTCCTGTATAAATCACTCCTGCTAGCAATCTAGTGAAAACGTCTGCGACATTTATCTGCCCGGGCAATGATGAGTGCGGCAAAATCATGCTGCACCTGTAGACAACAACAGGCAGGCCAGTCTCCTTGTGCACATTTTGCAAGAGGACTTCTGCTGCCCATTTCGAGGCCCCATAGCCCTCGGCATAAGTCCCCTTTCTGACAAATCTCTGATTCCCCCAGCAGTATCCAAGGTGCCCTTCATGCACTTCTCTTCCTGGGCCGCCCTCTCCCATCGTTACCGCAATCGTTGACACGTAATGCAAGGGTTTGGGATGCGATGGACGTGCGAGGCAGAACTTGATTATGTTCGCAGTTCCCACGACATTCGGGCCGAAGAGAGACCGGTACGACAGGTTATGATTGACCAGAGCCCCTGCGTGAAGGACGAGATCAACGTTTTCTAAGAGGTTTGCATACGTGTCGCCGCTCAGCCCCAAGTGAGGACGACTGACGTCCCCTGCAAGTACCACGATGCGATCTTCGTGTGCCTGTAGTAACGACGCCCCCACAGCTTCCCAGAGCCTACATTTGGCCGCAGCCTCGTCACGCCCCCGTATAAGACAGTAAACTCTCCCCGTTCCGCCCAATTTATAGTCCGTTTGGGCGCAGAGCTTCTGGAGAAGCTCTAGCAAAAGAAAACGACCCAAAAATCCATTGGCGCCCGTCAACAAGACACCTCGTACCCTCCCCTCTCTCTTTTCAAACCCCTTTTCCGCCCCCGCTGCCCAATCTGTGGCAACCTTTGCTTCTGGGGGATGAAGTACAGCTGTCGGTATAAATTTACCGATCGTCAGATCTTGAGCGAATATGACTGCGTCGACATCACCCAGCCCATGTACGCGTCGATATATTTCCTCCTCCCCGGTCTCCTCCATATCTTCAGCTCCCATCACTTGCCCCCTTTTCAACTTGAGATCCAGATGTTGGATCAAAGAGCTTAGGGTCATCGCCGGATTCAGTAGTTCGGCCACAGGAACACCCACCCCACAAAGCCTCTTCAAATGCTCGGTTACACGCACCGCGCTCAAGGAGTCGCCCCCTAACTGCGCAAAGGTAGCATCCAGGCCCACCTCTTCCCCCAGCCCGAGCGTCATCTCCAAGACAGCCCGCACCATGTCAGTTGTGGATGCTTGCGGGTCTGAGTGCAAGTGTTCCAACCGCTTTTCCTTCCGTTGCTCGACAGCGTCATACATAGCCTCGAGGCGAGGACCAAAAGTCTCTTTGAGCCGCGCACGCGCCAGTTTGTTCGAGTCCGTGACCAGTTTGTTCTCCCGCGTGAATCCGGCCAATTGCACGATAAAATCACGAGGCACTTCGTACGAGGCCATGCCTGCTTCCTTGGCCATCGAGTCCAGGCGCTGACGCAAGAGCGGCTTCAACCGCGCCAGCACCGCTTCTTCTTCTACTTCCCCCTGCCCTGCAAGCTCGTCGCGAGCACTTCCTTTCCGACCGTTCCCGCCGTTCCCGCCTTCCAAACCCGCCTTGGCCGCCGCTACAAGGGCCTCAGACGGGACTACCACGGCCAGCACGTAAGATCGGAGGCTGTTTCCGTACAAGAAAATATTCTTGACATCCGGGTCGCCCGCATAGAGTGCCTCCAAACGGCTGATCGACAAGTACTCCCCTTGAGCCAGCTTCAAAACGTTCTTTCTCCTGTCAATCCAGACCAATTCCTCGGGACCCCGCTGCTCCATGATGTCGCCAGTATGGAAGAAACCCTCGGTGTCGATCAATTCGGCGGTCGCTTTTGGGTGCTTGTAGTACCCAGGAATGCCAGTCGTCGTCATCACTAGAAGCTCCCCCCTTGGGCAAGGCTGGTCTTTCAAGGTATAGCCCAGCTCAGGGACATCGATAAGTTTCCACTTGACGACCGTGGCGACGTTGATCCTGTTTTCGATCGTAATTCCCCCCAACTCGGTAGAGCCGTACCCCTCGACCATGGGCATCTCGCAGGCCTCCTGGATCAAAGCCGACACGGCTGCGGAGGAAGGGGCGGTACCCACGATGGCGAATAGGAGGCGACCTCCGAACACCCGGTCTCGGATGTATTCCCGGGCCGCGCGTTCGACCTCGTCGAGCTTGAGACGCTTGTCTTGCGCCTGCTCCTCCGTGGGCAGGGAGGAGGACGACAGACCCGCGGTCTGAAGAAACTCCATTTTCTTGAGCTGGTACGTCTCGTAGGCCATATTCGCAATGCGTGGCTGTGTCGATTGCATATATTAAGTGAACTGTGAAGGCTGTCAAACACACCTTTTTTTGGTGCTTCCTCTACAAGTAAACGCTCTCCCAGTACCCCTCTCCTCCCTTCTCCCTTTCCCCTGTCCCTCCCTCCCTCCCAGCTCATCTGCACTTACCACCATCATCGTCTTGGTCGGCCGCGCCGTGGCAAAGTCTTCAAAAAGCGTGGACATGTCCGACCGGCGCACGAAGTAGACGCGGCCCCCCTTCGACAGGGCCTGGTAGATGGTCACGCGGCCCACGATGTGGTTGAGGGGCAAGAAGCCCAGGCTGATGACCGGGACCTCTCCCTTCCCCCAGGAGAAGCCCGTGTGCCAGAGGGCCCGCATGAGCTTCTCCGTGTACATGGCGCCCTTCGGCCTCCCCGTGCTCCCGGATGTGTACATCAAACCGAGCAATGGGTTCGACTCGTCGCTCCAACCCTGGCTTCCAGGAACGGCGGGGGGCAGGAATCCGCAGCTGCTGGCGGCCGCTGTTGTTCCATACCGCTCTGTACTATCTACCATTCCTTGGGAGACGTCAGTCAGCAGCTCGCCCAGCGTGAGGACGCGCAATACGGTCGCAGGCAATACAGGACGTAGCGCTTGAACCATGGCTTGCCCGTTGCTTTCTTCCCCATAGTCCATGACCACCACCGTTTCTACCCCTGGACAGGCTCCATCTTTTGCCAATACGTTCATAACCAGGGTGTGCGCCTCCTCGGCGGCACAGAAAACTACCCGGGCCTCTGACTCCTCGAGCATGGACCTGAGATCTTCGTAGGGCACGTTGAGCGGCAGTGGAACAAGCACAGCACCCAAATACAGGGCTAGCACATCGATCAGGACCCAGCCCGGGCTCGCAAAGCCACAGACGGCCACAAAGTCCTTTTTTAGCAGCCAACCTCTCCCTGAGAGCACTGTCGCCATGGCCCTGACGCGCTTCCAGATGTCGCGGTACGTGAGACATTCCGTGTAATCCGCGGTCGGTGCCCCATTCACGCACCACTTGAGCGCCTCTCTTTCCGCATAACCCTCGCAGACTTGTTGTACAAGCTCGATCGTCGTCACCGTCTTATCTATGCGTGCTTGTACCTGTGGATCAGGCATAGCATCTTGTAATTCGCGGTCGTGGGCAAGAAGAGTGGCAAGGCGATCCATGTTGGGGCCGGGCATTTTCCACCCGTCAGAATTGACTGCAGCTTCAGAAGAAGGTGCATGAGGGTTTGACGTTGTGCCCGACATGAGAACGACAAAGGCGTCTTGCTGTCTGCCCTGTCGCAATAAATTGAGGAAAGGTAACAAGTGACGTTTTGGAAGTTTCGAGATGGAGTGAACAAGAGGATTAGGTTAGAAGCCATGTCGACAACTGAAAATCAGTAATATGCTTTCTTTTAAGGAAAAAACCTTTGAATTATCCATACGCGTATCTTAAATACTTCAGGATGCTCGTCATTCGTGAAGACGTCATTTTGCCTTCCTTTCGGAGGGCTATATTGAGGCAAAGAAAAAGACAATGACTCGACGACTACGGCATTGCTGCAACTTCAGGCGGGGCCACTGCAATATTGTGTGGATGAGCGGCCTCCTGAAGCAGACTATGCTTTTTCCAACCAGGCTGGAGCATGGGCGTGTCGGGGGATGTGGGAGGTCGGCCGGGCTAACCGTGCCGTCGGGTTTTTATTTCCTTTTCGCGCCAACGTCAGGAAGTGAAGGGGAAAGGCGGGAAGAACTGCTTACAAAAACAAGTGTAGGTCTGGACCTGGTCACTCCATGGGCAGTGACCATTTTTTTTGTATTTGCAACGCCCTGTGGTCCTGGCTGTGGTCCATCGTACAGCAGAACGTGACTTTTGTTTCTTTGTTTCGACCTGCCCCGCCCTCGCTCACTCGCCAAGAGACTCGAAGAGGTACATGTTCCCCACCCCATCCCTCCTTTCATGGCGAAATCATAAACACATCTACCATGACAGAGGCGAAAGATTTCGCTGCCGGAGGTATGCAAACGACAACACGCGCCATTCATGGCGAACCTACCTACACTCGAGTCAAGAGGGAGCCAACAAGGCTTCTTAGCCTCTACAACACAGCACCGCAAGCCGAAATAACACTGGAAGAATTTGAGCTGTACGCCTTGGACCGTCTACAAATTTTGCGATCTATTGAAAGCTTACGCCTGCGTGGGATGAAAGGAGACGAATTTCGAATGAAATTGGAGGAGATAATCTCCGCCTGTATGCCTATGACGCTCGGTACGGCTGAGGAGGTTCGGAAGGACCAGATATCTCATTTCATTCTTCGCATTGCCTACTGCAAGACGGAAGATTTGCGCCGATGGTTTTTGAAGCATGAGAGTGAACTTTTTCGATTCCGACTGGAACGTTTGGACAGTAACGAACGAGCCAAGTTCATGGAGCAGAGTGGACTGGCCTACGATGTGGTGTCAAAAGAAGATGTTCTCCGCTTGAAGGCTCAGCTGCAGGCGGTGCCTATTTTCAGCCAACAGCCGGGCTACGGGCAAGGGATTCACACAGTGGAAGTGACGCGGACGCAGTTTTTCCGCATTCCGTTCACGCAGGCCTTGGACCTGGTCGCCCACCGACAAGTCTTCCTGGAAGGGGGCTTTGCCTATGTGCCGGTGGAACGCTTGGTGAGCATCATCGTTGCCCGCTTCCGCAGTTCTCTTTCCCGAGGTCTTTTGGAGGCCTTTGGAGCTATGCCCTACGTGCTGACAGACGGGCGCATCGCCCCTTTGGTCTCCAATATGGCCAAGCAGTACACGGGGAAAGACTTCTCGGGCACCAAAACCGGCGACTCTTTGGATCTGAACGACCTGGACATGCTCGCGGACCGATCCATGCCCATGTGCATGCGCGTCTTGCACAAGAACCTCAGACTAGAGCACAAACTGAAGCACTGGGGTCGGCTGCAGTATGGACTGTTCCTGAAAGGCGCGGGCATCGGAATGGAGGACGCCATCCAGTTTTGGGAGACTGAGTTCACGAAGATCATGACCACGGATGTTTTCAACAAGCAGTACGCCTACAGCATCCGGCATTACTTTGGAAAGGAGGGGAAAAGAAAGGACTACACGCCATTCAATTGCAGCAAGATCATCTTGGGCCCTGGCCCCGGTCACGGGGAATTCCACGGGTGCCCCTTCCGGCATTACGACGAAGCAAATTTGAATAAGCTTCTAGAACGAGCAGGTGTCGGCGCGATGGACAGGGATGAGATGATCAAATTGTCGAAAGGCCAGCACTATCAACTTGCCTGCATGAAGCACTTCGAGACAATGCACAAGGGAGCAGAAAGTCTGATAAGTATGGATGGGGTGGGAAACCACCCGAACGCCTTCTTTGCCGCAAGCATGGCCTTTTACAAGGAGAAGAATGGCGAAGGGGGAAGAAAAGGAGGAAGTCAGAACCCATCGTCGCAGACGTCTGCCTCGTCAGCAGGGCCAGGGGAAGACGCGGGAGACCCGGCATCCCCTCACGGCGAATCCATGGAGATAGGGACGGGCGAAGGGAGCCCACCGGCGTGAAGACAGCCCATGCGTTTGATCGAGTGAAATTGACGAAAATGTGAGCGGAGTAAAGCTACGGCTATTCTCGGTCGATGACGAGCGTTCAGGCAGTCAAGGAGACGTTGAAAAATAAGACAACTAGCTGTCCAGACACCCGACCAAAAACACGACACAGTACAGAGTGCACTGCTCAATCGACAAAGCATGTCCAGAATCTCTTTTGTTGTTTTATTCATTGCATTTTGCTCCACATGAATCGTGCACTATTATGCTATTTTTGGGCCGGCGGTACCTCTCTTGCGCCACGCGTTTTCCTTCAAGCTTAACCCCCACAGCAATCCCAGACACCCCATAGACAGCACGACGTGCAAGCATGCATCGAAAATAAATTTTGGTGCGAAAATTGCCCACACCATCAGGTGGCGCCGCTGTAAAAGGACACAAAGCGTGGTCAAGAGACATCTGAAATCACTAATAAGAAGCCTGGTGCCCAGGGAGGGTAAGAGGGACGCGGAGTAGGATGATGATGCGCAGGAGAGGACGTCATGGCCAAGAAGGAGAAGAACGAGAAGCTCCGTGCCAAACGTGTTGAGAAAGAGTAGGCAACCTCCAATCACGAAAGAGAATTCGTCGAAGCCCACGAACGCTGAGCTGTACTGCAAGCGATTGAACTGACTGTGATGGCCTGTGGCGAAGAAGAAAGCCCGGCCCAAGAAACTGACAGCTACCAGATACGGGAACGAGGGATATGCGAGGGCGAAGGCCGGACAGCAATACTTGCGTAAGGTCCAAAGCATCCCTCCCAGGCAAAGGAGACTCAAAGGAGCCATGGGGCCAAGAACAAGAAGCAGAGGAGGGGAAAGAGATAGGGCGGCCAAGTCCAAGCAAAAGTTTGCGCTGCTGCTCTGACTACCAGCATTGGAACCGCTGGGACCAAGGGTGATGTAAGTCGTTCGACAGACTGTGAGGAAAGCGATGAGCGAGGCGGAGTACAGGAGGCGGGGGAGTCCCAGATGCGTGAGGTCCGCCAGCCAAAGGGGAAGGTCTTGCGCGTCCACTTGTACGATCCAATAGAGGAGGACGAGGAGGTAAGACACAGCCAAGTAGCCGGAGCGCTTTGTGGGAAAGGAGGAAACAAAGGAGGTGGGAGAGGGGGAGGGGGTGCCCCAGGACGTGGAAAGGCAGTGATACCCAACAAGTAAGGCTAGAAGAGCAGCGAGGGTGGGCCATATATGGAAGTGTGCCACCACATCTTGGCCATGTCCTTTTGCTTCGAAGGCCACGCGGACAAGGAGTGTCGGGATGAGCCAGGCAGGATAAAGGAAACCGGCTCTATGGCTGTCAGGATATAGGCTGGAGTGTTTACAGCTAGTCTTGTCTGGCCCTCCGCTGCCTGCCTGCGAATTGTCCACCCCGGCATACGCAGCTTGCTTTGTCGTCCGTAGGACCCATAGAAGGGCCGCCGTGCTCCCCCCGAGAAAGAGATGCACACTCTCCTCCCTTTCGATGAAGGAGTTGGAGAACAAAGAGATGCCGTGCAAGCTCACAAGCCCTAAGCTGATTCCCACAGGCACAGACGGACGCCAAGACCACCCTCTCTTCTCTTGGACTTTACTAGCCGCCTTCCAATCCTCCCGCACGGCAAGGCAGATGATACCCCCGAGGAGGAGGCTGACGAGCAGGCAAGGGATCACGGTCGCTGCGTGGTCGTTGCCCCGTTGGAAAAAATACACAGGGAAGGACCAGCTTACCAGCAATGTCACCGCCAGGACCCCAAGGATATAGCGAAGAAAAAGGTTGTCTGGCAACCGCCATTGTTGCAGGCAGTAAGGGTTTGGAGGGAGATCGCTGTCGCCAATATCATGACCGTGCGCCGCAGGCGCCGCTAAGTCAAGACTGCCTCTGCTCTGCATGCCCGGGTGGCTGTCCTTCACACTCTTCGACCGCGACAACGGCATCGCGGGGGGGAGGAAACAAGGTGCCACCACCATCGCCCCCCCGACGAGCGAGAGGGCTAGGAGCAAGATACCCCAAAGCATCAGCCCGACGTCGTATTGGGTCCAGATCCGCCGGCCCAAGGCCAAAGCCTCGGTCAGAAACCTTCGATAGTGGATACAGGCGTCCCGGAGTCCTTCCTCTCTCCCGCTCGCTTCCCCCTCCACGGCCTCCCGGTGGGACCGGACCGCCCGGGCGTGGCATGCCTCCAAGAAGGCCATTTCCGCCTCGGGGAGACTGGCCACTTCGCCGTACTTGCGCAAATACCGGTCCATCTGGAAGGCGTTCGCTTGGAAAGCGTGCGTCAATCCCTCCCAGTGCTCCTCCCACCCCTCTTCGCGTAGACTTGCACCCGACCCTGGCCGCACTTTCCCACCCTGTCTGGCTGCGGCGAAGAACAACTCGGGCATGACGCTCCCGAGGTTAGGGTACGGCACTGGCACTCCCAGGAGCAAGGCCAGGGTGGGGACAAGATCCACCTGGGCGACGCGACGAGGAACGGACCCCCCATTCAACCGCGTTGCGACCAAGCCCCCTCTTTCTTCCTCCTTCCCCGTGCTGTCCCGCCATACATAGACCCCTCACCCCTTCTTCCCTGCTTCCCCTCCTCCCCCCCCCCCTCCCCCCCCCCCCTCCCACTCCTTCC
>Ga0102934_1000649_pt1 | contig 23584 bp, 21 predicted proteins | sample SalPonR2_A_D1_MG_FD_78175 | JGI IMG/M metagenome (GOLD analysis project Ga0102934, IMG submission 78175) | Salt pond soil microbial communities from South San Francisco under conditions of wetland restoration - Salt Pond MetaG R2_A_D1_MG | ecosystem: Environmental > Aquatic > Marine > Intertidal... | reverse complement strand
GAGGAGGAGGAGGACGAGGAAGAGGAAGGAGGAGGAGAGGAGGACAGGACAAGCAGCAGCGCGGGGCTTGAGTCGGACGAGGACGAGACCAGCCACGGGATGAGGGGGCAGCAAGGGGGGCAGGGAGGAAGGAAGCAGTTGGTGGAGGAAGCCGGCGCCGACAGGGAGGGCGGGAGGAGATTAGCGTATATGAAGCTGGAAGGGAGAGGGGAGGTGGTAGGAGAAAAACGAGCTCGGGAGGAAGAGGAGGGGGAGGCGCGCCAGCAAGTGAAGAGGGAGGTGGCAGGGGAGACGGAAGGCGAGGCGGAGGAAGAGGAGGAGGGTCCGGCGCGGGGCGAAGGGCGTTCTGGAGTAGGTCTGAAGGCGAGCGACGAGAGGGAGACGCTTGTCGCGTCGTCCTCTTCGTCGTCATGAGTTTTAAGGAGTGCATGGCTGATATATATACATGTACATGCGTGCGACGACTGTACGACTCGAAGAAAAGAGAGCAGCGAGAAGGATTTGACGACGCGAAAGTCCACGAGCGATACGAGGTGAAGACACGCGCGTGGCCCGTCGAGTGTCTGAGGCACTGTCGCGGCAGGGGCAGGGGCTGGAAGCGCGCCGAGGGCCCAAGGCGAGAGGGAGGAGGAGGGAAGGAGGGGATCGGGGTGGGGCCTCGGAGCTCTTCATGGCTGAGGGGCTCCGGAAGGAAGACCATCGTTGTGATGAATCAAGAAGGGGGGGAGAGAGAGGTTTGGGGCGAGGCCTACGGACGAGTGTGGTCCAGGATGGAGGGGGCAGCGAGAGGGGGAGAAGGGGGAAGGGCAGGCGTTGCAGGCGTCGCCGAGGATTTAATCCAATGTCAAGTGGGGGATGTGCGCAGGGAGGGAATGGGACCTTTAGCAGGACGCTGGCCTTGGGAGTGTAAGGGGCAAAGTGAAGAATGGAGGGCGGCGCCCGCGGCGGAAAGACGGGGAAAGGAAAGAGGGACGCCGAGCTGGCTGGAGGGAATCGCGAGGAGACTTCATTATCGGCGTGAGGCGGGCCGCTGACTGGCTAAAAGAGCGGATGACCCGAGCCGGGTGTGGACCCCGCGGGCAGACTCGTCATGTTACAGACCTGGCGGACAAGACAACTGTTCTCGCAGGGTATGAACTTGAGTATGATGATAAGTTTACGCGTCTCGGAATGGTATGGAAAGTTTGACATGCAAAGTCTCGTCTATGAATATATCTGCACATGAAGCCTGAGAAGAGCACAAATAAGAACATGACCAATGATGGAGCGCACACAGACTTGGGCTTTTACGGCGCAAGTCTCCCTAGACGAAGCCCGCGGCAGATGCTCTGTCTGACTGTTTTTCCAAGGAAGAGACAGACTGCCCTGGACACTCGAGTTAGGGAGGACAAAACGTTTTTATTATTTCTTTGTACTTTTGCATTTAACTTTATTCGCCGCCCTCCTTGCACCCGCGCGTGCAGACAGCAAGCCCCCGAGAATCGACTCCGATTCACGAGGAGCCCGCCACATCGGGGACTGACGCATTCACGTGACACAGCGTGTACGTCAAGACCCAGCTTGCGAAAAATATGCCCACGGCAGGCTGCAATCCCTCTTTAAGAAGGGCGACGGCATCAAAATCTTCTTCGTCGACTCTAGCCCACTTCTGATAGTACATCCGAGGGAGCATGAGTTGCTGCGGATAGATGGGGAGGGCTGGGGTGAGGAGAGTCCGAAGGACGTGTTGTAGCATCTCGCTGCCGAAGTAACGCTACACACACCAGATTTATGTACTTTTTCTCAAGCGTCTTACCAGGGCTGCAAAGGACATGATGGCAGTGCCTCCTCTTGACGCCGCGCGGCCCCAAACCACCCCTATCACAAGAGCCAGGACCTGTCGGAACCAGTAAATCACGTCCAGAAATTGCGGAAATGTCTCCTGCGAAATAGAATCCAAACACAGGGGGAGCCGATGTAAGAACGGAGCGGGAAACGCTTTGTTTCGACCTGATAAATTGTGCATGTCGGCACTCGAACAAGCAGGTGCTCGCACAATTAGTGCCGATTTTGGTTGCAACTTCATGCTACTCTTTCGTGATACTCAAAATGCAACCCTCCTGTCCCCGAACCATTACCTTATTCCACTGGCCTTGGAAAATGAGGGCTTTCTTAAAGACACCCCACGCGTCTAGGTCGTCGACGTCCACCGCCGCCGTGTTGGTAGATGTTAGGGCGGCCTTCTCCTGCGCGGTCGCGGAGGCCCTTTCCGGAACATTTCTTCTGGACATGAAGTCTGGAAAGTGGGACGTATATGGTGTAGACTCAGTCGTGGATTATGGGATATAGGTTTTGACGCCGAAAGAGTTTGTGCGCTCAGATGCGATCGCCCGACGAACAACTTTGCTATGGCGAGTTCCATGACCAATTACTGACTACGGAAACTTACACCTTGCGCCCTTCGATTTACTGAAATGTTTTTTCCCCGAGAGCAGCACACACATGCCGACGGGCCTTGCGTCGACCACGTCCTGGTGCCGAATCATATGCTGCGGTCGTCTTTCTAATCGAAGCGACTTGCACGTGCGTGGCTCTTGAGCTACCTCCTCCCCCTCCCGCTCAATGGCTACATCCCCCTACACTGTCTCCGGTCGCCCTCAAACACTGCCCTCTGGTGTACATCACACTCGACTGAAGTGGTTGAATGGCTGTGAAGCACGATTGTACAGCCACACTTCCTCTTCGTCCTTTTCCTCGAGGTCTTCTTCCTCGTCCTCCCCTCCTTTTGCGCCTGCCTCCACAAATATTACCACTCCTGTCGCAAAAGACAGCAGTGTATCGCGGTGTGTGGTCTATTGGATGCAACGGAGTGTCCGTTCTTCTTTTAATCACGCACTTGAAGTCGCGATTCATTATGCAAACCAGTTGGATGTGCCTCTCCTCGTTGTTTACGCAATTGTTACCTCCTACCCCGGCGCCAACGAGCGAGGCTTTGCCTTCCTTTTCGAAGGTTTGCACGAAGCACAAGCATCGTTGGCAAACCGGGGAATCCGACTGGTTGTTCGTGAAGCCAAGGTCGTCGGGGAAAACAGCACCAGAGGCGCAGCAGCCACGGCGGTGCCCTTGACCATCGTCGACACGTGCAAGAGGGTCAAGGCCCCGCTCTTGGTGATGGACAGGGCCTACGAGCGTCTCTTGCGCACATGGCGCGAAGACGTGTGTGCCCGCGTGGCATGCCCGGTCTTGATGGTGGAGAGTGATGTGGTGGTGCCCGTGGACGTGGTCAGCCCGCAACCTTTGAGCTCGGCCGCCGCCCTTCGGCGCGCGCACGCTCCCTTTCTCTCTCAATACCTCCTCCCTCTACCGGAAGGCTCCCTCCGACATCCATCACACGTCCTCCCCGCCTGTTCTGCCTCGGCACCCTCACCCTTATTCCCGGACGAGCTTGAGATGCACGACCCGCTCGCCCTCCTGTCCTCTCTCGCCGACCTCGACCGTAGCGTGCCTCGTGTCAGCTTCAAGCGCGGCGGCAGCACACAGGCGAAACTACTCCTTGCACGCTTCCTCCGCGATCGTCTTCGCGGCTACCAGGCCCGTCGCAAAGAGGCAGCCGCCCGACACCAATCTTTCCTCTCCCCTTACCTGCACTTCGGGCACATTTCTCCCATTTACGTGGCACTTAAGGTCCGGCAGCACGCGAGCAGCACCCCTCAAGATCGAAGGCGTTTTTGTGACGAGCTTCTGACCTGGCGGGAGATGGCGGTGCATTTTGTGTACCACCACCGAGAGAGCTACGACCGGTATGAAGGGATTCCGCGCTGGGCAAGGGAGAGCTTGGAGGAGGCGGCCGAGGGGGAGCGGAGGCACGCCTATAGTTTGACTGAGCTCGAGGAAGGGCGAACGCATGATTTGCTATGGAATGCAGCGCAAGAAGAGATGAGGGTGACGGGCTATATGAACAATTACATGCGGATGTTCTGGTAGGGGAAGGAAAGAGAGGGGAGAGAAAGGGGAAATGGGGGGGCCATGGGTCAAGCGCACGGGGAGTATCCTGGGGCATCGTTATGTCATCATCCAGGACCTCACATCCCCCCACGTTAGGCGTATTGGAATCCTACGAGCGATCTACTTGCTCACACCGAACCCTTATCTTCCAACCCCCCGCCTTGGCAGGTGCAAGAGCATCATTGCCTGGACGGCTGAAGGACCCCGGGAGGCGTACCGGCGGTCGGTTTTTCTGAACGACAAGTACTTTTTGGACGGACGGGATTGCAATGGCTATATGGGCGTTGCCTGGTGTTTCGGCTTGTATGACCGCCCGATGCCAGGGTTCAGCCCTATTTTTGGTAAAGTTCGGCGCATGACAGCGAACGGCGTCAGGGCTAAGCAGGATGTTGGTGCCTACATTTGTCAAGTAAAAGACTTGGCAGCGAAGGTGGATCGGGCGAGTAGATGGGGGCGTGAAGGGGGAGGAAAGGGTCATTGCGGCGATGGGAATATAGAGGAGCACCAAAATGGGGCAATGTTGGGTGTTGAAGATGCGATCTACGCGAAACCGCTAAGCCATCGTGTAGATGCATTTCTTTCACCGGTTCCGGAGCGCCACAACGCAAAGCGTAAAACAGACGGCAATAGTGAAAGCCATGCGTCCTACAGTGCAGGAAGAGGTTTACAAGGAAAGCGAGAGGGTGAGGTGGACGGGGAAAGAGGAGGACAAAGGAAAAAGGAGACGAAGACCGGTGCATCCTCCACTAATGCGACTGTTTACCGTGCAAGTGGTAAAAAACGAGACACTCCGCAAAATTCTGGTAAAATAGAAGACTGTGAAAAAAAGGCAAAGATCACTGACTTCTTTGCGGGAGGAAGACGCAAGGAAAAATAAAGACATTGTAAAGAAGGCGTACGCATGTACGCTTGCCAAATCAGCATACGATAGAGGATGGTTTCATTTTCTTGCACGTAATCTCCTCATATTCTCCTCGTATTCTTGTCATCCAGGAAGAGTGGAAAGGCGCCTTTTGGGAAGAGAGACGGTCCCTGCAAGAGGGAAGATGGCAACCGGAAAAAGAAACTTTACGGAAAGAAAACCCAGGTGCAGTAAGAGGAGTTTTTTTCTTCCCAATCCATATGTTATATTTGAAATCGTTGTGATACAGCTTGTGATTTTCCTCAAATCAAAAGATGTACGCATCATAGGGAATTTCTCCTCACGTAAGGGAGACCTCCCCTCTTGGCGCGGCCCATTCGGTCAGCAGACAAGTCTATCGGAAAAGCAACTGTCAGTAACGGTTTTCTACGTTCCCCTATTTCGTGGAAATAGCACGCACGTACGATAAAAAGCGCTCTGTCGCCTCTTTCGCTCGATTTAATGAAGGTAGATAGAGAATATAGAATTGATGCCGTTCCATGTACTGGCTGTGACCGCATAGAAGTCCACGCGCCATGATTTTTTTTCAAAAATGGGACGATGCACGTTCATTTTTCATGATCTCCTTTTTCCCCAATCATAACACACAGGCTTGCACAATCTGAGCTACCTTCAAGCCATCAAATGGCGGACGCTGAAGCAGTTGTGAGTCTCGCCGACCGCATCGAGCAGGCTAAATGTAAAGCTCAGACTCTGAAAAAAGAAATCGAAGAAGTAAGGAAGCAAAAAGACAACGCCATGCTGCCGGGAGCTGCCAACAACCAGCAGCTACCTGACTTTAAAAACAAGATAATTCGGATACGGAGAGCTCTCAAGGGTCATTTTGGCAAAGTTTATTCCATGCACTGGGCTCAAAAGAGTACACAGCTGGTTTCAGCTTCTCAAGACGGCAAGCTGATAATCTGGAATGCCCATACTACAAACAAAGTGCAATCTATCCCCCTCCGCTCATCGTGGGTTATGACGTGTTGTTTCGAACAAACCAATGGTGCTTTAGTGGCTTGTGGAGGGCTCGATAATGTGTGCTCTGTCTACAGAGTCAGTGGACCAGGGATGCCGGCGCCTTCGTCTCCTACTGGGCAATCAGCTATACGACCTGCCCATGAACTCATTGCGCACGATGGATACTTGTCCTGCTGCCGTTTTATAGATGAGCAAAGTCTACTTACTTCTTCAGGGGATTCAACCTGCATTTTTTGGGATGTGGAGAAGAATGAGGCGATCACCTCCTTCGCCGACCATGGCGGAGACGTCATGAGCCTCTCTGTGCTCCCGTCCATCAACCGACATATATTCGTCTCTGGCTCTTGCGACGCAACTGCCAAAGTATGGGACACCCGTCTGGGGAAGTGTGTGCAGACACATGCCGGCCACGAGTCGGACGTCAATGCCGTCCAGTTCTTTCCGGACGGGAACGCATTCAGCACCGGCTCTGACGACTCGACCTGCCGGCTTTTCGACATCCGCTCCTACGGGGCCGTGAATGTCTTTGGCAATGACAAAATTGTCTCCGGTGTGACAAGCGTCAGTTTCTCAGCCTCGGGGCGCCTGCTATTCGCGGGCCATGACGACTCTAGTTGCCTGGCTTGGGACGTGCTCGCCGACGGTAAAGGGCTGGCCTTCCAATTGGCTGGACATGAGAGCCGTGTCTCTTGTCTGGGAGTGAATAGTACGGGCGAAGCGCTCTGTACAGGATCGTGGGACTCGTTGCTTAAGGTATGGGCTTAAGAGTGATAAAGAGCTGAAAGGATTTTGCGATGGCATTCCAAGGGACAATCAAGAGAGAACTATAACCAAGGACACAATTAGCACACTAGCACACATGCGTATCTAGACTATTACGCGATCGGTTGAAATTCTTTGCTTGATCCTCTCATTGTACACTCTCATACGGTTACTGATTTACTACAGTAGTCAAACGTGGCTCTTGCTAACTGATTCTTCAGTGGCGCCCACGTCCAATGGATGCTTCGCAGTCAGGGATCCCTCAATTCTACTATCTCACAATCAATCGTCCCTTTTGACCTAGGTATTGCAGCTTTTGCACAGTCCTTTTATGCTCTAGTATACAATACGCGTGGCCTCATCCCTTTTTTAATCACGCCCCCTGCGTTCCGAGCCACCCACTCAATTTGACTTTATGGTCGCCTTGAATGCCCTGCGCATTTTTTTAACAAAAACCGCAAAGTCGTTCGCTTGGTTGAGCTCTGCAACTAGCCCATCCACCATCGCCGTGTCCAGCGTCGGGTCACACTCCTCCACACGGTACCGGTCCGCCTCGTCAATGTGCACCGAGAAGAAATACTCACGTGACGGGTTTGTTGCGTCCAGCTGAGTGAAAATCAGGCGGAGTTTGTTGTCGTCCGCCCGTTCAAAGTCTAGCCCCAAATGCTTGTACATGACCACCCCCCGTGTAAGGTCGTTGATATAGTCTCCTTGCCGCGATGACAGCTCGCTCAAGGCAGCGCGCTTGCTTGCCAATATCTCCTGGAGTTCCTTCTCGCGGGCTCGAGCAAGTTGAAGTTCTTGCGGCAAGTCTGCCTCCTTTTCTTTAAGTCGTGCGATCTCCGCTTCGATCGCTTTCAGAGTCTCTTGCCTTTGCTCTGAAATGCGTGTGCCTTCGTCGGTCTTACCTTTCAGTTCGGCTTGCCTTGCCAACAGCGTCGCGCGCTCGGCCACCATCTCAGCCAATGCTTTCTCGTGTCGCATCTCCAGCCCCTCCAAGTCCGCCCTGGAGTTCTCAAGCCATTTGTCCAAGCGGGCCTGCGTCTCAGTGATGTCTTGCGCGATGGAACGGGCCAGTTGCTCCGCCGTCGCAGCCATGCTGAAGGCAAAGGTAGAAAGATCGCAAGATCTGCCTGTATTCATGGGAAAAGAAAGAAGGCGGTGTCACTTGCAAGTCGCTGATGGTAAAGTTATTTTTTTTTCATCAATGATTGCGTGCTTCGTGGTTATCAAAAAGGCACTAAACGCTCCAGAAAGCACAAATAAATGGAGAAATCCTCAAAAGAAGGTATGAATGGCACTGGAAATGTGTGTGATGGACAGTGTGTCGGGAAGGGCATAGTGATAGACAGCCCATTATTGCGTAGAATCGTATACTTATCAGATGGACGGATGAATGTGAGACAGATGGGTCCCTATGAGGGAGAAAATGGAGAAGCATGTTCCTGTTCTCACAAATACTTCGCGAGGATATGGAAAATACAGCCTGACTGACACCCAGGTACACTTGGATGTGCATGCCTGCCTCTCGAAGCGGCATGGGGTGGCTTATTGAAAGCGACACGGCGTAGGGCGGGAAAAGTGGGCTCGGAAACAGCGAAGCGGGGGACTCGCTGAGACCGACTCAAGACCTGAACCCAGTCTCAGGGTTTCCGAGTCCTTAAGAAGTTCGATCATGGCCCGATCAACATTAAAAGCATGTCTAAAATGTGTTAAGGCCACAGGACGCTCTTCATGCGTTCCTCAAGGCCAAATGAGGAAGGATTGCGAGGCCTGGCAGGGACCTTTTTCTTCACCTCTACGTGTTCAAAACTTGCTCCACTCCACACAATCATAGCAATCCACTTCAGCTATGTTTAGTTGGCAAAAAAACAATATTATGCACTTTCACGTCAACTTGTGTAGTTTTGGCGCTTTAAAAATAAAGAAAAATACAACCGCAACGAGCTGCCTGGCGAAGTATCTACCTCATGAAGGTAGCTAGCTTCAAAAGAGGCAAAGGCCTGAGTGGAGTTCCTTGTTGTTTACGTAATGTATAAATGTCAAGAGACAAATCTAACAACAAAGCCAACTAAGCGAAGATATGTATCGTAATTGGAGCTCGAGTACGCGCACTGGTAATCGTATCGCTCTTGTATGTCAGGGGCTGGAGAAGGAGGAACTCGGAAAACAAATTTCAGCAAAAGTGTCTGCATTCTATCAGTGTTTCTATCCATTCCTTCTCTCTACCGCGCGCTGTCTCCATCACACCCGCCTTGATCGCTTTCTCCACTGCCGCTACCTCCAGCACCAAGCTTGGCAGTGATCCATCCTGTTACCCCCGCTCTCAGTCCACCCTTAGCCTGCGTGGCAGCTTTTGCTTTCGCCGCCTCCTCGGGACTAAAATGCAGCATCGTCACGATGACTGAGAGCAAGGTCTGCCGCTCTGTGTCCGTGTGTGCTGTCAAAAAGCCGTAGATGGCATGCTTCAAATACTCGGCGTTTACCGGCCCCGCATGCAATTCCCTCTCGCGCGCCAAGCTATCTTCTGCCTTCTGTAAGGCCGCCTTAAGACCCCTTTCTTGCTCTTGCAACCGCGCCTGTTTTGCATTCAATTCGGTGATTTCTTCTTGCATGTGCGCGATGAGTTGGAGGTCCCTGACCCGCTCTTTCTGGAAGTCGCCCGTCAGCTGCTTGATCACCACGTAGTGCTCGCCCAGTCCCACAGCATCGCCTTCTCCGACCCCGCTGCTACTTTCTGCGTCCGACGGCGACAGGGGTGGGGGCGGTATCTTCAGAGGGGCCAGCGTACGCCCTCTACTTAGATTGGAGCTGCCCTGCCCGAGCCCGTCCGTATCACCGTCGATCGCCTGCCGGTGACCCCGGTCCTGCTCAGAGGCCGCGGGCAAGGACGTGAAAGCCCCCTTGTCCTGATGGGAGAAGGGTCCCGGCGCGGGTAGCTCCGAGGGGGTGCCGTCCCTGGGCCGTTCCGCCCCCTTAGTCGAGGCACCTGCGGTCACGGCGGCTTTTGCTGCATCCCTGGCGGCCAGGACGGCTGCCTGCGCCGCCTGTAACTGCCCCTCCAGCTCGGCAATCTTCTCCTCCAGGGCGTCTCCCTCCCGATCCTGCGCTTCCACTCGCTGGGTCCACTCCGCCACCGTTTCTCGCAAGCGCCTGTCTGCCTCTCCCGCTGCCTCCTCAAGCAAGCGGGACCCTCGTTCCGCCTCCTCTTTCACTGCCTTCTCGCACGCATGCTCTACCATCTCGAGTCGCGCCTGCATCGCCTCTCGTGTCTCCTCCAGATCGGCCCGCGCCTGCGTCAGCTCCTCCTCCAACGACATCACCGTCCGCTCCAATGCTGCCCGCTCCTCCGCCAGGCGAAGCTTCTCCTCTTCCAGGGCCCGGTCCCGCTGCCTCTCCTCCCCGCTTCGCTCCGTTGCTTTTTTCAGGGCGGCGTGGGCGCGGCCCCGGTACCTGTGAAACTCCTCCTCCACCGCCCGTCTCCCCGCCACCTCCTCCTCCATCGCCGACCGAAGCGAGCTCTCCCTCTGCGCCCAGCCCTCCTGAAGCACCACCGGCCAGTCATTGACCTCCAACACGCTCCCTGGCACCCTTGCCAGCGCCTCCCGGGTCCAGGCAAGGGCTTTCTCCTCCGCCACCCACTGGGACGCGGGTGGAGGGGCGGGATCCGACACTGAGGGGTCCCCAGGGGAGGACGGGGAGAGGCCACAGAGGTCCTGTGAGGAGGCTGGCGCCGGCTGGATGGGCGGGGACGGTGGGGACACCACAAGGCACCAAACGGTTCCGGCCGGTCCACCGTCACTCGAATCCGTACGCACGCGCATGGCCACTTGGAAGGAGGCGGGGGGAGCGGCCAGCGCCTCCGCGGCCGCTTTACTTTTGCTGATCTCTTGGTCTCGGGACTGAATGATGCTCCGTGACTTGGACAGCAACGTTTTAAGGCGCTTCACCGTCTCATCCTGCTCCTTCCGCTGGGCTTCCAAGGCCTCGACGCGCCCCTGGACCTCGGCCCGCGCCTCTTCCGCCCCGGCAAGCTCTTGGCGCAGACTCATCACCTTGGCCTCTCCCTCCGACTGCAGACTTTCCATTTGCGCGCGAAGCGAATCGAGCTCCTTCTCCGCCCCTTCCAGCCGCTCCTGCAGCGTGGCTTTCTCCTCCTCCAGCGCGGCCTTGGTCACGTCCATCGCGGCCATGTCACCATCACCCGAGGACATGGCAGACCCTTCCGAAGCGCGGGCTTCCTCAAGGGCCGCAAGCTTTCCCTTAACATTTTCCAGCTCAGCCTGCAGCCCTTGCACGGCCTTTGTCGAGGCCTGCGCTTCCTTTGTGAGCCTCTCAATTTCGCTGTCCCGCCCTTCCAACTGCTGCGCGAGGGCAGCGTTCCGAGCTGCCAGCGCCTCCTTTTCTTTCTTGAATTCGGACATCGCGTCTTCGTGCCTCGTTTGCCAATCCCCACGTGCCGTTTCCAGAGCCTCCACCCTCGAACGCAAGGCGGCGGCCTCCTCCGAGGCTTCCCACGACCCCCCGGCCGCTTCCTCCTCCCGAGCTCGCGCCTTCTCCCGTAACGACACCAGTTCCGCCGTCAACTCGGCTTGCTCACTCCGCATACGCTCTGTCTCCACCCGCAAATCGGCAAGCATCTGCGCCTGGGATTCGGACTCGTTCCGTGCCTCCTCTGAAGCCGCGCTCAGGGTGGCGATCTCGGCTGCAAGACGCTCCTTCTCTTGCCTGAAGTCCTCTTTTATCGAGGCAAGGCAACCAGCCGCCTGCTTTTCTGACTCGGCTGTGGCGGCTTGAAGGGCCTCCAGCTGTTGGAGGACGCACGCTTTCTCCTCCACGACCGACTTGGCTTTGGCCTGCAATGTTTTGTACCGGTCCACCATCAGCTTCAGCTTCAGCTGCATCTCTTCCTTTTCCTCCTGCAGTCCGGCCACTTGCTCCTTGTCATCGCTTTCGGAATTTGGGGTGGCTGAGGGCAATGGCCCTGGCGCGCGTGTATCATGCGCGGCCTCCAAAAATGCGATCCGCTCCTGCGCTCGACGAAGCTCCCCCTCCGCCCTCTTCGCCCGCTCTGCCTGCTCGATCTGTCCGTCCTGAGTGCGCCTGGCCGCCTCGATTTCGTGCTCTAACTCTGCGACGCGCGCTTGCAGGACCTTCTCCCGTCCTTCCGCCTCTGTGTGGACCCGATGCATATCCTCAGCAGCTTGGATGAGACGATCGTCCGCGGACCGATCCTTCTCCCCCAGGACCGCGGCGCGCTCCTCCAGTTCCAGATGGTCAGATTGTAACGCGGCATGCTGGGCCTTGCTTTCTTGCAATTCGTTTTCCACCTCCTTGACCTTTTGTTTCAGCTTCTTGATGTAGCCAAGCAGCTGCTCTTTTGTCAACTCCTTGGCCCCCCCACCTTTGGCATGGGCCTCCCTGCCGCTGCTCCCTTGCCCAGCCGCTGTCGCCCCAGGGTCATCCATGTCGCACCTTAAAGTGACAATAAAGCCTTGTGCTCGCGATTTTCTCAAAAGAGATCTATGCTTGGCCCATCCAAGGACATTTCTGGGTCCAAAAGAGGTTTAGGGGGTTGTACTCTGAGTAGTGAAGTGGGAGAGCGAGGCAGTGAATCGCTTGTCTCCTCCTCAACTTGCTAAAACATGGCCTGCGTGTGACCACAAAAACGACGAGTATACGCGAAGACAATGATAAGGCACAGTGATATCGTGACTGCGCAGCAAAGTCCGTGCCGACGCAGCCTAGGTAAGGAATCAGTACGCAGGGGCTATCGCTGCGAAGCTGGCGGTTGAAGCCAACTTGCGAGCTCTGAAGTATCTTCCCACCCCTCCCGCGACGGCACGCCCTTTCTGATCCCAGTCTGCAATCTCTCGCGTCACAGATTCGCTAAGCATACATTGTCGAGTGCTGAGCTGATGGGAAGCGTGCAGCGCTTGACTGCCCTCATTTTGGGTCCGCCGGGCGGGGGAAAAGGAACAATCTCCAAAAAACTCTTGAAAGACTTCAATTTCTTGCATCTGTCTACCGGAGACGTGTTGCGGAGGCATGTACGGGATCAAACAGCTGTTGGTAAAGCTGCACAAACTTACATGATAAGAGGTACGTACGCAATGTTGTGAAGGCGAGCGGGCATGATCACAGTCGGAATAAGAGATGGAAACCGGGGCGGGAGTTTCTCAGTTTCTGCATGTTGTCGAAGGTGTCGGGGGATAAAGATGCCATGAGGCGCATGTAGGCAAGAGGAGTCATGGAGATCCATTTTTTTCGCACTGTACAACTGATTGGACTCCTTTGATTTGACTTGCAAGGCGCGCTGGTCCCAGATAATGTCATCGTCGACCTGGTAGTTGCAGAGCTCGCGTCCAAAGGTCACGTGCCTCGCCTCCTCCTCGACGGTTTCCCACGCACTATTCCTCAAGCCCTGGCTCTCGAACCTCATGTTAGCATAGATGTAGTCATTGACCTTGACATACCGGACCAGACGATCATAGAACGCATATCGAATCGGTGGATTCACGCCGCGTCTGGTCGCACATATGCCTACGACTATAACCCTCCAAAGCAGAAAGGCGTCGATGACGTGACAGGCGAGCCCCTTGTTCAGAGGGAAGACGACAAGGAAGAGACGGTTAAGGCTCGTCTGGAACAGTACAAGCAAATAACAACGCCGTTGGTTGATCATTATCGCTACCAGGGCACCCTGGCGACGTTCTCAGGGACCGAGTCGGACGTGATTTACCCCTACGTCAAGGCGCATTTGGATGCATTTTTGGCTGGACGTAGCCAGGAATGAGGTCGAAGTGGGTGGCAGACAATAGTGCGCGTATAGCGTAAAGGTGCTTGCGGCCACTAGTTCGAAAAAGGGGAGACGGGCAAAGTAAGTTTTTTTATTGGGCGATCCTGTGAAGACAAATTTGGCTACAGGGAAAAAGGGATTACTTTCTGTTGCTATCTTTTTCCGTTCCTCCGCGTGGAGACAGGTCGGTAGCTTGCCTCACCCAATGACTCGTGCCAGTCGCGAAGTAAAAAAAATAGGGAGTAAAGCAGGTTTAGGAGGCGACATGTTCTGACAATTCGATCCTGACGGCTTGTTGTCCAAAAGATAGCCAAAAGATTCGCGCATTTGAGTCTCTGATACCCTGTGCACCTTTCTTGCCTTCGCTTTTTTGGGCGCGCACCCTGAAGCCCCACGAAAAAGGAAGACATATAGGTGTGGACCGTGAAGATGAGCCTTTCATTTCAATAATTCTTTCTTTCGAAGACTTGGTCGCGCCAATTTTTGCCTGTGGAACTCATCATCCATTAACCGCAGACGATAGCTGTGTTCCCTATCTACACACCCGGAGGGTGGGACTGTACACTACCTTATCTACCCACCACATATTCAGACAACATACATCAGTCTTAGCTGGAAGCTGCCAGCGGCGATCCGCCAAAGAGACGAGTGCAAAGAAACTAAGCACGTCTGATGCTCCCCGCCCATTTATGACACAGAAGGCTTCTCTGGGTCACGACCCTACCGTGTCTTCTAGAAGCTCTGCACGTTCCTTTACCCGACAAGCCGTCCCCGGTCAACGCGCTTGGCTTCGTGCAATTTATTTCAATTCCTGTCTTTCATACCACTCCGCCTTGTCACCTGCCCACGCCCACAATCCTCACGGCACCCTTCCTCTCCCTCGTCGCCATGCCCTCGTTAGAGCCCCCTGAACACCCGACTGGGATTCCCTCTGGCACTCTGCGCTCGCCGTCCATCGCCCGGGGCTTCTTGTCTTGCATGGAGAATTTCAAGGACAGATTACTCGTCGTACTCAAGTCTCCCGCCGCCGAGTTGTGCAGCGTCTGCGGGAAGTAAGAGACCAGCACCGGTTTCTGAGGCCCGTTGCCCCTTTGCTTGGCGTGACCTGCCTGACTGCCGCCGCCCACGGTGATGGCCGGGCGAAGGGGGGAGGGCTTGACGGTGGGGGGGGTCCGAGAAAGCGTGGCAGCCCCGGAGGTGGGCAGGCGGTCCAGGTTGGCAGAGGAGCGGACGTGGCGAATGTTCCCGTCCGCGTTGAGCACAAGGGCGGCAGCCATGGAGGACGATGGCGAGGACGTGGTGGAGGAAGGGGACGACCCGTAGGTGGGAGTAGTGGACGGTGAGGAGAGGGCCTGGAACCTGCTCTCCTTCCCCGAAGGAGGAAGTTGCCTGGACTGCCGGACGGGAGCCCCGGGCGGCAGAGCAACGAGAGAGGGACCCGTCTTGTCAGTGAGTGGCCCCGGAGTGCGCGCGGGGTCCCTGCCCCTGCCACTGATGGTGCTGGCCTGAGTGCTCGACGTCTTGCTAACATATCCGCTACTTTCTTGCGGGTTCTCGAAAGAGGCACCCTGGCCTCCTCTACCACCCAGGGCATTCCTGCTGGATGCTGCCGCCTTGGTCGGAAGGGGAGGAATAGTGTTGGCCTTTTCGGAATCCTTTTGTGCCTTCTCCCGCACGCCCTTCGGACCACGCGCGTCTGCCGCCGCTCCATAGAGGGTCCAGGGATGGCGGATCACCTGGTGGGCGCTAAACCTCTTGAGCGGATCGGTCAGGAGCATCCTCCTCAACAAGTCCTTCACACTGTCGCTCTTCCCCTTCCAGACCGCCTCGGGGAAGGATAGCTCGAATTTTCGAGCCACCTGCGCTCTGTTGCTTGGCAAAACCTCCACGTCTGCGTTGAAGGGCAGCCGGCAAGAGAGCAACAGGTACAAAAGCACCCCTGCGGCCCATATATCCACACTCTCAGAGTACATGCGCTGCTGCCGAATTTCCGGGGCCAGGTAGCCTCCTGTGCCCAGAAAGGATCCCGTCAGCGTGTGTCTGAGTATCGTGGAGAAGCCGAAGTCGATCAGTTTCACGGTCGGGTACTCGGCCGCGGGGTCGACCAGGAGGAGATTCTCCGCCTTCAGGTCCCGATGAACCACGCCCCTGTCGTGCATGTAGGTGATGGCGCCCATCACCTGCCGAAAGACGTGCAGCGCCACATCCTCTGCGAGCGGCCCTCTGTCTAGCAGGAATTCGAAGAGCTCCCCGCCCTGGATGAGCTCCATGACCACGAAAATTTTGTCCGCCGTCTCGATCACGTCCTCGAAGCGGACAATGTTCGGGTGCTGCAAATGCTGGAGGATCTCGATCTCTTTCCGGAGCTGCTCGAGAAGCATGTCCTTGTTGTCGATTTCAATGTTGAGCTTCCGTTTGTCGATGACCTTGCAGGCGAACACGGTCTGTCGGGCCCGGCGTTTGCACCTATACACCTTGCTCGTGGTGCCAATGCCTATTATGTCTGCGAGGGTATTCCAGGCATCCCGATGAGAGTCGTGGACGAGTCAAGACCCGCGTATGTAAGCCATAGGACAGAACAGGCTTGAGGGCGCCCCCTCTGGCAGGTGTCCGATTCAGGCAGCCCGCTTATCGTAGCCGTGAAGGTCTCTGCCTCCACGCTTCAAAGCTTGTACCTCTCTCTCTCCCCCACCTCCCCTCTCCCTGCAATTAATCTTCCCGGTAAAATAATACCCACCCACGCCCAACCCTCTTGATTTGATGTCTCACCTTGCATGTCATAAAATTTGGCCAGCTCAGCCGGGATCTCTTCGCGTCGAAAGTCCTGCAGAATACCCTCGCTGTATGAGGCGTCTTTCGCTCGGAGCACCTTTGTATGGGCTGGACGGGTCTTAGAAGACGTGGTTGAAGTCGCAGAGTTGCCACTGCCGGCCCCGGAGGGCCCATCGCCGTTGCGGTGTTGCTTGTGGCGACCTCGGGATACGGCTAGTTCGAGCTGTAAATGGTGAGGAAACGACCAGGACAAGGCATGAACTTCTAGAGTGTTGCGGCAATGCACGTGCACATCACTTTCCAATGCGAAAGTGTCAGCAAAGTCACTTCTTCCCCCCAGCCCACGAAAGCGTGGGGCAACAAAACGCACTCGGGAACTGTATCGCAGACAGCGTCTGCTGGAAGACACAATATAGATTCAAGCCCCAGCATTCGCCGTAACTGAGGCAAATTATACTGTGTGAATCAGTGTCGATCGGACTCCGTTCATTCCTTGCAGGCATCACGTGCCGAGTGATTCTAAAGACATTCCCCTTGTCTCCCCGCCGCCTCGAGACTGCCACCTACCTTGTCATTTTCCATCAGACCTACGGCCTCCTCGTCTTCTTCTTCCAAAAGAAGGCGACGTAGACAGTCGCGAAGCCGTCGCAGGCAGCCACCCCACTGAGACATATTCACGCCTGGGAATCAGATTTCCTTCACGCTTCGACCGAGTTGGGCAGGCTCGTGGCCCCACTAGCGCGCTTTTATTGGACCGCCACCGACTTTATGGGATGAACGTAAGCACAAACATTAGAGTCGTAAGGTACATTACACTATTCTAGCGTGAGAATGGCGGCTGGAAAGATTGAGGAGTGTGCGGAGTGCGCGGTGGGAGCAGACAAGGGCCCAATCACCGCCCCCCGAGCGCGCATGACGGGCGGACTTCAAGGTGGGCATTTATCTCACACGCAAACAACACAGAAGTTGGTCCATGCACGCCTGGTGACGGGCATCATGATGCATGCATGCTTGTCAACACTTCGGGCTTGCGAAGTGCCAAGACAAGTCGCCAAGGGGAACACGCCTTTTAAGTGTTGCCGTCACGAGTGAGAGGCTCGAGAAGAGGGCGTGACCCGCCGTAAGTGCAAAACCGATTATATGTCCTTAGACACCCAAACACCACCACGCCCTATGAAAAATCATGCACACACATCACACTCACCCCGACCTGCACCAAATTGCCGCCGGTGGAAGCACGCCGAGTGAACGAGTCAGCAGGCGAGACGTGCCTTGTGTGCGCCGCTTTTGGGGCTTTTTTTGTTCTGGAGTGGAGCCGAGTGGAGGGCGTGAAGCACGGCAAGGGAGGGAGCATGCCGGGCCGCCACGGGCTGCTTTACGATCGAGAAGCAGAGGTCCAGCAGGGTCTCGGCACCTGCGCGTGTTACAGGCGTGTGATATGTACGTGTTTGGTCGGTTGTTGGCCTCGTCCTAAGAAATTTGTCAGTGAGGGGCGTCTTGGTTACCGCTCCGACAGTCTAGAAGCCGAATTATGTTCCTTGACCTGGCTTCACCGCGCCTGTCAGGGGCAAATTACGCGGGGCATGAGGTACCTCTTAGCGTAAAAAGAGGCGGGCATGTTTGAAATTGCGAAATTAAGGCCTCCTGGGGTAGACTCAGTCAAAGTGGATTCTGTACCATCTTCTCACCTAACTGCTTGTCGTCTTCCATCGTTGTATCTCCCCTACATTTCTACTGTTTTTTACGCTTCTCACAGGACCAATGAGTGCCAAGGGGACCACAGCATCTGCCTTAGGACCGGATGCTTGGAAAGATTTGCTTAACTGGTATGTTTATGTGATTGGCGGTTCAATCCAGAAGCTAAACTGGCCATTTAGGGGGGGGCATTCAAGAGCTTACCCCCCATTCACGGGCTTGTACCGTGAGGCAACTCTTTCCAGCTGAATTGGCACCGATGTGGTAGCCTTTATCATGAGATATATTCGTCTGTCTTGAGAATCCAAGCTGGGTGGAACGCTTGGGTCCTTGTACCCTGCGGCGCTGCATACTCCTTGAGCTCAAGAGACTAGAACGTTGAGAAGCGCCAGTCCACGGGCACGATTTGGCGCCTTTGAAGCATGCAGGACGGCCAAGGGCCTTGGCTGGAAACAATAGACTGTTGTACTGGCCGTTTTTGATGGTCATCGGCCAGCGCCTCGAGGTCTTCTCACGTCGTGTCGCGCCCCCCCTCACAGGACACTGAAGCAGCAAGGCCCCACTGCTGAGAGCGCCGGCGGGGCGGCTCCAGGGCCCATATCGCATGACAAGAAAGAATGGCTAGAGCGTGTCATGGAAGGGACGTTCGTGGACATGAGCAAGCGGCTGCGAGAGCGGTTGGGCTTGCTGGAGGAGCTTCTGCAGGGGGAGAGGAGTGAGCCGCGCCCTAGACCAGAGGCAAACGTGCAGGCCGCCTCGGACCAAGAGCCGAGCGCGGTGGAGCGAGGACAAGCGCTCTGGGAGGAAATGGAGGAAGACGTGGAAAATCTGGATTACGCGCTCATGTTTTGCCAGGTGGGGGGCCTTCAAGTGCTCTTCCAGTACCTGCTCCGGGCGGCGGCGGGGGAGCAGGACGCCGAGGCCCGGACATGGGCCGTGCGCGTGCTGACGGTCTTGGCGACGCTGACCCAGAACAATCCCCCCGTGCAGGCGGAGGTGCTGGCCTTCGCGATGCAGGACGCCCGGGGGGGGGGCAAGACGTGCTGGCGCTCCTGTCTCGTCTCTTTCTCCGCGAGGTCGGCCTGGAAGAGGCGAGCTCTGTGTCCGAGGGGTCTGGGGAGAGGCATGGGCGTCTCCAGGCGAAGCTTCTGCACGCCTTATCCTGCACTGTCCGGGGCCACGCCGATGCCGAAGCCCGTTTTGTGCAGTCCTACGCACCGGAGGTCTTCCGAGCCGGCCTCCAGCCCTCCCGACAGGAGCGCGTTCAGGTCAAGGCGCTCTTCTTCCTGCAAGCCCTTCTCGGCGCCGACGACGCCACGCCTGCACGAGGAGAGGCCTTGCTGCCCCTGCTCCCCTTGGTGGTTCCGTGCTTGGAAAACAACGAGAACGTGGACCTGAGACACACGGCCGCCTGTGTGGTGACGGGGTTGGCGAACCTGACAGGGGGGCCCGCGGTGATTTTCGGCAAAGATGGGGGGGAAGCATTGCGGAGGGCGATGGAGAGACGTCAAGGATTGCTTGGATCGGGGTCGGACGAGGCGATGGGAGAGGAGTTGCTGTTTTGGAGCGCTTTGGCGAGAGGGGGCACTGGAAGAATGTCGTGGAGGGACGGGGAGGGAATAGGTGAGGAAGGTGAGGGAGTGGAGGGGGCGGGAGGAGGAGGAGGGCGTGTTCTGCAATCTCTGCAATCAGGAGCATCGGAAAGCGCGATGGCCGACCAGACAAATGAGGCGCCGGCGCCTGTTTTGCTCCTGGGCCAACCGCAATACCTGAGCGGAGCGAGCAGTGCGCCGTAGGCAGGAAGCAAATAAAAAAAACGTGCTGCTTTAAAATTTGAACCTGTGCAACGCTCGCGTCGGCCTTAGTATTTTCCTTATTACTCGACGAGACGCGACCACGGGCCCTGTACTTAATCTGCATACTTTGCACATATCTCTGCCTGCATGTGTACACCCCCCTTCCACTCATACCTCCATGATCCAATTTAACGTGACGTCATTCCCTCCATTCACCACTTTCCCAGCGTCATCGACCCTTCTCGCATGCTTTTCCCTTCACAAAGCACCACCAATACAGAAGTCTCAGGACCTTTGCTCCCATTCCCTGGCCCTTCCCTCTCCTTCGAAGCCACATCCCGTCCTTTCGAGGCCTCAACAACAACGCTCTCCTTCCTCAAAGGCGGTCGTACAAGTACTCCGAAAAGAGGAAAAAGGCCTCGCGGGGCTTAAAGCTGGGCACGGCGTGGCCCGCCCCCTCCAGTGTGGCGAAGACCAGGCCGTTCTTGTACTTGGTCATCATGCCCGCAGGGAGGGCTTCCCTGCCCCCTTCTCTCCCGCCCGCTGCCGCCCCTCTTACAAACCAAGGAGCCCACGCTCTCTCCGCTCCCCACGCCAAGGACTCTAGCCAGAGCTCCGTGCCCCTACTGCTGCACACCGTGTCGTCGTCTCCTGAGTACAGCAACACCCGCAGCCCCGTCCTCTCCCCTTCGCCCTTCTCGCCCCCAACAAGGCTCTTGAACGTCGGCTCGAGCAATGTGGACCAGTCGCTTCGCCGAAAATTGGCGAGTACCAGGAAAGAGCAGTCCTCCCAGGCCACGTCCTCTGAGGCATGGAGCGCCGCCTTCACATCCGCTCTGTTCAAATACCGGGCGCCATACACGGCTTGACAGCTGTCGTAAGCCAGGGGGGCGGCGGTGGGGAGACCGGGGCCCACGGCCGGCTCTTCGGCATTCTTCGCGGAAAGTGAGGGGGAGAGGGGCCGGAGACGGCGATCCTGGGGCGCGCCCGAGCCTCGCTCACGGGCGGGGCTCGGCGCGGCCCGCGGGGAGACCTTCTCGTCCGCAGGACCCGCTGGGGCTGCCTCGTCGACCGGGCCCCCACCGGCAGGCTCTCGCTCCCCCGCCCCCGCGGCGGCAGAAAGGGCTCCCTTGGCCCTGACGAGCTCCGTCCACAGCTTTGGATCACCCAGGTAGGAGCCCACGGTACCTTTACCCTCTCTCCGAGCCTGTGGCCCTCGCACAAATTCCTTGACGGCTTGACTTGCCCCAGCGGAGGCCACTGCGGCCGTCGCATTCCTGACCCTCTCCCCGAGCGCCAGGCCCTCCGCGTCCAAGACCAGGCGGCAGGGTGCGGTAGAGATGCTGTACAAATCCAAGGCCTCCACCGCCTCTAGGATCTCTCGCTGGAGCTGCATGCAGGACATGGACCCCAGGTGCACGACCGTGGGAATGGCGGCGCATTCGTCGGCCCATCGGCGGGACAGGGCCGGGGGGAGGAGGCGGCGCGCCTCCAGGGTCTCAACCTGGCCGAGCAGCTGGAAGACGGGGTCCGTGGAGGGGTTCCCGACCAAGAAGCCCTGGAGGTTGAGGGGGGGGGAGGTTGGATCTGGCGCGGCGTTCTTGTCGAGGATAAAGCGGGCGAGCGAGGGAAGGTAGTGGCCCCCGTACGACTCCCCTGACAGGTACAACTCATGCGAGCGAAGGTGCGGGTAACGGCTCAGGAAGCTTTGTATGACGCGGAAGTTGTCCAGGGCCGACTGGTCGTCCCCAAAGGCCGCCTTGTCCACCTGCTCGCTCGAGTAGCTGAAGCCCACCGTCACGGGTTGCTCCACGTACAGCATGTTGGCCACACGGTTCCAGCTGTAAGGGTTACGCACCAGCGTCTGCCCGTCCTCCAACGGCCTAAACGGACCGTGCTCGGCCAGGAAGCCGAACAGACCGCTGCATCCGGGCCCTCCGTTCGTCCAGAATACCAGCGGGGCGCTCTCGGGGGTGTCGACGGCCTCCACGTACCAATAAAAAATGTTCTTGCTGCTTGTGATCGGGAGGTAGCCGGAAAACTGTCGAAAGTCTGTGTCATCTTTATATCCCGGCAATGGTGAAATAATTTCGTCCTGCAGGGCTTCTTTGGTATAAATTGTTTCAATCGGAAGAGGAGATGCTCGTGGAAGGGACTCGTCCTCATCAGGGCGAGGGGGGACTGAAGTAGCATTCATGCCTATTGGGAGCAAAACTTTCTCAATCGCCTTGGCACATTTTTCGCCTTTCGTCAAACCCGTCGGCATCGAAAGCAAATCAGTTGCAGAGGGAAGCGCCGCTTGAAGATCTTTGTCGAGGGGTCCAGCTGTGATAAGGTACACGTAGGAATGAAAGTATGCGAAACTCAAGAATATGTTGTGATCGACCAGCCAAACAAAATTGTGCCTTCATTGCTGCATCAAAACCATCCATCTCATACCGCAGGAACCTACCTGTGCGCAAATGGGTGTTTCCCCAGGCGGAACAAAATAGTAGAAAGCGCAATCCCAACAGAATCATGCTGGAGTCTTTTCTTTGCGTTCCCCAGCAGCACCTCCTGCGCCCAGGGAGTCGCCATCCCATCTCCCGGCTATCTGCAATGTGCATGGCGTGTTAGGTCGTCGTAGATGCTTCTTTTAAATTGGATGTAGGAACAAGAAGCCATCCGAGGTTTTCAAAGTTGAGGGCATTTTCCATCACATCGTCTCTGCGTCATCCGACTCGTGTTCTCGCCTCGAGGCCTGTGGCAAGATACTCAGCACGTCTTGAAAAGCCTTTTCTTGCCTGTCTACCCACAACCTTGCCTTTCATGGTCATTCAGCCCTTTGTATTTCTCTCTATTGCTAGAGCAGACGAGGCCGAATATTTAAGCGGACAGAGTCCCATCGAATTCTGTTCCTCGGATAGGGCACTTCAAGCGCTGCGTCATTTAGCAGCCATGCCTCTCCTTCATGACAGTAGGAAGCGGCCACCGATCTGCTTAAAATTTGGATTTATTATGTGTTTTACTGCAATTAAGTGGCTGGGTTCGGCTTCAGGCTTCGTCGCCCCTATAAATCCTGATTCGCATCGAGCTCGAACAAGTTGGACCGCTGCGACACGTTTGACATCACTCCCATCTGCTGCTTCTTCCACACTAAGAATATCCCTATTAAAATGCGCATCAGCGACCATCGATAAAGCAACAGCCGTATCCGTGGACAACGAAGAATCCAAAGAAGGCCCCCTTGATCTTTTCGCTTCTCAATTTGAGCAATACTATAACCGGGCTCTTCAAGGGAAGCCCGCTCAACTAAAAGGTCTGTTTGCTACCGGAGCTACCTGGTCGGGCGTGCCGTTATCAGAAGGCAATGGTAATCTTCAAGGAGTGTTTGACGCGCTGGATCAAGGACGAGCCTTCATGATTGAGCCTTTCTTCGCGGTGACTGGGTGGGAGGCCACCGACCGAGGCATGAAGTTGGAGTGGCAGCTCTCGGGCACCTGGCCGTTCCCCTACCGGCCCCGGGTGCGGGCCGCAGGCACGTCGTTCATCACTCTCGACAAGGGTACGGGAAAGATGAAGCAAGTAGAGGAGCAGTGGCACAAGCCGTGGTGGCGGGTGGTGCTCGAACAAGCCTCGCCCAAAGGCTGGGACCTGTGGCACCTGTACTTGACCCCCCCGGCAGAGAAACCGCTGTATCGAGTGGTGAAAAAGCTGTCAGCCGTAGAGATCCGCGAATACTACCCGCGTTTGGTCATCGAGCTGGAGCAGCATGACGCCCGGCCCGACGTACAGTACACGGAGTGGGCCTGGATCTTGCCGGACTTCGCCTTCACGGACGAGCTAAAGCTGCAGGGGCGGGCACAATACCGAGAAACGTACGTGGCTACTTCACCCGTGGAGAGCTGCGTG
>Ga0102934_1000648_pt1 | contig 23592 bp, 20 predicted proteins | sample SalPonR2_A_D1_MG_FD_78175 | JGI IMG/M metagenome (GOLD analysis project Ga0102934, IMG submission 78175) | Salt pond soil microbial communities from South San Francisco under conditions of wetland restoration - Salt Pond MetaG R2_A_D1_MG | ecosystem: Environmental > Aquatic > Marine > Intertidal... | reverse complement strand
TCATCACCTGCGGCGAAGGCGGCCGCCGCCGCGAGGCAGCCCGTCGGCTCCACGATCAGCTTCATGCGCTGGGCGAAGAACCGCATCGCCGCGACCAGCGCCTCGTCGCTGACGGTGACGATGTCATGCACCCGCTCGCGAATGATGGGGAAGGTGCGCGCCCCGAGATAAGGCGTCATCGCGCCATCGGCGATAGTGCGTGGCACCGGGATCGTCACGACCTCACCCTTGCGCAGACTCTGCTGGCCGTCATTGCCGGCTTCCGGCTCGACGCCGATCACCGCGCAATCCGGTGCCAGTCGGCCCGCCGCAAGCAGGCCGCCCGCGAGCAGGCCGCCACCGCCCAGACAGACATAAAGACGATCGAGCGGGCCGACCTCGTCCAAGAGCTCCAGCGTGGCGGTACCCTGCCCGGCCAGAACGTCGTCATGATCATAGGGCGGGATCAGGGTGAGACCGCGCTCGCGTGCGAGCGTCTCGCCGATCGCCTCGCGCGATTCGCTGAAGCGGTCGTAGCTCACCACCTCGCCGCCATAGCCGCGCGTCGCCGCAACCTTGATGGCAGGGGCGTCATGCGGCATCACCACCGTCACCGGAACGCCGAGCAGCCCGCCGGCGCAGGCGATGGCCTGGGCGTGGTTGCCCGAGGAATAGGTCACCACGCCGCCCTTGCGCTGCGCCGCGTCGAGCGCCGCGATGGCGTTATAGGCGCCGCGAAACTTGAAGGCGCCGGTACGCTGCAGATTCTCGGCCTTGAAATAGAACGAAGCCCCCGCCAGCGCATTCGCCGTGCGCGAAGTCAGAACCGGCGTGCGATGCGCCACGCCTTTCAGACGGGCGGCGGCACGCTCGACATCGGCGATGGTGGCGTGATCGGTCGGGATCGTGGCGGCGGGGGTATCGCTCATCAGAGGCCTCATGCGTCCTTGAAATCGGGCTTGCGCTTGTCGACGAAGGCGGACATGCCCTCCTTCTGATCAGCCGTGGCGAAGACGGCGTGGAAGACACGGCGCTCGAAACGCACGCCCTCGGCGAGCGTCGTCTCGTAGGCGCGGTTGACGCTCTCCTTGACCATCATCGCCACCGGTATCGACATGCCGGCAATGCCGCGCGCGGTCTTCAGCGCATCCTCGAGAAGATCCGCCGCCGGCACGATGCGCGACACGAGCCCGGAGCGCTCGGCCTCCTCGGCATCCATCATGCGCCCGGTGAGGCACATTTCCATCGCCTTGGCCTTGCCGACGAAGCGCGTCAGACGCTGCGTGCCGCCGGCACCGGGCAGAACGCCGAGCTTGATCTCGGGCTGGCCGAATTTCGCGGTCTCCGAGGCGATGATGAAATCACACATCATGGCGAGTTCGCAGCCACCGCCCAGCGCGAAGCCCGACACCGCCGCGATGATCGGCTTGCGCCGGCCCGCGACCCGGTCCCAGGCGGTGATGAAATCGTCGAGATAGGTCTGCGGGAAGGTCAGATCCTGCATTTCCTTGATATCGGCCCCGGCGGCGAAGGCCTTCTCGGATCCGGTGATCACGATGCAGCCGATCGCGGCATCCTTCTCGAACCCGTCGAGCGCCAGGTTGATCTCGGCAACGACCGTGGAATTGAGCGCGTTGAGCGCCTGCGGGCGGTTGATGGTGATCAGGCCAACGCCGCCGTCGCGGGTATCAGCGAGAATGGTCTCGTAGGTCATCGCAGCTTCCTCGTCTTGATGCCCCGCTACCGGGGCCTTTTGGCTTTCCTCTATGGCTAGAGAAGCACGGAGGCGCGCGCAACGGGAAAGCGCGCCTGCGCCCATGCGCCATTTGATCGACAGATACCGACAACCGTGCGAGGAGACGCGTATATAAAGCACGGAGCCTCGTCATCATGCCGCCGGAGATCGACTTTGCCGGGATCGGCGCCTTCGCAGCCGCCCTGTTCATCGCCGCCGCCTCGCCGGGGCCGGGCGTCGCCGCCCTGCTGGCGCGCGTGCTCGGGCGCGGGCCACGCGGCGCCTTCGCCTTCACCTTCGGCCTGGCCTTCGGTGACGTGATCTGGCTCGCCTTCGCCATGGCCGGGCTGATCGCGCTGGCGCAGAGCTTCGCCGGGCTCTTTCTCGTGGTGAAATATGCGGGTGCGGCCTATCTCGCCTATCTCGCCTGGCGCCTTTGGACCGCACCGGTCAGCGGACAGGACATCCATGCCGATACGCGCCGCGAATCGCCGGTGAAGCTGTTCCTCGCCGGGCTCGCCGTGACCATGGGCAATCCCAAGGTGATGATCTTCTACGTCGCGCTCGTCCCGCTGATCTTCGATCCGACCCGGCTTGGTCTCACCGGATTCGTGCTCGCCTCCCTGGTGGCGCTCGCCGTGCTGGCCGTGGTCTTCGGCATCTATATCGGCCTCGCGGCACGCGCGCGCCGCCTGTTCACTTCGCCACGCGCCCTGCGCCTGATCAATCGCGGATCCGGAACGGTGATGGCCGGCGCCGCGATCACGATCGCGACGCGGTGACGGCGGTCGAGTACGCTGCCAGACAGGCCGCGCGGGATCAGCCGTCCCCGCCGACCTTGCGTTCCGAAGGCGCCCGGTCGCTCCCATCGTGATCACCCGGCTCCAGTTCTTCAGCCGCCTCTCCCGCAGCTTCCTCCTGTGCGGCCTCTTCTTGCGCCGCTTCTTCTTGTGCTGCCTCTTCCTGCGCAGCCTGCTCGGCCTCCGCCTCGGCCTGCTCGACCGCCCAGACGCCAGCCGCTTCGACCGCGACGGGCGAGGTGGTGGGCAGCACGGAGAGGTAGCTCTGCGTCTCGTCCGTGGGGGTAACGGCCCGTTGTGTCATGCGGTACAGTGCGTAGAGCGCGATGGCGGCGAAAGTGCCTCCCAGCACCAGCCAGAAGGCGAACGGGCCGAGCCCCCCCATCGCCCAACCGGTCACCAACGGGCCACCGATTGCCCCCAGACCAAAGGTGAAGACGAGGCCGCCGGACGCCGCCGGCATGGTGTCGGCATCCAGATAATCGTTGGTATGGGCCAGAAGCAACGCATAGAGCGGCGTCGTCACCCCGCCTGCGAAGAAGGCAGCGGCCATCAGCGGCCACAAACCGCCGCCGGTGAACCAGCCGATCGTGCACGAGACCATTCCCAGAGCGGCCGCGCCGAAGATCAGTTTGCGCCGGTCCATCTGGTCCGAGAGCCAGCCGATCGGGTATTGCAGAAGCAGCGCACCGGCGAACAGCATCGCGACGAACAGCGCGATCTGCGAAGCCGTCATCCCGATCTGGCTGCCGAAAACAGCGCCCATGCCCGATTGCGTCGCATAGATGCTGCCCAGCAGGAATATCCCCACAGTCCCCAGCGGCGAACCACCGAACAGCGCACGCAACGACATCGGGCGCGCCACCTCGACCATCGGAGCCGGGGTCACGGAAAGCAGGATCGGCGCGAACGAAACGGAGACGAGAATGGATGCACCGATGAACAGCACCGAAGTGCCGGCATCACCCGTCGTCAGCAAGCCCTGCGCGCCGATGATGCCCAGCGTCTGCGCGATCATGTAGGCCGAGAGTACCGAGCCGCGGGTTTCGTTGGTGGAGGCGTTGTTGAGCCAGCTTTCGGCAACGACGTAAATCCCCGACATGCAGAAACCGATCAGCACCCGCAGCAGCGTCCAGGCTATCGGATCTGCCAGCAGCGGAAAGGAGATCAGCCCCGCCGACATGAAGCTGCCCAGAGCCGCGAAGACCCGCACATGCCCGACCCGTCGGATCAGCACCGGGGTGAAACGCGCGCCGGAGAGAAAACCGACGAAGTAACCCGATGTGACGATGGCGAGCTCGGCGGACGAGAAATTCTCGATCCCACCGCGCAGGCCGATCAGCGTGAAATGCATGCCGTTGCCCAGCATGATCAGTACGATACCGAGCAGGAGCGCCCAGACTCCCGAAAACACCTGCAGCATGGAACGTCCCGTCCGATTCCGGATTCAGCGTGGATTTGAAATGTTGCACAATCATGTCACCGGCGCTGTTGCTGCAACGCCGCATTCCGGTCGATTCGCGACGCCTGACACGCGCCACCGGCTCCCGGGCCACTCAGCGCATCTGCGCACGATAGGCCATGGCCGCGTTCACCGCGCGACCGCGAACGTGGCTTTCGCGCAGAACAAGCGCCGTCACGGCGGGAAGTGTGGCGGCAGCGAGGAACATCATCGCGGGACCGTAAGCGTCTGCTGCCATGCCTGCGACAGATGGCCCCAGAACACTTCCCGCCGCACTCGCCAGCAGCGCAGCCGTGAAGCCGAGCGAGGGCAGCGCCGGAAACAGGCGCTCCGACCAGAAGGCGAGTACGGCGCTCGTCATCATCACATGCAGGCCCTGCAGCCCGGCAGAGGGCACGAGCCCCGCCCAGTTGCCGGGCAGGAGCGCCGCGAGCGCGAGGGACAAGGCGCCCGCCAGCATGAGGCCACGCAGCAGCCAGGGCAGCCCGATCACCGCCTCGATACGCCAGGTGAGGAGGCCGGTGAGGCCGAAAAAGCCGTAGATCAGGAAAACGAGGGCAGGTGTCGCGGCAACCGGCAACCCGACCACGCCCCCGCTCTCCAGCATGTGATCACCGGCAAAGGCGATATAGATCGCGGAAATCGTGCCGTAGACGAAGGCGATGGCAAAGAGCGGCAGCGCCTCGATCCGCAAGAGATGGCGCCATCCGCGTTCGGGCAGCGCTTCGGAATCCTTGTCGATATCGCGCAGGACGCGCCAGTTGACGACGAGCGCGACGGTGCTCGCGAGCGCGAAGAAAGCCCAGCACAAGCGCCAGGAAACACCCGTCAGCGCCATCACGAGCGCCGCGACGCCGGCACAGGCAATGCCGATACTGGTCCCGGTACTGATCTGTGACAGTGCCGTCGGCCTGTCGACATCGAACACCTTGCGGTGGACCGCATCGTTGAAGGGCGTCCACGCGAAGCCGGCGCTCGACGCAGCAAGAAACACGCCGGTGCCGAGGACGAGCAGGTTCGGCGCGAGCGCGACGAGCACCATCCCCGATGTGGCGGCAACCAGTCCGGACAGGACCGGCGCTTCCGGCCCACGCCGGATCAGCAGAGCCTGCGCGATGATCAGACCGAGAAAGAAGCCGAAGAAACCCAGACCCGAAACGAATCCCACAGCGGCGCTCGACAGGGCGAATTCCGCCCGGAATTCGGGGACGAAGAGGCCAAACCCCATGCGCCCGGGACCGAAGCTGATCGCAGTCGCCGCAAAACCGGCAGCCGAGAGGCTCTGGAAATAAGTCATGCACGCCTCCCGCAACCTGGCGGGAAACGCATGCGCGGGCCGGGAGGTTCCGGCCCGCCTTCCCCCTCACCGCTCCAGCAGGAAATCCTGAACGGCCTTCGTGAATTCCTCAGGCCGCTCGATATTGGACAGATGCGCCGCATCGAGCGTCACCGCCTGCGCGCCGGTGATCGCATTGCGGATGAGCTCGCCGTGTTCGGGCGTGGTCGAGGGGTCGCGGGCGCCGATCACGACGAGGACGGGGGCGTCGATGGCGCGGATGCTTTCACGCTGGTCCATGTCGCGGATCGCCTCGCAGCAGGCGGCGTAGCCCTGTGCCGGCGTCGCATAGATCATTTCCCGCACGCGCCCGACCGCCTGGGGATCCGACTCGCGGAATTCCGGCGTGAACCAGCGCTCCAGCGTCGGCCCGGCAATGACGGACATGCCCTGCGCGCGGGCCGTCTCGGCGCGGCTGTCCCACATCTCCGGCGTTCCCATCTGGGCCGCCGTATTGGCGAGCACGGCCCGTCCGATGCGCTCGCGATGGTGGGTCAGCATGCGCATACCCGTCATGCCACCCATGGAGAGCCCGCACCAATGCGCCTTCTCGATGCCCAACGCATCCAGAAGGCCAACGGCGTCTTCGGCCAGCCCGGCGAAGCTGTAGGGTCCCTGCGGCGCGTCACTTCCACCATGGCCGCGATGATCGTAACGGATGACGCGGAAATGCGCGGTAAGCGCTGGCATCTGCGCATCCCACATGGCCAGATTGGTGGCCAGTGAATTCGACAGCATCAGCGGCGGCGCATCCTCCGGCCCCTCGAGGGCGATCCGGAAATTGCGGCCTGCCACGTTGATCTTGTCCATCATGCTCTCCTCCCGACACGCATTGGTTCATCGCGATGCGATGATAACGGCGCGGGAAGTGCTGACGAGAGGCAGCTTTGCCGGATGGGTCGCGCGTTTGCGCGCGGCTTCAGCCGATCTCCGCCACGCCTTCGACGAGACGTGGCGAGGCATGCAGATAACGCGTGGCCTTGCGCTTGGCGGTAATGTCGTCCCACACGCGCCCGACCTGCTCCGCCGTGACCCCCACCGCCCGCGCGACATCGTCGGCGGGTACGCCGTGATTGAGCCCGTAGAGACACAGATCCATCTTGTCGGTGGGCAGGGCGAAGTAGAACTCCTCCTGCGTCTGGGCCAGCGACCAGGTATCGGTGGTCGGCGGGCGCGCGCTGATCTCCCGCGGTACGCCGAGATGATCGGCGAGCTGATAGACCTGCGATTTGTAGAGATGCGCGATCGGCTTGACGTCGGCGGCGCCGTCGCCGTTCTTGACGAAGAAGCCCTGATCGTATTCCAGCCGGTTCGGCGTACCGATCACGGCGAAGTTCAGCCGGTCGGCATGGTAGTATTCGATCTGCTTGCGGGTGCGCTGTTTCATGTTGGTGGCGGCCACGATGCCGAGATAGACCTGCGGCGTCAGGCGGTGGCGCGTCGTCTCGCCCTCGGGCGATTGCACGACCAGCGAGGAAATGTTGTAGCCCGCGCGCGCGAGCGAATTGGCGATCACCACCTTGCAAGCCCAGCCGGGCCCATATTCCGGCACGATCTCGCGGATGAAGGCGTCGCGACGGCGGTAGCAGCCCATCACGTCGAGGGCGGGGCCGATATCCTCGATCTCGGCTTCGAGCCCGTAGGTCTGCGCCACGAGGCGGCCGAGGGCGAGGCTCTCGGGATCGGAATCGTTTTCCGGCATGAACAGGCAGAAGACGTTTTTTCCCTCCACCGCCTGCGCAGCGAGCGCGGCGCAGACGCTGGAATCGATCCCGCCGGAAAGCCCGAGCACGAGACCGCGCTTGCGCAGATCTCCCCTCAATTGCCGGCGAAGCGCCTCGGTAATGCGCGCGACCTCCGCCGGCGCATCGATGTCGAGCACATGCGGTCCGAAGGCGTCGGTCTGCCGGGCGTCCGGGCGGAGGGCATGGGCTGTCGCGGCATTCATTCTGCGGCCTCCAGTGTTTTCGCGTCGAGGGTTTGTGCGGCCAGACGGCGGCTGATCTTGCCGGTATCCGTACGTGGCAGGCTGTCGCGGAAGACGATTCGTCTGGGCACCATGAAATCTTCCAGGTTGGCGGCGCAGTGGCGGATCACGTCGCGCTCCTTCACCGTCGTATCACTGCGCACGACGAGGGCGGTCACGGCCTGGCCGAGCACCGGATCGGGGGTGCCGACGACGACGGCCTCGGCTACGCCCGGGCAGGCATGCAGCACCGTCTCGACCTCCTTGGGTGCGACCTTCTCGCCGCGGCTCTTGATGATGTCATCCTTGCGCCCGACGAAATAGAGATAGCCGTCGGCATCCGCGCGGAAGAGATCGCCGGTCATCAGGATGCGCTCGCCGGGCTGCGTGCCCGGGCGCAGACAGGCAGCGCTCGCCTGCGGATTCTCCCAGTAACCCAGCATCACATGCGGACCGGCAATGGCGAGCTCACCGATGGCACCGGCGGGCAGTTCATTACCGTCATCATCGACGACGAAGGCGCGGGTGCCCGGAATGGCGATGCCGACCGAACCCGGCTTAGCGTCGAGATCCTCCGGCGGCAGCCAGGTGCAGCGCTTGCACTCGGTCAGGCCATACATCGAATAGAGCGACACGCCCGGCAGCAATGCGCGCAGCCGCGCGATATGGGCCGGCGGCAGCGCGGCGGCGGTGTTGGTGAGATAGCGCAGATCAGGCAGGAACCCCGGCTCGAGATTCTTCATCTGCAGGATCATCGCCGCCATGGTCGGCACCAGCGGCAGGCCGGTGACGCGCTCGCGGCGCATGAGATCGAAGATCGCCTGAGGGAAGGCGAAGGACTTCTCCAGAACCAGCGTCGCGCCCATGCGCACCGCCATGATCAGCTGATACAGCCCGTAATCGAAGGCGATCGGCAGGACGTTGAGAATGATGTCGTCGGGCGTGTTGCGCAGATAGGTCGTGATCGAGGCGGATGCCGCATCGATATTCTGATGCGCCATCATCACACCCTTGGGCTGCCCGGTGGAGCCGGAGGTGTAGACCAGCATCGCAAGATCGGAATCCGCGAGATCGGAATCATTATTCTGGGGCAGGGTCCCCGCCTCCTCCCCCGGCGCGAGCGCCTGGGTGAAGCTCTGCGCCGCCACGCCGTCAGGCATCGTCTCGCTGATCGCCGCATCGGCGCGCGGGCCGGCGATGACCATCATACCCGGACCGGGCGCCTGCGCCAGAGCCGCGCCGGCAACCTTGGCCAGACGGTCGAGGGTGATCACCGCGCGGGCGCGGCAATTGTCGATGATGAAGGCGAGCTTGTCGGCCTTGGTCGAGGGGTTGATCGGCGAGAACACGCCGCCGGCGCGCGACACCGCATAGATCGCGACCGCCGCTTCCCAGCAATTGTCCATGAAGACCAGCACCCGGTCGCCGGGCTTCAGGCCGGCGGCGACGAGGCTTGCCGCGAGCCTGTCACAGGCTGCGTCGAAGGCGGCGTAGCTCAGGCGCGTCTCGCCGTTGACGAGCGCGGTCTTGTCGGGATGGCGCGCAGCCGAAGCGCGCAGGAACGCGTCGAGACGCATGCTGAAGACCTCTCCGTCAGATCACCGCAGGACGATGGCGGCTCACGCGACGCGCGAGACCTGCTCTTCCTGACAGCGCGTCACATAGGCAGTGATGCGATCGATCGAATCGAGATTTTCCGGCATGATGTCCTCGTCGGCGACGCTGATGCCGAAATGATCCTCGAGGAAGGCGACCAGTTCGAGAATGCCGGTCGAATCCATCAGATCGTTCTGGATCAGCGAATCCGAACCCGCGATGGCGCGGCTGTCGTCGCCGAACAGGAAATTCTCGGTGATGAAGTTGCGCAGATCGGTTTCGATCGTGTCGGCCATGCCGGTTCTCCTCGGTGAATGTCGTTCAGGCGGCTGCCCGGTTACGCATGCCCGACCCGCCGATGAAGCGGGCATGCCAGGTCTGGGTGGAGAGAATGCCGATGAAGGCGGCATTGTCGCGAAAACCGCTCACGCCGCCGCGCGCCACTTTCGCGGCGAGTTTGGCGACGGGAGCGGAATTGAACAGGCCGGTCGCGGCAAGCGCTTCCGGCGAGAGTGCATGGTCACGCAGGGCTTGCGCATGCGCGCCGGCGAAGGCGGCGCTATCGGGGGCGCGATAGGGCTGCTTGGTACGCTGTGCGATGTCGCGTGGCAGGAGATCGCCGAAAGACTCGCGCAGGATATGTTTCTCGCGCAGGCCTTTGAGCTTGAGGCCCGGCGGGATGGCCGCCGCCTGCTCGACCACGCGATGATCGAGGAAGGGAAAGCGCCCCTCGACACCGTGCGCCATGGCCATACGGTCGCCCTGGCTGGAGAGAATGTAGCCCGGAAGCAGGAAGCGCGTTTCCAGATACTGCGCCTGGTGCAACGGATGCCAGCGCGCGAAATCCGCCGGCAGCGCCGCCGCCATCTCTTCGCGAGCGTCGTAATTACCGATCTGCGTTCGCAGATCGGCCGAGAAGAACAGCTTCGCCGCTGCGGTGCCGCGCAGGCGCGGGCCATGCGAGAACAGCGGATCCGACGGATCGTCGGCACCGGCGCCAAAGAACGCCGCGAGATATTCCGGCGACTGCTTCTGCAGCCCCGGCAGATAGGGATAGAGCCGGCGAAACAGCTGTGGGCGCAGGGTCGAGCCGGGCTGGCGGGCGCAGAAGCGGCGCAGGCCCGCCTCCTTGAAGATGTCGTAACCGGCAAAGACTTCGTCAGCCCCCTCACCGGTCAGCACCACCTTGAAGCCCTCGTCACGCACCAGCCGAGAGAGCAGGAAGAGCGGCGCGGGAGCGGTGCGGATCACCGGGCGCTCGGCATGCGCAAGCATCTCCGCGAAAGCCTGGGCGATCTCGCGATCACCGCAATTTACCGAGGCATGACGCGTGCCCAGCGCCGCCACCATGGCCTGCTGCTCGGCGCTCTCGTCATGCTCGGGCGAATCGAAGGTCACCGAGAATGTGTGCAGATCCGGCACTTCGCGTGCGGCCAGCGCGCTGGTCAGCGCCGAATCGAAGCCGCCGGAGAGATAGGCGCCCACAGGCACATCTGCGCGCAGTCGAATGCGCGTGGCATCGGTGAGCATCGCGGCGACATCTTGCGCCACGCGCGCGGGATCCGCATCGCGCGCGGCATCCGCGTGATCGGGGAAACGCAATTGCCAATAAGCATGCTCGCGCATGCCCTGCGCATCGACGACAAGGCAATGGCCGGGCGGCAACTCGCTCACGCCGGCAAAGGGTGTGCGCGGCGCGATCGGCGCCCAGAGCGTGAAGATCTGATCGAGTGCGATGGGATCGGGCTGCGGCGCGAAACCGGGCAGCGCGAACAAAGCCTTGACCTCGGAAGCGAAGGCGAAGACGCCGTCATGCAGCGTATGATAGAGTGGGCGCACGCCCATCCGGTCACGGGCCAGGACGAGGCGCTGCGCGCGGGCATCCCACAGGGCGAAGGCGAAATCGCCGTTGAGCCTTTCGAGGCAGTCGAGCCCCATCTCGTCATAGAGTTGCAGAAGGACTTCCGTATCCGAGCCGGTGCGGAAGCGGCGCCCGCGCGCTTCCATTTCGGCGCGCAGTTCGACGAAATTGAAGATCTCGCCGTTGAAGCTGATGGTGAACGCGCCATCCTCGCCGAAAGACATTGGCTGGGCGCCGTCGGCCAGACCGACGATGGAAAGGCGGGTATGGGCGAGACCGATCTGCGCTATGTCACGACCGGGGATCAGGCTGGCGCCCGACGCATCGGGACCACGATGATGCAGCACCCGGGCCATGCCGGCGAGGATATCCGCCGCTTTCGCAAGCGGTGCGTGTTTTGCGACATAGCCGGCAATCCCGCACATTTCCCCCTCCGTTAAAGCCTTCAGAAACGGCGCCCACATCTGACACGCTTGCTTCTGTACACGCAGGAGATGATAACAAAGCACACGGATTTGTCTGCATTTGTCTAAATTTATAAAGAATTGCTTATCATTAAAGTTAACAAGCCGAGACTTTCGGGTTCACTGGAAATCGTGACCGATCAGCGGCATCCAGTTCTCGCCCGCGAGCCCGTTGACCACGATGCGCCCGCTGCGGATTCGCGACATGATGGCCGGATCGCGGCTCGTAAGAACCGTCGCCGCGCGATGGGTGAACTGGCAGCGGCGCGTCAGCAAAACTTCGAGCAGATCCGGTCGCGTGCGCCCGCGCAGGCCGGCCAGGCCACACGCATGGGCATGGGCGAAGAGATGATCGACCACGGCGGGCAACTGACCCGGCGCAGCGGCGAGTTCGAGCACATGCGCCATCCCGCCAGGCCGGGCGTGATAGATGAACAGCCCGATCGCCGTTTCACCCCGCCAGACGACCCTTGCCTGCATCTCGCCATAACGCGCCTTGTGTCGCGCATCGGCAAGACGCGCGCCGAGATCAAGGGCGGCCCAGTCCGGGCGCAGAACGGCGCCGGCGCTGAAGCGCTCCAGAAGCGCACCGATCATGGCTTCATCCGCCTCGGAATCGGTGCAGTGACCAGCTTGCGGCGGGGTGAAGGGACCGATATGCCGCGAAAGCGCATCGAAGGGACGCGTCAGTGGCTGGAGCCGGTTCAGGGCGGGCTTCGCATGGCCTGCCAGCGCCAGACCGAAAGCGGCAGGGCGCAGCACCCGCATCCATTCGAGGCTGTGATCGGGCAGAACCGTTCCACGCAGACGGCTCCACAGGGCCTGCGAGACGGCATTGGCGGTCTCGCTCGCCGAGACATCCTGCGGGCCGGCGAGAAAGCGGCGCAGCAGCTTGGCGCCGACGAAGGGATCGGTATCAGGCGCAGACGCCATCAGCGATCCACAGAACGCCACCCGGACCGGCCTGCCCGCGAGCTCGAAGGGCGACACCCGCACGCCGAGAAAGCCATCAACGGCGCCGCTCGCATCGACATGAACCAGGGAAGGGATATCCGCATCGGCCGCATCGTGCTCGAGAAACAGCCGCGCGATCGTCTGCTGCAGGGACGGCGTCGCAACCGCCTCGCGCCCGCGAAAGGTGCGCGCGAACATGGCCGCGACGGCGGGCATATGCGCCGCCGTGCACGCCACGACCCCTGCGGCAGCTTCTGCGGATGCTGCGGGCATCGCTGTCGAGAGCGCCGGCTCAGCCATCGCCGCGCCTGCGGGCCATGGCGACGCGCGGCGCGCCGGTTTCATCATGGGCGAAGGTGACCGGCTCGAAGCGCCTGGTGCGATCGATCAGCAGTTTCGCCTGCAACTCCTGGCCGTGACCGAATTCAAAGGCGATCCAGCCGCCGGGCTTGATGAAGCGGATCGATTCACGGGCCATGCGTTGCAGGATGGAGATGCCGTACGGGCCGCCGTCGAAGGCCTCGCGCGGCTCTTCGCGCAGAAGATGCGAGCGGTCGCGCTCGAGCCTTCCGCTGGAGATATAGGGCGGGTTGCACACCACGAGATCGACCCGATGCTCCAGCCCCACACCGTACAGGGACGCGAACATGTCGCCGCGCCGCACGAGCACCCGCCCGTTCAGCCCGTGATCAACGGCATTCGCCTGTGCGACATTGACGCATTCCTGGGTCAGGTCGCAGGCATAGACGAGCGCCTGGGGATGGCCATGTGCGAGGGCCACGGCGAGATTGCCGCTGCCGCAGCACATGTCGACGACGGTCTGGGCGCCGGGCCGTCGCGCCAGAATCGCCTGCGCCTGCCGCCCCAGCAATTCCGTCTCCGCACGCGGGCGCAAAACGGCACCTTCAGCGCGCAGGGAAAGTCCCATGAAGGTGACGCGATCAGGCGAAGCGCCGGAATGCGCGTCAGGGCCGGGCGTGAGCGGAAGGGACGTCGACGTCATGAGGCCACCATTAATAATTGTGCGTGGACTGGTTTACTCGATAAGTATTAGCAGAAAATGAGTGCGCTTTCTTCATTTGTTTATTTTTCGGTTAACATATGTAAGCACAACGCAGGAATGCGGAACTTTTTCACAGGATTGCGCATGCAGCCCGTCTGCGTCAGCCGCGCCCGACCCGTTGCAGGAATTCCTCTTCCGTCAGCGTCTCGATGCCGAGTTCCGCCGCCTTGGCGAGCTTCGATCCGGCCCCCGGCCCCGCCACCACGAGATCCGTCTTCTTCGACACCGACCCCGCCACCTTCGCCCCGAGCCGCTCGCCCAGCGCCTTGGCCTCGTCCCGGGTGAGCTGCTCCAGCGCCCCGGTGAAGACGATGGTCTTGCCGGCGATGGGCGACGACTGGTCGATCGTCTCGGTGAGTGGCTGCGGGGTAACGTGTTCGAGCAGCGCGTCGAGGATGTCGCGGTTATGATCCTCGCGGAAGAACTCCACGATCGCATCGGTGACGACCGGCCCCATCCCGTCGATATCAGCGATGGCCGCGCGGGCCTCGCCATCCCCCTCCCCGGCCTTCAGCGCCGTCTGGCGCAGGCTGTCGAAATCGGGGAAATGGCGCGCGAGCAGCTTGCCCCCGGTCTCACCGACATGGCGGATGCCGAGCGCGAAGATGAAGCGGTTGAGCGGCACTTCGCGGCGCTCGTTGATCGCATCGAAAAGGTTGCGCACGCTCTGGCGCCCCCAGCCTTCGCGGGATTCGAGCCGGAGCAGGGAATTCATGTTGCGCGCCTCCAGGGTGAAGATGTCCTGCGGCGCCTTGACGAGCCCGTCATCGTAGAAGCTTTCGATCGTCCGCCCGCCCAGCCCCTCGATATCCATGGCGTTGCGCGAGACGAAATGCTTGAGGCGTTCGCGCGCCTGGGCCGGGCAGACCAGCCCGCCGGTGCAGCGGCGCGCGGCATCCTCCTTGCCGGTACGCGGGTTGACGTCGCGCACGGCATGGCTGCCGCAAGCCGGGCAGGTGGCGGGAAATTCATAGGGCTTTGCATCCGCCGGGCGCTTGTCGATGACGACGTCGAGCACTTTGGGGATGACATCACCGGCGCGCAGGACGATCACCGTGTCGCCGATGCGGATATCGCGGCCCTCGCGGATTTCCTCGCCATTGCCGCCGATGCCCTTGATGTAATCTTCGTTATGCAACGTCGCATTCGACACCACCACGCCGCCGACCGTCACCGGGCGCAGGCGGGCGATGGGGTTGAGGGTGCCGGTGCGGCCGACATTGATCTCGATATCTTCCAGCACGGTGAAGGCCTGCTGGGCGGGGAACTTGTGGGCCAGCGCCCAGCGCGGGGCGCGCGAGACATAGCCGAGGCGCTCCTGCAGGGCGAGGTCATCGACCTTGTAGACGACGCCGTCGATGTCGTAGCCGAGCGAGGCGCGCTCTTCTTCGATAAAGTGGTAGTGCGCGAGCATCTCGCTCGCATTCTCGCAGCGTTTCATGTGCGGGTTGGTGGCAAAGCCCCATGATTCGAAAGCCTTGACCACCTCGAACTGGGTTTTCGCCGGCAGCGCATCCATGGCGCCCCAGGCATAGGCGAAGAACTTGAGCGGGCGTTGCGCCGTGATGCGCGAATCGAGCTGGCGCAGCGAGCCCGCCGCCGCGTTGCGCGGATTGGCAAAGACCGACTTGCCCGCCTCCTCCTGGCGCGCATTGATCGCCGCGAAATCGGCATGCGAGAGATAGATCTCGCCCCTGATCTCGACGATGCCCGTCTGCGGAATCTCCTGCGGAATGTCCTCCACCGTGCGCGCATTGGCGGTGACATCCTCGCCCTCGCTGCCGTCTCCCCGCGTTGCGGCGGTGACGAGCTTGCCGTCTTCATAGCGCAAAGAGAGCGACAGCCCGTCGATCTTGGGCTCCGCGGTGAAGGTCAGCGGGCTGTCGCCGAGATTGAGGAAACGCCGCACCCGCGCCACGAAATCCTGCACCTCCTCGTCGTTGAAGGCATTGTCGAGGGAGAGCATCGGCACGCTGTGGCGCACCTTGGCGAATTTCTCGGAGGGCTTGGCGCCCACGCCCGGTGAATCGCCACCGATCAGCGCGGGATGCGCATTCTCCAGATCGACCAGCCGCTTGCGCAGCGCATCGTATTCCGCATCCGTGATCTGCGGCGCATCCTCGCCATGATAGAGCTCGTCATGCCGCGCGATCTCCTGCGAGAGGCGCTTGTACTCGTTACGCGCCTGACGCTCGGTGAGCTCGGTGACGGCGATATCGGCAGTGGTGGAGCGGCTTGCCATGGATCGATTGTCCCCGTTGCGACCCGCCGCGCGGCGGCTGCGCTTGTTTAGCGCGGCGAGGCGCGTTGGGGAAGGATGGATGCGGGGGTATCGATCGGGTGGAGGTGGCGGAAGAATGCGCAAGACGAACAAAATTTCAAATTGCTTCAGATGACTTTTACGTGCACCACGCCAATTCAGCTGCTAATCATCGACAAGATCGAGGGAGGCCTTGTTGGAACGTGGATCCCAACGAGAAACGGCTTGGCGTGACTTTCTGGCCTGGACAGAAAGGTTTACCAGCGGCCGCTGGGTTTTCCGCGGCCTCGGGGATGATGCTTACGACCTGTTGCCGACTGTAGGGCGCAGCAAGTCGTATAGCTCAACCAGTGAACTGGCGGTTCTCGACATTTTCCGCCGACGCGTAACTGAATTCCTCAGTTCAACCGAGCCACTCAATGACTGGGATGCGCTCGGGCTGGCCCAGCATCACGGAGCGCCGACGCGGCTCATGGACTGGACAAGCAATCCATTGGTTGCGGCCTTTTTTGCCGTTAATGCGAAGGGACGCGGTGGAAACCCGGTCCTGATCGCAAAATCTCTCGGATCTGATGAAATCATTCAAACGGATGTCGATATAGATCCATTTTCCTGCGCAACCGGATTTGTTCTGCCCCGCTTCTTCACATACCGGATATCCAGCCAAAGCGGGCTGTTCAGTGTCCACTCCGATCCAACTGAACCGATTCTCGATCACCGTGAGCCGGCGCGAGCTGATATGCGCTTCATCATCCCGGTCAGTCAGCGCAACTATTTTCAGGAACGCTTGTTCTATTTCGGGTTTGATGCCCAGCGCATCATGGGTGATCTCGACGGCATTGGCACGCGTTTGCATTGGCAGTATGATCGCGCTGTCGGTTTGGACGTGGTGAGGTGAGTGGCATGCTATCGCAATTCTTGATGACCGGTCTGCCTCGCGATCGGCGCAGCACGACCGGCCCGATCGCCGGAGGGTCTGCGCTGCGGCGCGTTCGTTCCGCCGCAGAGTACAAGGCCGTAACCTCGGCTGTCCGTGATTTCACTCCTCCGAATGATCTGCCCGAATTCTGGAACAAACTGGACCTGCACGATCCGGAGGCGCGCTATGATGGCTTCGATGTCGTGCCGGAAGGAATTTATCTGCGCGACGACAAAAGTGGGAAACCCGTGCTCTTCGAGGCTTCCGGGGTGATCTATCTCGCATTCAAAGGGACTGGAAATCCGGCCGGAACCGTTGCCGCAGAGGTCAAGGGCACGCTCTGGCGCGAGGGTGACGTGCTCAAGGCCGAGGTTACGGATCTGATCCCGCTCCTTCCGGAGTGACCTTCCCGGTCGGCCCGTCCCCCGTCCCACCTGAAAAGTCCTGCAATCACATGGTAAACGCGATTGCATCCGGGCCGGTTGCGCCCTATATTCCGCACGATTCCCTGACATGTCGTCATGGTGCGCTCCGGCCCGGGCCGGGACGGAGCACAGGAGATTTTTGGCCCGCGCGCATGGCCGTATCGGCCCCGCGCCGGCGGGATTTTAAGGAGAAGACCCGTGACAACCGGTTTGCTCATGCCCAAGGCGACGGCCGTCTGGCTGGTCGAGAACACGTCGCTGACCTTCGATCAGATCGCCGATTTCTGCAATCTGCACCCGCTCGAGGTGAAGGGCATCGCCGATGGCGAGGTCGCTGCCGGCATCAAGGGCGCGGACCCCGTGAATATGGGGCAGCTCACCCGCGAGGAGATCGAGCGCGCCCAGAAGGATCCCGCCCACAAGCTGCGCCTCGCGCCGCCGAAGGTGAAGATCCCCGAGATGAAGCGCTCCAAACGCGGCCCGCGCTACACGCCGGTATCACGCCGCCAGGACCGCCCGAACGCGATCCTCTGGCTTTTGCGCAGCCATCCCGAGCTGAAGGATGCGCAGATCATGCGGCTGGTGGGCACCACCAAGACCACGATCCAGCAGATCCGGGACCGTACCCACTGGAACTCGGCGCAGCTGCAGCCGCTCGATCCGGTGACGCTGGGCCTGTGCTCGCAGATCGATCTCGATCTCGAAGTCAAGCGCTCGGCCAAGGATCGCCCCGCCGTCGCGCCGGCACCCGCCGACGAAACGTTGCTGCCGACCGATCTCAGCCTCGCTGATCAGCCGGAATTCGACGAGAAGCGCTTAGCCGAGAGCGCCTTTGGCGACAGCAACGCACCGCAGCGGGCGCGCGACGAAGAAGAGAGCTTCGACGCCGATTCGGTTTTCGCCAAGCTCAAGGGCCTGAAGCGCGAAGGAGAAGAGGGCGAAGACGGTGAGAACGACCGCTGACGCTGCAGCGGGTGATCGCGTCGGGCGAATACCGCATTGACCGCGTGCGATGCAGGGTGTTCCCTTTGCAGAGGATTCTCATTGCGAGTACCGTCTGATCGATATGCGCCAGTCCAATCTCTATGCCCTGCCCAACCTTCTGACTTACGGGCGCTGCCTCGCAGTGCCCGTGGTCGTCGCGTTTCTCTTCTGGCCACAGGAACACTGGGCACGCTGGTGGGCGCTGGGCCTCTTCGTCGCTGCCGCCATTACGGATTACTTCGACGGCTATCTCGCCCGCGCCTGGAACCAGCAATCCGCACTGGGCAAGATGCTCGATCCGATCGCCGACAAGCTGCTCGTCGCTGCGGTCCTGATGATGCTCGTCACCGACGGGACGATTGCCGGGCTGTCGCTCTGGGCAGCGATCGTGATTCTCCTGCGCGAGATCCTGGTCTCGGGGCTGCGCGAATATCTCGCCGATCTGAAGGTGAGCGTCCCGGTCAGCGCCGTCGCCAAATGGAAGACGACGATGCAGCTCGTCGCCGTCGGCTTCCTCGTCGCCGGCCCTGCGGGTGAGGCTATCCTGCCTGGCACCATCATGATCGGCACCGTGCTGTTGTGGATTTCCGCGATTCTCACCATCTATACAGGGTGGGATTATCTGCGCGCGAGCCTCGACCATATCGTCGAGGACATCCCGACTGCGCAGGACGTCGTCGAGCCCGGCAGCAAGGGCAGGGAGGACAGTGCGTGAGCGTCAAGATCGTGTATTTCGCCTGGGTCCGCGAGCGTATCGGCAAGACCGAGGAAACCCTCGAGCCACCGGTGGATATTATCACCGTGGCTGACCTCGCCGGATGGCTCGCGGGGCGCGGTGAGGAATATGCCTATGCCTTCGAGAATCCGCAGATCGTGCGGGCCGCAATCGATCACGAGCACGTCAAACCGGATACGGCGATTGCCGGGGCACGCGAGATCGCCTTCTTCCCGCCCATGACCGGCGGCTGAGAGGTCGCGATGACGACGACCGATCCCTCCTCTGCCACCCCCTCCCCCGTCATCCGCATCCAGCGCGAGGATTTCGACATCGCCGCCGAGATTGCCGCTCTGAGCGAGGGCCGCGCCGATATCGGTGCGCTCGCGACCTTCACCGGGCTGTGCCGCGACGAAGGCGGGCGGCTCTCGGCGCTGGAGCTCGAACATTATCCCGGCATGGCCGAGGCCGAGCTCGGGCGCGTCGCCCGCGAAGCCGTGCAACGCTGGCCGCTCACGGGCCTTGTCGCGATCCATCGCTACGGGCTGATCCGACCGGCTGAGAATATCGTGCTCGTCATCGCGGCCTCGTCGCACCGCCATGCCGCATTTTCCGGCGCGGAATTCATGATGGATTTCCTCAAGACGCGTGCGCCCTTCTGGAAGCGCGAACATCTCGTCACCGGCGAGACCGGCGGCTGGGTCGAGGCGCGCGATGCCGATGATGCGGCCATGGCACGCTGGACAGTGTGAGCCGACGCGCTTCGCGCTTGAACCGCATCGCAAGCTGACCCATAGCTTGGGGCCGCAGCAATCAGGAAAAGCCGGGGAGGCCGGGGACCGTGTCAGTCATCCAGAGCCAGATCGATGTGAATTCCGAGAGCGCGCGCGAGAATGCGGCGCAATGGGCGCGTCTTGCCGAAGAACTGCGGCACCGCCGCGAGGCAGTCGGGGACGGCGGCTCGCAGCGTGCCCGCGAACGCCATCTTGCGAGGGGCAAGCTCCTGCCGCGCGAACGCGTCATGCGCCTGCTTGATCCCGGTGCGCCCTTCCTCGAAATCGGGGCGCTGGCGGCTTTCGGCATGTATGACGACGCCATTCACGGGGCCGGGCTGATCACCGGGATCGGGCGCGTGGCGGGCCGCGAGGTGATGATCGTGTGCAACGATTCCACCATCAAGGGCGGCACCTATTATCCCATGACGGTGAAGAAGCATCTGCGCGCCCAGGAAGTCGCCCGCGAAAACCGCCTGCCCTGCATCTATCTCGTCGATTCCGGTGGCGCCAACCTGCCGCACCAGACCGAGGTCTTTCCCGATCGCGAGCATTTCGGGCGCATCTTCTACAATCAGGCCCAGCTCTCATCGATGGGCATCCCCCAGATCGCCTGCGTGATGGGCTCCTGCACCGCCGGCGGCGCCTATGTGCCGGCCATGTCGGACGAGACCGTGATCGTGCGCCGTCAGGGCACCATCTTCCTCGGTGGCCCACCGCTGGTGAAGGCCGCGACCGGCGAGGTCGTCACGGCGGAGGATCTCGGCGGCGCCGACGTGCATGCCCGGCAATCGGGCGTGGCGGATCACTATGCCACCGACGACGTGCATGCGCTCTCCATCGTGCGCCGCATCGTGGGCACCCTCAACACCCGCAAACAGACCGATCTCGCCATCGCCGAGCCGGTGGAGCCCTATTACGACACCGCCGAGCTCGATGCGATCGTCCCCACCGATCTCAAGAAACAATACGATATCCGCGAACTGATCGCGCGGCTGGTCGATGCATCGGAATTCGACGAATTCAAGCGCCTCTTCGGCACCACGCTGATCACCGGTTTCGCGCGGCTGATGGGGATGCCGGTGGGCATCATCGCCAATAACGGCATTCTTTTCTCGGAGAGCGCCCAGAAGGGCGCGCATTTCATCGAATTATGCTGCCAGCGCCGGATTCCGCTACTCTTCCTGCAGAATATCACCGGCTTCATGGTCGGGCGTGAATATGAGGCCGGCGGCATCGCCAAGGACGGGGCGAAGCTCGTCACGGCGGTCGCTTGCGCGCAGGTGCCCAAGCTCACCCTGCTCGTCGGCGGCTCCTTCGGCGCAGGCAATTACGGCATGTGCGGGCGTGCCTATTCGCCGCGTTTCCTCTTCACCTGGCCGAATTCGCGCATCTCGGTGATGGGCGGCGAGCAAGCCGCGAGCGTGCTCGCCACCGTCAAGCGCGACAATATCGAAGCCGAGGGCAAGTCCTGGCCGGCGGAGGAGGAAGAGGCCTTCAAGGACCCGATCCGCGCCAAATACGAGGAAGAGGGCTCGCCCTATCATGCCACGGCGCGGCTGTGGGATGACGGCATCATCCTGCCCTGCGAGACCCGCCGCGTCCTCGGCCTCGCGCTCGCGGCGACGCTGAATGCCCCGGTGCCTGAAACCCGCTTCGGCGTGTTCCGAATGTAGGCGGCGGGTTTGCCGATCCGGTTTGCAGATCCGGTTTCCCGCCGGCAGCAGATCAGGCGATCCTGATCAGGATGATGCCCAGCAGGACCGCCCCTCCCCCCGAGAGCTTCGCCCGGTCGAGCCGCTCGGCCAGCCGCAGGCGCGCGAGCGCCAAAGCGAAGAGGATGCTTGTCTCGCGCAGGGCGGCGACGAGCGCGATCGGCGCATGGGCGAGTGCCCACAGCGCGATCCAGTAGCAGGTGAAGGCGATCGATCCGGCAAGAAGTCCGACCCGCCAATGCGGTGCCATGGCGGCAAAACCCGTTCGTCCGCGGGTGATGGCGGCATAGAGGATCATGCCGAGGCCGTCCAGGACGAACATCCAGGCCGCGAAGGATGCGACTTCTGCGGCCAGCCGGACCCCGATACCGTCGATGACGGTATAAGCCGCAGCGCTCGCTGCAGCGCCGAGCGTCAGGACGAGGGTGGTCACACGCGCGCCCGCAAGCGCCCCGGCGCCGGGACCGGACAGCGCCATCACCCCCACCCCGATGACACCGATGCCAACGAGCCCGAGCGGCGGGACGCTTTCTCCCAGAAGGCCGACCGAAGCGCCGGTCACGAGAGCGAGCGTCAGCCCGCGCATGATCGGATAGACGCGCGCGAGTTCACCGGTATCGTAGGCGCGCGCAAGGAAAACCTTGTAGGTCGTGTGCGGAATCGCGGTCAGAAGCAGCCAGGGCCAGACTGCCGCGCCGGGCAGCGGAACGAAAGGGAGGATCACGCATGCGATCGCCGTCTGGACGACAGCGATCATCAGCATCATCGTGAAGCGATCGACATTCGCCTTGACGAGTGCGTTCCAGGCTGCATGCAGAAAGGCCGCGAACAGGATGGCGGTGAGAACGAGAGGATCCATTTCAACAGGTGCCTCGGCGGCGCGTCAGTACGCGGTGAGCGGACAAGGCGCATCCGAGGTGACGGTCTCGCAGATACCGCCTTCCCGATGTCGCGGGCTTCGACAATCGAAACACAATCGCAACGAATCGGACCGCAGGGCACAATGTCTGGAAAATGACTGATATCCGGTCGTGAAGGCGTATAACGGTAGAAATCTTGCCTGCCAACGCACGTCATACCATCCCTGACTTCCACCAAAGGCTAAACCATCACGCAAAAGCAATTCAAAGTGAAAATTATTGATCGGCCACAAGAAAACCGGGAGCCACTGAAAGAGCCCACCTGATGCAAGGAAACGCTCTCACCCCGTTACCCAATGGCATGGTACGACACGCCACGGCCAGCGGATAACGCGATCCTCCTGCCCCCAAGACCTGCTTCGGCGTGTTCCGGATGCGGGCGCCGGGCTCCGGGAAGCGCTGCCTCAGAACGCCTCGCTGCGCTCGCCCGCGATCACCGCCCAGGCTTCGCCGAGCAGAGCGAGCAGGTCACAGCCCTCATGCAGGAAGGCGTCGACGCCGGCTTCGCGCATCGGTGCTTCGAGATCATCCGGATGGCCAGCGAGGAAGAGGATGGCGCAGCCCGCCTCCTTGAGCGCACGGGCCGCCTCGACGCCGTGCTCGGCATAGAGCGCTTCCGTCGAACACAGGCAGGCCGCGCTGGCGCCACTCTCGGTGAAGGCGTCAGCCAGCGCCTGCGGATCGGCAAAACCGTCGTCGCCGATTGCCGCGATTCCGCCCGCTGCGAACGCGTTGCGGGCGAAACCGGCGCGCGTATTGAACTGGGCGAGCTTGCCGAGATTGGCCAGAAACACCTTCGGACGCTCGCCGTTATCGGCGAGATACTGGTCCGAGCGATCGCGCAGGTGCTCGTAGGGCTCGGCTTCACGCCGGTGCGGCAAGGCCGAGAGCAGGGTCGGCTCGACACCTGCCGGGGGGGCCGCCGGAGCCCGCGCACTTCCCCCGACCGTGATCGCGCCGACGAGATTGGCAAAGCCGGCGGGCATGGTCGCGGACTTGGCAGCCGTATCCGGCTCCGGCATCTCCGGGGGCGGTTCGCGCAGGGCAAGATCGACGGGCTTCTCGTCGAGATCGGGAAAGGCGCTCACACCGGTGATCGGCGCGCGGCGATCCGCGATGACGGCGGCGCGGGCCGCGCGCACCTCACCGATGCGGACCTGCAAGGCGCTGGAGGCAAGGCTGCCGACGATCCCGCCTTCCGATTCGATCTGCTGGAAGGCCTCCCAGGCCGTTTCGCAAAGCGCTTCGGTGAGCGCCTCGTAGCCACCGGCGCCGGCAGCGGGATCGACCACGCGCCACAGATTGCTCTCGTGCAGCAGAACATTCTGTGTGTTGCGCGCCACGCGCCGGGCGAAAGCGTCCGGCAGGCCGAGCGCAGCGGTGAAGGGCAGAACGGTGATCGTGTCCGCGCCACCGATACCGGCGGAGAAACTCGCGATCGTCGTGCGCAGAAGATTGACCCAGGGGTCGCGCTGCGTCGTTATCCGCCAGGCGGTCTCGGCGTGCAGGCGGATCGGCGCCGGATCGAACCCCGCCGCAGCCTCGACGCGCGCCCAGAGGCGGCGCAGCGCCCGGAATTTGGTGATGGTGGCGAATTGATCGGCATCCGCCGCCAGCAGGAAGGCGAGATTGCGCCGACCCTGCTCCGGATCAACACCTGCGAGT
>Ga0102934_1000647_pt1 | contig 23610 bp, 16 predicted proteins | sample SalPonR2_A_D1_MG_FD_78175 | JGI IMG/M metagenome (GOLD analysis project Ga0102934, IMG submission 78175) | Salt pond soil microbial communities from South San Francisco under conditions of wetland restoration - Salt Pond MetaG R2_A_D1_MG | ecosystem: Environmental > Aquatic > Marine > Intertidal... | reverse complement strand
TTCATGCATTTATGTACTATATCAACAGGTTCGCAGAACATGAGCGGACAGCCGCCTACAATGGGATCTATACCAAGCTCACTGCAGGCTTTGATGGCCTCATCCGATACACTGCCCTGACCAAAGGATCGGTGAAACCAAACGTGTTCAATACCGCACTCTCCGCACTGCCGAACAATCTCTGCCGATACATCTGGATGCGTGGCGACAACAACACCGTGTAGTTTGCCCGGTACGGAGGAGAGGTTTGGGTAGGAGGGGGTGCCATCAATTTCCCCGGCATTTGGGTTGATGGGAATGGCGTTGTATCCGGCATTTTGTAGTTTTTTTAAAACGGCGTTGGCGGCAACGTCTCCTTTTCGCGACACACCGGCGACGGCAATTCGTTTACCATTTAGAAAACTCTCAATTTTATCAGGCAGATTTTTCATTTTAAATCTATTCTTTCGTGTTGACCTTCAGACCCAGGGAGTCGAAAGATAAGAAGAGATTCTTCACCCTCGGTATAGGGGATTTTTTGATTTTTTGCCTATCATATGCCACATGAATAAAAACATAGCCGTTATTGGCGGAGGTGCCGCTGGATACTTTACTGCTATTAACGCCGCACGTTTAAACCCGCAGCTAAATATTACTCTATACGAAAAGAGTAAGGAAGTTCTATCTAAGGTGAGGGTATCGGGAGGCGGACGCTGCAACGTTACTCACAACTGCTTTGATCCGGAAAGGCTATCAAGCTTCTACCCCAGAGGCGGTAAAATGCTTCGATGGAGTTTTGAACGCTTCCAGGCTAAAGACACGGTTCACTGGTTTGAAAGCAGGGGGGTAAAACTAAAAGCGGAAGATGACGGTCGGATGTTTCCGGTCACAGACAACTCCGGAACCGTAATAGAATGCCTCAGGAGAGAGGCAAGAAAATATGGTGTTTTGGTCCGTACAAAAACGAATGTTACCCGCATCAAACCAAGTAAAAGAGATGGTTTTGAGCTCGAATTGCTAAAAAATGGCAAAACTTACGCTGATGCTGTTGTGGTTGCTACCGGTGGATATAACCGGGAGAAAGCATATCAGTGGATAAAAGATCTCGGGCATACGATTCAAAAACCGGTACCGTCTCTGTTTACATTTAACTTCAGAGAAAAAATATTCACCGATCTGGCAGGAATTTCTGTGGATGAGGCCGAGGTGCATATTAAAGAAACCCGATTTACCGAAACGGGTCCGGTATTATTTACACACTGGGGAATGAGTGGTCCGGCAGTGCTGAAGCTTTCGGCATGGGCTGCACGTGAGCTTTATCAAAAAGAGTACCGGTATGATATCAAGGTGAACTGGGTGGCACCTCGAAACGAAGAGGAGGTTCGGCAAATGTTGATTTCATTGAGAGAGCATAATGCACGCAGACAGGTGAATAAGCAGGATCAGTTCAGTTTTCCAGTGAGGCTTTGGACCCGATTTTCAGAACTGGCCGGTATTGATCCTGACAAACGGTGGGCTGAAGTGTCGAATCGGGAGATTTACGACTTAACGCAGCAGTTGGTGAATGCCGTGTATAGTGTGCAGGGAAAAACCACATATAAAGAGGAGTTTGTAACCTGCGGGGGAGTTTCTTTGAAGGAGATCAACCCGGATACCCTGGAAAGTAAAAAGATACCGGCCCTCTATTTTGTGGGTGAAGTGCTCGACATTGATGGCGTAACCGGTGGTTTTAACTTCCAGGCCGCATGGACAAACGGTATGCTCGCAGCAGAAGCCATTGCCGAATCAAGCCTGTAAAGCAGGGTGGAGTTCGTTGATTAGCGTTAATAAGTTTATAAAAACGTTACCGTTTCAGAGGAGTGGATTTGCTACCATAAAAAAAGGCATTAAAACCAACCCACTTATGCAATCTGATCCTCAGAAGCCATATTACTTCTCATCCTTAGCTTTGATGCTATTGGTTTTCAACTTTGCCGCATGCAGCTCATCTACGTCCAGTTCCAACAGAGATATAAATATTCTTGACGGAGAACTTACCTGGCTCATAGCTGAGCATGAAATTATTGACGGCGGGCCCGGTCAGGACGGCATTCCCTCTATTGATGATCCAGTCTATATACCTGCAAGTGAGGCAGACTATCTGTCTGACGAGAGAAGGGTTTTGGGTGTTAAAATATTCGATGAGATTTTTGCCTATCCCATACAAATTATGGACTGGCATGAGGTAGTGAACGATGATGTAGATGGTCGAACATTTTCTGTAACGTATTGTCCACTCACGGCAACGGGTATCGTCTGGGACAGCCGGAGTGAGTTTGGCACATCGGGGCTGCTCTACAGAAATAATCTTGTAGCTTACGACCGGAATACGGAAAGTTTATGGTCTCAAATGCTGATGCGCTCTGTAAACGGGGAGCGAATAGGAGAGAGTACCCGGCTCATAGATCAGGTAGTGGAAGTTGCATGGAAGACGTGGAAGGAGATGTATCCGCAGTCAAAAGTACTTTCGACAAATACCGGATTTGACCGGGATTATGACTCGTGGGCCTATGGAAAAGAGTATGAGGAGAAGCATGATATTTTCATTTTCCCACCTAAAAACCGTCTTGATACAAGATTACAGTCAAAATCGAGAGTTCACGCTCTGTTTCCAGAGGGAAATCTGGACGAAAATTCTGATATCCGTGTTTATGAGCTCAAACAATTTGATGAGGATTTGGAACTTGTAGAAGATACCTTCGATGGGAAAGAGATCATTATTGCAGGCAGCCGTGATGATCTGTTTGCGGTGAGTTTTGAGGCTGCACACGACCGGGGCTTTAAAGCAGTGAAAAACGGTTTGCCTGTGATTCTTGAAACGCCTGACGGCACACGCTGGGATCTCTTTGGGGAGGCCGTTTCGGGACCTTTAACAGGAGAAAAGCTGGATGGAATGAAATCCTATACAGGCTATTGGTTTGGGCTTAGGGATATTTTCTTTGAGCCTGAAATCTACAACTTTGAGTAAGTCTAATCCTTAACACAGCGAACAGGCCTTCCAAAGGCTTTATTACTTGCAAAGGTGCTGCTTTCGTCTTCAAACCCCAGAACTTCACCTCTTTTTGGATCAAATTGATCACTGGCCCAGTATCGTCCTCTCTCTCCCCGGAATCGTAGCTCTCCGTCAAAGGTCTGGAGTTCTCCTGCGGCATGCAGTCTTAAACCCGAGTTAAATGCGGATGTACGATTACCTTCGCCCATTCCTCCATCTGATACAGGGGCTTCACGAAATGCTCTCAGTTCCTCAACAGTGGGAAGCCTCCATGTTTCTCCGAGCAGGATTCTGCAGGGATCATTTCTGAGCTCCCATGCCCCGTCTTCTTCGATCGACTGTAGACGCCACTGTGGAGTAACCAGCTCATCATTGTGGTGAAATGCCTGTTTCCTGTTGAACTGAAAATACCATCCCGCGCTTGAAGGGGAATCATCGACGGAGGTTTCGGGGCGGGTGGTTGCTCCAAGATTTACACCCAGCCAGAATTTATTACCGCCGGGTCCGGGCCAGTCTGCTTTGATGATGGGATAGGAGCGCTCTGAAAATATAGAGGCGTTTGCAGGCGTTACACCCTGTACAAATCCATGGGTTACCGTATCCGGTTCCACAGATGTTAGAAAATAGCTGCAGGATCCCGCAAACAGGGCAACCAGCAGTCCCGAAAAAATAAATGACAGACGCTTCATAGTACCTTAAATCTGAACTCGTTTACAGATTCACAAGATAGGCAGAACCGTGAATAATTAATAACTCCCATTCATCCTCTTTAATGAATTACTTTAATTCATATTTTTATATCAATAGAGAATACCATCAAAAAGAAAACTATTTGGATGCCTGAAAAATGATATTTTGAATAACAGATTCTATTTAGATATCTCTGAAGTCAGGGACAATATTTCTCAAATAAAGTATTTTTACACTGAATATGATTACTAACCATGAGTTGCAGAGAGAGAACTTTTTTTAACAAAACCAGAACCATACCATACTAAAAAATCGGTTAAAGTTTACTACCTTTCTGCCGAAATTTTGAATTTAAAATGATGTCGATATTATGATTATTGGAGTACCAAAAGAGATCAAAACACATGAGAACAGGGTTTCACTGCAACCGGGTGGCGTACTGCAGCTAAAGCGAAACGGACATGAAGTGCACATCCAAAAAGGGGCTGGAATTGGAAGCGGTTTTACAGACGATATGTACGAATCGAACGGTGCTGTTATAGTAGAGGATGTAGAAAAAGTCTGGGCCGATGCAGATATGATTATGAAGGTTAAAGAGCCGATATCCGAAGAGTACCCAAGGATGCGCGAGGGGCAGATTATTTTCACGTATTTCCACTTTGCGGCCAGTCGGGAGTTAACCGATGCGGTGATTAAATCGAAATGTATTGCTATTGCTTACGAAACGGTGGAGAAGAAAGACCACTCACTTCCGCTTTTAACACCCATGAGCGAAGTGGCGGGGCGTATGGCAGCACAGGAAGGCGCCAAATACCTGGAAAAAGCTACCGGCGGCAGAGGAGTGTTAATGGGTGGGATCCCGGGTGTACCCCCGGCAAATGTAATTGTACTTGGTGGCGGGGTTGTGGGTGTAAACGCAGCAAAAATGGCGGCCGGTATGGGAGCAAATACTACAATACTCGACCTCAGCATTCCACGATTACGTTATCTTGATGACGTTATGCCGAAAAATGTGACCACCCTCTTTTCAACCGAGGATGCCATCAGAAATTTGCTGCCAACAACGGATCTCGTTATTGGCGCTGTTTTGATACCAGGTGCAAAGGCACCAAAACTAATCAGAAAAGATATGCTTTCACTGATGCGTCCCGGAACCGTAATGGTTGATGTTGCTATTGACCAGGGCGGCTGTTTTGAAACATCGAAAGCCACCACACATGCCGATCCCATTTATGTGATTGACGATGTCGTACACTATTGTGTAGCCAATATGCCGGGTGCTGTGCCCTATACCTCAACACTCGGGCTTACAAATGTAACCACTCCCTATGCTGTTGATATAGCCAATAAAGGATGGAAACAAGCCCTCAAAGAGGACGAAGAGTTACAAAAAGGGCTGAATATTGTTGACGGGAAGGTTGTATACAAAGATGTAGCCAGCGCATTCGACCTTGATTTCACCCCGGTTGGAGAAGTGCTTTAAAATTGGATTGATGCCATTTCTGATTTGATTGTAGGAAAGCAATAAACAGGTAAAAGTAAATTGGTATCGCCGATCCAAGAAGTATGGAGAGAGAGCGACATAAAAAGCCTCCTGTGTTCAATACACAGGAGGCCATTCAATTTAATTGTTATTGGTATTTAAATGAGGTTTAGCTCATTACAGCCATCTCTTCTTTGCTGTCTTTGCCATCATTGTTCGTTACCTGTCTTTTATGAGACTCCGGAACGCTAAAAAACTCAGCCGGATCATCAACAGCTTTGTCTTCGAGGATCAGATCGAGTATGGGTTCCATACGCTCCAGGTACTCTACACTTAGATTGCCAATGACATCCTGATCGATTTCTGCCACATCTTTCTCATTCTTTTTGGGCAGAAATACCTTTTCAATACCAGCACGTTTTGCGGCAAGTACTTTCTCTTTGATACCGCCAACAGGCAGAACAAGTCCACGCAAGGTTATTTCACCTGTCATAGCCAAAGTGCCTTTCACTTTACGCTGAGTAAAAATTGAGGCTACGGCAGACAAGAGCGCAACTCCGGCGGAAGGTCCGTCTTTTGGAACAGCGCCCTGTGGCACATGAATGTGGAGGTCCCAGTATTTAAACGCTTCCTCAGGGATATTCAGCTCTTTGTAGCGTGCCCGCAGATAGCTTATGGCGAGCATCGCCGATTCTTTCATTACGTCGCCCAGCTGGCCGGTGATGTGTAGTTTGCCGTTTCCTCTGGAAACACTGGCCTCAATGAAAAGAATGTCGCCACCGTAGGGTGTCCATGCAAGACCTGTAGCTACGCCTGGTACAGTAGTTCGTTCAGCCACATCAGAGAAAAATTTCCGTTTTCCAAGGATGTCGTCAAGATCATTTACCCCGACACTCATTTTATCGACGTCGCCGCTGGCAATTCTGGCAGCCACATTTCTGCATACGCTACCAATTTCCCGCTCCAGGTTTCTAACGCCGGATTCCCGGGTGTATTGATCGATTATTTTTTCAACGGCAGCTTGTGAGATCTTTATCTGTTTCTTGCTCAGGCCATTTTCCTCAATTTGCTTTGGAATGAGGTATTTTTTTGCAATCTGCACTTTTTCTTCCTGAGTATATCCGCTGATGTTAATAATCTCCATTCGATCACGAAGCGGGGCAGGAATGGTATCAAGGCTGTTTGCCGTAGCGATGAACATCACTTTCGAAAGGTCGTACTCCAGTTCAAGGTAGTTATCCGTGAAGGAGTCGTTCTGCTCGGGATCAAGAACTTCGAGCAGGGCAGAGGTTGGATCACCTCTGAAGTCGGATCCAACCTTGTCAATTTCATCAAGCATCATAACGGGGTTGCCTTTACCGGCTTTCTTCATAGAGCGAAGTATACGACCGGGGAGTGCACCGATATATGTGCGCCTGTGACCGCGGATTTCTGCTTCATCATGTATTCCGCCCAGGCTAAACCTTTCAAACTTGCGGTTAAGCGCCCTCGCAATAGATTTACCCAGTGATGTTTTACCCACTCCCGGAGGTCCATAAAAACAGAGTATAGGTGCTTTCATGTCACTTTTCAGCTTCAGGACGGCGAGATATTCAATAATTCGTTTCTTTACTTTTTCCAGGCCATAGTGATCCTCATCGAGGATTTTCCGGGCCCGTTTCAGGTCGAGTTTGTCTTCGGAATATTCGCCCCACGGAAGATCTAAAATCCACTCAACATAACTGTGAATTATTCCATAGTTGGGTGACGAATTCGGCGTCATTTCCAATCGCTGAATCTCCTTTTCCGCCTCATTTTGAGCCTCTTCCGGAATACCTTTCTTGTTTTTGAGTCGCTCTCTTAATTTAGCTATATCCTGCTGCTCGCTATCTTCGCCCAGCGCTTCCTGTATCGCTTTCATTTGCTGACGGAGGTAAAAATCTCTCTGTTGATCGTCGATATCCGTTTTGACTTTTGTACGAATCTCCTCGCTCAGATTTAAAACCTGAAGCTCTTTATTCAGGTGTTCCATCACACGTTCAAGCCTGTCTGAAAACTTGATTATTTCAAGAATTTCCTGTTTATCTGCAATCGAAACCTGAAGGTTCGAAGAGATAAAGTTTAACAGAAAAGAGGGGCTCGAAATGTTGTTTATTGCGATAGACGCTTCAGAAGGAATATTGGGCGATAAATTCACAATCTTGGAGGCCGTTTCCTTCACTGAGCGTATGGAAGCATCGAGCTCTACGCCGGTAATGTCCATTTCCTGCTTTACGGGGTCAACATCTGCCCGGAAATAGGGATCGGTCTGGGTAAACTCATTGATAGAGAAAACGCTTTTACCCTGTATAACAATACTCTTGCTGCCATCAGGCATTTTTATAAGCTTTAGAATCTGGGCAACAGTGCCGAGCTTATAAAGATCACTCTCTTCCGGATTCTCAACTGTTTCGTCTTTCTGAGCAACAACTCCGATGGTTTTAGTGCTCTCATAAGCCTCCTTTACCAGTGCCAGTGACTGATCACGGCCAACCGTTATTGGGACGACTACTCCGGGAAACAGTACCGTGTTTTTAAGAGGGAGTATCGGCAGATTATCCGGTATTTCTGATTCAGTAAGTTTTTTCTCCTCCTCCTCACTCATTAAAGGGATAGCTTGTTCAAAATCATCAAAACCATCGTCCTGATCATCAAATGCCGTCTGAAATCTAAATCGTTGATCAATCATGTATATCCATTAAAAATTAAACCTTTTTTTCTTTCAGGTGCATATCTACAAACCTTCAGCCAAAAATAAGGAAGCGTTCATAACGTCAGGATCCAAATCTTAAACCTGCCAATTTGCAATATTTACATCCAACCCTGACAGTTGGGCATATTTACACATCCTTCAGAAATAAAATGTAATACCGAGCGCAGACATTCCAAGTAATTCATTTTCGAAACCTGTTCCGCGATTTCTAATCATCACAGAGCCATGAAGATGAATAAATTCAGTCTCTATTCCTGCACCAAAACTGAAGGTTCCCGGCATATCCTTCGCAAATCTGGTTCCGGCTCTTAATGGAAGATAGGTAAGCGGTCGCAACTCTAATCCCGTGTATACAGCCAGACCCGGGGGGGTGAAAGCACTTTTCATAATCGAATAGCTGATATCTCCAACGGCTTTTAACCGGTTGTATTGAAACACAGCTCCAGCCTGTATGGAGGTCGGCAGACCAACTTTAAAGCCGGACTCTCTGTTTTCCGTAATACTCAGATCTGCGAAATCATCGAACTGTGCCAGAAAGGAGTAGTGCTCATCAGGAATACCTTCATAAATGAATTCTGAAACAGGGGGTGATTCCTGAAGTTCAATATTATCTGGTTCTGATTCATATTGCAGTGCATCTTTGTTGTAAATGACAAATCCAAGGTCAGAAATAGACAGTGAAATTCTGAGTGACTTCTCGGTTGGATTATTATCATCTCGCAACACAGATAAATCATCACCCAGCGTCATCAGGTAGGTGATACCCGCATCAAGTCCAAATCCGATCCCCTGCGGACGCAGCATATCACTGAGGAGGGGAGGCGATAGATTATTAATGGCTGTTCCGGGACTGTTAAAAAAAGATCCGGCCGTTTCGGTAAATGATCCGGTCGATACCTGTTTGAAGGCTCTTACACTTTCCCAGCTACCGCCTTCCGGCTCAAAGCTGAAGTCTCTGTCGTATTCAACATCCTGATAGGATCCCGGGATTACCACTTTTGGGGCAATCCCTATGATGAATTCTGATAAACCCGGATACTGTCCGTTCAGATAGGTGAAAGATTCACCGAATCCGAATGAAATCTCATGTAAAACCTGTGTAGTATGAGAGAAAAACTGATTTCTTGAAATCGTGTTACCTTCATCAAAAGAAGAAGTGGTAAAAAGCCCTCTTCCAACTTCAAATTTGTTGGCGATTCGGGAACGTGCAGCAATAGCATAGGTTCTTTCGGATCTCACCCATTTTACACCAAACCAGTGAAGTTCTCCCTGATGGATCACCGTTTTAGTCTGTTGGCGTTCACCAAAATTACCTTCAATCAAATTGTCTGATATGTCACTGGTTAACGGACGAGGTTCAAGATCGGACGATTGAAACTGATTGATATCGAAAAAGCGTGTAAACCGATCCAGGCCGAATGTCTCAGGAAAAAGTTCGTCGTAGTACAGCCCGCCGTTTAGTAGTGATAAACGAACCCTGTAATCACTTTCTCTGATCCGGAGGTTTGCAGGGTTAACAAAAAGGGCTTCAGGTCCCGTAATATATGCTGTTCCGCCTCCGCCCAGCCCTATATTTTGAGGAGTAAGAATAATCTGAGCAGATACTCTTTCTGCAGAAAAAGCGAAGACGCATAGCAGAAGGGTGCAGAATATATATCTGATCGGTTTCAAATGGAGGTTAATTAATGAATTGGTTTTAGTTTGGCAGCGCGGAGCATCAGCGTTTTTTGACCACGATTCTTAAAAAATACAACGACTCGTGTATCTTTGCCTGATCCATTTCGCTGAATAATTTTTCCGGCTCCAAAAGTTGGGTGCATTACCTGGACACCGGCATGAAAGGGATCATCATCATACTCGTACGTGTATGAACTAGCCTGATTCGATGGTTTTTTCGAATGAACGGGTGTTCTCCAGTCGTAATCAACCTGATAATCACCATTTTCAGATGCGGCATCCTCTTTCTTTTGAGAAATGGTTGCACCCGCTTCTGTTCGCACAACTCCCGGGTCTACTTCATTTAAGAATCTGGACCGGGCCTGCCGCTGCTCTTCGCCAAATTTATATCGCATTTTACTGTAGCTGAAAAAGAGATGTTTTTCTGCCCTGGTTATGGCCACATAAAAAAGGCGGCGTTCCTCTTCAATATTCGGATCTTCCCCATTCCTGGCACCCATTGGGAACAGATTTTCTTCAAGTCCGACAATAAATACAACAGGAAACTCCAGTCCTTTGGAAGCGTGAACGGTCATAAGCGTGACAGCAGGCTTCGATTCATCATATTTATCCGTATCGGTAATAAGCGTAATTTCCTGTAGGAAAGTGGATAGTTTTGGATTCTTATTACTCTGCTGATAGTATGCAATCGCATTTTGAAGCTCCAATACGTTATCCCTTCGTGTAAGCGACTGTGCACTATTCTCCTCAATGAGAGATTTTAAGTAGCCACTTCTTTTTAGCAGCTGTTTTGTTACTTCGAGAAGAGATGCCCCGCTTTCCAGGTCGCGTTTAAGGCTGTATATCATTTCAACAAATTCCGCAATTCTTGATTTTGCGGGTTTGTAGAGATCTGCGGTTTCAACATTTTCAAGGATATTCCATACGCGCTTATTCTCTTTTCGGGCTTTTTTTAGAATATCGTTCAATGTTTTATTCCCAATGCCCCGGCTCGGTTCATTGATAATTCGAAGCAGAGCCTGCTCATCTTCGGGGTTAAGAAGAGGTGTTCAGTATGCAAGCACATCTTTCACTTCTTTACGCTGATAAGAGGAGAGGCCTCCAACAAGCTGATAGGCAATATTTTTGCGACTCAGCGATTCTTCAAAAATTCTGCTTTGATAGTTTGTTCTGTATAGAATGGCAAAGTCATTGTTTTGATAGCCATGCCGCAATTTAAGGTTGTTGATGTGATTAACAACCCGGTTTGCTTCGTCGCGTTCATCAAAGTTGTCCAGAACGGTTATTGTGTCGCCGGGGTCGTTGTCGGTCCAGAGGGTTTTTTCTAGCTGTTTTGTATTTTTTTTGATGATGGAGTCGGCACACTGTAAAATCATTTGGGTGGAGCGATAATTTTGCTCCAGGGGTACCTGAGTGGCGCTGTCATAATCCGACTTAAAGTTTAGGATATTTGAAATATCCGCTCCCCTGAACGAATAAATGCTCTGGGCATCGTCTCCGACAACACAAAGGTTCTGGTATTTTTCAGCCAGCATGGATGTTACTTTATATTGTGCGTGATTTGTATCCTGGTACTCATCAATCAAAATGTATCGGAATTTATCCTGATATTTATCAAGTACATCCGGATGTTCACTAAACAGCTCAACGGGTTTAATCAGAAGATCATCAAAGTCCATTGAGTTAGTCTGTTTAAGCCTCACCTGATATCGCTCGTAAACCTGTGCAGTAATATCATCAAGTGTGCTGTTCACAAACCTGTTTTGATACGTTTCGGGCATGATCAGCTGATTCTTTGCATCGCTGATTTTTCTCTGGATTGTGCGTGGCTTTATCTCTTTTGGGTCAAAATTGAGCTCTTTCAGTATGAGCTTCACTGCATTTTCCGAATCGCTTGAGTCGTAAATCGAGAAGTTGGATGAAAAACCAAGCTTATCTGCTTCGAACCGGAGAATTTTTGAAAATATCGAGTGAAAAGTTCCCATCCACAAACCGGTAGCTTTGTCTCCAATCAGGTTTCTGATACGCTCCTGCATTTCCCGGGCAGCTTTATTTGTAAATGTAAGCGCCAGAATATTTTGCGGAAGAGCATGGTGCTGCTGAAGCAGATAGGCAATACGATATGTGAGTACTCGGGTTTTACCACTGCCGGCACCGGCTACAATTAATAATGGCCCGTTTACATGACTAACTGCCGCTCTTTGTTGCTCATTAAGTTCCTTTAGAAAGTTAGGGGCATTTTTGGGAGAAGGTTTGTCGTTCTTTAAGGTAAATTTTTGCATGTATACGTTGAATCTGTATGCCGTTAATGGGAACTGATAAGGGAGTTTGATAAAATAGGGATGCGTCTGACTGAAAACCAAACCGCATAATAAAGAAAAAGCCCTGAAAGAGTACCTTGCAGGGCTTCGTGAAAAAGGTAAGGAAAGTTTAGTTATTTATCGTTCTTCAACCGGAACCCAGTCAAGGTTCTTTTCACCAACGTAAAGTGCACGCGGTCGAATAAGCCTGTTATTTTCCTTCTGTTCAAAATAGTGTGCTGTCCAGCCAGAAATACGGCTCATGGTAAAGATACAGGTAAACAGATCGGGGGCAATACCAATTGAGTAGTAAACTGTCGCTGAAAAGAAATCTACATTTGGATCAATGTTCTTCTCATCTTTCATGGTCTTCATAATTGCTTCAGACCATTCGTAAAGATATTCATGTCCGGTTTCTTCGGAGAGCTCTTTCGACATCTTGCGTAAATGCCGTGCGCGAGGATCAAATACTTTGTAAACACGGTGACCAAAGCCCATCATTTTTTCTTTACGCTCGAGTTTTTCTTTCGTAAATGCAACGGGGTCGGCATCTTTGCCTTTATCTTTTTCAAGTGAAAGGAGCGTGTTCATAACGGCTGTATTGGCCCCACCGTGCAACGGGCCTTTTAATGCGCCGATAGCACCGGTCACAGAAGAGTAGATATCCGATTCGGTTGCGCAAATAGTTCTGCTGGTAAAAGTAGAAGCATTCATTCCATGTTCCGCGTGGATAACCAGACAAAGATCCATCGTTTTTTCAGCAGCCTGCCCCGGTTTTTCATCGTTAAGCATGTAGAGGAAGTTAAATGCCGTACTTCCTTCCTCGAGCGGTTCTACAATGTTCTGTCCTTTTCTTGCACGATCAAATGCGGCAATTATGGTTGGTATTTTTGCGGTGATATTAACAGCGTCTTCTCTTGTATTGCGCGAACCATCAGCGAAATCTGCCAACATTGAAACAGCCGTTCTGAGCACAGACATTGGTTCGGCTTCTTTATTGGTGCTTTTAATATATTGCAAAACCGTATCCGGCAGCTTTCGGTTTTTTCTGAACGTATCCTGAAGTTCATCTAGCTCGCTTTTGTTCGGCAAACGGTCGTTCCAAAGCAAAAAACATACTTCCTCAAATGTAGCATTCTCTGCGAGCGTGTCGATGTGATACCCCGCATAAATCAGATCTCCGGATTTCCCGTCAATAAAGCTTTTGGTTGTTGAAAAAGCAACAATGCCATCAAGGCCTCTGTTGATGTGCGGATACTCGCTTAGATCGATATTCTGTAGATTTTGGTCAGCCATTTCTTTCTTTTTTAGTTTCAGTTTCTTGCCAGGCACCATTCCTTATTAGAATTGATTGCTTTTCAAAACAGTTCAATTTTTGTACAAGCAGCGCCTTAAATTTTTTTATGGTAATAAAATACAAAACAGTGGACGATAATAGAAGTTTGCAGACGCTTTAAAAAAGCCCTTTTAATGTCATTTATGTAAAACTTTTGAAACAAACAGGTTTGATGCATTTGCGCAGTTCCAGCTGAATTTAACTTGCAAAAGGACTTTTAATCGTTGGATTCTCAGGGGTTATTCCTGGTTTTTTGCTTCGTTCCAATAAAAATCCATCTCATCAAGCGATGATTCTGTAATTGGCTTCTCTCTTTCCCTGAGTCGTTTTTCTATGTAGCGGAATCGCTGATCAAATTTTTTATTGGTTCCCCGTAACGCTTCTTCTGCATGGAAACCCAGCAACCTTCCGACGTTCACAAAGCTAAACAGTATGTCGCCGAACTCATCTTGCTGCTCTTCTCTTATCTGTCTTTTCAGGGATGCTTTCCACTCATCAATTTCTTCTTCAAGTTTCTCCCAGGCCAGCTCCCACTCCTGCCAGTCAAAACCGACATTTGAAGCTTTTTCCTGCATTCGCTGCGCTTTAATCAGTGCGGGAAGGTTTTTGGGCACACCATCCAGAACTGATTTTCTGCCTTCACTTAATTTTATGGACTCCCAGTTTTTTGCAACGGTTTTATCCGACTCTGCATTGGTATCTCCGAATACATGCGGGTGACGCCGGATCAGTTTGTCAGAGATATTATAGATTACATCCTGAATAGAAAAACTTTCGTGTTCGGATGCGATTTTACTTTGAAAGACAATGTGCAGCATCAAATCTCCCAGTTCCCTGGAGAGCTCATCATAATCCCGTTCATCAATCGCTTCAACAGCTTCATACGCCTCTTCAATGAGATTATCTTTGATGGAGTCGTGAGTCTGTTTGCGGTCCCAGGGGCACTCCTTTCGTAATATGGCGATCAGATCAACTAAATCTTCAAATTTATCAGATGGTTTCATTAAATAAGGCAGTTTAAAGTTAGTTATACCGGTGGAATGTCACTCATCCATGATTGTGTGGGTCCACATGGCACTATTTGAATAGAAACAAAAAACATCATCAGACAGTGAGTCAGGTCTGTTTTTTCTTTTTCTCGGCAGCAGGAAATAAAATGTTGTTGAGAATAAGCCTGTATCCGGGACTGTTGGTATGCAGGCTAAGATCAGTAGGCGGATCTCCAACCCTGTGGGTATAATCTTCAGGATCGTGGCCGGCATAAAATGTAAAAGTGCCCCGGCCGATATTTCCATGTATATATTTCACTTTATCGAGACCGGGAGATTCACCAAGTATTACCACATTATTCTTAATTTTATTTTTTTGAAATGCAGTTGCCTGTCCGTAAAAACCCCGGATACTATTTACATGATTTTGAGTCAGCATTGTTGGCACGGGGTCCCATTTGGCTGAAAAGTTAAAAAGTGTGAAATAATCCAGGCTTTCAGATATCCTGTCAATATCAACCTCTACATCAATATTGGAGTGTTCATAAATATACGGGTCGGTTATCACTGAAAAGTCTTTGAATGCAAATGTATTGCCGAAATCTAAGAGGTCGTTTACGTTAGGGTCCACAGGATCACCGTCGAGTTCATTCGGAATGATATCAAGCCCTGTAGCAGCAAGAGATATATCAAAGGTGTCGGTAGCAGAGCACATTGCAAACATAAACCCACCATTGCTTACAAAATCCCGGATCTCAAGAACTACAGAATTTTTTAACTCACTCACTTTTTGAAAACCGAGTCTGTTTGCCAGCTCAGTTTTTTCCTTTACACGCGAAATATACCAGGGGGCGCTTCGGTACATTGCCCAGAATTTTCCAAATTGTCCGGTGAAATCTTCATGGTGAAGGTGAAGCCAGTCATAGTCTGATAGTCCTCCCGACAACACCTCTTCATCATAAACCTTGTCAAAGGGTATTTCGGCATACTCCAGTGCCAGCGTCACGGCGTCATCCCAGGGTGGGGTACCCGGAGGAGTGTATACAGCGATGTTGGGCACTTTTTCCAGGTTTATAGCCGACATATTTGTATTGGGCTGCTCAATATCGGAAAGAATTCGGGCTGCTTCCGACTCGGATATAACATTTACAGTTACATTTTTAATTCTTGAAGTTCTGACTATATCCGCACTGTTTGTGGTGAGAAAACTTCCTCCCTTATAGTTGAGGAGCCACATTCCGCTTTCTCCTTTTGCCACGTGATTAAAAATAACGCCATATGCTTTCAGATGATTGCTTTGTGTTCCATCCATTGGTATGAGAACTCGCTGTTGTGCATATGCCTGAAGCGACAAACCCATCATAAAAATTGAAAGTAGCAGCAACGTAGTTTTTCGCATAGACAGATCTGTTTAAATTGATAACTTTTGATCGGCATTGAGCCTTTGCCTCACATAAGGTGCGTAAAACCCGGATGGAAACCGGATGAGGAAATCTTCATACATCTCAAGCAAATCGTCTTCCTCCAGGTTGAGTTCTCCCATGTTTTCGGTGAAGGATTTTTCCAGATTTACAAAATCAGCTCCTCTATTTCTAAGTAAATATTCCGATAGAGTAATTTTATTCCAGTAAAGGCGCTCACTGAGAGGGCTTGTTGCAGAAGTATTAAGAATACGGTTGTTTAATGCATAGAGTTGACGGTAATATTCTACAGGAAGTTCGTTGATAAGTTCAACGACAAGATCGTCGGCAAACATACTCGCGGAAGCAGCAAGAAGCGGTTCTAAAGTACGGATAGATTCCTTATGGCGTCCCAGCTCAAGATTATAAAGTCCGCTGCCCAACGTATCAAGAATACCCCCTGTAGAATCGGCTCGCAGTCCCTGGTTAATCCACATTTCGAGCTTTATCGCATTGTTTGCATAGTAGGATGTGTGCCTTCGTGAGAGGCTTTTAAGCTGAATTTGTGCAAATTCATAATCACCCGAGTAAAAGTCGGAGAGGCTCAGGTAATATCTTGCTTTTTCTGAGAGATTGGAGTCATCAGTTGCTTTATCTGCCCGGGTTAGTTGCTGACGCGCAATCACATGATCCCCGGTAAACAGAGCTTTTCTGCCCTCCGCATAGTGCAGGTAAGGGGACTCATTTTCCGGTGTAATTTCTCTCAGTTTGGAGATCCAGCGGTCGGCAAGTTGACTGTCTTTGTAATGATCAAAGGAAAGATCAATCGTGGAAGCCAGCACTCGCTGCTGATTAGTGCTATGAGAAGCTTCATTGATGATCGTGGTATAAATTTCGTATGCGCGAGAGTAAAGTGAATCGGATTTTGCCAGGCTTGCTGATCGATTTCGATCAATATAATCGCCCCATTGGACGTAGGTGTTGCCAAGTTCCTCCATTGCACGATATTTCAGGGTTTCTCCGCTTTCGTCTGTATAGTGTTGAAAGGATTGAACCGCCAGTTCATACTTTTTTGAGGAGCGAAGCTGCCTGCCAAGTGAGAAAAGTGAATAGATTGGAAAAGGGGTATCTGTTTCGAATCGTTTGGCAACAACAAATGCCCTTTGATACTGCTCTGTTTCTATCAGAAGCCATGAGAGTAACTGGTATAGGGTTGAATAAGCCCGATCATTATAATCGAGCTGGAGTAACGTGTCTTCAAGCTCGATTGCGGCAACGGTATAGAGTTCATTGTCCCGCATTCGCAAAAAACGTTGTTGTACAAGACTCATTTGATCAGGTGACTGAATAATCAGCTGAAAGTAAACTCTGACGGCTTCTTCAAAATTACCTGCACGCATTTGTGTATTGGCAATTTCACCAAGGAACAGGGAACTGTCATTCAATGCATCCCGTGCTATTTCATATACATCAGTAGCGGTTTCATATTCCATTCGGTTAATGAGGGAGTTACCAATAGAGTAAATCGCCTGAATGTTTGTTCGGTTGGCCCGGGCTTCTTCTAACCAGAGATTTATGGCTTTTTCCCGCTCACCTTTCAGGTGTTGAATTTCAGCAAGTTTCAGGGATGCCTGCAGATCAAATCGATTTTGCCCGATCTGTTCGCGGGCAACAGATTCTGCCTTGTCAAACTGTTTTAACCCAATAAGGCTTTCTGTATAGCGATTGAAAAATACGAGGGACCTTGGGTTTTCCTGGTAAAGCTGCTCAAAAATTGGTACGGCTTCTTCAAAATTCTGCTGTTCGAAGTAGAGATTTGCCTGTCTGTACTCATCAATCTGTGCCTGTGAGTGCAGCGGCAGAGCCAGAAGGCCCGTCAGAATCAAAAAAAGTGCTTTAATGGTGTTCATTATTTGTGATTTCAAAAAATCTGATTAGCTACTTCCGGAAATGTAGATGCAAGAGTCCGGTAAAATTTGTACAGCGGAAATCCAACAACATTATTGTAGTCACCATCAATCCGCTCAACAAAAAGACAACCAAGGTCGTCCTGAATACCATAGCTGCCGGCTTTGTCATATGGCAACTCTTTGTCTATGTATTTAATAATTTCCTCGTCCGTTAACGTACCAAACGTAACGATAGTTTTTTCAAACATTGTAAAAGAATTTACAATATCGATATCATTGGTTTTAGCTGTATAAACCCCTGTAAAAACAGCATGAGAATTTCCGCTTAACGTTTTAAGCATCTGATACGCTTCATTCCGGTTAGCAGGTTTTCCTAGAATCTGATCATTAAAACAGACAATCGTGTCTGCAGCAATAATCAATGAGTTGGGTTTTCTTTCCGCCACATCTCTTCCTTTTCGTGCTGCAAGATCCACCACAACTTCTTCAGGAAGTAGAGATTCATCAAAAAACTCTTCAATCTCAGAAGGACAAACATCAAAAGTAAGGTTGATTTGATTTAGCAGATTTTTTCTTCTTGGACTGGAAGAAGCAAGAACTACGTTCATGGCAAATTGGGGATAGAATGATTCTTTTTTTCAGTTAACCAATATTTGAATAAATTACGTTACTGTATTGTTAATTTAAAACAATCCTATCTTTAAAGAGTAAATCCAGAAAGAATGCCGAGAAAAACGCGTAGTAAAAAAACTGATCATTCAAAACCAATGCTGTTTACAGGCATGAATTATAAGCTAATGGGTCTTGGCTTATTTCTTGTATTTATTGGTTTTGCGGCCATGCGAATAGAAAACGAAGTTTATGGCATTATATCACTCTATTTCTCACCAATTGTAATCCTGGCAGGCTATGCCGTGGTGGGCTATTCTATTTTAAAACGCGATCATAAGCTCGATAATCAATCACAAACTACGGCGAATTAGCGATTTTGTACCGGCTTATCAACTTTGCATTTATTTTTCTAACCGTCTATCTGTTTATACTCGAAGGCAGTGCCGGTGAGCACATTCGCATACTTATAGCACTTATTTTGGCTCTTTTTGCATCCCTGTTCTTTTTCATAGCAAAGTGGGTAACTCTTGATGCAATGAAAGCAGTTGTTGTATTTGGAGTTATTGTTTTGGGGTTTGGGGGCTGGACGCTGGCATCAGCCGTTATTTTCTTTTTTGTTACTTCAACCATTTTAAGCTTATTAAATATCAGGTATCAGGAAAAATATTCAGTGGTTCTTAAAATCGAACCGCACAGTTTCCGAAGAGACGGGTACCAGGTATGGGCTAATGGTTTTTGGGTTGCGGTTTTTTCGATGTTGTGGTTTCTCAACGGTAGTGGTTTTTTTTTAATGGCGGCTCTTGGGTCTCTTGCAGTGGCTACTGCCGATACATGGGCAACTGAAATTGGAACTAAAAACCCCGGGAAGACTGTAAATATCCTGACATTGACCTCAGTGAAACCGGGAGAGGATGGCGGAATCAGTTTAAAGGGAACGGCAGGGGCTGTCGCGGGAGCTGTTCTGCTGGCTCTGTTTGTTTTTTTGGCACCTGTCTTAGCACCTGTAAAAGCGTTTCTCATCATTTTAATATCCGGTGTGGCAGGTATGTTTTTTGATTCGGTAGCTGGCGCAATCTGTCTTAAATATGATTATACTTTCAGGCGCCCAGCTGATTTCACAGGCGACCACTATCTCTTTAATAACCACATGGTAAACTGGTTTGGAACCGGAATTGGCGGGCTTATTGCACTCATAACTTCAATTATTGTATTCGGATGAAGATGAAATGGTATAGAAAACTGCATTGGCAAATAATAATCGGGCTCATACTTGGATTAATCTGGGGCTTGTTTTCGAGCCTGGCCGGATTTAATGAATTTACGAGTGATTTTATTCGCCCTTTTGGAGATATATTTATCACCCTCCTTAAACTTATTGCCGTTCCGCTGGTACTTGCATCATTGGTTGTGGGAGTTTCGAGTCTGAATGATATGACGAAACTCTCGCGAATGGGCGGGAAAACCGTTGGTATATATATGATTACGACAGTTTTGGCAATTACGATCGGCCTTACGGCTGTGAATATCGTACAGCCGGGCAAAATTTTACCTGAAGAAACCCGCAATACGCTGATGGAAAGTTACAGCGAGGGTGTTGAAGGCCGTGGTGAAGCTGCACAGGAAGTTCTTGACAGGAGTCCCATGCAGTTTTTTGTGGATATAGTTCCCGAAAACTTTTTTGAAGCAGCCAGTGAAAATTCCAATATGCTGCAGATTGTTTTTGTGGCCGTACTGCTTGGCATTGGGATTGTGAAAATACCTCTGCAGAAAGCCCAGCCATTAATTAATGTCTTCGAATCGCTAAATGACGTTGTTATAAAAATCGTGGATTTGGTGATGAAAATGGCTCCTATAGGCGTTTTCGCCCTCATGGCTGTAGTCATTATTGATTTGGCAGGAGATGATTTGTCACAGGCACTCAACTTGTTAAATGCCCTGGCCTGGTACTGTCTGGTTGTTGTAGGTGCACTGCTGCTGCATGTGTTTATTGTTTATTCCAGCCTGTTTAAGGTTTTTTCAAATATGAGGCTCAGGGATTTTTTCAAGGCCATTCAGCCCGCTATTTTGTTGGGCTTTAGTACCAGCTCCAGTGTGGCTACGTTACCTGTAACTATGGACAGAGTGGAAAAAAACCTTGGAGTAGATGAGGAGATCGCCAGTTTTGTTCTGCCGGTGGGGGCCACCATAAACATGGATGGAACCAGTCTTTACCAGGCGGTAGCGGCTGTATTTATAGCACAGGCTCTCGGGCTTGATCTCTCAATAGCACAGCAGTTAACGATCGTGGTAACAGCTACCCTCGCGTCTATTGGTGCTGCCGGTGTGCCCGGTGCAGGTATCATTATGCTTGTAATCGTGCTTCAGGCAATCCAGGTTCCTGTGGAGGGTATTGCACTCATTTTAGGAGTCGACCGAATTCTTGATATGGTTCGAACGGCAGTAAACGTTACAGGAGATGCTGCTGTTTCAGTAGCGGTAGCACACACCGAAGGCAAACTCGGGGCAATTCATTTCGACGATGATGCTGAGTAGTGCCTGAAGAAACATTTACCAAGATGCAGACTAAGAACTTAATATTTGATTGCCTGTTGTAAACAACCTGTGCAATTGAATAAAGAACCCTGGCTGTACAGGTATTTTCAAGAAATTCTGCGTTCCTTTATATGTATAGAATCGTTTTTGTTTTTTTTGTAATAATCATTTTATTCTCAAATTGTTTAATGGGAGCTGTGCCCGACAGTCTTGCCAGCGACAGGGATGTTTCACTAAATCAAAACCTTCTTGATGGAATTGAAGCTTATTACCAGACAGACTGGGAAAAAGCTAATCTCTATTTTCAGAAAGTAAAGGATGAGGATCCGTCAGATCCAAGGCCCTATTTTTTTGAGGCGATGATGCCTTTCCTGGAATACTTTTTTATTGAACAGAGCGAATCGCTTGCAAATCGTTTTCTTGAGAAGTCGGAAATAGCCGTTGAGCTAAGCAGTGAAAGGCTTGAAGATTCGCCTAGCGATACAACAATGGTTCTGCTTCTGAGCGGCCTGCACGGGTACAGGGGACTGGTAGCAGCCGACCAAAATAATCACAGGATTGCTTTAAGCAGTGGCCTTACAGGGTTTAATTATACGAGAAAACTTCTCTCCATTAATACTGACAGGGCAGATGCAAGAATTGGTCGCGGAATGTTTTATTACATGGTAGGAAGTATTCCCAGCGGAATGAAGTGGGCTGCAAACATAGTGGGACTAAGTGCAGACATCGATGATGGTTTTGACGAGTTAAAAAAAGCTGCAGAGAGCAATACGTATATCCGGAATGATGCGTTAATGATGCTCATGTACCTCTATAGCAGGGAGGAACAGTATAAAGATGCACTGCAGTATGCAGAAGAATTAACTTCTACATTGCCTGATAATGTCATTTTTCTGTACAAAAAAGCTGAAATCTATGAACAACTGGATGACAGACAGCAAGCTGTTTCTACGTATAAAAGGATAGTAGCACTGGATAATAAGCATTTGCAAAGAGTGACAAGTATAAGCCGGGACCGAATAAAAAAACTTGAAAAAAAGATGTTTATCGGTAGCAAATGACGATAATATTTATAAATTTGAGTATTGATACGGGATGTTGTAAATATGTGGATGATCATATAGCCTATGGAAAATAAGCTACAATATTTAGCTAAATTTTTTACCGCACTTCTTATTCTATTCGTGATCAACGGATTTACGGCATTCCTGTACTCTCAAATCGTGCTTAATGACAACCGGGCTAAAGAGATCTTATTTAGTGAACAGAATGAAAGAGAGACGCAATCAAGCCTTATCATCTCATTAAACAACTATTCTGAAATACTTTCACCTGGCTTAAAGATCGTGGAAAATAGTTGGGTTTCCGAGGATGATGGCCGTCAGATTTCGGCGTATCAGTATAGTAAAAACAGTGCTGGGTTTGCTCTTCCGGGAAAAATACGACTTGATGGAATTGATAATACCGTTGAAAACGCATTTTCACTCAAAAATGCATCTGCCGAAAATTTCGGCAAACTGAATATATCTACTGATTTTGTCATAAAAAATGCGTCCGGATCAGATGAGATTAGCCTTCTTCTCAGAATTAAAAATTCGCAGGGCACATGGACAGATGCCGGAAGAGGGGTGTTTTATCCTGATACAGACCAGGATGAACAAACTTTTTCGGTACAGGTAACGATTACCAATATATTTTTGAAGCAGAATGACGTAGTGGATCTGATGTGGGTCAACATTTCATCTGATAAAGAGTCTTATCAACTTTTTACGCATAGAATTGAAATAACGCCTCAATATTCAGACTTGTATCCATACCAAAGGGGAGACTTACTGATCACTGAAGTAATGCCAATGGGTGATATTGACGGATTTGAGTTCGAATATCTTGAAATATTTAATCCGGATGGCGTGTCAAAATCCTTAAAAGGTCTGTCAATACAGTCGGATTATGGAGCTCACACCATTCAAAATGACATTGAAATTCCGCCTTACGGATACTACATATTTTCCAACGCTGATTTTTCAGATGTTCAAAATGTAGACAACAGTTATTTCTATTCTGATAATCGGATTTTTTCAAATACAGAACCAAACGGTAGAGTAGAGATTGCACAAAATGGTGCTGTTATTGCAACAGCGGTCTATGAGTCAGCTGAAAAAAATATATCATTCGAAACAGAGAGAATGTCGGAGTCTGTTGATGGGTATACGGGATTGCAAAACCTTACAAGATCTGTAACCTCTTTTATGCCCGATGTGAACGGCTCTCCCGGCGTTAATGGATCTTCATTACCGGTTTATCATAAAACCTTTACCGTTCCTGGTGTTTATCTAATCACGTTCCCCGGGCGAATTTATAGTAATATGTTGCGTGTGGAGGGAGCAACCTTCCATTCAGTAGAAGGTGATCCGGTACAGCTGCCTGAGATAGACCCTTTTGAACCGGTATTCATGATAAAGACCAGCAGCGATCAGATCAAAATCTCGGTTGAAGGGATAAACATTGCCGAGAATAGCAAAATCAGAATTTATGAAACGAATTCTCACCGCTATATTACGCCCGTGAAACCCGGTTCTTATCCTTTAAGAGAACTATTTGATGAGAGAAATACGCCTATGCCTGCAGTAGTTGGCGATTGGAATTCTGGCCAAAAGAGGGTGGGGATGAAAAGTGCCGATCAGGCATATACGGAGATGTGGGAGCCTGTAATAAGCACACTAGAGGCAGGTGAAGCATCACAGAACCGCATAGCTCAGCAAATTCCGTTTAACGAAGAAAACACCTTCAGTTTCTCCCTGTTTGAAACTGTAAATGATGATGAACTTTTTGTTGATGAAGTTTGGGTTGAAATTGATGATGCAAACACTGCAGGATCAGTTGAACAGAGGTCAATCTTTTTTACAGAACCGTTATTTCAGTTTTTGGAGACGGACAGAG
>Ga0102934_1000644_pt1 | contig 23660 bp, 9 predicted proteins | sample SalPonR2_A_D1_MG_FD_78175 | JGI IMG/M metagenome (GOLD analysis project Ga0102934, IMG submission 78175) | Salt pond soil microbial communities from South San Francisco under conditions of wetland restoration - Salt Pond MetaG R2_A_D1_MG | ecosystem: Environmental > Aquatic > Marine > Intertidal... | reverse complement strand
CCTCCCTCCCTCCTTCCCTCCCTCCCTCCCTCCCTCCCTCCCTCCCTCCGTCCCTCAGGGGACGGAGAAGAGCAAGGATGTGACGTGCGTAGAATGGAGTCGGGATGGAGAGCACCTGCTGACAGGGTGCTACGATGGGATTGCCAGGTAGGGAGGGACAGGGGCTTGGAAACGACGATGGGGGTCAGGAGCGCGTGAGGTGGAGGGATGTGCGAGGAAGGAAAAAGAGCAGAGGCCTGTGTTTGTCTGTTGGTGGTCGTGCTCGTGGACCGAATCGTGGAAAACGGGGCCCAGAGGAAGGCGCCGAGTAGGGAGAGCTTCTGGTTTCAAGCGTCTTGTCTTCCAGGCCAGGGGGGAAGCGCACCCTTGGGGCATACTTTTCATTCTCCCGCATGCATTACGTGGCTGGGTAGGGTCTGGGGTCGAGACGGGAAGCTGGAGCACTCGCTGGCGAACCATGAGGGGGCGATCTTTGCCTTGAAGTGGAACCCGTCGGTAAGCAGGAGGGACGGGAGGGAGGGACGGAGGCAGGGAGAGAGGGACAGAGGGGTAGAGGGACCAAGAATAGTGTCTTTTTCATGGTCTGACGCAACCTTTAACTGATGTCTCCTAGGCGTCGTACGTGGCGAGTGGGAGCTACGACCAGAGCGCCGTTGTGTGGGACATGGCCACGGCCCAGGTCGGGAGACAGGGCGGGGGCGAGGGCGGGGGCGAGGGCGGGAGCCAGGGCGAGGGATGGAAGGATCTGCTCACTCACCTCTCTCACTCTCTTTCAAATCCCCGATGGGCGCGACAGCCGTTGAAGAAATGGGCCCGGATCCACGAGGCACCGATTTTGGACCTGGCGTGGCGGAATGAGACGTCGTTGGCGACTGGTAGCGCGGACAAGACTATCAAGCTCTTGGATTTGAAGCAAGAGGGGCCGGAGCCCTTGCAAACGTTCCGGGTAGGATTTTTGGATGGACAGGGCATGGGACGGGGCTCAAGTTCAGCACGGGGCGCGTACCATGGCTCACGCTTCTCTTTCCTGCCTCCTTCTTTCTTGGTCCCTCCATCCTTGTTGGTTTCCCCGGTAGGGCCACACGGACGAGGTCAACACGGTCGCCTGGGATCCTACGGGCACTCTTCTCGCCTCCTGCTCCGATGACACCACTGCCAAGGTAGGAAGGGGCGAGAGGAAAGGAGGGAGAGAGAGGGAGAGGGAGAGGGAGGAAGGGAGGGAGGGAAAGAGGGAAGGAAGGAGAGAATGGGAGGGACGGAGGGATGTGGAAATGAGGCCAGAGAGGCCGTGAATTGGAGCAGCGTATGGGATGAAGATGAGGCCATTGGTACCGGAGGAGTTCAGGGAAATAAATGAAATTCATTCATTCATTCATTCCCCTTTTTCCCCCTTGTCCTCATGCCCGTCGGCAGATTTGGCAGGCCGACTCACCTACCTGCGTGCAGGACCTTAAGGAGCACAAGAAGGAGATCTACACAATTCGATGAGCACCCACCGGGCCAGGGAGCGATAATCCGGACAAGAAGAAGCTTTTTGCAAGGTCAGTAGAGGGGAACAATAGCTAGAAAGGGAGGAAGGGCATAAGGGAGAAAAGGTGGGAGTCAATGGGAGACAGAACGTGCAAACGACAACTTGGGGAAAACACAAGGGACTCTTGAGAGGAAAAACTAAGTTTTAGTCAATAAAACGGTCCACGTGAGACTGACAGGTGCTGTCGGAAGCCACTGCTTGTCTTTGAAAATGTGTCTCGGGCCCTGCTTGCGGTCACTCTTCTCACATACACACTCCTGCCTCTCCCTCCAGCGCTTCCTTCGACAATACAGTCAAACTGTGGGACGTGGAGGTTGGAAAGAGCGTCGCTACGCTGACAAGACATCCAAAGGTACCGACAGTAAATGAGTATGGGGAAAAGGCAGAAAATAAGGGAAGAGAAAGAGAAAGACAAAACGCGGGAAGATACCAACACAAGATGCGGGAGTGAAACCTTTGGAAAGTGTACGTGGGACTAAAAAATTGCTTTTCCTGTGCACATCTCCCCATCTTTCCATGTTCTAGGCGGTGTATGCCATGGCATTCGACAAGACGGGTGACTACATTGCCTCCGGTGCCCTTGGAGGGTCCCTCTATGTCTGGAGCGTCAAGGATGGAAGCATCGTTCGCAGTTTCCGTAAGTGGACTCTCACAAGGAAAAGAAGAGGGGGTTTTAGTAGCATTAAGTGAATTGGGATAATCGGTGCCGAAGATCATTGATTGCCTTCTTGTTTGGGGGAGGAAGCGGAGGGCAGAGTAGCATGCGCTCTCTTCAGGATGCTTTCCTTCGCTGGGTTCTGAGTCAATCTGACTCTATACTTTACCCATTATCTATTTCCATGCTTATCTCGTACTAATTTCACTCTACATACGCAACTTTAATCATATCAGACGGGGGTGGGGACATTTTTGAGATTGCTTGGGACAGACGTGGCGAGCGATTGGCGGCCTGTTATTCATCAGGGAAGGTGGCCGTCTTGGATTTTCGGAAGTAAAGAATGCACTCATAATGATAAGCTGCTGTGAAAATTAAAGTATTTAAAATTTTAACGAAGCGTGGAGGGACAAAGAGGACTGAAGGTACCCCTGCCCATGTCCACGATTGCTGGAGGATAGAAGGCTGCATGAAATCCCACCGCAAAACAAAGTTAAAAGAGATTACGAGGAATAAAAATGTGGATTAAAAACGATACATGCTCAACGATTTTTCTAGCCCACTTCTATTCATAAATTGGCTTGCGTGATGTATGCTCGACACACGCATAAACTTTCAAAATTTTAAATGGTAGCCGTTACGTAGCTTCTGGAGAGTTGCCATGTCCCACACGTCCCCACCTGTCTCGAAATTGTGAAACGCATGGTGTGGCGATGCGCGGCCGGGTAGCTGGCGGTCCATGAGGAAGGCTGGATAAATGTTATTAACGTCATTCGCTCAAAGTAGTTCCTTCTTACACCTTCTCTGCCTTCAACGCGCAAATAGGCTCAAGCTACACAGTTTTCTGTGGTCGTGCGTACCGACTCAGACGCATCGTGGTCAGCTCAGATTATTTCCTCCTGCAGGCATTCAAATATGGGAATGTGCGGATGGCTCAGTCGCATGGAAGCCGTAAATAAAGCTCTCTTATTTTGTAAGTAGTTCCAGGGTGTTGGAATATGCATGTCTGTCCATTGAGTGGTCACTAGCACTGATATGATATATATTTCGCATTTTTGTTTCCGCATATGCTGTGCACGTACAGGCCGCCTTTCCTGGATTCTTTCTTTTGCTATAGTATGGATTGGACTACTCACGGACGGTAAGTCGAAGTCACACATGTCCTATATCTCAAGCTTAAGCGCATCAAGCATTTGGATGCTTTGCTTGGTATATCCAAGTTAAGATACAGATCATAAATCTAGACCTCACGTGTCAAGACACAAATCATCCATCGAATGGAAGAAGGATTCCTTGGTATTCATCGACGTGCCTTTCTTACCATCTCTTGTTCATTATTTAACATAGCACGGCTCCCTTCCTGCACTCCCACATTGTAGGCTGGCAGCTCGTAAAGTTCCAGGCTCCTTCACCCGTTGATATAAACATAAATGCCCGTTATGGCCTTTGGCGCATCAATTTCTCCGGGACCTACTCTACCGAAGCGAGTTACCTAGATTGGGAGCCGGAAGCAACCGAGGCGGACGGGACGGCGTTTCACCGGATTCAGGCCACTCGCGCCTGCGTCATTTTGGCCCTTCTTGCTCTATGCTTTCAGATTATCGTGGCGCTTCGCGGGTCCTGCGCCCGGTTGGAGAAGGTGCAACGGGGTTGCAAGATATTTTGTACCTGCATGGCCTGGGCCGACTTAGCTTTCACTCTGGCAGCCATCCTCATTTGGAACTCCATCCCCGAAATTGCCTTCCGTGTCATCTGTTCGGGGAGCTCGTGCACCCTTTCGCCTTTTGAGCAAGGCTTCCAAACGACCGTATACTACGCCTGGGGATTTTTCATTGTTAAATTCATCCTGGCATTCCCCGGGGCCATGTCGCTGATATACCTTTGCTTGCCTATCGACTCCTCTTCGAAGGACATGCCCGTGGCCACTGCTGTCGCAGAACCAGCGACGGTAAACGCGACAGGGAGAGAAGAGGGTGGAGAAATGGGCCAAGGTGAGGGACTGGCCGCGCAAGAAGAGGGAGCCGCCTCCACTGACCATGGCGACGCCGAAAGTGCCGGGAGAGCGAAAGGGGATGGTTTCGACAAGGATGGGACCGCACCGTACATCACAGGGTCTGCAGGTGATCCCAATCCGTCTTGGCTGCAACCATAAAGTGGCCATGTGAGTGTGGGAAATCAGGGAAAGGTTCGTTAAAGGGCTCAATCTGATGTATGTCCTTTGCGTGTAGGTATAAGTTTAAAAGGCAGACGGAGGGCTAACTTGCCGAGAAGCTCGAGCTTGTGTGAATATGACAAAGGACACGACGAGCTGGAGGCTCTTTGGGCAGTAATGAGGAGGAAAAATTGAAGGGGGCACCGAAACACTTGCCATCGCACCTTCTCTGTCAGACTCATGAACATGCACGGAAGGGCCATATTCATGGACCTACATATGTGATGTTCCAGAAATGGAGACGTTTGTCGAGTAATGACCTCACTTGTCGGTTTCTTTGTTACAAGCACGCATCCCTCGTTGTTAGACATATTATGTGCACCTTGGCTCTCGCCCCTTTCTTCGCCTATTGAGAGCAAGAATCTTTCTTACATCATCATTCAAGGACACCATGGCGTATCGAAGTCGCGGAGACAACTCTGCAGGAGTATCCCATCTCACGATCTTCAACTTTGTAGCAGACCCAACCACCCCAAAATCTTAAAGTGCAAGCTATGAGCTCTTCTGATGCTGGCATCGTCCTGTCGACTTATCTCCGCTATGCCATCGCTTCCATTCTAGAACCCTTTTTCCTTCACAGCATCACTCCTCCGCCCTCCCTATTGATGCCAGTCCGCTATTCACCAATCACCACCTTGGGCATCCGTACCATCATCAATTACTACGCCCTGAAAACATTATTTTCCACTGTCACTCAATCCATCACCGGCACAGTTTTCTCCTCCGCCCTCTCTTCCTTCATTCCCTCCGTTAGACGCGCCACGGCCTTGCCGAAGCGGGCGATCCCTTCTTCTATCTTCTCTGGACTCGCAGTCGCGTAAGTTGCGCGAAAGGCGGGCTCAGCCGCCTTTTCAGGGGACGGGTCGAAGGCATACCCCGGTACCATCAAGACGTCTTCCGCCAACAACTCTTCGAGGACCGAGTCGGTCTCTGCTTTCCCTTTCCCTTTCAATGCGGGGACTTTAAACAGGATGAACATACCCGCCTTGGGCAAATCCCAGATGGCCAGTCCCTGCAGATGCCGTCGGGCCGCCAGGTGCATAACCCGGCGTTGCTTGGCATAATGCACTTGCAAACGTCGGAGGTGGCGGTCAAGTCCCTCCTGACCCCACGCTCGGAGCATCGCACAGAAGACGGACTGGGAGACCGTGCAAGGAAATTGGATCGTCAGCTCGTTCCATTTCCGGTACGCGCCTTCCACAAAGGCCTTGGGAGCCGTCAACCAGCCAAGGCGGAGGCCGGGGCAGACCCATTTGGAGAGAGACTCTAGGTGGATGACCCGCCCGTCCGTGTCCACACTCAGCAGTGATTTGGGCAAGCCCATCACACCAGGCATGGCGGCTTCCCCCGTCTCCTCCGGGTCGGCGGGGAGAAAGAGAAGGCGGTACGGATCGTCCTCCACGATTATCAGGTCGTGCTCCTGCGCCAGGGCGTACAGGTCTCGTTTCCGTTGCGGTGATAAGGAGGTGCCCGTCGGATTCTGTCCGTGGGGGGTCAAGTACAGGAAGGCGGCACGTTCCCCCTCGCTAGCCAGTTGTCGGCAGGCCACATCCAAGGCACTGGGCAACATGCCATCGCTGTCAAGCTCCAGTCCTCGCACTTCGTAACCCAAAGGGGCCGCGATGGCCAAGGCAGCTGCCCACACCAAGGACTCCGACAAAATGATGGGCTTCTTCCCGGGGGGAGGCATCAACAATTGGAAGCATTTGGTCAAGGCATCTGTGGACCCAGTTGTTGGAATTACAGCCCAATCGTCGTAGGCTGGCGTATGGTATCGTTGCATGTGCGCCCGGAGCTCCCCGCATAATTCCGGCATGCCTGACCCCTGCATGTAGTTCAACGGTAACTCTGCTGCACCGTCCTCTGCCTCCGTCCCCCCGGTCAACGCTCGATTTTTCAGTGTGAGAGTACTACCATCGTCCATCTCCCACGTAACCCCGCGAAAGACAAAAGTGGATTCGTGTGGAAGACCCCCGGCAAGAGAAATGGACCGGGAGGTTGCCCGCGCCGCGATTTTTTTTATCAAAGACCCTTCCACATGTTGAAATTGTGGTGCTAAGCGTTTGCTGACTTGGTCGAGTGGCATGCTACCTTCCAATGGCTACGTGTCTGTTTAGAGGACGGAAGGGTTGCAAAGGGACAAAGCACGTGGTTTCCGTCAAAATGCAGTTGAAAAATAGATCGTGTCGATTGCTCGCACGCGCGTCGAAAAAATTGGAAACACATGTTTACAACGTTAAAGCAGCTCTTTTATTCACATTAAAATTCTCATCGACTAATAGAATTCTGCAATTTTAACGGGACTTTGTATAAATCCAGACCAGTATCAATTCACGCAAACAGCCGGAAGAGCCGCCGCCATCTCCATCGGCTGCGACCAGCAAACCCTCCACCACACCTTATATCACGCATCGTAAATCCCGTTGAGTTCTACACAATGTCGTGTTTGCGGTCCCTGCTGTGAAAGGACTGTTTGGTTTGTAGTCTTCTCCTGCCTCGATTCGCCCCATGTAAACTCCTCCTGACAATCGCTTTTTTGCCTTCCTGTCAGACGGCGAGCCCTTCAATATGCACGTTAAATACCCGTGACAGTGAAGTCCGCGCTGTCCAGGCATTCCATCCCTCCTTTTAACGTCATCGATTACTGAGAGGGCGTTCCTTGGGGCTTTTTACATTGAAACAGGCAATCGAGTAAACTCTCCCACATCATACCGAGTAACGGGCACGTCTTGAGCATTTCTCCTATGCTGATCCGACTGAGGTCTTGTAGCCTCTATGCTTGAAGGCCTCCTAGCCCGCTTCCTCTCTTCGAGGGTCGGCCACTTCGTCGATGGGGTCGACCAGAACAACCTGAACGTCGGTTTATGGAAGGGGGAGATTTTGCTCCATGATTTACGGGTGAAAGGCGCTGCTGTCGACGACCTCCTAGGGCTTATACCCCTGGGCTTGGCATGGGGTCGAGTGGGTACATTCCACCTGAGTGTGCCATGGAATGCATTTGGTACCAAGCCCTTGGTCATTACACTCAAAGATGTCACGCTGGTCTTCCGAGTACTGACCGAGGAGGGCTCGCGCGGAGCTGACGGAGGGGATGGTGGAGGGGGAGGAGCAAGTCGCACAGCCCTGCGACGTCGACGGGCGGCCAAAGAGAGAGAAGTGCAGGAGCGTCTTAGGTATTTGCAAGCGAGCAAACAGCGAAACGGGGAAGGAAATGGCGTCAGCGTGCAAGAGGAGCAGGAACGGCGAGGGTTGGCAGAGCGGTTGTTTGCCTCTCTGCTCGAGAATGTGCAGCTTCGTCTGAGTAATGTCCACGTGCGGCTCGAGTACAAAGAGGAAGGAAGTTTCGTTCGGAAGCAACAAGATGGAGAAGGGGCAGCCGCCGGTGGCGATGCCGCCGGTGAGGCGCCTAAGAAAAGGGAGAAAATCGGGGATGACTGCGGGCACAGAATAGAGGGGAACGAAGTGGAGGAGGAAGAGCCCGCGGGCCCTGTGCGTTGCCATGGACATCTGCAAGAGGATTTCTTGGGTTTGGGTCTGGAAATGGAGGAATTTACTATCGAGAACCATTCTGCGCCGGGGGAGGAAGGCATCGACGACGAGGGGGAGGAAGAGGAAGAAGGAGAGGAGGGGCAAGTGGACGCGTCGGCGCGTGGATTGAGCAAAGGGCAAAGTGGCGGGAAAGCAGGCATGGATGTGCGCACAAGAGCAACCACGGTGCGAAAACGGGCCCTGGTCACCAACCTAGCCCTCTACTGCGACCCGCACAGCCCTCCGTGGGTCCCGTCCTCCCTCCCGCCTTCCCGCCCGTCCTCGACTGTCGCCCCCGGCTTCCACCCTTTGCCCGTGACGACGCTGGTCAAGCATGATTATCTACTCCGCCCCACGTCGGGCGCCCTCATGCTGATCGCGCGCCCGGTGCCCCTCTCCCCCAAGCGGCCCAAGCACGACCTCTCCTGCCACCTGACCGACGTCCACGTGGGGACGACGCTGGCGCAAATTCGTTGCCTTCGGGCGCTTGTCCATGCACTGACCTCGACAAGAAGAGTGTGGGAGGACCTGGCAGGGGACAGGTCGGGCAAGGATGGGTGGAAGGGGAGGCGTCGGCCTCTTGGGCGCGTCACTGACGACCCTCGGGGATGGTGGCAGTATGCGGCGGGTCGAGTCCTTCGCGGCAAAGAAGCTTTAGCGGGAGACATTGCCATCAGTCCCTCCGTTGCCCACTCCCAGACTACTCCTTCGACCGGTCCGCAGGATGCAGGCGGACTCGCTCCGTCTTTGCCTTCCCTCCCCGTCCCGCTCGCCCCACCCCACCGGCTCGGCTCCGGTCTACCGCTCCCCGTTCATCCCCCCCACCTCCCTACCTGGCCGCAGCTCGTATCCCTCGTCCAGACTCGGCACCGTTATCTCCGTCTCCACCCTCGCCGGGCCCTCCTCCTCCCTGCCGAGGCCCAGAGCTTGCAAGACCTGGACGATCGGCTGGAGGTGGAGGAGATCGTTTTCCTTCGGCTTGTGGCTCAGGCGAGGCCAAAGGACGCCGATGCATCCCAGATTGGTGGGCTTGCTGGACCCCAAGCTGAGCAGGAAGCAGAGTCGACCGTGGTGGGATGGGTTAAGTCGTGGTTCGAACGGGAGGGAGGCCGAAACGGTGGAGACGACGGGGCGATAGCTCCGCCCGGCTCGGGGGAAACCACGGAAGGGAAACCCCAGGACCCGGAGCTGGTGTCTGCCGCTGACCGCTTGGCTCTGGAGGAAACGGCTTTGGATTACGCCCGAACCCTGGCGCAGGTGACGATTCCCCCTACGTATGTCATCACCCGCCTGAGCCTCTCCCTCAATCAGGGTTCCTGCACCCTGTACCTTTCGCCTACTCGGCCCCTGGCCCGGTTGGTGGTGGATGCCGCCAGCACCTTTCTCCTCCGGCCCTTTTCCTGGTCCGTGACCATGGCCTTGGGCGCCTTGGAGGTTCTAGACCTCGACCCGCTGACCAAGTATCGAACGGTGGTGACCCGCAAGATCCGCCGACGGGCGGCCCCTACCCCTGCGACGTCCCTCCCGCCTTCCCTCCCCCCGGCCATGATGGTGGTGGGCACGTACCGTGTCCCCAAAAACGCTGATCTTCAAATCCATTACAACAAGGGTTGCGAGGAAGGTGGTCGTGATCTCGCGGTCTCCTGTCGTGTCCTGCCATTTGAGGTCTTCTACTCCCGTCGGCTACTGGAGGCCCTCCGGCACGTTTGCATGCCTCCTCTTCCCTCCATGGCCCCCCGCAAGGGAGAGGAAGAAAGTGAGGGTGGGACGGAAGGAGTGCGCCATGGAGTGCAGGAATGGCAGGCCCGGCAACGAGCCCGCCTACTCTCTCGCATTGCGGATCGAGGGCGAATCCTGCTAGACATTGATATTCAAGCGCCGTTGATTTTGATTCCAGAGACAACCCGGGCAGAGGAAGGGCAACTGCTCGTATTAGACCTGGGCTGTGTTGTGCTTTGTAACCGCGAGCACGGGCAGGATGAAGGGAAGGAAGATGAGGCAGATACAGCGGCCTGGACCCTGAGAATGCAGCACATGGCCGTGGAGATGTGTCGATTGGGTGCCCTATTCCTCGAACTCAAGGAAAACGACGTCGACCTGCACCCGATCGTGGAGCCCTTTGATCTCACCCTTGACATCCAGACATGTCTCGACAACGCCGCGCGCGCCTCCACGCATGCCTCCATTCAAGCTTCCCTGCCCCGGCTGGCGGTCAACCTGAGGGCATCCACCATCCAGTATTTCCACCGTGTGTTCCACCGTCGTCGGTCACAGGCCAGGGCTAAAATCCTTGCCGACACTCCTGAGAATGATCGGCATGGTCGGCGGGTAAGGTGTAGGGACGAAGGAAGGAAGTTGGGTACAAAGAAGACAGGGGCTAGGGTGAAAGACTTGCGGTACAATTCAACTGCTGCCCTTCAGGCTCCGCGGGAGGATTTAAGCGCGAATGTCGACTCAACGCCTGCTATGGGCAAGCAGGATCATGCGAGGGTCAAAGATGGAATATCAGCCGAAGAGGAGGAAAGAGAGGCTTATGTCCAGGCGGGCCGTGTACTAAATGTTACATTCACGGCTCCCAACATTGCCCTCCATTTGGTCGATGATCTCGTAAGCCCTCTCCCATCTGGTGCCTCCTCGAATTTTCCGTGTTCTCCTTCTCTATTCCCGTTGGTGGACGTGGCAGTGCAAGGAATTGAGGGCCGCATAGTCGCCTTTGCCTACCAAGAGGCCGCCAAGGCCACCACATCCATAAACCTGGAGATTGCGTTCGTCGAAATCAAAGACCGTCATCACTTCGCCGATGCGTCCTTCTCATCACTCTTTGGCCCCTTGCACGACGAGATGGGGGAAGCAATGGAAGATGCGGGGAAGGGTGTTTCGCTTCTGAGCGTTGCAATTGTGCATGCAACGAGAGGGGAGAACTTGTCGAGAAGTAGGACTTGTGGCGGACAGCGAAAAGAATCCACTGAGGTGGATATCGCGGTCCGTCCAGTCCAAGTGCAATGGAACCCCGAGACCGTTGCAGCATTACAGCGGTTTTTGGCGGCACAAAAGCAGGAAAGTGTCCGAAATGCACGAGAAGAAGAGGAAGAAAGCCGACAGCTTCGAGACCGAGGGAACGTCGTCGTCGAATCGAGAGGGCGTGCACGAGGAGATCGAATACCACCCTCAGACTTTCACGAGGAAGGGCGGAGTTTTCCAACGTTGGGAGAGGATACAACGCCCTCCTACACCGAGGGCCTTGGCCACCTTTTCTCCCTCTACTCCTCTACGTCTTCCACCGACCAGACCCAGCCTTCCATTTCGTTGTCTTCTTTCCGACTTAGCACCCGGCTTAGGACCGTCTCCATCCTGCTCAACAAGGAAAAAGAGCTTCGGCGCTTGCTTCGACTTCAGTTGCGGGGCCTTGACCTCACTTTGAAAGGAGGAGGGAAGGCCAAAGCTTTGCAGGGCTCCATTCAAGGGCTAACTGTTGACGATTTGGGCAACGCGGACACGTGTTTTCCGCGGGTACTGGACGGACAGAAGAAAGGTTGTCTGGCATTATCTTTCTCATACTCCTCCCTTTTGCCTCCACTGGTATCGGAGGCCTCAGCAGGCTGTGACGAGGCGGAAGAAGGAGGGGAACGAGGGAGAGACAGCGCGAAGGGTATCGTGCCAGACAATCACCTAGATGTGGTGGTCGGACCATTGCAAGTGGTGTACTATAATCATCTTTGCCTGGAGGTGATTGACTATGTGAATGAAGGGGTCTTAGGTGCCATTATCTCCAGTACCCTCCGTTCGGCGGACGCCTTGGTTCGACAACGGGCCATGGCCAAGACCGGATTCACCGTCTCTCTGGCCCATCCAATGGCCATTCTCCCCCGATATCTGACCCACCTAGATCATGCGCTGGCCGTGATGGACGACGCTGTGTTGAAGACTGTTTTTGAGAACCTGCACGTGCCTTGGGTCGGTGAGCCTGTAGTTGACGAGAACAGTGCCGGGAATGCAGACATGGGCAGCACCAGCACAAGTGGGGGGGCGAAAGACGGCAACGCATGGTCGGACACGTCTCAATCACCCACCGTCGGTCAAGAGTATGACATTGTATATGACGATAAGGACGTAGAGGCCAGAGAAAAGGCGAAGAAAGGGGAAGTCATTGTCCTGCGCCGATTCGACCTGGCCTTTTCCAGCGCTGTCATTTCCCTGGAATCTCCTGCCCTTGCCGGCCATCCTGCCTTATTTTCCACCCCTTTTTCGTTTCAAGTCCACGTCACACGCCCCCTCGATGTAGAGTACGGGAATATCCTCGCCCGCCGCCACAGGGAGGCTGGCAGCACCACTCTCGATCTGCCTTCCATTGCCGTCAAAGCCGCCCTTCCGCCACTCCGTCTTCAAGCGAGCCATGAAAGCTACAGTTTGCTGCGACGAGTGGTGGAGGACAACCTCCTTACCCAAGAGCACCATGCAACAAACATGCTCAAGGCCCTTCGTGCCCTGGATCTGCCCCCCCTTGCTACCCGCAGTCACTATCATCGCAACGCAGGTGCTGAGGAGGGTAAGGCGTGTATGCACTGCGCGAGAGCCTTCCAAGGCGTGGATGACGGAGCACATACCTGCCCCCAGTGCGGAGACCAGATCTGTCGGCGATGTTTAAATGTTAGCGTCTTTGACAAGTCATCAGCAGTCGTCGTCCGAGTTTGTGGAGCTTGCGCACGGGCAAGTTTCCCGAGCTTGTTTCACAGCGGTGAGGATGTGCGGTTGTCGTGGCGTACTCGCGGGCAGGAGCAGCACGCGGCACATGTCGCGTATTCCTATGGGCTCATAGATGGCCCGCTTTCTGACATAAAGGTCGACGTTCATTTATCGGGGCTAGAACTCAACCTCCTCGAACCCAGCCTTCCTTCCCTTTCACCCTCTCCTTCTCCCGCCAACGAGGTCTTAGACTGGAGAGCAAGTGCGCATTTCGTCATCGACGAGACAAAGATTCTTTTCAGACGGCCTGAGGATGACCGAAAAATTTTGGATGTGAGCCTCTACCGCTGTCTTGTTGACGCCTCCTCTGAAGTATCGAGACAGGTGCCAAGGGAAGCGTCGATCTTGGAACGCATTTTGAGCCCCTCCATGGAGGCCTTGGAGAAAGGGCCTTCCGGTAAAACGTCTGGCCTCTCATCCTCCCTTCCAGCACCCATCGACGTCCTGCCCTCCCTGCCCCCTGCCTTGGCGCCTCAATTCGTGTATCGGTATGTTTCCGCACCGCGGGAGCCCCCGATCACGCATTTGGTTTTGAATCATCTGAATGTCGTCGTCCTCGTCAGTCCTCTGCTCTACCTTGCTTCATTTTTTGGCTGCTTAGCGCCTGATCATTCTGAGGGCTTAGGAGAAAAAGACGAAGGCGTCGCCAAGGCATTAGAGGAATTGTCCTTTCCTTCGATGGAGAAAGAAGTGGGCAAGAGAGAGGGAGAATTGCTTCAGGGGCCCACACCGGACGCATCGCCACGCGAAAGACTGTCAGAGGAAGCGATAGTTCAAGAATCATCAACTAGCAATCGATTGCTGCCCTCTCCCGCGATTGAAAACGCCCCAACGGACGAAGCTGAGGAGGTTCTTCAGGAAGTGATCAGGCGGGTTAAAATCATGGTACATCATCCTCGTATCATTTTTCCTGAGCGGAAGCCGGCAGATGGAGGACGAGAAGACAGACAGAGTGGAGGGACCAAAGCAGTGGTTATGAGGGGACTTGGGGTCGGGTCGTACGTGCAAGAGTTGGAAAGACGGCTGGACGGCGCGCTTCTGCCCCGCAGTAAATGGAATGCCCATCTCGACGGCTTGGAATGCTTCATTACCTCCTTCACGATTCCATCTACTTCAATTTCAGCACCCTCTCCAGCTTTTCGATCCTCTCAGCCTCCCCTTCCAGTCGAAGAGAACGTTTCCCTCTTAAATCCCACCAGCGTTTCGTTGGAATATACGCGCGCCTATTCCCTCTTACGGTCCCCTCTTCGTCATCTCCATCTTTCTCTCGATAGCATCACAACTTACATTTCTTATCAAGATTTGTATATACTTGGACGGGTCGTGGAAAGCTGGTACCACGGCAACCTTGCCCATGAGCGTCAGGTCCTCCCTCTCAACAATCCTCCAGAAGAACAAGGGGAAGAATCAGCGCCGGATGCAGCTAACACTCGAGCAACGGCGCCAGTGACAGCTGTGGGAGGATACTATGAGCTTACATTCGCACAGCAAAAGCTGGGCTTGATGCTAAGAAAGGTGGATGGGATGGCTGTCGTCGAGGGTCTCTCGATAGACGATGAAAACGAGACGAAAGGGGAGAGGGCGAACAGGACATCAGGTGTTTATCTCCCCAGAAAAGGAGACGTTATTTGGAGTATCAATGGAAAGCCAAGTGGAGACCACAGTGAGGTCTTGCGATCAGTGCGCACCTTACCTCGACCCATCATTCTGGGGTTCTGCCCACGTGGGGAGCCTTTTACATTAAATGCCCCTTTAAGCAGCGTTTTTCTGCATCGCTCAACTCTACCGGATTGCCTCCTTCTTTCTGAGAAGGCTGTGGGGGAGAAGGGAGGCGACAAGGAGGGTAGGAAAGCAACAGCCATGCTTGTCAGTGTCGAAGGAAAGTCGATTGAAGGACTAGGGTACCAAACAGCGTTGGCTACATTGAAAGAGGTAGCGGCCCAAGCAGAATACGCCAGGACGAGGGGGGAGAATTGTAGAACTGCGCTGATTGGTGTCCGACACCTAGGTCAACCAGTGTGTTTGCAAGATTTAGAGGTAGAAATCGGGTCAATATCACTGGTGGCAATCGATGACTTGGATGGGAAGGACCTGCCTCTCTTGAAATCGCGCGCCCGGAATCTCAAAACCCGTGTTCGGGAATGGTCGTACGCAAGTGGGGGGCGAGAAAAAACAAGAGCAGGCATGAGCATTGTATTGGCTGGGATGATGGTGAATACGCAGGTGGACTACTACAATGGACGGTTTGGAGCATGGGAGCCCCTGCTTGAACCGGTGGGTGTATCGGGAAGCGTGCGCAGGGAGACTGCGAGCGACTGTCCAGCCAGCTTGCACGGCCTTGTGTCGGACAGGACGATTACCACGACCTTGACTTTAAGCACGACGGACGCCTTGTGCTTGAACATCACAGACGCCCTCCTGGAGCTCGCACAGCGGATTTCGCGGGGTCCAAAAAGCTCTCCGTCTCAAAGTGTTTCCCTCGCACCACCTCTTCCATCAATGGACGCCTCATTTCCTCATCAGGCTCATGTCAGTGGTGGGACAACTGCCGCAACCTCTGTGCCCTCCCAAGCGCCAAATTGCCGGGGAGCTACCTACGTTTTTCGGAATGACACCGGTCTGCCTACCATATTTTGGACGGTGCGGCAAGCGACAGGTGCCGGGGGAGGGAGAGATGAAAACTACCATTCCCGGCACGGAAGGGCTCAGAACCCTGTTCTAGAAGCGCTGCCCGGCGCTACCGTGCCATTTTCAGTCGATCAACATCGACACGTTACCCACGAGACAGAGGGAAATGATGCCCAGCGAGATGAGGTCCGACGACGGGAGTATGATGCAGTTCACACCCTCTTCGTGCGCCTAGGCGGCTCCTTGGACTGGTTGGAGTTGTCTTCCCTACCTTTGTCCCGAGTTGGCATCTATACCTATTCTTTCTTCCCACCCACACTCCCTTCGTACGTAGCAAGCAGCAGCTGCGCGAGTAAGATTGTGTGGGAAGTGGCATCCGAGGAAGGCCGACGCGTCTTGACTCTCCGCTCTGCCGTCCGCCTTCATAACAGCACTGGGCTTCCCCTCCAAGTGCGCTGTGTCGGGGGTAAGGAGATCGATTATTTATATGTGGGGCCATGGGCAGTCGTCAGCTTGCCTTTATCGTGGGCAGGCAGACAAGGCATTATCACCCTTCGACCTACGGACCAGCAGAACTCCGGCACGTCCTCTTCCTCACAGTCTTCAAATGCGTCTTACTGTTCAGAAAATACCATAAAAGTTGATGTGTCCTCGGAAGAGGATCAATTTGCCTGGAGCGGAGCCTTGTGGGACGAGCCGGAGGCGGCATTCGGCAGCGCAACTACGTTGCGCAGCCTCTTAGTATGTCCCCTTCTTTTCCCTAAGTCCTCGACGTGTGTCGCCGATTCAGGGCAGGAACATCCCCTTATGCTCCATTTGGCTGCCGCGGAGCACACAGGACAAGAAGGGGATTATGTTGTCCATATCTATGCGGGTGCAACACTAGTGAACCTTCTTCCTGTTCCAGTACGGTACGCTTGGAGAGAGCGCTTCAATAGGAGAGAGAAGGAAGCTGGGAAGGCGAGAAGCCTCGCAGGAGAGATAAAAACAGGTATACTGGCTAGCGGAGAAGAGAAAGGATTGCACTTTGCGGATATTGTGGGGCTTGGGGCAGAAGTTTCTTTCAAATTGCACGGAGGGCCAGCGTATGAAGCTCTCGGCCGAACAAGATGGGTGAGCCTGGGGACCGAGGAACGGGGAAAAGAAGGAGACAGGGAGAAATACGCGCACGAATTGGAAATGAGGGACGAGGCGGGGAATGTCTTCGTGATCTTGGCGGAGCTGGAAAGGCGAGGCCCCAACGGGCTGCGTGTGACGTTGTACGTGGACGTGTGGGTCAGGAACAAGTCGGGCTTGAGTTTGGTTTACGGAGAGCCACGGAGAGGGAGGGCGGTCGAAACCCTCGGAGGCCCAGTGACAACGGACGTGGTAATGTCCGCCGTGCAAGAAGGAGAGGTGGTGGAGGAGGTGTTCGAGGTTCGGGTGCAGGGCAGGAGGCAGGCGGGCAGGCAAGAGGTGGAGACTCGATGGGGCACCGAGCTGGGCCGTCCCTTGCTCCCGAAGGAGGAATGGCGCCTGCCGTCATCGAGGACCTGGGCCTGGAGGGACCCTGCCTGGAAAGTTGACGGGTCAGGGCAGGTCTCGGAAGAGGAAGGGTGGGAGAGCAGCCGTTTGGACTTCCCTGATGCCTTCAAACCTGCTCGATGCTTTAACGCCAAAGATCGGATTTGGCGTCGACGCTGGCTGCGGCGACGGTCGTTGGTAGCATCTAAGGACAGGGACGTGGAGGTGGCTCCAGCTGAGGAGGGAGGAAATGGGGTGCGGCAAGGTCTTTTTCTTCCGGGTGTGCTGCCTTTCCAGCCGCGCGCTCGATCGGTAACCTCCACATTGTCATCTTCCGCAACTTTTTCCAGCTCTTCTTTATCTACTCCTCCTTCCCACCACGGACAACGTCGGTCTCCTCACACTCAAGTGTCCCCGCCCACCTCTCGTCAACAGCAGGGAAATGATCAAATTATCCAACAACTCGTCCTGAAAATCGGAGACTCCCAGTGGTCCCCTCCCCTGGACGTGAGTCTGGAGGGCGCAGGAGGGGCCTTCCAGGTGATTGGGAATCGATGGGGCGCCGTCCTGGAAGACAGCCGCCTCTGCCACACGCTCTACGAGCTCGCCTATCGGGTGACGACCTTGCCTCCTCCCTGGGATCGGACTCGACTGGTAACTATACAAGCCAGATACGTTCTTCGAAACGAGGGAGCACGGCCGGTCTTAGTGGGGCAATTAGGGGCCCGGGTCCCACCCATCGCTCCCGCGACAGGGAAAGGGGAGGCCGGAGAACAGAAGTTCATGATGGAATTGGTCCCTGGGGAAAGTCGTCCTCTCCATTGGCCAAATTTTCGCTTGCAGTCCCTCTTGGTCCTCTCTTTTCCGCCCTCCCACTTCCCCGCCATTTCTGACACCCTGCCTACCGAAGGCACGGCGAGGAATGTACGTTACTCGTCGTCTGGGGGGATCGACATCGCTGCTTTGTCGGATACCCCGGTGATTATTCGCCCCTCTGTCCCCTCTCCGTCATTCTCGGCCTCGGCTCCCCTTCCTCGCCTGGTACGCGTGCAAGTGGCGTTGGGAGAAGAGGACGAGGAGGAAGAAGACGTGGAGGCTGCTTTGTCCATCTCCTTGCGGGAGATACGTCGCCCTCGATATGCGCTGATTGAGGGAACTCACGGAAATATGGAGGAGGGGGAAGAATCAGGACGAAGGCGTGGGGGGGAGGAGAAGGAGGAGGATGGAGAAGGGGCACCCTTGTTGTGGCTGGAGAATCGGTCGAGCGTGACTGTCTGGTACGGGCAAGCTGGAGGCGAGGTCGAAGACGCCCTTCCTCCCGCCCACGCGCAAATCGTAGGGTGGGATCACCCTTTACCATCATCATGGGAAGGTCATGGAGCAGACGGGGGCGAGGGAGGGGCTTTGGCCGATGGAGAAGGAGATAGGATGTGCCACGTGCGTCTTTCCTTAGCTCCCCCCACTTCGTCATTGCGGCGCACGACGGCGTCCACAGTCATCGTCTCTCCAGGTGCCGTGGGATCATCGCGTACGCTGGAAATCCCTGCTTCGGGGGGGGCAAGTGGGACGAGAGGGAGAGAGGGGGCACACAGCGTCACGGTGCAAGTTGTGATGAATGGGCCTGCCAAGATCTTGCGTGTCTTGGACCTTGTGCCGTCTTCCTCACCGCCGCCTTCTTCGACCAAAGCGTCTTCCCTGAGTTCCCTTCGGCATCGCGGCCATGACAAGACTCGACGGTCTGTAGGAACAGACCTGCAACTTAGCCCTTCGGGCAGAAAGGAGAAAATGAGGGATGTGTTGCGGATGCGTCTGGCTCTCCCTGCTGTCATCCTTTCCCTAGTGGATGACACGCCCGAGGAGGTGCTTGTGCTGGGATTGGAGGACGTGGTGGCGCAGGCCGTGAAAGGGGGAGGAGAGGAGGGAAGAGGAGGCCTCCGGTCCCGGCTGACTGTAGGCTCCTTCCAGGTGGATAATCATATGGCCCGGGCACATTTCGCTGTCGTCTTGCGGCCAGCGGATGATGAGCATGCGCTCTTGGCCCCTCACCCGTCCTCTTCTCCCTCTTCCCTTTCCTCCCGCCCTCCAAGCGTCCGTTTCGACATGCATGTTGGCCCTCCCCATCCCTCCCTCTTCGCACACATCCGCATGCTTCGTGTGAACATTCGCCGGGTCATACTCAACCTGGATCAATCCACAGTCTTGGCTGTGCAGCGCATGGGGCACAGGATGAAGGGGGAGGGAGAAGCGGGCACTGAGGCGGTGGGGAAGATCATGTATCTCCCTTGTCAGGATGCATCTAGGGACAGCCCCGCAGAGGTGGCCAAACTTTATGTCCCGCCCATCCAAGGAGAGGTCGTAAGACAAGGCTGCGGAGGAAGCCCAACTCCTGGTCGTAATCTGCATGAGGAAATCCAACGGAAAAAACAACGCAGGCCAAAGCAGGGGGTCAAAGTTCTGGTGGAAGAATTGCGCATTGAGCCGCTGTCCGTCAATCTTTCCTTGTCCCGGCCGCGCGAATCTCCGGAAGATGTGTACGTGGGCTTGAAACCCAACAAAATGCTTTCCGACATGCTCAACCGCCTGGACGAAGCGCGTTTGAATCTGCACCCCTTCGAGGTTTCCTTCCTCCTGACCCCAGCCTCACATTTGTTGTGGTTGGCCCGGGTGCATTACGCCCGAGAGGTCAAGCGTCATGTATTCTCTATGCTGGGCTCCCTCCGAGCCTTGGGCAAACCCGTCACATTGATCCGAGGGATTGGGAAAGGCGCTAGTGACTTTGTGTCCCAGCCCATACAAAGTCTGGTCCGAAGCGTGGAGCTCTTGGATCCCGAGATTTTCTTCCAAGGTGTAGGACGAGGAACGGATTCACTTTTGAAGCACACAGTCGGGGGCGTGGCAAGCTCCGCCTCTTGCGTGATGGAAAATGTGGGGAAGCAATTGAGTTGCTTGGCATTCGACAAGGAGTACCGATTGGCCAGGGAGCGAGGGAGGGAGGGGGAGGCTGGAGGAGGAGGGGGCGGAGGAGAGGGGTCACGAGGAGGAGGCGGAGGAGGAAGACCTGCGGACGTCTTGGAGGGCCTGGGACTAGGAGGGAAGCGGTTGATGCGCGGGCTCGTGGACGGAGTGACGGGCGTAGTGGCCGCGCCGGTTCGAGGGGCGGAGCGGGAAGGCTTTCGAGGAATGGTGAAAGGAATGGGGAAAGGGATGCTGGGCCTGGTGGTCAAACCGGTGGTCGGTCTCGCGGATGCAGCCAGCGACGTGTTGCAAGGCGTTCAGGGAACGGCCGGCGCGGCCTTGACGGCGGAAGCCCTGAGTCAATTGCGGCCGAAAAGGGCCGTGTATGGGGAAGAGAGGAGGTTAAAACCGTATGATATGGCAGATGCGCAGGCACAAATGCTGTTCGAGAGAGTGCGAGGGAGGGAGGGAAGGAGGAAAGGAGGAAAGCGCTTGCTAGCAAGACACGAGGAGTGGTACTGTGATTACGCAGAAATTGGAAGGAGTCGGGGAGGAGTTGTTGTTTTGTCGACTGCCCGCGTATTATTTTTGAATGAGGAAGGAATTTTGCATTATTCTTTGTCGTGGAGAGAGGTGGTGCTCGCGGAGCTCCAGGTACCAACACGAAGTGAGGAGCGACTTGGACTGGTGCTGCATGTACAGAGGGGAGTAGACGGAGGATTGCGGCGGTTTCTGGTCCCCTGCGAGACCGTTGGGCATGCCAAAGCCTTAAAGGGCAAGGTGGATCAAGGATCTTTGAGCTTCCGATCTTCTGGGGGGGAGGGCGGGCTTGGCGGGTGCGCTTGAGGAGGTTAAAAAGAAGGTGGAATGACCAGACTGTCCAGCTACCACTGTGAGCGTGGAGAACAATTGTACAGTATGTGCAAGAAAATCGTGAGTATCTACCTCGTGTTCTTCATGCGCCAGCGAGGCGAATGAATTGGCCACAACGGGCAGGAGCAACGAGGACCGGGTTGAAAAAGCAAGCCATCCCTGCACATGAGCGACGTGCTTCTGTCTTCTACTTATTTCTTGCACTGTATGCTTTTGGTTACAAGCTGCATTCTTCTACCATACACTCTGAAACACGTTGAGTTCCATGAGAGACCCTCTAGGGGCCCGTTTTTTTCTTCCCCACCCCAGGTTCGATGATATAAATTTTGCTTCTCCTTCTGGTCAACGGGGATGGCGCAGATGGTATGTGCTCTTGTTGTTTTGTATGTGCCTCTGCAGGATTCAAGTCCGCCCCCGCTTGTCTGTGGTTGTTATCCTCTCCTCCCTTTTCTCCCCAGCACCGCGGCTCCCCGGTCTTCCACCGTCGATCTAAACTCTTCAAGTCACAGGGAAAGACGGGTTTTCCCAGTTTCTCGTTCACGAGGTTGTGTTGGTTGCAAACCCAAACTGAGAAGGCTTCGCGGCTTTCCACCCGGGGAGGGAGTGCTTGGATGCATTCCTGGAAATCTGTCCGGCAGTATGTGCACGGGTACAGACCTGCAATTCCATGGACGAGGCCCGCAGCCAAAGACTGCTCCTGAGGTGTGGGAGACTCGGGATAATACGCTGCGGTAGAATGAAGCACACCCCATGTCATGTCGCCCAACGTGTCTTTGTCGAGTGGACAATGGTTTTTCCGCCAAGCTGCCTCGTCAGAGGAGGAGGCAGCTGAAGGGGTGGAGGAGGCCAGGTTGGGTGAAGATGAGGAAGTAGCGCCAGATTTAGACATACCGGCGGCGCTTTTTAGCAAATCGAGCATGGATTTACAGGCAGCATGCTCACATTCCTCTTCCACGGCCGCTAAAGGGTTGTCAATTCGAGGTGGCGGAGTAGGGGGGGGCATGGCTGAGCTGGACGTTAGGGCCGGCAGCAATACTATTTTCACCTGTTTAGAACCTAGAAACTGGAGGATAACAGACAATTTTAAGATGGAGAGAAAAATTCGCCATGGTTGAACGCCTGCTTTCAAAGGAAAGTGGCACCCGAAGCGGAGGGCCGAAGGGGGCGAGTCTCCCTGCTCGCCCGTTCCCAGAGAGGAAGGAGGCTTTGCCACTCCTTGTCTTTGACCACATACTTAAATATAAACTCGACCCGACCCTATTTCAATGGCATGACTGATTTGTTGAGAACCATACAGTTGCATTGTTATCGTGGCGTGGGATAGGCCTGCGAGTGGCTTTGAACGCAAGCAAACCCTTTTTCCTCTCCGAGTGGACGGCTGCAGCAATTTGCCTTCGGACTGCAACTTGCCTCCTTTTGTGCCCTTGGTTATTCCCGTCCACGTTCTATCATCGCGTACGAGTTTATAGAAACAGGACAAGGGCTTACTCAAAAGCTGTCATTTAACAGGGTACGCTTTGGAGTCGGTGGAAAGCATTTGGGCGCTGAAGTGCTCAAGATACACAGCGTGGAGAATGGTGGATGCAAACAACGCGCCGAGGCGCGGGTGCAACATAGCGCGCTGGGAGAGGACAAAAATGGGTAGCCACGATCATGACAGGCCACGCGTAAGCAGTGGAAGGCTTACCGGTAATCGACATACTGGGAGGGTAATGTGGCTGATCATCGGTCTTGTCGTGGCAGGCAAGGTGTGCTGCAGCACGGCTTTCTCGACTGCTTTTCAACTGGTAAGTTGACGCTGCGATGCTTTAGGGAGCGCTCATTTTGGTTTTCAGCAGATCGTAAAGCAGTACATTGTGGTACATTGTCCTGCAGCGCTATGTGTGGTCTGGTTCACCCCTCACGTGCAGTTCGACATTCCTGCTCTATGAGAAATAACTCTTGTTGCAGAGCCGCTACCCCTGCTTTCTTTTTTGATCCACTCAGCTCTCTCGTGCCACATCCTCCTTTCTTCCTCAACCATAGCCTGGCGCCTCGGATCCGCGCAAGCGCGTCCTGCCCGCTGGATCGAGTCCGCGGCTATTTTCCCTCCCCTCGCTCCACGCCTCCCCTTTAACCTCCACCTCCGGCAGCGATATTTTCGAACAAGACGGCTCCATACCATCTTTTCCTCCCTCCCGTGCCGCCACCTCTGCCGTGGACAGATACTCTGTGGGACCGGTTGACCCTGGCGATGATCGCGAGACTCGTCCCCACGCGGACAGCATATCGGAGGCGGAGATCGAGGAAGTAGCGCGAAAATGGGAGCGTCGGAAACAAAGCCGGCGGGAGCGGATCACCAAGAAGAAAGGGGCTCGGGAGGCAATGTTGGACGAGGCGGAGGATGTGATTCCCGACCGGGAGGTGCCTCTGTGGTATGCGTTGAAAGTGAAGACGGGCATGGAAATCCAGATCCGCGACACCTTGGGTGAGCTGGCCACCCTCCCTCAGTACCGGGGCCAGATTTTGGAGACTTTGGTGCCCATGGCGAAGTCGGTCAAGTCCTTGGGGAAATCCCTTCGCCTGGTCGAACAGCCCTTGCACCGCGGCTACGTCTTCATCCACATGGCCATGTCGCGCGACCTCCACGACGCTGTGCTGGCTCCCAATGGCGTGGGCTGCTTCATCGGTCGGCGCGTGGCGGGGAAAGGGATCATCCCCAACCCGCTCCGGGCCAAGGAAGCAGATCGGTTGAAAGAGCGGGCCCTGTACGAAGCCGGTCGCACCATCGACCTGGGGGCGATCCCCTTCCGGCCCAAGGACCGGGTGGACATCCTGGTGGGAGAGTTTGCCTATGCCCGTGGACGGGTCACGTCCGTGAAGGAGACTGAGGTGAATGTGGCTGTGAAGCGGAACAAGGTGGAAGTGCGGGTGACGCTGCCTCAATCAGGGGTCCGGAAGCTCACTCAGGAGGAGCTGGATCAGGAAGCGAGGGAGGCCGGGGAGGAGGGACGCCGGGCGTTTGACCGGGCCCGCGGGGGGGGGGGGGACGG
>Ga0102934_1000643_pt1 | contig 23663 bp, 23 predicted proteins | sample SalPonR2_A_D1_MG_FD_78175 | JGI IMG/M metagenome (GOLD analysis project Ga0102934, IMG submission 78175) | Salt pond soil microbial communities from South San Francisco under conditions of wetland restoration - Salt Pond MetaG R2_A_D1_MG | ecosystem: Environmental > Aquatic > Marine > Intertidal... | reverse complement strand
GAATGAGCGCGAAGACGCAAAGGCGCGACGAAAAACGAAAAACAAAAGCCGATCTCGCGGAGACGCAGAGGCGCAGAGAAAAACGAAAGCTGGATTGGCATGGGGCAGGCCTCGAATCCTGACAACGCTCTTCGTTCATCGAGCTCATGAATTGCAGGTCCATCAGCAGGTCTCCTTTTAGCAGTACGTCTGCTCTTCCCTGTTCAAGACTTTTTCTCTGCGCCTCTGCGTCTCCGCGAGATCGGCTTTTGTTTTTCGTTTTTCGTCGCGCCTTTGCGTCTTCGCGCTCATTCTCTAAAGGAATCCAGCACGATCCACGCTACGGCCCCATCACTGCCAGGACTTCGTCACGGGCGGCCATGCCGTCGCGGTAGCCGAGGTCGATGAGTTCGCGGCAGAATTCGGCTTCGAACAGCAGGTAGCTCGGCAGGCGGCCCGGGCCCCAGGCGCCGATGCCGCGGAGCAGGGTCTTCACGCTTCCCGGAATGCGGTGCATGTGGCGGGTGGCGATTTCGCGGACGTCGCGGCTGGGCTGGATCAGTATGGTCTTCACCGGTCGCAGTTCGGTCTGCGCGCGCTGCTCGTCGGTCATCAGCGACAGCGTGCGGTTGATCCGCTGGAGCCGGGCCAGGTCGTTGGTCAGGTAATCCATGAAGATGACGTCGAGCAGGTAGCCGCCGATCTCGCCGAGCGACGGGTAGGCCGGGCAGCTCGGCGGCTCGGGGTCCTGGGCGGCATCGCGGGTGCCGATGATGACGATCCGGTCGGCGCCCATGTGGATCGGCGGGCTCAGCGGCGTGGTGTGGCGCATGCCGCCGTCGCCGAAGAACTCGTTGCCGATGCGGCGGGCCGGGAACAGCAGCGGCAGGGCAGCGCTGGCCAGCAGGTGGTCGGGGCCGATCGCCGTGCGCTCACCGGCGCGCCGGTAAAGGCTCCATTCCGCGATGTCCTCGCGGCCCTGGAAGAAGGTCACCGCGCGCGATGTCGAGTAGCCGGCGGCGGTGATCAGCAGCGCGTCGAGGTGGCCTCGCTCGATCGCATCGCGGATGCCCTTGGCGCGGAGTTCGCGCGCCAGCAGCTCGCCTAGCGGTGCCGTGTCCAGCAGCGACTTCGGGTTGGCCACGCCGAGCCCGCCCAGCGTCATCGCGGCCAGCCAGTGCAGGCCGGTGGTCATGTTGTGCCACCAGCCGGTGCGATAGATCTGGTGACAGCGGAAGTTGCCCCAGAAACGTTCCAGCCGTGCGGCGCCGTGGGCGAGGTCCTGGGCGTGGCTGGCCAGGACGGCGGCGTTGATGCCGCCGGCCGACACGCCGGCAATGATCGGAAACGGTGATTCCGGGCCGGGGAGGATCTCGGCCAGCGCCTTGACCACCCCGACCTGGTATGCGCCGCGCGCGCCACCGCCGGGCAGCATCAGGGCGGGCTTTGCGGCGCGGTCGGTCAAGTCTGCGGCGCGGTCGAGCCTCAAGCTCCGCCGCTCATGACCATGGCGTCGAAGCCGCTGTCCTGCAGCTGGCGGCGGGCCTGATCAGCGGCGCGGGCAGTGTCGTAGGGGCCCAGTCGGACTCGGTACCAGGTCGTCTCGTCGACGCTGACTTCCTGGACCCGGGCGATCAGGCCGAGCAGCGCGAGCTGCGCCTTGAGCGCCTCGGCATCGCCGGAGCTCCGGAACGAGCCGGCCTGGATCACGTACGAGCCGCCGGCCGGCGTGGCCGGTTGCTCGGGGTTCTCGCGGGCGCGCTGCTCGATTTCCTCGCGCGGGACGACGACTTCCATTTCCGGCAGCACGGTAAAGAAATCGTACTGGCGATCGCGCTCCCCGCTGCCCGGTGCGTCGATGATCGGCGGCTCGTCGCGACCGCTGGGCAGGCCGGAAGGCGTCTCGTCGCCGCGCGGCAGGTAGCCGCCGACCCAGGCCAGCATGGCCAGGCCCAGTCCGCAGACCAGGCCGGCCAGGAAGCTCGCCAAGTGGCCGCCTGTCGACGAGGAGCCGCGTCGTGCCTGCTTGCGCGCCATTACATCTTCTCCGGGGCCGATACGCCGATCAGTTTCAGGCCGCCGGCCAGCACCTCGGCCACGGCGCGGGCCAGGTTCAGCCGGGCGTTGCGGAGATCTTCATCGTCGACCAGCACCGGCACGGCGTTGTAGCAGGTGTGGAACATCGAGGCCAGTTCATGCAGCGCGTGCGCCAGGTCGTGCGGTGCGCGTCGGCGGGCGGCCGCCTCGATCACTTCGGGCCAGCGGCCGATGGCCTGCATCAGGACCCGTTCCTGTGGTTCGGTCAGCCGCTTCAGCGCGGCATCACCGATCGACGGGTTGTGCTTGTAGCCCTTGCCTTCGAGCTGGCGGAAGATGCTGTGGATCCGCGCATGCGCGTACTGGATGTAGTAGACCGGGTTTTCGTTGGCGCGTGACTTGGCGAGGTCGAGATCGAAGTCCAGGTGCTGGTCGTGCGAGCGCATCACGTAGAAATACCGTGCCGCGTCGCTGCCGACTTCCTCGCGCAGGTCGCGCAGTGTGGTGAACTCGCCGGAGCGGGTCGACATCTGGATCTTCTCTCCGCCGCGGTACAGCACCGCGAACTGGACCAGTTGGAACTCGAGACGTTCGGGATCCTCGCCGAGCCCGCGGGCTGCCGCCTTGAGGCGCGGGACATAACCGTGATGGTCAGCGCCGAAGATGTAGAGCAGCTGGCCCGAGCAGCGCTCGAGCTTGTCGAGCATGTAGGCCAGGTCGGACGCGAAGTAGGTGGTCCGCCCGTTCTCGCGCACCACGACGCGGTCCTTGTCGTCGCCGAGCTCGGACGACTTGAACCACTTCGCGCCGTTGTCCTCGTACAGCCAGCCGCCGTCGTCGAGCCGGGCGATGGCCCGGTCCAGCGCGCCGGAGCGCTCCAGTTCGCGCTCGGAGAACCAGCGGTCGAAGACCACGCCGAATTCCTCCAGGTCGCCGCGGATGTCGTCGAGCATGGTTTCCAGCGCGGTCTGGAAGCAGGCCTCGTAGCCATCGTCGCCGAGCAGCTCGCGGGCACGCTGGATCAGCGCATCGATATGCTTTTCCTTGTCGCCGCCGTCGCTCTCGTCGGCCGGCAGCCCTTCGGCTACCCTGGAGCCGGAAAAGCGCAGGTCGTCGCCGTGCCGGCTGCGCACCTGGCGGGCGATGTCGTAGATGTATTCGCCGCGATACCCGTTGTTCGGAAAGCGCGGCTTCTCACCGCACAACTCCAGGTAGCGCAGCCACACCGAGACGGCCAGGATGTCCATCTGTCGGCCGTAGTCGTTGACGTAGTACTCGCGCTTGACCGTGTGACCGGCAGCTTCGAGCACTGCCGAGACCGATGCGCCATAGGCGGCTCCGCGTCCGTGGCCGACGTGCAGCGGCCCGGTCGGGTTGGCGCTGACGAACTCGGCCAGCACCTGGCCGCGCCGGCCGGCCGGCTGGTGTCCGTAGGCAGCGCCGTCGGCCAACGCTTCGCGCACCACGCAGCGGAGATGATGGTCGCTGCAGTGGAAGTTCAGAAAGCCCGGTCCGGCGATTTCGACATTCGCGATGCGCTTCGAATCGGGCAGGCGGGCAGCGATCGCCTCGGCGATGTCGCGCGGCTTGCGACCGGCGACCTTGGCCAGCCCCAGGGCGACGTTGCAGGCGTAGTCGCCGTGACTCGGGTCGCGGGGCCGGTCGATCTGGAAGGCCGGTTCGATATCGCGCGGCAGGTCGCCGTCGCGCTTCAGGTACCCGAGGGCCTGATGGATGAGTTCTTCGATGTGAGCGCGCATGGGATCGGCCGCAGGGGCCGCGGTAAACGAGTGTGCGCTATTGTAGCCAGCCGCTCCGCCGCGATGGTGGCAACGGGTTGTCCACAATTGCTGTGGATAACGTTGTGCGCAAGTTCTCGGAATGCGCCGCGCCGGCACTGGGCTTGGCGCGGCAAGCGTTTTGAACAAAAAGCGACCATTCGATTCAATGTAATTAAAAACATGGAGTTGCGAGCATTCCGTGAGCCTATCTCTTCAATGGCGCGGGCAACGCGCTGTTTCTTGAAGTTCATGTGACGCTGTGCATAACCGCGGTTCCGGCCGCGAAACGACCAGGAGAAATATGTGAAGGACAGCACACTTCGATCGTTCCTCGGCGAAATGCCGCGTCTCGGCGAGCGCACCTGGGTCGATCCGGGGGCCACGGTGATCGGCCGCGTCCGGCTCGGCGACGATGTCTCGGTGTGGCCGGGCGTGGTGTTGCGGGGGGATGTACACAGGATCGAGATCGGTGCGCGAACGAATATCCAGGACAACACGGTCTGCCACGTGACTCACGACGGGCCGCAGGTGCCGGGCGGGGTTCCATTGCTCGTCGGCGAGGACGTCACGGTGGGCCACGCCGCGGTTCTGCACGCCTGCACCATCGGCGATCGTTGCCTGGTCGGCATGGGCGCTCTGGTCCTCGACGGGGCGGTGGTCGAGGCCGACGTCATGATCGGTGCCGGCAGCCTCGTGGCGCCAGGCAAGCGGCTGGAATCGGGCTGGCTCTATCGCGGCCGCCCGGCGCGTCCGGCCCGCGAACTCACCGGCGAGGAGCTGGCGATGCTGCGCTACTCGGCCGAGCACTACGTGCGGCTGAAGGACGCGTATCGCGAGGCCCGGGATAGTTGACGACATCGATGGAAATCGGTGATACTAGGCGGCTACGCCGGGGTGTAGCGCAGCCTGGTAGCGCAACTGCTTTGGGAGCAGTAGGTCGCAGGTTCGAATCCTGCCGCCCCGACCAGCTTCGCGTGCTCCGGCGGAACCGACCGCTCGCGATCGTCCGGCCCCGGGTCGCCGATTCGCGCGGTGCCAACTGCCGAAGCGCCGATTCGAATGCGCCTGTAGCTCAACTGGATAGAGCATCGGCCTTCTAAGCCGGCGGTTGCAGGTTCGAGTCCTGCCAGGCGCGCCAGCGTCTCCCGGCCCAGGTGTACGCGCCGGGCAGGGGTCGATGTCGCGCCGACGGGCCCGACGAGCGGTTAGACTATGAAGTTCGGCGGTTTCGAGCAGATTTCGAAACCCTCCGGAGCACGGATCCGAGGCATCGGATCGACGCGCGTACGATGGTGGGCGTAGCTCAGGGGTAGAGCACTGGATTGTGGCTCCAGCGGTCGTGGGTTCAAATCCCATCGTCCACCCCATTTTCGCCCGGTCCCGGCCGGGCAACGCGCGGACAATGCAGGGCCGTTAGCTCAATTGGTAGAGCAGTGGACTCTTAATCCATTGGTTGTAGGTTCGATTCCTACACGGCCCACCAATCCGGCCACCGGAGTTCGGCGGCGGTTCGATCATGGGTCGTCGACCCGTTCGGGCCGGCCAGCGCGGGACTCCGGTGGCTCTTCGACATCATTGCACCCGACAACGTCCCTTCAGAGAACGCTTCCCATGCAGGTATCCGTAGAAAAGACCGGTGATCTCGGTCGCAAGCTGGTGGTCGAACTGCCGTCCGACTCGATCGATGGCCAGGTGTCCGGCCGACTCAATGAACTGCGCCGTTCGGTGCGCCTGAAGGGCTTCCGCCCGGGCAAGGTGCCGATGAACGTGGTCAAGCAACGCTACGGCCAGCAGGTGCGCGAGGAAGTCCTGCAGCAGGTCATGCAGTCCAGCCTGCAGGATGCGATCCAGCAGCAGGAGCTGCGGGTGGCCGGAGTGTCACGCATCCAGCCCGGCGATGAGGCCGATGCCACGTTTACCTTCACTGCCGAGGTCGAGGTGTTTCCGGAACTGCCGGAGATCGAGGTATCAGGGCTGGAAATCGAGCGTCCGGTCGTCGAGATCGATGAAACCGACGTCGACGACATGATCGAGACCCTGCGTGAACAGCGCCGTGAGTGGAAGGACGCGCAGCGGCCCTCCGAATCGGGTGATCGGGTCAAGATCGCGTTCCATGCCGAGGTCGATGGTGAACGCATCCCCGAGTCCGGCAGCCGGACCGTACAGCCGGTGATCGGCGGCGGCGCCCTGTTCGAGGGCTTCGAGGCGGCGCTCACCGGTGTCGAGGCCGGCGACGAGAAGGCCGTCGAGCTGACCTTCCCGGAAGATTTTCGCGACGATGCGCTGGCTGGCAAGACCGCCGAGGTGACCTTCGAGGTCGAGGCGGTGCAGACTTCCGATCTGCCCGAGGCCGATGATGCGTTCGCGGAGAGCTTCGGCGTGGAGGGTGGCATGGAAAAGATGCGCGCCGACGTGCGCCGTAACCTCGAGCGCGAGCTGCGCCAGGCCCGCACCAACCGACTCAAGCAGGTCGTGACCAACGGCCTGGCGGAAGAATACAAGGACTTCAGCCTGCCCGAGACCGCAATCCGGCAGGAGCTGGGCCAGATGCGCGCCCAGCTCAAGCAGCAGTACGGCCAGGAAGTCGCTGTGCCCGACGAGCAGCTGCGGCCCGGCGCCGAGCGCCGCGTCCGACTGGGCTTCCTGCTGGCCGAGATCGCCCGCCAGCACGACCTGGATATCGATGACGCCCGGGTCGAGCAGCACATCGCCGATATCGCCGACACCTACGAGAATCCCGCACAGGTCGTCGAACTCTACCAGTCCAACCCGCAGTTGACCGACCAGGTGCGCAACCTGGTGCTCGAGGAACAGGTCGTCGAGTGGGTGCTGGACAACGCGAAGGTCACCGACACGTCGATGAGCTTCAAGGAGCTGATGGAATCGTGAACGAAAAGGCCCTCAACCTGGTCCCGATGGTCGTCGAGCAGTCGGCCCGGGGCGAACGCGCCTACGACATCTACTCGCGCCTGTTGAAGGAGCGGGTGATCTTCATCGTCGGCCCGATCGAGGATTATTCGGCGAACCTGATCGTCGCCCAGCTGCTGTACCTGGAAAGCGAGAACCCGGAAAAGGACATCAACGTCTATATCAATTCCCCGGGCGGGTCGGTGACGGCCGGCATGGCCATCTACGACACGATGCAGTTCGTCAAGCCCGACGTTTCGACGATGTGCATCGGCCAGGCCGCCAGCATGGGCGCCCTGCTGCTGGCCGCCGGCGCTCAGGACAAGCGCTACGCACTGCCGCACTCGCGGGTCATGATCCACCAGCCGCTGGGCGGGTTCTCCGGCCAGGCGTCGGACATCGACATCCACGCCCGCGAGATCCTGAAGATGAAGGATCAGCTCAACCGGATCCTGCAGCACCACACCGGCCAGCCGCTCGAAACCATCGAGCGCGATACCGACCGCGACAAGTTCATGAGCGCGGGCGAAGCGGCCGAGTACGGCCTGATCGACCACGTGCTGGAGCGGCGCGACGCCGAGGCCGCGACCGACTGACCGGCCGCGTTCGTGTCAGTGCCCCGTTGACTTCGCCCCCGGAGTTTTCGGGTACCATGGTCTCGAACGGTCTGGAAAGGTGTCATGAGCGAATCGTCGAGCGACAACAAGGTCCTGTACTGCTCCTTCTGCGGAAAGAGCCAGCACGAGGTTCGGAAGCTGATCGCCGGACCGAGCGTCTACATCTGCGACGAGTGCGTCGAGCTGTGCAACGACATCATCCGCGAAGAACTCGAGGAGGCCAGCCTCAGCGAGCGCGAGGAACTGCCGACGCCGAAGGAAATCCATTCCTTCCTCGATGAATACGTCATCGGGCAGCCGCAGGCCAAGCGGGTCCTGTCCGTGGCGGTCTACAACCACTACAAGCGGCTCGAGTCCTACAAGCACCGCGACGATGTCGAGCTGGCCAAGAGCAACATCCTGCTGATCGGCCCGACCGGCTCGGGCAAGACGCTGCTGGCCGAGACGCTGGCGCGGATGCTGAACGTGCCGTTCACGATCGCCGACGCCACGACGCTGACCGAAGCCGGTTACGTCGGCGAAGACGTCGAGAACATCATCCAGAAGCTGCTCCAGAAGTGCGATTACGACGTCGACAAGGCGCAGACCGGGATCGTCTACATCGACGAGATCGACAAGATCTCGCGCAAGGCCGAAAATCCGTCGATCACCCGCGACGTGTCCGGCGAGGGTGTGCAGCAGGCGCTGCTCAAGCTGATCGAGGGCACCATGGCCTCGGTCCCGCCTCAAGGCGGTCGCAAGCACCCGCAGCAGGAATTCCTGCAGGTCGATACCCGCAACATCCTGTTCGTCTGTGGAGGTGCGTTCGCGGGCCTCGACAAGGTCATCCAGGACCGCTCCGAAGCCGCCGGCATCGGCTTCCGCGCGCAGGTCAAGGGCAAGAGCGATTTCAACCCGTCCGAACTGGTCGCCACCGTCGAGCCGGAAGACCTGATCCGCTACGGACTGATCCCGGAGTTCGTCGGCCGCCTGCCGGTGGTCGCCACGCTCCGCGAACTCGACGAGGAGGCGCTGGTGCGTATCCTGGTCGAGCCGAAGAACGCCGTGATCAAGCAGTTCCACAAGCTGTTCGACATGGAAGGCTGCGAGCTCGAAGTGCGCGATGACGCGCTGCACGCCATCGCGCGCAGAGCGATGGAGCGCAAGACCGGCGCCCGGGGGCTTCGCACGATCATGGAGAACGTCCTGCTCGACAGCATGTACGAGCTGCCGTCGATGGAGGACGTGGCCAAGATCGTCGTCGATGAGGCCGTGATCAACGGCGAGTCCGAGCCGTACATGATCTACGAGAGCAGCAAGCGCGCCTCCGGCGATTCCTGAATCGGTCGCCGCGCCTGCGGGGCGCCCATCCTGCCGGTCCGCGCGGCGCTCCTCCGGACCAGCGACCCCCGGTGCGGAATCACGCCTCTGCGCTTGAATCGCACCCTCCGTGTGCCAATATAGAAGCGTACTTCCCGAATCGCTGACGGCGCGACTGCGCCCCGAGGATCCCATGGCTTCGTCCACCACTTCAGACACCCCGTCGCTCGAATCGACCCGCCAGCCGACGCCGGTGCTGAGCCTGCGCGATGTCGTGGTCTATCCGCACATGGTCATTCCGCTGTTCGTCGGCCGCGAGCGCTCGGTCAAAGCGCTCGACGAGGCGATGAACGTAGACAAGCGGATTCTGCTGATTACGCAGAAGAGCCCTGAAACCGAGGAGCCGGCGGCCGAGGATCTCTTCGAGTTCGGCACGCTGGCGACGATCCTGCAGATGCTGCGTCTTCCGGACGGCACCACCAAGGTGCTGGTCGAGGGCGTGGAACGCGTCCGTATCGACCAACTCGACGAAGACCCGGGCTACCTGGCCGGCCGCTGGACCGCCATGCCGGCGACCAGTGAGGATGACGAGGCCACGATCGACGTCGCCGCGCGCAGCCTGCTCAGCCTGTTCGAACAGTACGTCAAGCTCAGCCGGAAAATCCCGGCCGAGCTCCTGACCACGCTGGCCGGGATCAACGACGTCAGCCGCCAGGCCGATACCATTGCCGCGCACCTGGGCATCCGGATCGAAGACAAGCAGCGGGTGCTGGAGACCGCGGACCTGCGGGAGCGGATCGAGCAGCTGATGGCGTTGATCGAAGGCGAGATCGACGTGCTCAAACTGGAAAAGCGCATCCGGGGCCGGGTCAAGACCCAGATGGAGAAGAGCCAGCGCGAGTACTACCTCAACGAACAGATGAAGGCCATCCAGAAGGAACTGGGTGACCTCGATGAATCCGGCAATGACCTGGGCGACCTCGAAAAGCAGATCGAGGAGGCCGGGATGCCGAGCGAAGCGCTGGAGAAGGCGCAGAGCGAGTTCAACAAGCTCAAGATGATGTCGCCGATGTCGGCCGAGGCGACCGTGGTCCGGAACTACCTGGACTGGATGCTGGCCGTGCCCTGGAAGAAGCGCAGCCGGGTTCGCCACGATCTGAAGAAGGCCGAGGACATCCTCGAGTCGGATCACTTCGGCCTCGAGCGGGTCAAGGAGCGGATTCTCGAGTACCTGGCCGTGCAGCAGCGGGTCAAGAAGCTCAGAGGCCCGATCCTTTGCCTGGTCGGTCCGCCCGGCGTAGGCAAGACCTCGCTGGGTCGTTCGATCGCTCGCGCGACCGGTCGCGAGTTCATTCGTATGAGTCTCGGCGGCGTGCGCGACGAGGCAGAAATTCGCGGCCACCGCCGGACCTACATCGGATCGATGCCCGGCCGGGTCGTCCAGAACATGTCGAAGGTAGGCACCCGGAATCCGCTTTTCATGCTCGACGAGCTGGACAAGATGAGCATGGATTTCCGCGGCGATCCATCATCGGCGCTGCTCGAGGTGCTGGACCCGGAGCAGAACAGTACCTTCTCGGACCATTACCTGGAAGTCGACTACGACCTCTCCGAAGTGATGTTCCTGGCAACCGCGAATTCGCTGAATATTCCGGCGCCGTTGCTCGACCGGATGGAGATCATCCGGATCCCGGGCTACACCGAAGACGAGAAGCTCAACATCGCGCGGCGCTATCTGCTGCCGAAGCAGATCGAGCAGCATGGCCTGAAGGACGATGAGCTCACGGTCAGCGATACTGCCCTGACCGACATCATCCGCTACTACACCCGCGAGGCGGGCGTGCGGAACGTCGAGCGCGAGCTGGCGAAGATCTGCCGCAAGGTGGTCAAGGAACTGAGCCTGGACAAGAAACTCGAGAAGCGCCAGGTCACGACCCGGAATCTCGACAAGTACCTGGGCGTGCGCCGGTTCCGCTTCGGTCGGGCCGAAGAACGAAACGAGATCGGTCAGGTCACCGGGCTGGCCTGGACCGAAGTCGGCGGCGAGCTGCTGCAGATCGAAGCCAGCGCGGTGCCCGGGAAGGGGAAGCTGACCCAGACCGGTCAGCTCGGTAGCGTGATGCAGGAATCCGTGCAGGCCGCACTCTCGGTCGTCCGATCGCGCACCGAAGCTCTTGGCCTGGATCCGGATTTCCACCAGAAGAAGGACCTGCACGTCCATGTTCCGGAGGGCGCTACACCGAAGGACGGTCCCTCGGCCGGTATCGCGATGGTCACTGCGCTGGTGTCTGTATTGACCGGCGTACCGGTGCGGGCCGACGTTGCGATGACCGGTGAGATCACGCTCCGCGGGCGCGTGCTTCCGATCGGCGGGCTGAAGGAAAAGCTGCTCGCTGCGCTCCGGGGGGGAATCCGTATCGCCCTGATTCCAAAGGAAAATGAGAAGGACCTGGCGGAGATTCCGGACCGCATCAAGAAGGACCTGGACATCCGCCCGGTGGAATGGATCGACGAGGTGCTGGATATCGCGCTGGTCGGACAGCCGGCCGGCGAGCCGCTGGCCTCGTCGTCGAGCGGGAACGAGGAGGCCGAAAAGACCGTCCGCCCGCATTGATTCATGGACGGTCCGCTCCGTTTTTGGATATACTCGTCGTTTCGGCGCCGGTTAGGGCCGGAAAGGCACGTCGAACAGCGCGTGGCGCTGTTCGTCCGACCTGAATCACCTTGGTTGATGCGGTCTCCGGCGTGATATACCATCGACGCGTGGCGGGCCCGGAACGGGAGCGACGGGGACATCCGGTTGCCCACCGAATCAAGGGGAAGACACGCTCGATAACGAATAACTGGAGTACGGATCACTATGAACAAATCGGAACTCGTTGACGCCATCGCCGAGCATGCGGACATCTCCAAGGCAGATGCCGGTCGCGCTCTCGAAGGCATGATCACCGCCGTTACCAAGGCTCTCAAGAAGGGCGACACTGTTTCCCTGGTCGGCTTCGGCACCTTCTCGGTGAAGAAGCGCGCCGCACGCACGGGTCGCAATCCGGCAACCGGCGAATCGATCAAGATCAAGGCCTCGAAGACGCCGTCGTTCAAGGCTGGTAAAGGCTTCAAGGACGCGATAAAATAAACGGCTTAGCGTCCCGGGTGCTTAGCTCAGCTGGAAGAGCATCGCCCTTACAAGGCGAGGGTCGGCGGTTCGAGCCCGTCAGCACCCACCAGCAGTTCAAGGAGTGGTAGTTCAGTTGGTTAGAATACCGGCCTGTCACGCCGGGGGTCGCGGGTTCGAGTCCCGTCCACTCCGCCAAATCTGAACCGGGGCGCCGACATCGGCGCCCCGTTTTTTTATCCGGAGCTCGAGTCCGGTCCGGCCGGGCTCCTGACTTCATCGGGAACCGTCAACCGCAATCGCTGCCGCTACACGGGGTCTTTCTTCCATGCTTCAAGCCATCCGCGACCGGGTCACCGGGGTCGTCGCCTTCATCATCCTCGGCCTGCTGGCCGTGCCGTTCCTGTTCTTCGGGGTCGACAGCTACATCCGCGACGTGCCGCAGGACGTGATCGCCGAGGTCGGTGACGAGACGATCACGATCACCGAATTCCAGACCGAATTCGCCCGCTATCGAGCCCAGCTGCGCAATCAGCTCGGCGAGAACTACAACGATCTCGAGGTCAATCGCCCGGAGCGCCGCCGCGAATACCTTGAACAGATGATCGACCAGCGCCTGCTGGCCGGTTACGCACGGGAACTCGGTCTGACGATCAGCCCGGCGACCCTGCTCGAGGTCATCCGCGGGATTCCGGCCTTCCAGATCAACGGCCGGTTCGATCCTGAAATCTATCGCCAGCGCCTGCAGTCCAGCGGTCAGACGGTGCAGCGCTTCGAGCAGGAACTGCGGCGCGACCTGCTACTGCAGGAACTGCCGGCGGCGGTGTCCGGCTCGTCGTTCGTCAGCGACGCGGACGTCGACGACTGGCTGCGCATCCAGCAGCAGCAGCGTGAAGTGGCGCTGCTGCCGATCGACAGTACGCCGTATCGTGACCCGGACGCGATTACCGAGGATGCGATTGCCGAGTACTACGAAGCCAACACCAGCCAGTTCATGCGGCCGGAAGAAATCACGGTCGAGTTCGTCGAACTCGATACCGCAGTCATGGTCGCGGACGAACAGCTCGATGATCAGGAGCTCCGGAATCGATACGAGGCGGTCAAGGCCCGCTTCATTACCGCCGAGGAACGCCGCGCGGCGCACATCCTGATCAATGCCGGCGACGAGCGGACCGATGCCGAAGCCGAGGCGCTGGCGCGAGACGTTCGCGATCGCCTGGAGGCCGGTGAAGATTTCGCCGCGCTGGCCGAAGAACTGTCCGACGACCCCGTGTCGGCCGCTGACGGCGGCGACCTGGGCTGGCTGGAGCCCGGCATCATCGATGAGGCGTTCGACGAAGAGCTGTTCGCGATGGCCCCGGGCTCGATCTCCGAGCCGGTCCGATCGGAGTTCGGCTGGCACGTCATCCGGCTCGACGAAATCCGGGAACCGCGCGGCCAGACCTTCGAGGAAGCGCGCGACGAGATTGCCGAGGAGCTGCGCGCCGAGCGTGCCGAGGAGATGTACTTCGAACTCAGCGAGCGGCTGATCGATCTCGTCTACGCCGATCCGACCGGATTGCAGGCCATTGCCGAGGATCTCGGGCTGGTGCTGCAGACGGCGGGGCCTTTCTCGCGCTTCTCCGCCGAGGGCCTGATGGCGGAGCCGGCGGTTCTGGAAGCCGCGTTCTCCGACCTGGTCCTGGTCGAGCGTCAGGCCAGCGAGCCGGTCGAGATCGGCGACAACCGGGCCGTGGTGGTCCGGGTCACCGACTACCAGCCGTCGATGCCGCGCGAGCTGGAGGCCGTCGCCAATGAAATCCGTCAGCAGCTGGCGCGCGATGCCGCCCAGCAGGCCGCGCGCGAATATGGCGAGAGCCTGATCGAGCGCGTCCGCAGCGGCGAGGCCACATTGGCCGAGATCGCCGAGGCGGAGTCGCTGGAACTCGATCAGCGCAGCGTCACGCGACGCGACTTCGACCTTGTCGGCGCGGTGCGCGAGGGGATCTTCCGGATGTCCGAGCCGGCCGATGCCGAGACTCGCTACGAACTGATCGACCGTGGGCAGGGCTGGACGCTGGTCGCGTTGCAAGACGTCATACCGGGCACTCCGGCGACGGCCGACGATGCCCAGCGGAACAATGCTCGCCAGCAGCTGCAATTTGCATGGACCGGTCGGGAAGTCCAGGGCCTGCTGGCCTGGCTTCGAGCCAATACCGAGATCATCGTCGCCGACGAGCGGCTCGAGTGATTCCGGGCGTCCGGCGCAGGCCGGACGCGTCTCGCATTCAGGACGCGGCGCCCTCTTCGGACGGCGCCGCTTCTCGTTTCAGGAAATCGTATTCGTTTTCCATCCGGTCGGTGCCCATCCACTTGTCCCACCAGCGGAAGTACAGCGCGTAGTTGGTCCGTGGGTTCTTGTGATGCAGATCGTGATGAGCGGCCGTGATCAGGTTGCGTCCCGGCCAGCTCCGCAGCCACCAGGTCGGGAGAATCTCCCATCCCGAATGGTTCAGTACCGCTGCCAGCGTCATCAGGGTGAGGATGAACAGGGCCGCGCCAACGTGGATCGGCAGCACCAGCGCGAGCAGCGGCAGGAACAGCGCGCCGACCACCGACTCCCAGGGATGGAACGAGAACGCGGCCCATGGCGTCGGCGGGCGGGACTCGTGATGCACGCGATGGACGACCGGAAAGATCCTGCGGTGGTGCATGATCCGGTGCGTCCAGTAGAAATAGGTGTCGTGCAGGAACAGGTACAGGAAGATGCTGACCGGGACGTACCAGAGGGGGAATGCCGACAGATCGGTGTAGACGGCCGTGCCGCCGAGCTTCCACAGCTCGATCACGACGGCGGCAGGTGCAGCATAGATGAACGAAGACCACAGTGACCAACGGATCTCTCGCCCGACCGAGCCCGGCGCTGGCTGTCCGTTCATCAGCTTGATCGCGTGGACCTTCTCCGGTGGACGTCCCCAGAGCAGCCAGTAGAACAGCCCGGAAATCAGCGCGTAGCGCAGCGCGATGATCGCGGTCAGGCCGAGAAAGGTCACGAGCAGGGACAGCGGCGGAATCTGGGAAAGCATGGGTCGTTGGTTGGCGGCCTGCCGATAGTGTAGGTCAGGCGCAGTGGCATGATCGTCACATGGACCCGGTTTGACCTGACGCAAGAATCTGCGGCCACTCGCTCGGCATCATCCGGGTTCGGACCCTCCAGGACCCTCTCATGAATACCGAACCGATCCAGGCCAGCTACGGCCGTTGTCTGCGTGACAGGAATTTCATCACCGGCTTCTACCAGCGGCTCCAGGGCAAGGATCCCGAGGTCGAGCAGATGTTCGCGCACACCCACTGGCCCCAGCAGCAGAAGGCGCTGCGGCGAGGAATCTCGGCCGCACTGACCTTCGCCGGCGGCAGCAACATCGTCCAGGGCGTCATGGACCAGATGGCCGAAGTGCATTCGCGTCGCGGCCGAGCGCCGGTTCCGCCCGACTACTACACCTACTGGATGGACAGCCTGATGGAATCGGTCCGCGAGCACGATCCGAAACTGACGCCCAAGCTCGAGGCCGGCTGGCGGGACGCGCTCGAGGTCACCTGCCGGTTCTTCATCGAGCGCTACTGACGGCTGCGCCCGAGCGACTGCTCGATGACCCGTCCTTCGGGCGTCTCGGCCCAGCGCAGCGTGACGTTGGGGCCGACCAGGCGCACGCCGCCGACGCTTCGTTCGCCTCCGTCGGCGCTGAACTCGAAGCGATAGCGCCGTTCGAGTTGCAGCCCGCGGTCGCCGCGGACCGGCCGCAGCCGAGCCAGCGCGACCGTTTCGTCGAGCAGCTGCCAGCCTTCGTCGCGGCACAGCACCCGCGCCGCGGCGATGGCTCGATCGCGCGCCGCCACCGCGCCGGCCCACCACAGTCCGACCGCCGCCAGTGCGAGCAGCAGCGGGATCACGGCCTCCGGCGATCCGTTCATCGACGTTGTCCGAGCAGCACGTAGGTCGCGCCGCTGCCACCGTCGCCGGGCCGCGCGGCAGTGAAGGCCAGCACCCGCGGGTGCCGACTCAGCGTGCGCGCCGTGGCCGCTTTGAGCCGCGGTCCGCCGGGCCCGGATCTCAGGCCCTTGCCGTGAATGATCTTGACGCAGGAGCGGCCCGCGCTCAGTGCATCGTCGAGAAACAGCCGGATCGAGCGGGTCGCGGCCTCGACGTTCATCTGGTGCAGGTCGATCTCGTCCTGGACCTGCCAGTGACCGCGCCGCAGCCGGACGAGCACCCGTCGCTGCAGGCCCGGCCGCAGCCACTGCAGTTCTTCGCCGGTCTCGAGCAGTTCCTCGCCGGGGGCCGCAGCGGCCAGTTCGTCGAGCACCCGGGCCTCGTCGTGCTCACGCATGCGCGGGTGGGGCCGGGCGCGCTCGGGGCGCGACTCGGCCCGCTCGGAGCGGATTCGACGAACCGGTCCTACCGCGTCGCGGAATGTGCTGAAGTCGTCGGGATCGTCGCTCATCGGAGTCCTCGGGCGTTCGGGCCGCGTCGCACATCGGGTGACGCTCGGCCGAAATGCGGGTCGGTCGATCCATTATAGTGACGGCTCCGCGGACAGCGCTCCGTCAAACCCGTTTCGACAACACGAGGCCTCACGCCCGCATGCATATCCTGATCAGCAACGATGACGGTCTCGACGCGACCGGCATCCGGATGCTGGCCGAACAGATCGGCCGGCACGTCGACCACGTCACGATCGTCGCGCCCGACCGCGACCGTTCCGGTGCCAGCAATTCGCTGACGCTGGACCGGCCGATCCGGGTCGAAAAGCGCGATGATCGTATCTACAAGGTCTTCGGCACGCCGACCGACTGCGTCCACATCGGCATCACCGGCCTCCTCGAGAAGGAGCCGGACATGGTGATCTCGGGCGTCAACAATGGCGGCAACCTCGGCGACGACGTGCTCTATTCGGGGACCGTTGCCGCCGCCATGGAAGGGCGGTTCCTCGGCCTGCCGGCCATGGCGGTATCGCTGGTCTACGACGGCGGGCGGGCGCGGCATTTCGACAGCGGTGCGCGCGCGGCCAAGATCCTGATGCGCCGGCTGTTCGAGGAGCCCCTGCCGGCCGATACCATCCTCAACGTCAACGTGCCGGACCTGCCCTGGAACGAGATTCGCGGCTTCGAGACCACCCGGCTGGGCCATCGGCATCGCTCGGAGGATGTGATCCCGATCGAGGACCCGCGCGGTCGCACCTTTTTCTGGATCGGTGCGCCGGGCGACGAGGAAGACAACGGGCCGGGTACCGATTTCAATGCGATCCGCCGCGGCTACGTCTCGGTCACCCCGATCCATGTCGACCTGACCCGCTACCAGGCGCTCGACCCGGTCGGCCAGTGGGTGGCGCGGATCGATCCCCGGGCCGAGGACGACGATCAATGAACGCGGAGTCGCTGGTGCGCGGAATCGGCATGACGTCGGAACGCACCCGGCGTCGCCTGATCGAACAGCTGCGTGCTGAAGGCATTGCCAACGAAGCGGTGCTCGAGGTCATTGCCCGTACCCCGCGCCACCTGTTCGTCGACGAGGCCCTGTCCTCGCGTGCCTACGAGAACAGCGCGTTGCCGATCGGCCGCGGCCAGACGATTTCACAGCCGCTGGTCGTCGCCAGGATGACCGAGGCGGTGCTGACCGGCCCGCGGCTGGGCAAGGTGCTCGAGATCGGCACCGGGTCGGGCTACCAGGCCGCGATCCTGGCCCAGCTGGCCGACCAGGTCTTCACCACCGAACGGATCGGGGAACTGGCCCGGCAGGCCAAGCAGCGGCTGCATCGTCTGAAGCTGCACAATGTTTTCGTGCGGCATCTCGACGGCCGCGACGGCTGGCCGAGCCAGGCGCCGTTCGACGCGATCCTTGTGACCGCCGGCGGCCAGGTGCCGCACGCCCTCTACGACCAGCTCGCCGAAGGCGGCGTCCTGATCGCACCGGTCGGTGAGCCCGGCCGCGTCCAGCATCTCGAACGGGTGGTCCGCACCGCCGACGGCCTGGAGCGCGAGACGCTGGGCGCCGTCAGTTTCGTGCCGCTGCTCGAGGGGCTGGACTGAGCCGCATGCGTCTGTTCCGTCCCATCTACGACCGGGTGCTGCTCTGGTCCCGGCATCGGCACGCGCGCCGCTACCTCGGCGTGCTCAGTTTCGCCGAGTCGGTGTTCTTTCCGATTCCGCCGGACGTGATGCTCGCGCCGATGGTGCTGGCACGCCGCGACGAGGCGTGGTCGCTGGCGCTGTTGACGACCGTGACCTCGGTGCTCGGTGGGCTGGCCGGCTACCTGATCGGCTGGCTGGCGCTGGACCTCGTGTTCCCGCTGGTCGAGCGGGTCGGTTACGTCGACGAGTACTTCAGCGCGGTCGAGATGTTCGAGACCTGGGGCATCGCGTTCGTGATCGTGGCCGGGTTCACTCCGATCCCGTTCAAGATCATCACCATCGCCGGCGGCGCGCTGCTGATGCCGCTGCCGGCGTTCGTGCTGGGCTGCGTGATCGGCCGCGGCGCGCGGTTCTTCCTGGTCGCCGGGCTGATCCGGGCCGGCGGGGAGCGGATGGCCGAGCAGCTTCGCGACTGGGTCGATGCGCTGGGCTGGCTGGTCGTCGGCGTCGTGGCGATCGCAGCGATCATCCTGGGGGTCCGGGGGTGACCGGAGCGCAGCGCCGTCTCGTCGGGGCGTGGCTCCTCGTCGGGGCAGCGTTGTTGTCCGGCTGCGGTGCGCCGGGCCCGCTGATGCCGGACCCGCATTCGCAGAACCGAAGCGCGCCGGCGGCGTCGGCCCCGACGGTGTACCGGGTCGTGCGCGGCGACACGCTGTATTCGATCGCGTTTCGCTACGGTCTGGACTGGCGCGAGGTGGCGCGCTGGAACGGGATCGCCGCACCGTATACGATCCGGGTCGGCCAGCCGATCGCCCTGCGGCGCCCGGGCCGGCTGCCGAGCGAAACGGCCACGCGCACCGAACCGGCCGTTCGACCCGCACCGCGCCCGTCGTCCCCGCTGCCCGAGTCGCCGCCCGAGTCGCGGTCGGAACCGGAGCAGGAACCGGAACTGGAACCGCGCGCGACGCCACCGACCGCTGCGGGCAGTACCGCGCCGATTCCGACTGCGGCCACGCGCCGCGTGGCCGGCGTCGATTGGCGCTGGCCGACCGCCGGCACGGTGGCGCGCGGCTTCAATCCGGGCGATACCCGCAAAGGCATCCTGATCGCCGGGACCCCGGGCCAGCCGGTCCGGGCTGCGGCCGGCGGCACCGTCGTCTACAGCGGCAGCGGTCTGATCGGCTACGGTGAGTTGATCATCATCAAGCACAACGACCGGATGCTGTCGGCCTATGCCCACAATCGCGAGCGTTCGGTCGGGGAGGGGGTCGCGGTGCGTGCCGGCCAGCAGATCGCGACTCTCGGCCGCAACGAGCGCGACGAGCCGGTACTCCACTTCGAGATTCGTCGGGATGGTCAGCCGGTCGATCCGACCGGCTACCTGCCGCAGCGCTGAGACCTCAGTTCGCCGGTTCCCAGATCAGCGCCGCCAGCACGCGGCGTTCCTCGCTGGCCAGCACGTTGAAGGTGCGTGCGGCCGATTCCAGCGTCATCACCTCCAGTCCGATGCCGGCCTCGAGAAAAGCTGCCTGGGTGTCGCGCGGCGGGAACGTCAGCGCACGGCCCGAAGCCAGCAGCACCACGTCCGGCCGCTGCGCGAGGATCGGAGCGATCGCATCGCGGTCGACGGCGCCGACGTCGGTCACGGGCCATGCCTCCGGCGCCTGCACCGGCGACAGCAGCAGGCTCTCGCGCCACGGCGTATCGACGATCCGGATCGCATCGTCGGTGAGGGAATGGATGAAGTACTGGCCGTCGGGGCGGTGTTCGCTCAGTTGCATGGCTAGGACAATCAGCGGGGCAGTTGGATGCGCGGGTTCTCGGGATGGCGGCGATAGAGGCAGACGACCTGGCCGATCTGCTGGACCGGGGCCGCGCCGGTCGACGAGGCCAGATCCTCGGCCCAGGCCTTGCGCTGCTCGCGGTCGCCGCGCAATTTGACCTTGATCAGCTCGTGGCTGTCGAGCGCCAGCTCCACTTCGGCCCGGACGTTGGCGGTCAGGCCCTTGTCGGCCACCATCACCACCGGATCCAGTTGGTGGCAGAGGCCGCGCAGGTGGCGAATCTGGGTTCGTGTGAGGTCCATCGGGATCATCCGGAAACGAGCAGGAGCCTAGTGTATCCCGCCTGACGCGCGGTTACTTCCAGCGAGTCGGAAAGCGCGTGGCTGCAACGCCGGTCGCGCCGGGAATGGCGGCGTCCATGCCAAGCGACGGAATGCCGCGGACGATCGCTCTCCGGCCCGTCCTCCGGCAGCGCGCCTGGACGATATCGCGGTGTTGCCCCCTGGGTTGAAGGCGGCTCATTCACTGCGGATCGCGCCTTGCGCTGCTGGCTGGGGCATGCGCTACACGTCAAAGCGTGCGCGGCGAGGCGGCGCTGGATACCAGTCGGTCGCGGTTACGCGTCCCGCCTACAATAGCCGGCTGCGAACACCGAACCCCGGAGGCCCCCGTGACTGAACCGAATCGCGACGACCTGCTCGACGCGCTGCGCGCGCTCGACGACCCCGACGCCGGCGCGCCGCTGGCCGACGCCGTGCGCGGCGTCGCGGTCCGCGACGGCAAGGTCGCGGTCGACGTCAGGCTCGGCTATCCAGCGCGCGGATCGGCCGCGCGCCTCGAGCAGCGCATCCGGGCCTGCCTCGGCGCTTTCGACGCCGTCGACGCCGTCAGTGTCGATCTGGAGACGAAGATCGCCACGCACGCAGTGCAGGGTGGGCTGAAGCCACTGGATGGCGTGCGCAATGTGATCGCCGTGGCCTCCGGCAAGGGCGGGGTCGGCAAGTCCACCGTCGCGGCCAACCTCGCCCTGGCGCTGGCCGCCGAGGGCGCCCGGGTCGGGGTGCTCGATGCCGATATCTACGGGCCCAGCCAGCCGCGCATGCTGGGCCTGAGCGGCAAGCCCGGCACCACCGAGAACCGGCGCATCCTGCCGCTGGAGGCGCACGGCATCCAGGCGATGAGTATCGGCGTGCTGGTCGCCGTCGACCAGGCGATGATCTGGCGCGGGCCGATGGCCACTCAGGCGCTGCAGCAGATGGTCTCCGAAACGCTGTGGGACGATCTCGACTACCTGATCATCGACCTGCCACCGGGCACCGGCGACGTCCAGCTGACGCTGGCCCAGCGCATCCCCGTGGCCGGCAGCGTGGTCGTGACCACGCCGCAGGACGTGGCCCTGGACGACGTGCGCCGCGCGGTTGCGATGTTCCGCAAGGTCAAGGTGCCGGTGCTTGGCGTCATCGAGAACATGAGCACCCACGTCTGCTCCAGCTGCGGCCACGAAGAAGCCGTTTTCGGCCACGGCGGCGGTGCGCGCATCGCCGACGAAACCGGCCTGCCGCTGCTCGGCCAGCTACCGCTGGAGGCGTCGCTCGGCCGTTCGACCGACCAGGGCGCGCCGCTGGTGGCCGCCGAGCCCGACGGCCCGCTGGCGATGCGGTTCCGCGAAATCGCTCGACGCACCACCGCCCGGCTGGCCCGGCAGGCGGCCAGCACATCGATCCGGATGCCGAAGATCACGATTTCCGACTGAACGAATGCGGAGACGCCGGGCGTCGGCAGCGTCCCGACCGGCTATTCTTCGTGCGAGACGTCGGCGCTTACTTTCACGGACCACCGGGCCCAGGCCCGCGAACAGGACGACACGCATGAGCATCAAATCGGACCGCTGGATTCGGCGCATGGCCGCCGAGCAAGGCATGATCGAACCCTTCGAAGCCGGCCAGGTCCGCGAGGCCGACGGCCGCAAACTGGTCTCCTACGGCACGTCGAGCTACGGTTACGACGTGCGCTGCGCCGACGAGTTCAAGATCTTCACCAACATCAATTCGGCGGTGGTCGATCCCAAACACTTCGACCCGGCCAGCTTCGTCGACGTCCAGGCCGACTCCTGCATCATCCCGCCCAACTCCTTTGCGCTGGCGCGCACCGTGGAGTATTTCCGGATTCCGCGCAACGTGCTGACGATCTGTCTCGGCAAGTCGACCTATGCGCGCTGCGGGATCATCGTCAACGTCACCCCGCTGGAGCCGGAGTGGGAGGGCCACGTCACCCTCGAATTTTCCAACACCACCCCGTTGCCGGCCCGGATCTATGCCCATGAGGGCGTGGCCCAGTTCCTGTTCCTCGAATCCGACGAGGAATGCGAGACCAGCTACAAGGATCGCGGCGGCAAGTACCAGGCCCAGCGGGGCGTCACGCTGCCGCGCGCTTGAGGGCGCGCGAGGGACTAGGGACTAGGGATTGGGGACGAGTAGGGCTGCGCTGACTACGGCCACTCGCCCCTGGTCCCTCGCCCCTCTGGCTAGCGCTGCAGTGGAGGGTGCTGGATCAGGGTGGCCGAGGTGGTGAAGGTCTGGCCGCCGCGCATGGCGACCAGCTCGATTTCGGTGCCGGGCGCCTGTTCGGCGATCCGGAGGGTGAATTCCCGGGCCGTGCCGACCGGGGCGCCGTCGGCCCGGATCAGGATGTCGCCGGGGCGCAGGCCGCCGCGCCAGGCCGGGCCGTCGCGGTAGATCTGGCTGATCTGGACGCCTTCGGGCTGCTGTTCGCCCTCGAGTGCGACCAGCGGCGGGTCGGCCAGGTTGGCGCCCAGCCAGCCGCGCTGGACCTGGCCGTAGCGCAGGATCTGCTCGAGCACGTCGGTGGCCAGCCGGGCCGAGATCGCGAAGCTGATGCCCTGGGCGCCGATGTCCTGGCTCAGCGAAGCGGAATTGATGCCGATGACCGCGCCCTCTGGGTTGACCAGTGCGCCGCCGCTGTTGCCGGAATTGATCGCCGCGTCGGTCTGGATGAAATCCTCGAACGCGGTCAGGTTCAGATCGCCGCGGCCGGTCGCGCTGATGATGCCGGCGGTGACGGTGTGGTTCAGCCCGAACGCGTTGCCGATCGCCAGCACGACGTCGCCGGGCCGGTGCCGGGTCTCGGTGTCGAACACTGCGGCAGGAAGGCCCTCCAGCTCGACTTTGAGCACCGCCAGGTCGGTGCCGGGATCGGTGCCGATCACCCGGGCCTCGGCCACCCGGCCGTCGAACAGCGAAACGAAGATGTTGTCGACGCCGTCGATCACATGGGCGGTGGTCAGGATGACGCCGTTCGGTGACACGATGACGCCCGAGCCCAGCCCGTTGCGCGGCCGCAGGACCTGGCGATCTCCGAACAACTGGCGGAACAGCACGTCACCGCCTTCCCGGATCATCGGCTCGCTGACCAGCGTGCGGGTGTAGATGCTGACCACCGATGGCGCGGTGCGGTTCACCGCGTCGGCGTAGCTGCGCACCGCCCCGTCCACGCTCGGCACCGTGCGGGTCGTCGGCAGCAGCTCCGGCCGGAACCAGACCAGCAGGAACGCGACCGCGAGGCCGGCCAGCACGATCTGGGCGAGGAACATGGCAAGACGCTTCATCGAAGAACGACGCGGATCGGGGACAATGCCTGCATTCTACGCGTCGATCCGGATCGAAACCGGTTTTCGGGGCGCCGGAGATTGAGCAGAACGTGAAATTTTCGGTAAAATAGAGGATTGACCAACGCCAGGTCCGCCCGCCGACCAGGCGCCGTGCGCGCCGAAATGCTCGGCGTCCGGGAGCGGACACCATGCCACAGCCTGCCGGAATCAGGAGTGCATTCATGACAGACAAGGAATCGCCCGCGTCGATCGAGCCCGCCCCGAACAAGGGACGACGCATGTTGCTGCTGGGCGGAACCGGGGTTCTAGGCGCAGTCGGCGCCGGCTTTGCCGCGTGGCCGTTCTTCGCGTCGTGGAAGCCCAGCGCCAAGGCGCGGGTCATCGGGGCGCCGGTCGAGGCGTTCATCGGCG
>Ga0102934_1000642_pt1 | contig 23676 bp, 23 predicted proteins | sample SalPonR2_A_D1_MG_FD_78175 | JGI IMG/M metagenome (GOLD analysis project Ga0102934, IMG submission 78175) | Salt pond soil microbial communities from South San Francisco under conditions of wetland restoration - Salt Pond MetaG R2_A_D1_MG | ecosystem: Environmental > Aquatic > Marine > Intertidal... | reverse complement strand
TTCAGGGTTCAGGGTTCAGGGTTCAGAATAAAGCGCTTGAGGGAACGGTGAATTATGAAAGGGCAGCTTGCCGAACTGTTTTCCCGGAAACCGTAAACCGTCTTTTCCTTACTAACGAGATCAATGATCAGCAGACATTCAGCGCTTCAACGCTCAAGAACGTCTGGAAGAAAAAGCTATCGCCTCAAGTCCACTCGGCAGATATTGAAATCTGCAGTTTGTGTTTTCGGTCGCCACTCTCCGCCGCGCACTTGGATCCGATCCACTCCCAGTGACGCCAAATCGGAAATCGAGTAATACCAACCGACGTGTCCCCGACCGCCGGCACAGGCGTACTCTGGCTGCTGGCCGAAGGTCGTGATCCTCTGATCGACACCGACCGTCTCGAAGAACTCAGTTTCCAGGGGAATCAGCCGCGCTATGGTTGCCTGCACCAGCTCACGCAGCTGCTGTTCGTCGCAAACAGCCGCGCTCTCTGACCAGTTCACGCTGTCACAGTCAACGTCGAACCGTTGCGTCGCGCCCCCATGCCACATCAAGGACGCCTGGGACGCGAGGATCTTCTGCGCACCGGCAACGAAAACATAGTTCGCGCAGGAGGACATGCAGTATTCAGGAATACTGACATCGAGCCCTGAATCAAATACCCAGCGACCGAGTTCCAGACCTGCTGCAACATCCCCGCCCTTGCTTGTAATGACCAGGGTCTTTGGCATCTCGCCAAGGGAGGCGGCCAGTTCGAACAGCCGTTGATTCGCCTCGAAGCTGATCCTTCCGGAATAGATCAGCTCCGATCCGCTGGCGGACACACGGGTTTCCTTCGAATCCCCGAGGCGCGCTGACGAGGTGGCGCAACCGGAGATCAAGGCGCTTATCGAGAGCAGGACAATCAAAAAGAAACGAACAGTCAGGGGGCGAGAAAAACCCCGAATCTCGGCAGAAGGGGCGAAAGCATAGGCCAACAAAATACCAGGAACCCTCATGCTCTGGCAGCCATGGTTGAATCCTCGTCGTTCGGCATGGGCAGGAAGAACTCGACATGGCCGCAACGGGTGCAGGCGTAGCTATCGAAGCGCTCTCGCTTGACCATCAGCTCTCCAACATTGCCGAAAAGAAAGGGCATCGCCCTGGACCCCTCATGAAACTTCACTTCACCCATGAATTTCATGGGCGCCTTGCAGCGAAGACATTCGAGATTTTTCTGATTCATCTGCATCATTGATCCTGGCATGCCGTGGGGAAACCATCGCTTCGCTTTCGATTGCATTGCCATACTAACGACTGCATGTGCTCAACAAGATTGATGGCGATGGTCATGAAATCTCGCGGCGACACATTAGCCTGCATAGTTTATTTTAAATCATCAATGAGATACAGCCATTCTCTTGCCAGGACAACATCCTCTCTCGTCAACCGCAATCCCATGAGAACTCCAGTCTCATGCCATGCGTTTTCCGGCCGTTCACGCCACACCCCCGTCTCTCCCACCTTCGCCCTTCGCCCTTCGCCCTTCGCCCTTCGCCCTGAGCCCTGCGCTAGCCGAAAATTTGCAGTCCATCACGCTTTCACCTATATTTCACGGCAGCCTTGACGACCGCTCGGGGAGACAAGAAAGCGGCGTCGGGGTGTTGGAGGGGGTCGAAGCCCACGCTAGATTAAGAGGAGATCACCCATCATGTTTCGACTTGCACAGGCTTTGTGCCTTGTTGTCTTGCTTACCGTGTCCGGGGCCGCCTGGTCGGCGACCGGCGTGGCCTTTGTCCACGGGACGGGCAAGGCGACCGACGCGCTCAACGACTACTGGACGGCCGATATGGTCAACTCGGTTCGCTCCGGGTTGCCCAATCAATCCAACTACGTTGTCATCAACTGCGACTTCGAACAGTACATGTGGGACTCGCGGGCCTCGGGCTGTCTGGCCACGCAGCTCCACAACTTCATCACCAGCCGCGGCATCACCGATCTGGTGGTCCTGACCCACTCCAACGGCGGCAACGTGATGCGCTGGATCCTGTCGAATCCGACCTGGGACAGCCGCTATCCGACCATCATCCAGGCCACGCGCTGGGTCAACGCCCTGGCGCCCTCATCGCTGGGTACGCCGCTGGCCGATGCGGTCATGGCGGGCAATGTCTTCGAAGCCTCCCTGGGCTGGTTGCTCGGATACCAGAACGACGCCGTTCGGATGCAGCAGACCAGCTGGATGGCCTACTACAACGCCACCTGGCTGCTGGGCACTGCGGGACGTCCGTCCCTGCCGACCGGCTTCTGGAACGTCGTCGGCAGCGATGTACCTGCGGCCATCTGGAACGGCGCCGCCTACTGTGGCGGCTATCAGTATCAGGTCGGGCTGGCCATCACCAAGCTCTGGCTGAACTCCTGTTCCGATGGCTTCCTCGAATGCACCAGTCAACGAGGTGCCGGCTCGCTGTGGTTCATCGACGAACAACGAACCCGCCGCGGCCGCAATCTTTCCCATCACCAGAGCCGCCGGGATTGCCATGATCTCGACGTCATTCTGCGCAACGATCTGTAATCGGGAGGCCTCATGAAACGCATTCAAATCATCATTTTCGCCAGCCTGCTGACCCTGGCCGCCCATGCTCACGCCCAGGTCGAATGGCTGTCTCCGGGCGCCAACGACCTGCGCGCCGAGCGCCTGGACCAGAACATCGCCAACCTGGCGCCGAGCAGCCACCGTGAATCGCACCCGGTGAACTACGCCTGGTCGCCCGACCGTTCCCTTCAGGGAAGGCCCTACCAGTCCGGACCCACGCCGATCGCGTCGCGGCAACCCACCTCTACCAGCCAGGGCTACTGGGTGGATGCGACCGGCGGCGATCTGGCGCGGGGCGTGCACCTGCCGATCTCGGCGGGCGGTGCGGTGATCCGCATTTCAGCACTCGATGCCGATTCTCGAATCGCGCTGAGCGCGGAAGCACTCTCGCTCAGTGTCAATGGCCGCTTGATCGAGGCCGAATTCGGCAGCGACGGCATGGCCACCGGCAGCGATATGCGCCAGCAGGGCATGTCCGTGCCCGAGGCCAGCCTGGCATTCCAGCTGAGCCGGGAGAGCCAGGCCGGGATGCTCACGATCGCTCATCGCGGCCTTCCCGTCGAACAGGCCCTGGTGATCCATGTCCACGAGCCCGAAAGCCCCTGGATCGCGCAGCTTGGCCTGCCCCGACAGAACGTGCTGAGCGGTGAGATGCTCACCTTCGATCTGAGCATCGGCGATGGACGCGAACGTCTGCAGCCCGGCTCGATCCAGGCTGTCCTGGTCAGCCCCGACGCCGCGCAAAGTTGGCCTCTGTCGGTGAACCGCAGTGGACAGCTGGTCCTCGATGCCGCACCGCTGGCCGCGCGCTCGGAGGCCGGGATCGGCCTGTATGAAGCACACGTCTACACCGAAGCGCAGATCAAGGGTCTGACCGTGCGCCGCGACCTGACCCTGGCGCTCAACATCGCGCCAGCCATCGCCCGGTTCAACGGCATCGCGAAGGACAGCCCCAAGGGCGGCCTGAGCCTGACGCTCGGTGTGGAAACCAGCACAGCGGGCCGCTATCAGGTCAACGCCGAGATCTACGGTACGGACGCCCGCGGTCAGCTTCGGCCCGTCGCATTCGTCCAGTCAGCCGCCGTTCTTGCTGCCGGTCAGGGTCAAATCGAGCTCAACGTCGGGCAGGACCTGCTGGCGTCCAGCGGCCTGGGCTCGCCCTATGAGGTCCGCAACCTGATGCTGCTGGACCAGGGCCGGATGTATCTCCTCGAACAGCGCGAACGCGCCCTGCGCATCCTGCGCTGATCCACCCCAATGCACTGACAAGGAGCCACCGGCGACCTTCGGGTCGCCGGTTTTTTCTACCGGGCACACCCCTCGCCGCTGATCAATCCCTGCCAGAAAAGACCTGTGTTTGTCCCAGCTCTGAACCTGCTGGGAGATCACAGCGAGGGAGCCCTCTTGAATATCGGTGGCTCAATCCAGCGCTTTGAGCTGTTGATCGATCCTTGCAATTTCCTCGAGGCTGACCCTTTCGATTTCATGCAGGGTGTCGCGGTTTTCGAGCTGGATCGCTTGCTCCTCAGCGTCTTTATCGAGACCACGTCGATAATCCGCCCTGATCGCTTCCACTCGATCCATCAACTCCTGACGCTTTTTCAGCAGCTCCTCTTTCATTCAAGACTCCTGGCTCTGACAAGAACGATTGGTATTGATCCTACACTCTACAGGACGGCCGGCCTCTCAAGGCAATAAACCAGGAAGCCCCACATCAGGGTTCTGATTCTTGATACCACTACCGACTGAAGGCGGTTCAAGCTCTTACGATGAGAACATCCGATGCAGGCGGTGGCGGACGTGTTCGAGTTTGATTCGGCTTTCCCACTCCATACCCAACCCTTCCAGCGCCGCGACTTCGTTCAGGGTATAGAGCAATTCCCTTTGAGTCTCGTCGGAAATCTGGCTTTCGATAAAGGTGATGGCAACGAGACGCTCCCCTTTTTCCACCGGGCGCACTTCGTGGATCGTGGTCGACGGATAGACCACCGCCGAGCCGGCCTTCAGCTTCACGTCGAGATAGCGCTCGCCGATGTGGATCCGAAGCGCGCCGCCTTCGTATTCATTCGGCTCCGAGATGAACACGGTGCACGACACGTCCGAACGCAGCATCCTGCCCGGCGCAAAGATGTAGGCAGAGTCCGGATGCGCGCCATAGGTCATGCCCTGACCATACTTGCACAGCATTGGCGGGGCGAACTGCCTGACGAAAGAATAGTTTCGGAAGCGTTCGTTGGACTGCAGCGCCTTGCCGACAATCGCCGACGACTGTTTGAAGGCCTCGCCCGACATTTCGATCTGCTGATTATTCTTCGTCGGATTGTTCGGCGCGCTGATCCTGCCGTCGACAAAGGCCGCGGAGCCAGCGATCCTGCGCAGCACAGACAGATCTTCCGGCGAGAGGACGTTTTCGATTTCAAGAAACATGGGCAAGGGTCAACATTCAATTGAGTGAAAAGTATAGGCGGCGGGTTTTCCCGGCTCTAAGTGTCTGAAGTCATGACCAGGAACTGCCTTGCCATGGGCGCAAGATTTCTCCTGTCCCATGGACTTTCAAGTCTACGGGGTCGAAAACAACGCCGCCACCTTGTCGTGTGTGTTCGCCAGCTTGTCCAGCCACGCCATACCGCGCGCAATCTCTGCCCGGTGCTGACGCATCGACTGCCGGATGACATCGGCCCTCAACTGGCTTGAATAGGTATGCTCCGGCGCCTTGGCGTAGCGCCCGAGCGCCGAGCTGTTGGCGAGGCGCGCGGCCTCTTCCTTACCCCCCGGCAGGTCGAAATGCGCCAGGGCCTCGAGCAGGCCGGCCGGAATGTCGGAGAGGAATTCGTCGAAATCGATCTCCATCAAACGCGTACCGGCGGTGGCCTTGAGCGACCGACGGGTGAGAGACTCGGCGAGCCAGCCCAGAGCAACCAGTTCACCCGACGACAGGGCGTGCAGTGGATCTTGAATCGGACCCAGGAAGCGGTGCAGTCGGTTCATGCGCTCTTCTGCGTGGCCGCGGACATCAATGATGTTTGCTGGACCCCCAAGATTCACCGCGAGGTAGGGTTCGCGCGCCATCGACAGATAGGCGGCCTGTGCCTTCGGACGCATCGATATGAGCATCTCACCGACCCGTGCCGCACTGCTGGTGGCCTTGAGGATGGCACAGCGCCGCCCCGGGCGGCACCGCGCCCATAGCCGAAGCATGACCTCTGCACAGGCGTCGATGTCCTCGGCTGACATCAGGCTGGAGGCTTCACCGCGCTTGTCGTTGAGTGTCGCCAGCTCCCTGAGAGCCAGTGGTTCGCGCAGTGGCTGAACCACACCGCTTTCGTCGAGCAAGCGCGAGAACAGCGTCGAGCCGGTGTGACCCATATGGAAGATGAAATGCAGGGGAGTGGCGGGCGGTGCAGCCGATAGCACTGCCCCCTGCACTGTCTTGAAGGGCACCCAGCCCGCGGGACTGCTGGCCGAAAAACTGCGCCCATCGAGAAAGCTCGCGGACCGGTAGGCGCCCTCCGGCATCTGCACGAAGAGCCCGGCCTGCTGAATCACATCGAATCGATGGAGATGAAGCTCAGGGCCCGTCATCAGGCCCGGCCAGAAACGCTGGAGCGGATTGCGGCCGCTTCCCGCGTCACTGCTCATCGTGCCAAGGGACCCTGGGGGCCGCTGCAGATCTCATGCTGGTCGGCGCTGACGATCAGCGCAATATCGCCACCACGCCTTTCAGCAGACAGGGGCCCATGGCGACCCGTTGGGCCAAGGTCGGTTCTCATGTTGATCGAGGGACTACGGGGGCCATAGATGAACCAGTGGCGGGTTGGATTTGCTTGATCTCGGGTCATGCGAACAGCATGGTCCTGGACTCGCTTACCCATGTACAGAGACACTGAAGTATAGAGGCCCGATAGCGCGTTTTCCAGCTAGCCGGTCGTGAACTCCGGCGGTACGTCGCTGCTCTCCGCGGATTGTTCTTCGACGCTATCGACGCGGGCGGCGGGCGGACCTTTCCGGAGCCAGGTCTCGAGCTGTTGCAGGCGATCGGCCTCGCCACAGGCCAGAACATCGACAGCCCCATCGGCCAGATTGATCGCGTGCCCGGTCAGCCCGAGCTTCTGCGCCTGTCGTCGTGTCGAGGCTCTAAAGAACACGCCCTGGACTCTGCCCTCGATGCGCCAGCGGCGGATCTCAGCCATTGTCTGCCATCCGGTCGGCGATCCAGTCTGAAATCATCACGCTGGTGATCGGGCCGATCCAGGTATTGACCAGCTCACCCTGCGGGTCGATCAGATAGGTGGTCGGCAGTGCGCGCGGGGCGCCGAAATCGGCCGGGGGATTGTACACATCGACCAGCAGAATCGGATAGCTGGCCGGATAATCGACCAGGAATTCACGGAAGACTTCGACCTCGGTGTCCTCGAAGGCCAGACCGAGCACGGTGATGTCGTCGCGCGCATCGTGGAATCGGGACAGATCCGGAATCTCCTTGCGGCAGGGCGCGCACCAGGTGGCCCAGTAGTTGACCACAACCCAGTCGCCGCGATAATCAGCCAGGGCATGTTGCCGGCCGTCGAGGTCCGGCAGGCTGAAGGCGACATTGGCCAGCGCGGGCGCGGCCAGCAGACACAGCATCAGGATCAGGATCAGCTTTTTCATGAATTCTCTTCCACTTCGAATTGCAGCAGGGACTTGACCGAGCGATGCATCATCCCATGGGCCTGATGATCGACGGGTCGAAGGGCCTCGATCAGGGCGCGATCCCAGTGGCTGTCGATCGGCAGCGATTCGAGCTCGCCCACCGGAAGTATGAACGGTCCCGAGCGATAGAGTTCATCGAGGGTCAGCTCATCCAGATCGGCCGACAGCAGCCAGTCGTCCCCGTCGTCGGGGTGGATGATGCGCGATTGATGCAGGAGTTCGAGCAGGCTGACGATCTGACCCTCGCTGGCGCTGGACTCGCGCTGGCTCAGCTGCAGGGTAGAGAGCGCCTGGCCACGCCGCTGTGCCAGCCAGAAATGACCCAGCAGCCGCAGCACCAGCATGAACTCGTGGCGGCGCTCAAAGTGCCGATCGAGATGCTGGTAGTTGAAGGTGGTCAGCGCGGCGGCCAGACTGGCACCCAGAAGCACGACCACCCAGGAGACGTAGATCCAGACCAGGAAGATCGGAATCGCGGCCAGCGCGCCATACAGCCGCTCATAGGTCGGGAACTGGGTGACATAGAACACGAAGCCCCGCTTCGCGGCCTCGAAGAGAATCGCCGAAACCAGCGCGCCGGCCAGAGCATGATGGATCCGGACTCGCCGATTGGGCACGATCAGGAAGAACAGGGCAAATCCGATCAGGGCGACGAAGAAAGGCGTTGCGTTGAGCACAATCGCCTGGACCGCGCCGCGCACCGCTTCGGGGGCGAGCAGCGGTAGTGCCGCCAGATACGAAGTCAGGGCCAGGCTTGCGCCCATCAGCATCGGACCCAGGGTCAGCACGGCCCAGTAGGTGACCAGGCGCGAGGTCAGTCGCCGCGAACTGCTCACCCGCCAGATGCGGTTGAAGCCTTTTTCGATGGTGGCCATGAGGAGAATGGACGTCACGATCAGAAACAGCGTCCCGGCACCGGTCAGGCCGGCGGTTCGGCTGACGAATTCCTGCAGATAGGTCTGGATCTGATCGCCAGCGGCGGGCACGAAATTCTCGAAAATGTAGCTCTCGATTTCATTGGCCCACTGGTCGAACACCGGAAAGGCCGACACCACGCCGAACATGACCGCCATCAGCGGCACCAGCGCAAGCAGGCTGGTAAAGCTCAGCGCACCGGCGGACTCGAAGCTGCGGTCGTCGCGAAACTGCTGCCAGAGGTGTCTGGAAAAGGCCTGCAGCCAGGCCAGGTCGGTCAGGGCGGCCAGTGGGGTGAGGGGTTCGGGCGCGCGTGACTTTGACGGCCCTGATGACGGCGAAGCGGTAGACTTCGACGAATGTGCATGCAAGCCTTTCTCGGAACCCTTTATGACAGTGACCATTTTTCACAATCCGCGCTGTTCGAAAAGTCGCCAGACCCTGGCGCTCATTGAGGAGCGGGGCCTGGAGCCTGACATCATTGCGTATCTGAGCCAGCCTCCTGCAACAAAGGAACTCAAGCGTATCATCGCAGCCCTGGGCGTTTCAGCCCACGATCTGATCCGTACCAGCGAGGCCGACTACGTCGAGCTGGGCTTGAGCGATGCCATGGACGAAGATGCCCTGATCGCAGCCATGGCATCGCATCCGCGCCTGATCCAGCGGCCGATCGTGCTGGTCGGCGACCAGGCCCGGATCGGGCGGCCGCCCGAGCGAGTGCTGGAGATACTGCCATGACCCGAGTACTGATCGTCTGCCATTCCGTCCACGGCAACACCCTTGCCATGGCTCGGGAAATCGCCCGAGGCGTCGAGGAGGTCGATGGTGCCGAAGCGCGGCTGCGCGCCGTCGAACCGATCACCTCGGCGCTCGAACCGATCCAGGGCGAGCTGCCCGCGTCCGGACCCTCGCTGGTCGAAAAACAGGACCTGGCCGACTGCGACGCCCTGATCCTGGGCAGCCCGACTCGCTTTGGCAATATGGCCTCGGCGGTCAAGTATTTCCTCGACGGCACGGCCAGCGAATGGTTTTCGGGGACGCTCGCAGGGAAACCCGCCGGGGTGTTCACCTCGACCGCGTCGATGCACGGCGGTCAGGAAGCCACCCTGCTGAGCATGATGGTGCCCCTGATGCACCACGGCATGGTGATCGTCGGCCTGCCCTACACCGAACCGGCCCTGACCCGAACCCGAGCCGGCGGGACGCCCTACGGCCCGAGCCACGTCTCGGGGCCCGACAGCGATCGCCCGCTCGACGACAACGAGCGCCAGCTCTGCCGCGTGCTCGGCCATCGCGTGGCCGACCTGGCCGGGCGCCTGAAATGATTTCCCTGCACTGGTGCAAATGGAGTCTGCTCGGACTGCTGATTCTGCAGCCGCTCTGGTTTGTCGTACTCAGCCCGCCCGAGGCCTTGCCGCAGTATTTCGTGCTGGCGGTGACCTGCCTGCCGCTGCTGTTGCTCCTGCCGGGCTGCTGGCGGCTGAAGACGCGCAGCCTGGTGATCGCCGGCTCTCTGCTGATCGTCTACTTCTCGATCGGTGTGATGGAAGCCTGGGCCAGTTCGGCGGACGTGCTACCGGGGACCATTCAGGCGATTCTATGCGTGACCTTCTTCATGGGTCTGGCGACGATTCGTCGCGCTCCAGCCAGCTCCGACTGAGCCGGCGCAGATAGGCGAGCTGCTCGGCGGCGAAATCGAGCTCTGGCGAGACCTGTCCCGACTCGCGCAGCTCGATCGGCAGCCCCGACCAGTGCTCGCGCAGGCGATCGAGCCGGGCCCGACCGAGTGTCGCGATGTCCCCCAGCACGATCTCACTGTCGCCAAGCTGGCGCACACGGTCCCTGTTCAACAGGCCGCCCTCACCGGTCAGCAGACCGCGGATGATCGAGTCCTGTCGGATGACGCGCGGATAGTGAATTTCGAGCACCCGCCGGATCAGCGCGGTGTTGTCTGCGACTGCCGACATCGCTGCAGTCAGCGCGTCGGGCGCGCTCTGGGACGGATTGAGTCGGCTGAGGAGGCGAGCCGACAGTTCCCGGTCGCGCTGGCGGGCCAGCCTGTCGAGTTCGGCGTCGACCTCAACGGCCAGCTCGGCACCATCGCTGATGACGATCTTCTCGACCCGACCGCCGGTCACGAACCAGTCACGCCATTCGGCACCCTGGTCCCAGTTCGCCAGCAGCTCGGCCTGTGCCGTCGTCGGCTGGCTGACGAAGTAGGTCAGGCGGTCGGGCACGAGCCCCAGATGGTCCTCGGCAAGCTGGCTGGCGATCGGCTGCCCGGCCAGGGCATTCGGGCAGTCCATCTCGAGCAGCTCGGGCGCTGACGAGGCGAACAGGTAATGGCGCGGCTCGGTCGAGCGCAGGCGATGGCGGAAGACGGTCTGGGTCTGGCCGGATCGCTCGAAGGTCCCGACCAGACCGAACCCCCGATGCCCGCACTAGTCTGCCACCCGCGGATCGTTATTGGGCACCGAGCGTGCCTGACGGTCTTCCCAGCGGATGTCCTGATAGCACAGATCGAGCTCGCCGAGTTCGAGCTGATCGGCCAGCAGGAAGGCGTTTGGGAACTCGCCCAGCAGCGCGCGACTGACAGATAGCTGAGCAGTGACACCACAGACTTCGGTCTCCTCGCAGGGCCCGATGGCCAGGCCCTCGGGTCGATAGCGCGTCAACTGGGCCGAATCGCTGTCGAGATCGATATCGGCCTGCGGCCGGGTGACTTCAGCGTAGAACGAAGCCTCGGCGTCCTGAAGTGCTTGATCAAGGGTGATCAGAACCTGCTGATGCCGGTCGATCAATCGGGTCACTGGGTCGAGTCGTTCGCTGCCCAGCCCGGAAAGACAGTCGATGTAGAGAATCGAGGCCTCACGCTGCAGCTGGGCCTGGCGCTCGAAGGTATCGACGGCATCGCGCCAGCGCGGCGAATCGAAGAACACCGGGCGTTGGGCGACCCAGCGACTCAGATAGTGTGCCAACAGCGACCATTCGAGCGGATTCTGCCAGTCGGGTGTACTGCAGTTCGCGCCCAGCAACCAGTTGAGATGACCGTCGAGGTAGGCAACCCGTTGCCAGCTGACCAGGCCCATCTCGCGCTGCAGGAAAACGCTCGAAAAGGGCCCACCGCTATCGCCGACCAGCTCAACGCGACCGAGCGGCTCACCCATCTGTGCGGCCAGTCGTGCCAGGCAGTCTTCGAACAGCGAGCGGGGCAAGGGGCCGACCAGTTCCGGATCGACGGTGCAGGCCGCGATCGCCGAGCGCAGGTCATCACGCACCGGCTGGTCGAGATAGAACTCGGCATCACCGGCAAACAGGGCCAGGCGAGCGTAGGCATCGCTCAACAGTCCCAGAGCGACTGCGACGGCCGCCGGCTCAGCGGCCGCCAGCTGAATGGCGGCATCCTCGAGCAGCGCCAGGACCACCGGCAGGTCGGTATCGATCAGGCGCAGATCCCGCCCGGTATCGCTGTTGTAGTCGGCCAGCTGCGTGACGAGTTCGCCGGCCACGGCCTCAGGGTTCGCCAGCGCCGTGGCCTCGGCCAGCGCATGGAGCAGGCCCCAGACCGCCGGCAGGCGCAGACCCGAGGACCATTCCAGAGCGGCCTCGGCCCGGATGATGTCGATCAGGATCCGGCGCGCTTCCTCGGGATCATCGGCCGCCATCCGCGCGATCACGCGGTCGGCCTGGGCTCGAGCCAATGACGAAGGCTCAGGGGGATCGAGGCTTGCGGCAGGATCGATCCCATCGCTGACCTCAAATGTTTCACCGCCCTGGATATCGTCGGCGCGAAGCGCCGCGTTCTCGCTGTCCGGGGCGTTGCTTGCGATCGCGCCAGCCGCGCTGACGCTCGCATCGGCGGCCGCCAGCTCGGCTTCCGGGTGCTCTGGCGTGGTCGGGTCCGGGGGCGGCGCCGAGCGCATCAGCGCCTGCCAATAGGCCTCGATTTCTCCGTCGATGTCGACGGGTGACGCGGGCACCGTATCCGCAGTGCCCTGACCCACCTCATCGAGCAGTTCATCGATCCCGGTCGGGCTGGCTGCTGCTGGCGCGGCCTCGAGGCGACGACGCAGCTCGGACCAGACCGCGGGCGCCTCGAGCGCCATCAAGGCCTGGATGCGAGCCAGACGTCCGGCCTGCGGTACCGGGCGCAGCAGGCCCTCCAGCTCACCGTTCCAGGGCAGCGTCAGCCCGTCGGCCTCGAAGCCGGGGCTGCGCGACTGAATGAACCAGGCAAACAGACCGTCGGCCAGCGCCACCTGTCCGGGGGGCACGCGTCGGGCGACGGCGACCAGGGCCAGACGATTGGCTTCGACGCGCGCCTGCCACTGTCGCGGATCGGTGGAATCGTCTTCGAGCCAGATGGCCAGGGCCAGGGTCGCCTGACGGGCCGATTCGCGGGTCTGCTCATCCCAGTGCCAGGCCAGCTGCTGCCCGGACAGGCCGGCCTGGGCCGGCAACTGGGTGCCGAGCAGAACAAGGCAGAGGATGATGTTCAGGGTCCAGCGGGTCATGCCGCTATACTACCGCGCGGACCCGGGCCAAAGTGCTGACCGTGAACAAACTCGATATCCTCACCACTGGCGGCACGATCGACAAGATCTACTACGACGACAAGTCGGATTATCAGATCGGCCAGCCCGAGATCGGGCGCATCCTGACGTCCATGAACGTGGCCTTCGATTGGGAGGTCAGGGCCCTGATGCGCAAGGATTCGCTGCATCTGAACGACGAGGATCGCGCCCTGATCAGGCAGGCACTGCTGACCAGCCAGGACCGCTATTTCCTGATCACCCACGGCACCGACACCATGGTCGAGACGGCCGCGGCGCTGGGCGATCTGGGCGACCGGGTCGTGGTGTTGACCGGCGCGCTCAATCCGGCCCGATTCATCGACTCCGACGCGGTATTCAATATCGGCTGCGCAGTCGCCGCCGTCCAGTGCCTGCCGGCCGGCATCTGGATCGCCATGAATGGTCGCATCTGGGATCCGAAGAAGGTCCGCAAGAATCGCGTCGAAAACCGTTTCGAAGCCATTGAGTAGTCGACCATCACCCGGCCCAAGCGCTCGAGCGCTTTCAGCGCGAGCCGGAATGTTCAGCCTGCGCCCTGAACGCGAATCCTGCCGGCGCGAACAAAGGGCGGCTTGACCACCCGGGCTTCGAGGGTCCGGCCGCGCAGAACCACTTCGACCGTGTCGAATTCGCCCGTGGGAATCCTTGCCAGGGCCACCGGACAGGCCATGGTCGGCCCGAAGCAGCCACTGGTCACCACCCCCTTCCCTGCCGGCGTCATGACCTCCGTACCGCTACGCGGGATGCCGCCGCGGCCCAGCACCAGGCCAACCAGTTGACGCTCAACGCCGGTCTCGCGCTGGGCCTGCAGCGCGGCGCGGCCGATGAAGTCGCGATCCTGCGGGTCGAAGGCCACGGTCCAGGCCAGGTTGGATTCCAGCGGTGTGGTCGAGGTGTCCATGTCCTGGCCGTAGAGATTCAGGCCGGCTTCAAGGCGCAGGCTGTCGCGCGCGCCCAGACCGCAGGGCTGGACGCCGGCCTCGATCAGTCCAGTCCAGAACGCCTTGGCACTGGCTGCGGGCAGCAGCACTTCGAAACCGTCTTCGCCGGTGTAGCCGGTGCGGGCGATGAAGAGATCGCCGTGGCTCATGGCGCGGAAGGGCTTCAGATCTGCCGCGGCAGGGGCATTGAGCAGTTCGATCACCCGATCACGGGCTTCGGGTCCCTGAACCGCAACCATGGCCAGATCGTCACGCTCGATGATGCGGACATCGAAGCCTTCGGCCTGCTCGTTGATCCAGGCCAGATCCACCTCGCGGGTGGCCGCGTTGACTACGGTGCGGTAGAACCCCTGGTCGATGAAATAGGTGATCAGATCGTCGATCACGCCGCCCTGGGGATTGAGCATGCAGCCGTAAAGGGCCTGGCCGGGCTCCTTCAGCCTGGCGATATCGTTGGCCAGCAGACGCGCGAGAAAATCGCCCGCGCCGGCACCGTGCAGATCGACCACTGTCATGTGTGAGACATCGAACATGCCGGCCGCGCGGCGCACCGCGTGATGCTCCTCCATCTGCGAGCCGTAGTGGATCGGCAGCGACCAGCCGGCGAATTCGACCATCTTGCCGCCAGCGGCCAGATGCGCGTCATAAAGTGGGGTGTGGAGAGCCATGGAGTCCTTCGAGAAGCGTCTTTGATTACGGAGCGTATGGTAGCCGAGTTGCAGCGACCTGATCAGCGTTGCTCCCTACCGGATGATCGCACGCCTAACGAGCAGGACCACCGGGATCGCACCCAGGCAGACCAGCACCAGAGACGGGATGGCGGCCCGCTCCCACTGACCTTCGGCGGTCAGCTCGTAGATGCGGATTGCCAGGGTATCCCAACCGAACGGGCGCAGCATCAGGGTGGCGGGCATTTCCTTGGCGATCTCGACCAGGGCCAGCAGAAAGGCGGTCAAGAGTCCCGGCCAGATCAACGGCAGATGAATCCTGAGGTAGCGTCGCCAGGGGGACACGCCGAGACTTCGTGCCACCTCCCCGTACTCCGGCCGGATCTTGCAGGCCACCGCCTCCAGCGGGCCCCAGGCCACCCTCACGAAACGGATCAGATAGGCCAGCGTGACCGCCAGCAGGCCGCCGGCCAGGGCGCTGCCGGTCCACTGGTCCAGTCGGGTGAAGGCGAGCATGATGGCCACGGCCAGGACGGTGCCCGGTATGGCGTAGCCCAGGGCTGACACCTCGCCCATCAGCATCACCCGGCGAGAGGACTTATGGGTTCCGGCGAGCAGGAGAATCCCGCCCAGGACCACGGCAACCGAGCCCATGAAGCCAAGCGTCATGGTCTTGCCGATGACCTCGAGCATCGGTCCGTCGACGACCGCCGGCAGCTGGGGCCAGGCCCAGATCAGGAGCTGGACCAGGGGCACGACAACGCCAATCAGGACCAGACCGATCTGTCCGGCGGTGGCCAGTCCGGCGCGCGCGCCGCGCAGCTGGATTCGGTGCATTCGGGGCTGCTTCTCGCCGTTGACGGCGCGTTCGCCCCGATTGAGACGCTCGGCAATGATCAGCACCAGCACGAACAGCATCAGGATCGACGCCAGTTGAACGGCCGCGGAAAGATTGAACAGACCGAACCAGGTCCGGTAGATCGCCGTGGTGAAGGTATCGAAGCCGAATATCGACACCGCGCCGAAATCAGCCAGGGTTTCCATCAGGGCAAGGGTCATACCCGCGACCAGCGCGGGCCGCGCCATCGGCAGGGACACCTTGAAGAAGGTGGCAAACGGTCCGATGCCGAGGCTGCGCCCGGCCTCGAACGCCGCTCGCCCCCCGGAGGCAAAGGAGGCCCGGGCGAGAAGATAGACATAGGGATAGAAGGCCAGAATCAGGATCAACAGCACCGCGCCCGGGCGACTGAGCGCTTCGATCCAGGCCGGACTGCTGCCGAAGACCGAGCGGAAAGCGCTCTGGATCGGGCCGGCAAAATCCAGAATGCCCAGATAGATGAAGGCGAACACATAGGGCGGAAAAGCCAGCGGCAGCACCAGCAGTGGATCGAGCCAGCGCCGGCCCGGGTACTCGCAGCATGCCGACAGCCAGGCCATGCCGACGCCGATCACGGCCACGCCGATGCCGACCACCACGAACATCAGCGCGGTGTGACCGATCAATCTCGGCAGCAACCAGGTCCTGAGATGCTCCCAGGTCTCACCCTGCGGATCGAACCAGGCCAGGACCAGCATCAGCAGCGGCAGACCGACCAGCGCCAGCAGCGGCAGCAGCATCAGCCACCGCGGCCGGGACCGAGCCGGGCTCGGCCCCGGACGGGGAAAGGACTCAGCGGTAACCGACACGATCCATCAGACGAACCGCTTCGGACTGACGCTGACCTGCGATCGACAGCGGGGTCTGGTCCTGCTCGAAGCTGCCCCATTTGCGGACCAGGCCCTGGGCTTCGACCGCCGGATTGACCGGAAACTCGAGATTGCGCTCGGCAAACTCGGCCTGCGCGGTTTCAGAAGCCAGCCATTCGATCAGCGTCTGGCCCAGTTCGGGATGGGGGGCATGAGTCGTGACACCGGCACCCGAGACGTTGACGTGAACACCCGTGGTGTCCTGATTGGCCCAGAACAGGGTGACCGGGTAATTCTCATCATCGGCCATCTTGCGGCCGAGGTAGTAGGTGTTGACGATTCCGACGTCGCACTGGCCCGCCTCGACGGCTTCGATCAGCAGGGTATCGGACGAGAACGGCGTGGTGGCCTGATTCTCGACCCAACCCGAGACGATCTCCTCGGTTCGCTCCACACCGTGATGCTCGATCAGCATGGCGACCAGCGACTGGTTGTAGACCTTGCGCGAGGTGCGCAGGCACAAACGATCCTTCCAGCGCGGATCGGCCAGGTCCTCGTAGGTCGACAGTTCAGCGGGATCGAGCCGATCCGGATGGTAGACCATGCTGCGGGCGCGCAGCGACAGCCCGAACCATTCGTTGTCGGCACCACGCAGCGACTCTGGTACCGCTGCATTCAGGAACTCGCTGTCGATCGGGCGCAACAATCCGCGCTCGCTGGCCTGCCAGAGATTGCCCGCATCGACGGTCATGAACACGTCGGCCGGCGTATTGTCGCCCTCGGCGGCCAGTCGCTCGATCAGCGCCGCTTCATTGTCGTTGCTGAACTCGACCCGGATGCCGGTCTCTTCGGTGAATCTCTCGAACAGCGGTTCGATCAGATGCGGCTGACGGGAGCTGTACACCACCACCGTCCGAGGCTCGCTGACCTGATCGGTTGCGGCCGCTTCCGGCTCGGCGGGGGCCGGCGCGTCGGTGTCGGCCTGCTGGCCACAGGCGGTCAGAACCAGCACTGCCGAGAGTGCAATCAGTTTCTTCATGGGGAACTCTCGCTAAGTTGCGTATTGATCGGGTATTTTAACGAGAATGATTTGCATTTACAAGCTGCCGGGCGGCACGAAACCGCCCTGACAGCAGGTCCCTCGAGTCTGTTCAGTTACCCTCGAAGCGATCCTCGAAGATCTCGCTCGTCTGGACCGCAGCCGGTGCGATCGCATCGACAGTGAAGCGCGGCGGGATGTGGTCGGCCCGCGGGCGACCGTCCGATTCAGCGAACGACTCAAGGACCACCGCAGCGCCGTCAGCCGGTGCCTGGTCGACGGTGATCTCGAAGTTGTACAGACTGAACCAGGGCAGCTTTTCCCCTGTCGGCGCGGTGAAACGCACCGCCGCGTCGTCGATGGTCACGTTCCACGGCGCGGTCAGGACATCGTAGGGTCCGCCCATGAAGGTACTGGAGACGACGGCACCGGCCGGCAGCGGAATCTCGAATTCGCTGAATCCCTGGTGGAAATCGAAGTTCATGACCGCATAGCGATACAGCCATGTGCCATCACCCTGATCCTCGGCCCGAGCCAGGATGCGGAAGTGCCCGTCAGGCTGATTGGCCGGATAGACCGCCTCCGGTGTCGGGCCGTCGACGACGACGCTGACGTGGGATTCATTGGGGTCGGTGGCGGGGAACGGGATCCACTCGGTCAGGGGTGTATCGAGAACGAAAGGCCCGAGCGGTCCGAAAGTCCATCCACTGCCGGCAGGCGACGGGTTGATCGAGTGATACCCCATGGAATTCCAGATATCGATGTCGTGCATGACGACATACCAGGCATCGAGGAAGTAGTCGGCACCGACCACCCCGAGGTCGGCCTCGTTGATCATCAGACGGTTCTCGAAGCTGCCCGAATTGTTGGTCTGCGACCCGACCCCGCCGGGATCGAAGAACGACGGCGAGGAAAAGAACAGACCGTCGCCCGCAAGGATATCCTCGCGTGGGCCCTGGTTCGAGTTGCTGTCGTTCGTTCCGGAGCTGTAGACATCTTCACAACCCGGCCAGAGGATGCGGCCGTTCTGGCAGTTGATCGTACAGTTGAAATTCAGAGTGAGAAAGGCGTGCTTGACGCCAGAGGCACCCAACTGCTCGATGCGACCGTCATTGATGCGATACATGTTCCAGACCAGGAAGGGGTGCTGGTCACGTGGCTCGAAGGTGTATTCGGAAATCGAACTGAACTTCGGCACCCAGACCGCATCACCGTAGGCGACATTCTTCAGGGTCGCAGAGGGCGCAACCTTGATTCTGTCAGTGCCTCCCTGGCGTCCCTGATAGGCCACATTCGAAAGCGTCTCCATCCGGACATCGACGAGATACTCGGGGCTACCTGCCGGACGGGTCGGATTGTCCTGTGGCCAGAATGGACGTCCCTGGCAGCTCAGTCCGCCGCGATCAGGCGTCGTACCGGAGACATCGGCATCGGCGGGTACGTCCATGGCCAGGTCCAGCCACATCATCCCCAGCGGCATGCCTTCGAGTGCCTGGACGCCGAGCTGCTCTGCCAGCCAACGCGAGCCGCGAATGTCAGCGTTGTGCAAGGTCAATTCACCGCGCTCGGCGCTTGCGATCGCATGGATATGCGTGATCGTTGCCAGATGCTGGCCCCGGGCGTTTAGAACCTGCAGTTGTACGCTCTTGTTTTCTTCCGAAGGAAGCAGAGTCAGACTGCGGAAGTCCGCAGTGCGACTCCCACTGCGCAGGATCAGATCGGTAGTCAGCGACAGGCGGCCGCCGTTGAATGCCTCGAAGTTGCCGTAGGGAACCCAGGCCCACAAGCGACCATCCTCGACCCTGGCCGGCGCGCTCATGCGCTCGTTTCGGACACGCGAACCATCCAAGACATCCAGCCCGAAGTCCTTCAGGTAATCCCCGCGAAGTTCGATTCGCGCCTGTCCCGGACCGGCCGGCCAGGCGGTCGAGGGTGAGGTGTCCCAGGGAAGGTCATCAGCGGCCGACAGGGGCGCGATAAGCAGGAACGGCAGCAGGCTGAGCCAGAAGAGGTTGCGCATGGGGATTGTCTCTAGTTTTTGAATATTCTGGGCGCGAATCATACCCAATGGTCGAGAACAAAGCGAATAGGCCCGGCACACACCCGTACCGGCCCCGCTTCGCCGGTCAGCGTCGTCGTGCCAGGCCGATTGCGCCGGGGATGCGATCGGTCCCTTCCTGGCGAATGGTGGTCATGGTCCAGCCGGCGGCAGTGAAGCCCTGCTCTGAGAGGACCTGATCGATCCCGTCCGGGTGATGCTGATAGCGCCCGGTCCTCGAGTTGAGCGACAGGGGCGCGCCGTCACTGAGCTCGATCGAGAAGATGAAGTGACCACCGCTCGGCATCGTTCGGGCAAGGGGTTCGAGGAGGCGCTGAAAATCACCGACGTAGATCATGATATCGGCCGCCACCGCCGTGGTGTACTGCGAGCGGCAGTCGCGAAGAAAATCGACCACATCCTGATGGGCCAGCGTGCGGTATCGACCGCGGCGCTCGGCCTGCTTGAGCATCGCTGATGACAGATCAACCCCGTCGATGGCGCCGAACCGCCCCGCCAGCGCTTTGGCGACCAGCCCCGTGCCGCAGCCCAGGTCCAGGACCTCGCTCAGATCGGCGCCGGCTTCGAGCAGCCGCTCGGTCATCTCTTCGGGTATGCGGTAGCCGAGGGTCTCGACCAGGCTCTGGTCGAATTGATCGGCATAGTCGTCGAACAGCGCGCGGACATAGTCGGGGTCGGCCTGATTCGAGGGTTGCCCCTGCGCAACGCGAAGAAAGTGCCGACTGGTGGGATCCGCCGGGTCAAGCCTGAGCGCATGCTGCAGTGCTTCTGCGGCCTCTTCCGGCTGGTCCATACGCAGGAGCAAGCGGCCCAGACCGGCGTACAGGACAGGGTTCCGGGGCTGGGTCGGGAGTAGCTGGCGGTACTGGTGCTCGGCTTCGATGAGACGCCCGGAGAGCGCCAGCATCTCTGCCTGCTGGATCAGCTGCTGACCGGATCGATCGAACTGCCGATAACTTTCCTCGGCTTCATCATCACGTGCCTGAGCCCGTCGGGCATGACCCAGCAGCAGGGTCAATGCGGGATGTTCGGGGTGCACGGCAAGGCCTTTGAGGACTTCATCCTCGGCCCGGGCCGGCTCATCCAGGGCAAGCAGGGCAGCACCCAGGGTGTTCCAGGCCGAGATCAGCGACGGCTGGGCTTCGGTGACGCTGCGCGCCAGCCTGGCGGCTTCGGCATGCTTGTCCTGGCGATTCAGGCTGAGCGCCAGATTGGCTCTGGCCGGGCCCGAGTCGAGGCCCGCAGCCAGCGCCCGGCGAAGCAGCGCCTCAGCGCGGGAGGTGGCCTTCTGGTGCAGCAGTAGACCGCTGTACATCAGGACGGCCTGCTCGTTGGTCATATCGGCCTCGCAGGCCTGCTCGGCCAGCGCTTCTGCCTGGGTCAGATCCCCCGCGCGGTAAGCGTCGGCGGCCATTGTCAGCAACTCCGAGCTCACCGGGTCAGGCCTTGCGCCCCATCGAGACAGCAGCCCGGCCCGCATAACGCGCCTGATCGCCGAGTGCGGCCTGGATGCGCAGTAACTGGTTGTATTTGGCCACCCGATCCGATCGGCACAGTGACCCGGTTTTGATCTGCCCGGCGTCGGTGGCCACGGCCAGGTCAGAGATGGTGACATCCTCGGTCTCCCCGGACCGGTGCGAGATGATGGTGCCGTAACCGGCCTGCTTCGCCATTTCGATCGCTTCGAGTGTTTCGGTCAGGGTGCCGATCTGATTGAGTTTGATCAGAATGGCGTTGCCAATCCCCTCATCGATCCCCCGCTTCAGAATGGCGGTGTTGGTCACGAACAGATCGTCACCGACCAGCTGGACGCGATCGCCGATCGCCTGGGTCAGCAGGCTCCAGCCAGCCCAGTCGTTCTCGTCCATGCCGTCTTCGATGGAGATGATCGGAAAACGGTCGACGAGACCGACGAGGTAGTCGACAAAGCCGGCCGCATCGAAGCTTCGTCCCTCGGATGCCAGCACGTACTGCCCGTTCTGAAAGAACTCGCTGGAGGCGACATCCAGAGCCAGGGCGACCTCGTCACCGGGCCGGTAGCCGGCCTCGACGATGGCCGTCATCAGCAGTTCAAGCGCTTCTTCGTTCGACCCCAGGTCCGGGGCGAACCCCCCCTCGTCGCCGACCGCCGTGCTCAGACCCCGCTGCCGCAGGATCGACTTGAGCGCATGAAAGATCTCGGTGCCGGCGCGCAGCGCCGAAGGAAAGTCCGGCAGGCCGACCGGCATGACCATGAATTCCTGGATATCGACCCGATTGTCCGCATGTGCGCCACCGTTGAGGATATTCATCATCGGGACAGGCAGGCTGGGCGAATGCCCGCTGTCGGCCAGCAGCGAGGCGCACAGGGTCTGGCCGCGCGCCGCCGCCACCGCCTGCGCATTGGCAAGCGATACGCCGAGCAGGGCGTTGGCGCCGAGACGGGACTTGTTGTCGGTGCCGTCGAGATCGATCAGGGCACGATCAATGGCACCCTGGTCTGCGGCATCCTGCCCACTCAAGGCCCCGGCAATCTCCCCATTGACGTTGGCAACCGCCTGGCTGACACCCTTGCCGTTCCAGCGCAAGGCATCGCCATCGCGCAGCTCGACCGCTTCGCGTTCCCCGGTCGAGGCACCCGACGGCACCGCCGCCCGACCGACCGAACCATCCTCAAGATGCACCTCGGCCTCGAGGGTGGGATTTCCCCGGGAGTCGAGGATTTCGATGGCGGTGATTTTCTTTATTCTCATGACTACGTCCGGGTTGGTTTTTACGGTTTACGGTTTACGGTTTCAGGGTTCGCCCTGAGCCTTGAGCCTGCCTTTCAATCCTTCACCGCCTCATCAATCGCCAGCAGGGTTTCGAGCAGGCCTTCCATGTCGCGCAGGTGCATGGAATTGGGGCCGTCGCACAGGGCTTTTTCGGGTTCCGGGTGGGTTTCGCAGAACAGGCCGGCGACGCCGACGCCGACGGCGGCACGTGCCAGCACCGGAATGAACTCGCGCGCGCCGCCCGAGGATTCTCCCTGGCCGCCGGGCAGCTGGACCGAATGGGTGGCATCGAAGACCACCGGACAGCCTGTCTCGCGCATGATCGCCAGCGAGCGCATGTCGACGACCAGATTGTTGTAACCAAACATGTAGCCGCGTTCACAGACCATCAGCTGTTCGTTGCCGGTCGCGCGCGCCTTCTCGACCACCCGACTCATCTCCCAGGGCGAGAGAAACTGGCCCTTCTTGATGTTGACCGGCTTGCCCAGACGGGCCACGTTCTGGATGAAATTGGTCTGACGGCACAGGAAAGCCGGCGTCTGGATCACATCCACCACAGCGGCGACGACATCAAGAGGGGTGTCTTCATGCACATCGGTCAGCACCGGCACGCCGATCTGATCGCGAATCGACTCGAGCATCTTCATGCCCTGATCGAGGCCCGGCCCGCGATAGCTCTTCACCGAGGTCCGGTTGGCCTTGTCGTAGGAGCCTTTGAAGATGTAGGGAATGCCGAGGCGATCGGTCACCTCCTTCAGATGCCCGGCCACCTCCAGACACATGTCGAGGGACTCCAGGGAATCGGGACCGGCGATCAGAAACAGGCGCTGATCGAGGCCGACCTCGCATCCGGCCAGCCTCATGCCTTGACCTCCTTGACCGGACGGGCGTCCTGACTCTGTCGACGCTCCAGGGCGGCGCGGATGAACCCGGTGAACAGGGGGTGTCCGTCTCGCGGCGTCGAGGTGAACTCAGGGTGGAACTGACAGGCGACGAACCAGGGGTGGTCGGGCAATTCGATCATCTCGACCAGCTGGCCATCGGTGGAAAAACCGGACAGGACCATACCGTTTTCGGTCAGCACCTCGCGATAGTTGTTGTTGAATTCATAGCGATGGCGATGGCGCTCGAGTATCTGCTCCTTGCCGTAGAGCTTGCGGGCCAGCGTATTCGAGACCAGGTTGCAGCGCTGAGCACCCAGGCGCATGGTCCCACCGAGGTTGTCATTCTCACCGCGCAACTCGAGCTGGCCCTTCTCGTCGAGCCACTCGGTGATCAGGCCGATCACCGGATCAGGGGTGTCGGGGTGCATTTCGGTCGAGCTGGCATCGGTCAGGCCGCAGACATTGCGCGCGAACTCGACCACGGCGCACTGCAGCCCCAGGCAGATGCCCAGATAGGGAATGCCCCGTTCTCTGGCGTAGCGGATCGCCTGCAGCTTGCCTTCGAAGCCGCGCTCGCCAAAGCCGCCCGGAACCAGAATGGCATCGGCCTGGTCCAGGCAGCTGACGCCATTTTCTTCGATCGCTTCCGACTCCACCGGCCGGATCGTGACGTGGACCCGGTCGGCCAGGCCGCCGGAGGTCAGGGCCTCGTTCAGGGACTTGTAGGCATCGGCATGCTCGACGTACTTGCCGACCATGGCCACGGTGACTTCGTGTTTCGGCCGCGATGCGCGTTCAACCACGTTTTCCCAGTCGGACAGATCGGCCGGATTCGCTTTCAGGCCGAGGCACTCGAGGACGGTGCGGTCCAGGCCCTGGCGCTGATAGAACAGCGGGATCTTGTAGAT
>Ga0102934_1000641_pt1 | contig 23694 bp, 30 predicted proteins | sample SalPonR2_A_D1_MG_FD_78175 | JGI IMG/M metagenome (GOLD analysis project Ga0102934, IMG submission 78175) | Salt pond soil microbial communities from South San Francisco under conditions of wetland restoration - Salt Pond MetaG R2_A_D1_MG | ecosystem: Environmental > Aquatic > Marine > Intertidal... | reverse complement strand
CTCCTCTTCCCCCTCCTCATCTTCATCCTCATCGTCATCGTCGTCGTCAGCGATCCAGCTCTGCTCCACCACCTCCTTCACCCGGCGGTTGTACTCCCGGCGGTTGTCCTGCCAAAGTGTGGACCGGGAAATCGAGTAAGTAAGGCGTGAATGGCATTGCAGGACGGATGCATGGCACAGGAAACACATTCGGGTGCCATATTTTGTGTGAAGAAAGGGAAGGAATCGTCTCGACAGATGTAAAGGCTGCGGGGCGGAAGCAACGTGAAAGGGAGGCATACAGATCGGAAGCTCCAAGCGCGACGAAAAATGCAAAGGACGAGCAAGCCGCGAGGGGCGGGAGAAAGAGGGACAGGATTGACGGAGGGAGGGAGAGAGGGGGGGAGGGAGGCGGTACCTGGTACAGGCGGGAAGCCTCGCTGTTGGCAGGGGAAGCAGGGTTAGGGTCACAAAGGAGGGACTGAATGGAGGTGAGGATGGCCGACACGTCGTAGATGGGGCTCCACTGATTCTGCAGTATATCTACCGGAAGAGGAGAGGGTGAGAAACGATATATATATATATAATTAAATATATGTGTATTCGGACGCACGCTAAGCCGTTACGTACTCCCACACTGGCCTCGCCCCACGCCGCGTACTGACTCCGCCCAGACACAGAACCCTCCCTCGCTTCCCCGCGAAGACTTACCTAGACAGATCTGCCCGTCGTTGTAGATATTCGGGTGGAACATTTTGGTCACGAAGCGCACGGCAGGCGCCTTCACAGCCACCAAGGCACGGGAGGGAAAGGGAGATGGAAAAAGTATTGGGAACTCTTCATATTTGGCAAAGGTCATCGCGTGCAAAAAAATATGTGCATTTCGCAGCTGCGGACGTGCTTGGAGACCTTGCCTCCGTCCCAAGACTTCTCCTACCTTGTTCGGATAGTCTTCCGTGAACTCGAGAAGCAGTTTGAAGGTGCCTCCCTCCCATGGCGTGTCATCTGGCCCGAAGATGACTGCTTGCCAGGTCATGATCTGATGAGAAGTGGATGCAGGAAGCTAAGCGTGTATCCAAGTTGAATCCTCATCTCATTGGGACGGGTCACTCTCTCGCAGAGGGCTTCCACATAATCACGTGCAATCCTCATCCACAACACCTACATTGTTGTCCAGCGGAGCGCCCTGCACCCCCTGTGGTGGATCGCTTTGCAGCCGTTTTAAGTCTCGCATCAGGCGGCGGCGGGCGGCAGTGGACATTACTTTTTTGGGGCTATGAACTCAATTCCGGCGTTTTTGGTTGCGCTGCGTGTCTGAGTGTGAAGCGTGCAAGTATCGAAGGAATGAGTGAGGAAAAAGAAAATAGAAAGTGAGGGTACTCCCCATAATGCGACCACGAAAGCTGGACGAGCGTCCTCTTCGTACTCTGTTCGTTTTGTTCTCACTACAATATCGCATAACGTTTCCCAGGAAGATTTTCGCAGTAGTAGTGAATTTGATGGCAGCCGATATCAATTGTCCGCTCAGTGCAATCGCCCGTTCGCTTCCCGAGTCCATGGTCAGGCACAAACCTCAAAAACGAGGGCCGACCGAACCCCCTTTTTTAGTTTACTACGTCATTTTCTGTTTATTAAAAATGGACGACAAGGGCCTCGCAGTGTGCGGGTACGAGGCACACCAACTACCTTGTGAGGGCAGAAAGAAAAAGCCGGACGAGCGTCGCTCCCAGCTGGAGATGACAAGAACGACAGATCGGTATTGGAAAGGATAATAATGGATGGAATTTGCCACCTATTCGTGCTCTAGAACGTTGCCCCAAGGCTTGGCCTTGACTATCATCTCTTTTCACTGCACAGTTTGGTGGCAAAAGCTTAAGGGAATTATCTTCGGCATGAGATTTGGTCGGGTATGCGTCTGCCCTCTCCTCACCCTCGTTGTACTTTGCCTTGTCTGTGAGGGCAGCAGCACCAGGGCCATACACTGGGTGAAAACAGGCGCCCGTTCAAAACAAGGCTTCCTTTTTCAATCCCGTGATCTGTTCCGGGGAGAAGAAGTTGCCGGAAATAAAGAATCCCAGTCGCGGGCGGTGGCAGCTTGGGTCCGGTGGGTTAATGCATACGTACGCGTCTTGGGGGTGGGAGGAGGCTTTGATAATACAATGCTCAAAGGGTAAATGCGAGCATGGTTTAGTTCTGTGTTTTAAAAAGAGAACATGCATGCTCAGAAATCAGGGAAAAGTGGGCATCTTGTTTCACTGATGGGAATTGGTAGGGAGTCACTTAAGCGCTTAGTCGTCCTGTCTTACAGGAAAAAAGAGAATGGTAATGATGACGGGGAAAAACCAAGGAAGCCGCAAAAAGGTGCGTGTAAGACCGGAAGGAGGACTGATAGGACGCACGACTGAGTACGGACCTCTGAACTTCGCTCTGGTTCCAAACCATTCTGACCAGGCAAAAGCCGCAAGGCAAACAAGAATTCCCCCCGCCCCCCCGTCTTCACGGCCCGCATCGCGATCTTGGGCAGTCCAAGCGAAGAGTGGGGACAAGGCGTGCGGGAACGTCTCATAAGCGAAGGTAACTAGGCCGCTACGGCTGGAGCGAATGCCTTGAAAACCAGGGGGTCTATGGCTCCCATCTTGTCTTTTCGCCTGCCAAGAATCCAACCGTTCCGTCCCCTGTGGACGTCTTTTCTTTTCCGGCTTGTCTTAGGTTGGATGGAGGAGCGCGTTCAAGTTCTACCGATCCCCTCCCCGCAAGCATATCCAGAGGCGAAATGGATGGCATATCTACGGTGGGTTTCTCTCTGGCGTCTATCCTGAGAGTAAGGTCCGAAGATGGAGACAATCTATCCACAAGCTCCATCCGCTTCAAACATGTGAAGAAGTCTATGTCAGTGTGGCCTTCCCACTCCTTCACGCATTCCAATCATTGATCCCAGCGAGGGTGCCGGCCGATCCCCTTCCTATTCGTTGTCACCGGCCGATCCCCTTCCTATTCGTTGTCACCGGCCGATCCCCTTCCTATTCGTTGTCAGCCTCCACGCCTTGCGCGCGCCCGAACATCTTGTTTTCTTACTGTCCGATATTAACTCATTTGCGAGCCATCCCCCCCCCCGCTCCCTTCCTTCTTCTTGTTGAATGAGCAGGGAGGGACTCAAGTTGCGCAATACAACCTTCGTCATTGCCGCTCCCGGCCCCGCCGTGGGTCAGGTCCTTCGCTTCCTGGAAAAGCACCCTCTGAGGGGGAGCATACTGCTTGGTGGGTGCTAGAAGAGGGAGGGTATATGGAATTGAGCGATGCAGTGGGAAGATGACCGAGTGAAGCTTAGAGGAGGTTAGGCGTGCACCGTGGGTTTTCGCAGAAGAGGACATGGAGGAAAGTCGCGGAGCCGTCGGCCGCGTATTGGAAAAAGGCCGGAGCTCATACATGTAGCCCTGACTTATTATTTTTTGTCGGTCTTTGCCTCTTTGGGGTGCCTCCATCCTATTCCAGGACCTGAGGCCAGCTCTGACACCCGGTCGTGGGACTACAAGAGGTTGCGGCAGCACTGCCCTTTCTTCGGTTTGATTTACGCCATGGAGGGCGAAGAGGAAGAGTACGTGGGAGTAGGGCCAGGAGACAGGGAGGGCGCGAGAGGTAGGGGTCGGCAAGGTTGGCTGTAAAAGTCGAATAGGAAGGAGACTGCATGGGGTTGAGGAATACCCGCACGGCTGAGAGGAATGCTGTAAAAAAGAGGTAGCAATGGCACGACTCTTTCCTAGCCGTGATATCTGCGGGGGACTTGGCATGATTACCCATTTTCCGCTCATCGTGGCTTTGTCATCTCTTTCATCGCCGCCCCTCCCTCTGATCTCATTCTAGGTGGAGGCCATCAGCGACTGCTGAGGAGGTTCGAGAGGGCCTTGGTCTCGCTCCTTACCCGTTCGGCATTCGCGCTACTCCCCCAGGCCAGGAAATCAGGTAGTTATGTAGAAATGGAAGGTTATCAAATGGCGGGCTGACGACTTTCCCCCACCACCTTTGTGTCTCTTTGTGATTGCACGTCTACCCTCATGTCTGGTCTCTTGGGATGTCCTCCGCCCTGACTCCTATTATTTAAATGTGACAGAGCGATTCAGGCCCTCATCCGTGATTGGCAGTTCTTAGAGTCGCTGGGTATGGGTCCGATCCAGCTCGTCGGCGAGGACGAGGATGAGGAAAGGGAGAGGACAGGGCGAGATATCCCACCGATGGAGGAGGGGAACGCGTGATGGAGATTGACAAAGGACGTGAAGGGATTAGAGAAATTATGTGTATAGACAAATATAAATAAAAGTGTTCAAGCTTGAGACGATGAAATTGCGGACGACGCAAATCACATTTTGTGGTCCTTGTTGATTTTAATAGATGCCGCTAACCCTCACGATTTGTCCCTCATTTCGCCCACTTCATCCCGTCATTCTCTTGGACCACATGTCGTCCATTCAATTCTCAGCTCACTGCATTCTGCACTGGCGCATTTGCGCTGTATTCTCGTGGGCCGAGCAAGAACCAAATGAGGAGGCCACCCACAGGAAAGAAGAATATGAGGAGAGTCCAAAGTACAATCACTAAGGTGGAGCGCCCGCTCCGACAAACTTTAGAGACAGCAATGATATCGGCAATAATGAGGAGAATAAGGACAAGCAGTGACCAGAGAGAATTGTCAGCCATTTTATTTGCTTTCGTAGAACGCGTAACCTCCTCGTACTATGTGATGCCTGTCGGTAGGATAAGCTGTCGAAGTTAAAATTACAAGCAAATGTTTGCAGAAAAATAAGGAACGATTCTCAGATTATTACAGCAGGCTAGTACAGGACATAGCACGTGCCTATTTGTAAAAATATGGTGCGTTCCTCCCGTGCGCGCTACAGGAAAACGCTCTTGATTCCCGTTACTTTTTCGGGAGATCGTTCGCAACCTAAATGGGCCGTATGGCCGCGAATGCACTGGCGTGCACGAAGCTATCTTTGGAAGCCCTGCATCAGTCCTGGCCTCTTATCTGCTATTTTTTACGGCTTTTTGTTGTGCTGTGAGCGGAAGTAGTAAGAGAAGGTATCTTTTTCGAGACCCCTGATGTCAAGCTGGATCCGACGGTCCCTTGTGCTGAGTTTTCACGTAAAACGTTTCTCTTTGAACCAATGAGGCCTCGGAAGGATATATGCGACTTAACCTTTGAAGGAAAATTGTTTGAAGGTTATTCGCAGTGACAGACGGCACGTTACAAGGGCTATCGCATCCTCTGCAAGTTATATGAAGAGGCTGTCTGCAACTATCAAGTTCATGAGTTAGGATGTTGCAACCGGGACTTTTTGGTGGAAGTGGGTATTGCTATCATTTGCTTCTTGAAAAACCAAGGAAGCAGCTTTGAAAGCACAAAGCAGGGATACCTGTATATCTGTGATGATTCTGGCAGGTCTTAGGCACGAAAGGATAGGGGTAGGCGTCGCGCTCTAGGGAAAAAAATTAATTATTTCTAAGTAGACGATTTTGCAGTCCGCATCAAAACATGTGCCTACGAGAAAGAGGTTTCAAAGAATGCACTTAACATCTTCATCATTCAAAAATCATTCGTAAAGTATGAAAATTCTTGATTGCCGCGCTCTAATTTAGGGTTAGGGTTAACAGATCTTGTAATCCAATTATCACGTAGCACTAAATATTCTTTAATGGATTTTTAACATAGCAGTGCAATCCTAGGGAAAGAGTGTATGGGAGGAAAAGACGAAACGCTGCATTGTTCCCAATCCCATTTCAGGTTCTGGTTACAGAAAGGCCATATTTTTTGGTTGTCATTCCTCTAACAAATGGAAGAGCTATGTTCATCATATCCCTCACGAGAAAATTGGATTGTTTGACTTTTACGCTGTGACATCGCTGCGATTCCCCCTCCGGGAAACAAAATCTAAGTGGAAGAGAGCTAAAGCAGGATCATCGAAATGGCGGCGTTTTCAAAACATAGGTGTTGCCATAGTTTTACCTATCTGGTATTTCTCTGTGCCTTTCTTCTCCCTGTGGGTACCGTCAACCTATAAGGACCTATACGTATATCTACGGGATGGCATGAGAGGTTGGGATTCCTGCCATAAGGTCTGTGGGACCTGGGTCTGTTTGCTACACGCGTGCACTGGGAAGGAACCATGCAGGGAGAGATATTCTGCACAGTTCTCGTCCTTTTGTCTCTGAACTCATAATGTGAGTTTACCCGGGGGTGTTGCATCACCAAGATCGTTACCCTCACCCTCGTAGAGCTCGCTGCTAACTTGCTCTGAGGGGCGACCCGACGGTTTTTACAGTGGTAGCAGGCGGTATGAAAGTGCGGTCCCGTGCATATTTGCTACACGCGCGCACTGGGCAAAGAAACACGCACGAAGGGATGTTCTTCACTTGCACGCAATCGCACTTTTATACCGCTGCTACTACTGTAAAAATCATCGGGTCGCCCCTCAGAGCAAGTTAGCAGCAAGCTCTACGAGGGTGAGGGGAACGACCTCGGGGAAGTGGGGTAGCACTCTCGGGTAAACTCACATTATGAGTTCAGAGACAAAAGGACAAGAACTGTGCAGAACATCTCTCCGTGCGTGTTGCTTTCTCCGGTGCGCGCGTGTAGCAAACAGATCCAGGTCACACAGACCTTTTGGCAGGAGTCCCACCCTCTCATGCCACCCGTCCCGTAGCTATAAGTATAGGTCCTTTTAGGTTGACGGTACCCACCGGGAGTTGAAAGGTACAGAGAAATACCAGATAGGTAACACCATGACAACACCTGCTTCTCCAAGGAGAATCTATATTCCCCTGAGTGCATTCCGCCGGGTGGTACATCGGCTCGGCTCATTCTGGCACGTACCCAGAATGCGCTATTCTGTCCACACATCGAGAAACATCCACCACTCACTTAAAGTGCGATACGACATTTTTAACACCCGGAAGACCACTTCGCTGAGGCAGTGAAGCCCTCGTCCTCATACCCATGGCCCAACTACTTGACGGAAATCATTCGCAATACTGCCGTGTGTTGTATCATGATAACTGAATGCATTTTTTTAAACCTGTGTAGCTTCTCGGTTGGAAAGTCGGATACGTCCGACGTCCTCCAGGTCAACCCCTCTGCATTAGCGTCTCCAAGCAGGTCTAGCCCTTTAACAAAGTCATTCATGGATGATAAGAGGTCTCATAATTTTTTTAGAAGGCATCCTTATTACATGTCAGCGTATGTGGTTTGCTTTTCTCTTTCTGGATGGAGAGCGGGATCTGCTCGATGTACGCACACATGTAGCACAGGCGTGGTCCCAGCACGATGCATGTTTCTATAGCTAGAAGGGGAAAGAAAATCATAGGGATTACCTGGACTGGAGTTCTGATAAAGTCTCATACAGATCTCTTTCACTTTACTTTTTGCAAATTATGCTGCAGAAAATATCAAGGGGTGGCCGGCAGTGTCAGGATACTTTTGTTAAGGCCTTATTCGCCCTCATCGGGAAGAGCTAATCGCGTTTGATAGCACGAAAGGGGCAAGCTTTTTCAGCTTTATCTCTTCCATACGTCAAGATAGCCGCACCTGTTGACAAAATGGATGAGGCACCTTTGCCTACAAGGACACCAGCCACCTCAACATCACAGCCGACGTCCGGGGAACTCGTCCCTAGCTCTTCTTCGGGCCCCGCCCCCCGACGACCTTTGAAGGTGATTCTTCCCTCCAACTCCAAGAATGCATTTCCTGGCTTAAATCAACATCGTAGAGTGTAAACGCAGTGTTTGCTGTCGACATCGGATACACAAACGGTGAAGATTAATTTGTAGAAGTGAACGTGCCTCGAAGTCAATCCTCTCCACCCGCGGGGGTATCATCAATGAAGCATGCTTACAGCCTTCCCAAACCAATTAAGAATCGAAGTGACTTAGTATACACATATATCTTATACCTTCGCACTCCCACTTTAACATTCTTTGCCCTCAGCGCTTTGTCAGCAAGGTCAAACGCATTCCTGACGATATCCTTGAAGACCCCGCCTTGGCTCAAGCCATCGCACAGCTGCCGTCCAACTACAATTTTGAGGTGCACAAGACGATATGGCGGCTCCGAGAAGCGGGAGCCACATGCGTGGCGCTCCAGTTTCCCGAGGGACTCTTGATGTACGCCTGCACGCTGGCCGACATCATGGAGCGCTACGTCCCTTCGGTGGAGGAGGTGGTGGTGATGGGTGACGTCACCTACGGCGCGTGCTGTATCGATGACCTGGGGGCGAAGGCGGCAGGAGCGGATTTCTTGGTTCACTACGGACACAGCTGTCTGGTGCCGGTCACCTGCACCGCGCTCAAGGCGCTCTATGTCTTCGTCGAGATCAGCGTCGACGCCGCCCATTTGATCGACAGCCTCCGTCGGAACCTGGAAGCGCCTCGGAGGGTCTGTCTGATGGGAACGATTCAATTCATCTCCGCTGTGCACGAGTCGGCCAAAGCGCTGTCAGATCACTTTGCCTCCGTCTCTGTCCCTCAGGCGCGGCCTCTCTCAGCAGGAGAGGTACTGGGATGCACATCCCCTACGCTGGACGCCGCAAAGTTCGATACATTGATCTTTGTTGCCGACGGGCGCTTCCACTTGGAAGCAGCGATGATTGCGAACCCATCCTTAGAAGCCTACCGATATGACCCCTACGATAAAACTTTGACCCGAGAAATCTACGACACCCCGAAAATGCTTCGCCTTCGCAAACAAGCCGTGGCCGCTGGGAAGGTGGCCAAACGCTGGGGTGTCATCTTGGGTACATTAGGAAGGCAGGGAAATCCTGCATTGGTAAAACATGCGATGGACCTACTGGAAAGGTCAGGGAGAGAGGCATTTATCTTGCTTTTATCGGAAATTACGCCTCAGAAGTTGGAGCTTTTACATGAAGAGGTAGACGCCTGGGTGCAGGTGGCTTGTCCCCGGCTGTCGATTGATTGGGGGCATTTCTTTCCGAATCCTGTACTGACAGCCTACGAGCTTGAAGTCGCTTTGGGAGGGCAGGCCTGGTCCGAGGCGAGCTACCCGATGGACTATTATGCTAAAGACGGTGGAGCGTGGGGCAATTTTAACCCAGCTAATGCGAAACGGCAAATGTTGTAAAATCATATATTGACATCGCTTTTGGAATACTTGGATGTACCTTTATCTGTCGGACTTTCTTCCATGGAACCATTTCTTTGTCGGGGTTTGGGCCTTTGCTTGGATAGATGACCGAACACCAGGAAGCGGAGTAAAGTAGTCGCATAAATATGGGCACCACTGGAAAATCTAAAATGAATTATACATTACAATGCAAAAGGGAAAAGAGACGCTGTATGTCCCCCAAAGACTTCTTTAGCTTAAAACGGTGCCCGTATGGCTATTTGGGGAATCATGGCGTGGAGGGATGCGTCTCAAACGTTTTTTTGAATTATGAATGCTTCGACAACAAAAAATTAAATGGCCCGCCAGGCGCTCTAGAAAGTGCCCTGTTGGGCTGGTGATGACTTACTTAATGTGTAAACGACCTCACTTTCTTTAAAATTTCTCCCGGCATGTGCTGCAGTTTAGTGCTCGTCCCTTGCTTGAGTACTATGTGGTTTGTTGTTCGATGCGACGCGTGATTACCTCCTCTTACTTGCCAGTCCTTGACGGAACTTTGCTGATTCCTATCTGTAACACTCAAGAGGTAGAAATAGAAGCACCTGTGTCGAACGACTAGAAACGTCCTTACATTTACGCTAACCATTACGGCAGGACATCATCTTTGGCTCCTGGACGAGAAGGCTGGAGGAGGGCGCAAACAAGATTTAGACGATGCCTACACATCTGCGAGAGTTCGGTCTTCTTGTCTGCATGACAGCCATGTCAACAGTACCTGTACTCTCCACAGGCATGTCCAGCACAGTAAGTAAGCACGACGTGGATCATTTACGAAACTATTGGTAGCTATGCGGTGGTAGAAACAGAACGAGCAAAATTTTCTGTGAGAGTTCCATCAACCAACGCCCAGAATTAAATGTATTCATCCTTATACCTTACTCAAAGAATGCAACTTCTTTGTCAACTATACAATTTAATAGGTCCTTGTTGGAGACTCGATCATGGCAGGCCGTGATGGTGTGTGGGGTATTGGAGCGATTAACAAATACTTGAACCAATTCTCGGGCCAAAAACTTGACAATTACGCTCTCATCGGCTCAAGCCTACACGACGGATGGGTAAAAAGCGTACCGCAGGTTTATGGCGATATGCGAAAGAAAACGGCACCAGCAGTGCCCACTACAATTGTTCTGAATGGCGGAGGAAATGACGTTATCACCGTGCGAGATGATTGCTGGGCATTCAACGACAAATGCCGTAAGCAGATAGATGAAGCCATGGACATTGCTGAAAAGCTTTTGCTTTGCATGCATGATGACGGCGTCGAGCACGTTATCTATCTCGGCTTTTATTACGCTTTTAACATGACCGAAGCAGTAGATTATGGGATGGAGGGAATCAAACGGGTTTGTGAGGGCGCTCCCATAGACTGCCATGTGGCTGATGCTCGCAATCTAAGCATACCTACTGGGTGGGATGGTATACATCCCCTTGACGAAGGTTACAAACGGTTGAGCACCCGCATTTGGGAAGTAAAGGAGGCGAATAATATACCAATCTAGAGCGGTACTCATAAGTCTGTAATAGCAAGAGGATTCCTGACCCTTACTCATATAAATATAACAAGGAAACCCGTAAATAACTGCATAAAGAATATTGTATTTAACCGTTGCTGCACTTTTTGGAGAGCACGAACTTCCTATCTCGGGGTCGTAGAGCTCCTAATGAAATTTCCATTCTGTCATACGGCTTTACCATTAATGTCTTAAACGGACTTGCATCGGACTAGATAGCTTGCTTTCATCAGTCGACCGAGACTATACGCTCTCAGCGACGAATAGCTTATAAGTTGCGAGGTATAGGATATCAGTTGGGGTTAGAGCTACTATATGTACGTTGAGGTTATATTTTTCTGACATCTCTTTCTAAAGGCTATTCTCCTCCGGCTGAAAGAAGCCCAGGAAGCGGAGAGACTGCCGAGTTGTTGCCTTCTGAACAGGCGCACATGTCTTGATTTGAATCTTTGAACACGAGACGTACGCGCGCGATATGGGCCCGGTCTAACCTAAGCTATTGGTACTTTGCTATGCTCTTCCTTGTGTACGATACAAAACAGAATCTTGAAAGCTCTTTCCCATGAGTGAGGGTTGTGTTCTCAAAATTTTGCATCTTTAGCTGAGACACATCCAACACGTACAATCGCAACCACAGGCGCATCGTCAAATAAGATGACTAAGACCCCTGACAGCTGCAATACCGGCCGCGCGCAAGCCGTACGGACGTTACGACAATGCTCACAAGACATTGCACAGTATAGTGATCCACAGTGTGATGAAGATTATGTGAAATTGATCGGAATCTTGGAGAAAAAGGCTCGCGCTTTAGATGCCCTAAATCAATACAGTCAGATGAGTGCTTGCTTGGAGAAGATCGTCAAGTTGGCCCGAAGCAGTCTTCCCTCGCACAATCTCTCGCTGCCTAATGCCTTAGAAGGCCTGGCAGAATGTCGGGCTATAATGGGGGACAGAGTGGCAGCCGTTTCTTTGTTTAAGGAATGCCTCGAGGTGCGAGAACTTGCAGGGATGCTCGAAACCCATCCATCTCAGACGGCCTGCTTGAAGCGTATGGGCGATCTGCACCGTGACCAGGACTCATTGGACAAAGCTTTGGAAATCTACTTAGAAGTGTTGTCTTTGCGTCGATCGATTGCAAAGCCTGATGCCGGCAAGAAGGAGGTGGCGAAATTGGCGGAAGCACTTCACGATGTTGGGACCACCTACCACCTTTGTGGGGAGTTTGAACGTGCGATTCCTTTTTTGAAGGATGCCTTGGAATTGAAAGAGAAAATTGCGAGCACAAGGAGCGGGAAAGGGGGAAGTCGCGGGGAAGAAGTAAAGGATGCGACGACCGAGGAAAGCGAGAAGGATGATATCGTGGAGGAAGGACAAGAGGAAGAGGAGGTTTTCATGGAAATGATGTACGGCCTTGCTTCCACTTATGCCAAAAATGCAGAGTACACTCTGGCACAGCCGATTTATACCGAGCTGATCGCGCGGAGGCGCAATGAGGACCCTCCAAATTATATCAAACTAGCGCAGGCGCTGACGAACGTGGGAGCCATGCACATGGAGGCAGGAAACTGCGCCTTAGCCTTGCCATTCCAAGAGGAAGCTTTAGACATCCTCAGAATGGTTCTTCCGGAATCCCATCCTCAAATAGCACAGGCTTTGGGCAACCTGGGGGAAGTTTATCGGCGCCTGGAAGATCATGACCGTGCTCTCAAACTGTTTCAGGCATCTCTAGCCATGCAACGGGCACGGGGAGCGGCCTCGGCGATGGGAAAAGACAGCCTTGAGGGCATAAGCCCTATGAGCATGGCTGGTATTCTGAATAATTTGGCACTGCTTTATCGGGCGATGGATAAGTATACGCAAGCCGAACAACAACTGGAAGAGGCTGTTGCTTGGGTGAAAAGAGCAGTCCCATCAGGCCATCCCTACATTACAAGCATGGAAAAGAGTTTGTCAGCTTTGCGTCACGAAGCGAAGGATAAAGCTGCAGGCACGTACGATCCTACGATGTACGCAGAGACCTGGGGATTGCATAGCAAAATAGTAACATGATCGATGTTTTCTTGGACGCAACGCATACAGTCTTTTTTAAAATCAAGATGAAACGAAAAACTGTTTGAAGCCTTTGCAATATCTTCACTTTCGGCTTTACTCGTCGGAAGTATTTCTACTTTCGGGTGCTCAGGCTAGACACGGCTGGCACGCACACGAATTTAATCACGCAAACAGCTCAAGTCACTTCAAGTTTGCATGCGTGAGAGGATATATACATAGAGTCGTCTCTTCGACGAAACTGTAGCGTTGCTTACGAGAATTCGTCCTTTTCATATCCATAGTTCAAGTATTGGACTTATTTATTGTCACTATTATTGATCATACGTATATGATGAAGCCAGCTTTTCAACAGGCTAGCATTGATTGAAATGAGCCTCTCAGAAAGCCTAGCATGTTTCCATCCAGCACACGCCGTATAACATCTCGATTTATATTCTCATCATTCATATGCATACATGCTCTGCCAAGTAGGTGGTCACGTGGACTGGCCTGTGCGCACCGCCACCACGCCAATTCCAGATTTCAAAATTTGACCTCCCCCCTCGGCCCATGTGGCGGCCGGATATCTTGAATGACGGACAGACATAATGCGTCCTTTTGGGCACACTTACGCAATTCAGCAACCCTTTCTTTTCACAGACAGGCCATAAGATTCCAGTACAGCGACTCACTAGTTGACTAGGAATGCGCAAGCTTCTATTTTCAACGACAATCGTCGCGTTTGTGTTAATACTCGTTCGAGGAGGAAACGCCGCAGACCTCACAGGGAACAGTTCCAAGCTTCGGGCTGGGAAAAGCACAGCAGGAGCCGTCTCGACACAAAAGCACGTCGATTATAAATTGTCCGAACAACAACAAGAACAACAAGACAAACAGCAAGAACAACAGCAAGAAGTTCAGTTTGAACGAAAACCGTCCGAGGAAGAAATTAAGGCCCTTATGTCACATCGACAAGCAGCCTTGCCTGGTAATGTCACAACGGTTCTTTAAAAAAAAACCCTATTTCGAAATCTCATCCTCATAGATTTCTCTGACAAATTGGTCTTTCTTTTCATCGTCATAGCGTACCAAACAGCAAAGGAGCAGTTCGATAGGGTGACCCTGCACAGGAAGGCAAGGTTTGACAGGATGCTCGAGGAGGGGGAGAAAGCCGCGTTCGCTTCCGGCGACCAATCGCATGGGTTTATCTATGGCAAAATGGCCGTACTGAAGGAAGAGACACGAAGGGAACAAGCAAATCGACGTCTTCTACATCGTGCCAGAGATTAGAGAGGCGCAAGGGAGGAGAAGTGCGAACCTAAGACGTTGTTAAATGCCTCCATAGAACTTTTCTCTTACTCGCATATAGAGCAAGCTTCCAGACTTAACGTCCGAATTCATTTGCAGATTAGTTTCTCATTCATAAAGTAAATGAGCCGTTACTAGCTACATGTGCTTTGAGTGTCAATGTGTTGTACATGACATAAGTCGTCACCATGGAAGTAGCCTTGGTAGCAATCTCAGGGTACGCATGTATCAAAAATGAAATCAAAGGATTCTTTGTTGTTGCGCCACACTATTCAAGCCTATGTTATCTTGCTCCCGCCCTTTCATCGCTTTCCTCCCGTGATCTTACCATCGAAAACATGGTATTGTGTGGCTTGGCCGGTATGCGAAGCCTTCCAGGAAGAAATCTAGGCTTTCACCCGGCACTTCCTCCCCAGAGCCCTGTCGTACCCCCAAAGATTCTGCGTGGATCCCATCCGTGACCAGGACAGATGCCCAGCCTTCGTCCACTGCGCCCTTCACGTCGTTCCACATCGAGTCTCCGATTGCGCATATCCTCCAATCCGCCTTTCCCCCGGCCGGCTTCAGCCCTACGAGACGTTTTCGGCACTCTTGATACACCAGAGGGTATGGCTTGCCTACATACATGACCTGGCCCCCCTTCTGCTCATAGGCACGCCCGAGAAGCCCGGGCATGGGGTCGTTGTCGCCGCCAGGTCGGACGATGTCGGGATTGGACACAATCATGGGCAGCCCCCGCGCTATGGCTTTGGCGGCCACCGCTTCAAACTCTGCGCTCTCGTGCAGGATTCGACCCGGTCCAAACGTTTGAGGCGGCGTGGCAGGGTCGGGTGAATCCAGTATTGTGAACGGACCGCGGGCCAAGAGAAAGTCGGCCGCCTCCACCGGAGAAACCCGACAGCCCAACGATTCCACGTACTCCCGGTCTTCATCTCCGGACCCGAAGACAAGGACATTTGTGCCTCGGATGTTTGCGTAAGAAGGGGAACGTGGTGGCTTGAGGCCAAGGTAAGTGAGCTCGCCCGACGTGATAACGTCCAAGTACTTTTCAGGCTGAAAACCCATGTCTGTAAGACGCGCGAGCGAGCCGGCTTTGCGTTTCGAGGAGTTAGACAGGAGAATAACATACTTGCCGGCGGCCAAAATTGACTGCATGCACTCCACCGCCCCCGGATAGGCGGCGTGACCGTCGTGCATAACACCCCACTGATCGATGAGAAACACATCATATTGGTCGACTATCTCACGAAGCCCCTGACTGCGGCGGACAATGCTGGTGCCGGCTTTCATAGCTTGAGTTGATGTTGCTTTCATATGGTATCGAGCCGGTGACCCCGGGGCGAGGAAGGCGTTACAAGAGGAGGGAATCAAAGCGAGAAATGTTATACCAGTGGCAAGGGTGCTGAGGGACCTCGTTAAACCGAGAAACCGTCTTATAAAGGGCGGCATCTGTAACAGATAGATATTTATCATAACAGGTCGTTGGTGAAAACCAACAATTTTTATTAATTTGTTGCAAATTTTAGGGGCATGCGGTGTTGTTGTTGGGTTGCTGGGATTCGACGCTTAGACAGCGAATTTATCGATCTTTAGGTACCTCTCAAAAACGTGCCAACAGCTGTCACACGCTGAAAGCGTGCCAACGCAAATTAAGCCGCTTGTAACCCAAAACATCCCGTTTCTGTGCTTAACCCTTGAAGTGTACCGATTTTAGAGTCTTTACAATTGTAAATGCGGACTTGTCTCGAATAAAAAAATGATATCGGCCTCAATCTGTAGGGCTGAGAAAGATCGAAGAGACACCACGTACGTGTTGGGACCTCCGTGACGCCTTTACAGCGAGACCTCAAGGGGAAATGAAGCCAACACGCGGAAGATAATTGATTGCATGAGGTCAGGTGTACGAGCAGACGTGTTTAAAATGTGGTGTTCGAGGGTTGGCGCTTATATTCATGGTTTTGGAACTTCTTGGTGGCTGTTGCTCTCAAGACAACGACGCGCCTTCAGGCACCCGGGGCTTCAGATCTTCTTCCTTGTTTTTTTTCCATCTTCTCCTCACGCGTTGTTTTTTTCGGCGGCGTTTCATCTGGGAAAAATGTGAATGTGTCGAAGTGTATCCTCATCTTGACAGTGCTTCTCCGTACAACACTAACAGCTTATGTTTCAAAGAACATCCCTTAAAAGAGCGTTTTCGGGAGGCCGCAGCCCTACTAACGTAGCGTTTCTTTGCCTGCTGACATCGACGCTACACCATGCGCGTGCGTTTGGCCCGCTCCCTCCCTCCTTCTGGCATCCTTCGTCCATCGATCCAGCAGCCACAGAAATCAAACCTCAGAGCCATCCACCTCCCTTCCGTACGTCGACGGAAAGCAGGCCAGAAGCATCGGTTCCACTGCCCCCTCCTCGCACAGTGAAGGACATTTTAGCCCTCGATTTCGACGGGGTCCTGTGCAACAGTGTCGAGGAGAGTAGTCAAGCCGCCTTCAGGAGCGTCAAGAAAATGTGGCCACAATTGGCTACGTATTGTGCGCCTGTGGGGGGCGCTTCCGCGAACGAATGCCCGGGGTGGCTGAGTGACAGGTGTGTGGATTGGGACGTTAACCTTCACCCTAGGAAGGCCTTGGAGAGCAACACGCACGGGTTTAAAGGGTTAAGTTCTTTCCCAAAATAGAGATTGAGCGCCAATCTCCAGGTTTCAGACGGTCCAGCATGGCTCTCACCGCGCCCCCCTCGCTTTGTCATCCCTCTCTGCTCCCCCCCCCCACATACACCCTGTCCGCACGCCCTACAGCTTGCGACACCTCCGCCCGCTGGTCGAGACGGGCTACGAGAATGTCCTTCTGGCACGTTTGTGCATGGAGAAGGTAGTGCCTGCCATCCAAAGGGAATTCTTGCCCAGCAGGCGTCCATACCTACCCCCTTCCTCCCTCCCTTTCTCCCTCCCGCCTTTGTGCAGTACCTGCAGGGGCAGGGGTCCACGCCCGACATTCACATCACAGATCTTGCCGGGAAATGGCAAACACACATGCGTTCCGCCTTGCTGCACCGTTACGGGGTGACGGCGCAGGAGTTAGTTGACGTGCGTGGGGGATGGGAGGGAGGGAAGGAGGGGGGGAGGGAGGGAGGGAGGAAGGGAGGGAAGAAGGGATATAGTTTTTATGCCGGCACATCCATGTGGTCTTTATCACCTTATCAATGGCTTTAAAACCCTTCTTTCCGACAGCTGTATGGCTCGGTGCGGGATGAGTGGCTGGGGTCGGACGCGGAGGGCTGGGTGAAGGCCAACGCCTTCTACGCGGGTACCGACCTCTCCCTCCACTGTCCTCGCTTCGAGAGCTACGTGGTCACCACGAAGCAGACGCGCTTTGTGGAAGCCCTGATAGGGGCCAAGGGTGAGGGCGGGGGGGAGGGAGGGAGGGAGGGAAGGGGGGGAGGTACTCTCAACAACCTGGTGTAGAGCATTTCGACAACAACGCTCATCTTCCTGCCTGTGCTCCCCTTTCCCCCTCCCTCCCTCCCCCCCTCCCTCCCTCTCTCCCTCACTCCGCTCCCAGGCATTGAGCTCCCCCGCGAGCGCATTTATGGCCTAGGCTCTGGCCCCAAGACGGATATATTGGCGCGCATGGCGCGTTTGAACAGAGAGAGGGCGGCGCAGGACCCAAGCATGGACAGGGAGCCGACGGTGAGGGAGGGAGGGGGGGCGGGGAAGAGGGAGGAAGGGAGGAAGGGAGGGAGGGGTCGCGTTTAGGCCTTTTCTCTTAGAGATTGATGTCGTTTAGAATATTTTGCCTGGCATGGATACCTTGGGGTTGAGCCTCTGGCATTCAAGCTCCATCATGCCCCTCTTCTTGTCCTCGTGGGGGCACCCGAGTCCTTTTCCGTCATCATCCATGGTGCATCCCTCGTTTCCTACAGTTGCACTTCGTGGAAGATCGGGTCGAGACATTGGAAAAGGTGTGCGGAGATCCCCGCTTGCAGGTCCGTCCGCCCTTCCTCCCTCCCGCCCTCTTTCCCGCCCTCCCTCCCATCCTCACCCCTCCCTTCAATCCCTATCACCCCTCCCTCAGAACGTCCAACTCTACCTGGCAGACTGGGGCTACACCACAGACGCGGCGCGGGAAAGGGCGATGCTGAACCCTCGCATTCGGATCCTGCAGCTCGCCGACTTTGCCTGCATGTGCCAGGCTCTGGGCGCGAGGGAGGGAGAGGCCGGGGAGGAGGGCAGGTGAGGGAGGGAGGGAGGGAGGGAGGGGGCAAGGAAGCTCGAAAGAGGATATGAGGCGTGGACTTCAAAGCCATGAGGGATAGCGTGAAGGGCGGCAATCATTTGTTTCCTGTCCTGCGAAGGGGCGAGAGCCTTTCGTCTTGTATTACTGCGACAGAACATTGATGCCCGCCTTACGCCAAAGTCGTAACATCGCTGCCCCTCCCTCCCTCCGTCCCTCCCTCCCTCCCTTCCCCCATCCCTCCTCCCTCCCTCAGCTCCTGCTCCTTCGCCTGTCTCCACGCTACCTGCACCCCGTCGTGTGGAGGCAGTGAAAACAATCTAGCGGTAGAAAAGATCGTTTTTCAGCCCGAACCCCCTCCATCCCCTGTCTACACGGTGGCGAACGCCGGGGAGGGAGGGCGCGAGGGAGGTGGGGAAGCAGAGAGGGCACAGGCAGTCGTGTGGAAAGGAAGCGGGTCGAGTTGGTCGGAGCGAGAGTGGGAGAGGAAGGACTTGGAGAGCGTGATGGCGAGTATTGTACAGGAAAGGGAGGAGGAGGAGGCGGGAGGGCGTTCGGAATGGGAGGTGTAAGCGAAGGGGAAGGGAGGCAGGGAAGGAAGGAGGGAGGGAGGGACTGTTTGTTGTGTAGGTAGCTTCAGTAGAAAGGAGGGAAAATCGGACCTGCTGCGACAGGAGTCCTGTACAAGCATTCTATGCTTAGTCATGCCACGCAGTTGAATTTAGTATCAGCCAGTGATTAGACCAGAGCCAGATCAAGGCGTGACTGCGAAGTTGGTATCAAGGGGGAGAGGCGAGGGGGAGACGAGTTAAGGCACCTTTCCCTTTAAATCCTGCTTCAAAGGGACCACCTGCAACCGGCGCCGGAGACCCGCGTGGTTATGCGTCGAAATTTCGTGTGAACGGTTCCCCCAAAAATGAACGAAATGATGTCTTTGGGAGTTCCTAGGCCCGACTCGAACACGTGGCTCTTCCATTTTCCACGAGAAATAAAATTGATTTGACCACAGTGCAAAAGCAATGGCAGCTGCAGAGCTGGTAGCGCGGCAACGGGCCCAAAAAGCCTTACCCAAATCAGTGAGGAGGATAGTACTGAGACTTTATTCCGTACGCGCTCTTACCCCCCCGCCCCTCTCCTCCTGGTCGCCTTGCCTCATCCTGCAAGGCAGAGACGCGCCGCGAAAAGCAAGCAACAGAATACGCCTTTTCAACTACCTCCCTCCCTCCCTCCCTCCCTCCCTCCCTCCCCCGATCTCTCCGTGAGCTAGCGTCCCTTTACTTTCCTTCCTCAGCCTCCGCCAGTCCCGCGGCCTCCATTTTTTGCTTCTCCTTTCGCTCTGTCTTGCTCTTGGCCTGCGGGAGGGAGGACGGAAGGGAGGACGGGAGGGAGGGACGAAAGGGGAAGGGATTTGAGTGGGGCATTGAAGCATCCTTAGCTCCCAAAATTCCTGCGCCCCATATATTATATACGTGCTACTCCTCCCTCCTTCCTTCCCCTCTTCCTTCCCTCGCTCACCTTTGCCCGGCGGGCCTCTGATTGCGCGGCGAGCTGAGTGAGACGAGCCTTCTCCGCCTTCATCTTGTGGATGGCCTCCATGAGCACGCGCTTGTTCTTAAACTGGTTCCCCTTGGCACTAGGGAGGGAGGGAGGGAGGGAGGGAGACAAAGAAGCAGAGAGGGAGGGAGGGGATAGAGGTGAGACGGTGAATGAGCTAGGCGTGGCGTGGAGGGAGGGAGGAAGGGAGGAAGGAAGACGCACCGCTGGTAGAGGTCGTGGTAGAGGTGCTTGTCCACCTTCTTGGCGTCCCGGTACTTGCGGAGGAGTCGGCGAAGGACTCGAGTGCGTCGGAGCCACACGATCTTCATAGGCAGGCGGGCATTGGCCGTACCCTTGCGTTTCCCGTAGCCTAAGGTTGAGGCGTGAGTAGGAGGGCGAGATGAGGGGGGGAGGGGATTTCAAGACCGAGGGGCCAAAAAATCAGGCGGACACCCTGCCTGCCAGACTCGTCGTGCAGAGGGTGATCAGGGCCCTACTCCTCACCCCACTCCTGATTTCAACCTCAATCCTAGCCCTAGCTCCAGCCCAGGATAACCAACAGGCATGGTCATGTGGAGACAAGTGATAGTAGAGCGAAGCAGTAGGTGTCTACGACAAAGCTACCGCGCCCTGTGGAGCGTCTCCTGGGGGCTTATTTCGGCAGTATTCACTCCTCCTTCCCTTTCCCCTCTTCCGAGGCTGAGAGAAGGAGGGGGCGGCCTCTCCCCTTCTTGGGCTCCCCCCACCCCAAGGGAAGGAAAAGTCCTGGGAGAGAAGCCCCTCCCACTGCCATGCGTCTGCCAGAACCACAGGCGGTTTATTTCCCCTTTTCTCCTCTTCGCGATCTTTCCCTTCCTTGCTTACCGGTGTGACGGCCCTTGCGCTTGGCCTCCAGGCGGGTCAGGTACCGGGAGCGGGAATGGATTACTTGCGGTTTCTTTAAAACGAAGCCGTCCTTGATCAGCTGTGTATCAAGGACGAGACAACATGGATGAAGGAAGCCGCGTGAGAACCACAAGGTGAATGGCCCTTCACCATCGACACGCAACAGGAAGCGAAGGACACGGCCATGCTCTCTGCCACACCACAATGCTCGATCGAAACCTCGGGAGCTTTTCCGTGCATCATCCTTCCCCTCCCTCACACCATTCCCAGTCCATTCCTTCACGACTGCTCATCGCTTGCTCTGTTTTCCCACGTCCTTCGTGAGCCTTTCTCCCCTCGTCCCTTGCTCACTCCTCCCCCTCCTCACCTTGCGGACGTTCTGTCGGGAATTGGCCATGGAGATCTCCGTCGTTTCGTTGGGGTCAAGCCATACTTTACGTTTGCCTGTCTTCAACACGCTTGCAGCCAAGCGCTTTTGGATGCGGAGGTTCACCATTGTGAAGCCTGTGGGAACACGGGCAAGAAAAAAGACATAAGGGAGGGGTCCGGGAGTGATGGGAGCCCAGGAGGCTGGAAAAACGAGTGGTCATGACCACCAACCAAGCCACCAAACTAGCAAAATGCGAGCTTCCACAGCACAGATACCAGAAGGCATGCACGCTGGGCGAGGACAGCTTCCATGTCTGTCCCCCGTGATGGAAGTGCTCACTCCTGGGAAAGGAGGGCTTTCGTCCGTCAGCGCAATGCTTCGCCCGAGCCCCTCCACCATCCAGACCCCGCGACGACCTATCACCATTCCACTGTACTTGCGTACGGTGTGCAGAGATAAATCACCGCTCTCCGTCGCAGCATGGTGCACGGTGGCACGCCAGACACACACTGAGACATCCCAGGAAGAAGGCGGGGCGGGGGCGAGTGGTGGAGGGGAGGCATTGGTGGAATGCAGAGGGAGGGAGGATGAGATATAACGCGTGAATCGCCGTCCAGAGAGCGGCATTGCTCGCACGCCACAGGCACGCCTGATTGTGGCATTGGTAAACGTGCCATGCTGCGCAGAGCAACGCCATTGGGGCGGAGAAGTGCTTTAGTGCCGGTGTGAGAAGCGTGGGCTTGTTGAATGCTTGTCGTAGTTCGGTTTGGCTCAGATTAATTGATAAGTGTTGGGGGGGGGTGAGGAGGTAGGAGGACGCGGAGTCTTTTCAGACCTTAGGCACAACTTTATTTTGCACTTCTGAATTGAGTGGATCATGACATGTGTACATCGATAACGGGTGTTTACTTGTCCCCTTTCGAGGGCAGTAATACTTTGTTCCCCTCCTTGTGTGCCACATATGTTTCCTTGCTCGGCCGGGGGTCGTCTAGATCCAATGGGCCTGTCTTTTCTCCTAGTCGTTTTACACACACCCTGCCACTTCATTCCAGACCGCGAAAATGTCGGTCTACATTTGAAAATTATGAAATTTTGTGCATATACCTTGGCTAGCTCGATGGCCATTGACGCCGCACGGCTTATTGGGTCTCGTTCTTTCTCGTCCCCTTCCACATCCCTCCTTCCAGGTTCATGTACGGCCCGCCATACCGGCCACGCGGAAGACCATATCCACGTCAAGGACGCCGAAATAATGATTCGTACATCATTTACGTTCTTCTTTCTACCATATTTCGGTACATCAATGAGCTGGAATACAAACCTCCAGTCACGATTGCCTTTTTAACGCTCAATATTATGGTCCACCTCATGCCTGAATTTTTCCTCCCATGGGGCTTCGACTTCCGGAGTGTCCGCGACATTTGTCTACTGCCCGCACATATCCTCGAGCTTCTACCCTCTTTGTCCTCCCTCTTTTCCAGCGTCCAGGGAGACACCTTGGGGCGGGGGCTCGGACGGGGAGGCAGAAACCGACCGCGCTCGGGCAATGTCTGGGCGGAGTTCATTCGGAATAATTTCTCCTCCTATCGCTCCTCCTCCGCCTGGTGGTCTCCCTCCATGCATGACCGCTGGCGTGAAGCTGCATCTCGCATCTTTCTGTCCGCTCTCGTCCACGGAGACGACGTGCACCTTTACTGTAGGTTACCCCCGCCTCCTCCTCCCCTTCCTCTCCCCCTCGCTCTTTTCCCTCCTGCCGAAGGCGTCCTTGCCTGTACTCACTGCAGATCTGCAGATCGCGATCTACTTTTCTTCCCCTTCTGTCTCTTTTTGTCGTTGCTCTCGCTCAACCACGCCTCCTTCCCGTCCTCGCACATGTCTCGCCGTCCTCTCCCTCATCCATCCCGCCTCTCACGATCCCCTGCTGGGCTTTACTCCGCCCATTTCTCCTCTCTCCTCACTGACGCATTGCACTTCTTCCTTTCCCGCCACTCCCTCCCATCCCCTTCCCCCCCCCCGTGCAGACAACATGCTCTCCCTCCTCTACAAAGGCGCCACCCTCGAACGCGCCCTCGGCTCCCTTCCCTTCCTCCGCCTCGTCTTCTTCGCTTGGGGGGTCTCCCACACACTCATCCTGCTCCTGGCCACCTTCCTTCACTCCCTCTCCTTCCCCTCCTCCTCCTTCTACAGCTGCTCCGTCGGCTTCTCGGCCGTCCTCTTCGCCTTGAAGTACGTATCCTACGCGAGGGACCCCGACGGTTGGACAACCGTTGCCGGCTTCCGGGTACCCTTAGGGAAAGCCTCCTGGGTGGAGCTGGTCGTAACCTCCTTCTTGACTCCTAACGCGTCCTTTCTCGGGCATTTGTGCGGCATTTTGGCGGGAATTCTGTGGGTCGAGGGTGGGAGGGTGGGGGGGTGGCTCCGGTGCCTGCCACGATGGAGCGCGAGGCGGACGAGATATATGTATGCTCGAGCCTCGACAGGATATCGAGCTCCGACGCCGTCAGCCCCGCCCGCACCGGGATCTTGGACCGAGGGTGGGTTCGAGGACGGGAGGGAGGGAGGGAGGGCGGGCAGGCGGTGGACGACGCAGGAAGAAGAGGATGCCGTCTTGCAAGAGGCGCTTCGGGAGTCATTGGCGGAAGAACAACGTCGTCAAGCACGGGAAGGGACGGAGCGGGG
>Ga0102934_1000640_pt1 | contig 23745 bp, 17 predicted proteins | sample SalPonR2_A_D1_MG_FD_78175 | JGI IMG/M metagenome (GOLD analysis project Ga0102934, IMG submission 78175) | Salt pond soil microbial communities from South San Francisco under conditions of wetland restoration - Salt Pond MetaG R2_A_D1_MG | ecosystem: Environmental > Aquatic > Marine > Intertidal... | reverse complement strand
CTAACTATCAGTTTTAAATTCCCGTTTTCCACTTCTCGCAAAGTCAATTCAATTTTTCCTTCTCCACGATCAGGAAAAGCATATTTCAATGAATTGGTAATCAATTCATTAATAATCAGGCCACAGGGTATTGCTGTTCCGACTTCTAAAGAAATGTCATCATCTACAGTGATATCAAGGTCTATCTTGCTCCCCAGCAAGCTGTAAGAACGAAATAAATAATTTGTTAATTCCTCAATATATTTACCGAATTTGATCTCTGCTAAATTTTCATAACGATAAAGCTGATTATGGATTGAGGCCATTGTACGGATTCGATCGCAACTTTCTGAAAAAGCAGCCAGCGCCTCAGGATTATCAATCTTTTTGGATTGTAAATTCAAGAGACTGGAAATTACCTGCAAATTATTTTTAACTCTATGATGAATTTCCTTTAACAAGACGTCCTTTTCTTGAAGTGATTTTTTTAATTTTTTTTCAGCCTCTTTACGCTCTTCGATTTCAGCTTTTAGTTGTCGGTTGCTTTGCCTTAGCTCAATAGTCCTTGCTCTAACTCTTTTTTCCAATTGTTCTTTGGATAGCAGTCCCAACTTTTTGTCTTCTAATAGACCAGGGGGAATTAATTGGAGAATATTGGCCTCAACCGGATGGTCCAGATTTCTTTTTTCCAGCTTTTCATAGCTATCTTTCAAAATTCTATCAGCCGACTGGTGTGTTGTAACTTTGCTGACAAGATCGACGAGATGAGAAAGAAAGCGAGAATATTCATCCATTATAATAGAAAATCTTTCTTTCTCATAAATTCTATCCAGATTGGTGATCAAGCTGGAGATCAAAATGCGACATTTATCTTTCTTTTTAAAGCCTTCAAAAAGGACTGGATGTTCCTCTTCCCAGCTTTTTAGTGTGTTCTGAATAACTTTTGTTCCTAATATCGGAGTAACTGACGAGAGAAAAGAGTTTATTACATAGCCAAATGCATAGGTCAATACAATGTCATCCCGTAAAGTAGATAATTTCTCTTTAGGTAAGGAAGTTGTGTCATCCTTTGGCTTGTATCTTTCAGTCGATTCTATGGATCTATATTCTACACTTGCACTTAATGCCAAAATCAAAAAACCAAGCGACCACAGGCTCATTTTGATAACTGTTAACCAGGCCGAAGAATTTTGATAAAAGATCAGATTTACTAGATCTACAGGTAAAGACACAACCAGGATAACAATTCCCACTAAATGGTGCTGGGCTTCAGGAATTTGAATAGCCAGCTCAATAAGTGGATAATCATAGACTTTTTGAATGCCTTTCCAGGTTCTCAAACTACCGATAATAATGACTAGCAAACTCATTATCCAAATGCTAAACAATACCCAGCCACTTATTATATCTTTATTGTAAAACCATAGATCCAGATCATCGATTAGAACAGTCACAAAAAATACAAGAACACCTGCCACCATTATCTGCCTTCCAATTGCCCCTTTTTTAAATCGAGCTGTAATAAAGGAATAAAAGGCAAAAATGGTTGTTGCAATCAAAATTATAATACTGAAAACAAAAATTAAATGATGCGGTAAATCCAAGAAAATACCTCAGATAATTTGAAATTCAGCCAGCAAGTCACTATCCAACATGCTAGCATCAACAGTTATCAAAACATTAGACCCAGTATTAAAACAAAGGTCCTTGATTTTCGTGAGGAGTTCTTCCCCTTTTAATGGCCCATTGACAATCTGGATTTCATGATAACAGTCCAATAATATACATGCTCTTCCTGTTTTGTTAATAAATTTCGATACCATGGAATAAATTCCATCAGTATCAGCAGGCGAAGCTGCATTTGGTCTATCATCCCTATAAGTTAATTGTAGAATAGGTGTTTTGGAAATATTATATTTATTTCGAATTCTTTCTGACGAATATTTTGTAATGCACAGTCCATGTGAACCGTGCACTACCTTATCATAAAAAATTTCATATAACTTTTCTTCATCTTCTAAGACATAGTATGCCTGCCCTTCTTTAAGTTCATATTTTTGGGGTGTTTTTATATGTTTTTCCAGAGAGGGTTCTAGTTCAAATAATTGATACTGATGCATGGAATAAAAGACAGAAATTGCCCAAATTATGCTAAAAAAAGTTCCCAGCTCAGGTATCAAAATACTGGATTCAGGCAAAATGATATTTGTAGTAGTGCTCAACAAAATATAGATTCCACTACCAACTAATATAGGCTGAGCCTGCTTTTTCTTAATGCCAGCTTCTTTGTGAACAACTTCAATCAATAAGTAAAAAATTAACAAATATAAAATTGTGTAATAGCCAGCATATAACCAAACAAATTGGCCGGGAACAGCAGTATAGCCAAAATATTTTTTGACAGGTTCTTTGATATAGATCAAATTTGTAGTGAGAAAAAGATAATAGATAATAGCGGGAGGCAAATAAATTCCCAGATAATTCATGATTTTGTTACTGTTTTCATGTTTTCGTGTAAAAACCATCACAAAATGAAAGCATAAGCTGGGCATAAAACACCACCCAATCCCTCCTATTTTCATCCATATATTGGCCACTTCTTTTGTATTCGCTATTCTGTGCCCAAATTCAGAAAATGACCAGATTGCCAGTGAAATAGCAAAAAGAGAAAATATCATTGCTGAACGCTTACGATAATTTTTACTAAAAACATAACCGGCTAAAAATAAGTGGATCAATCCGGGAATTAACGATGTGATTGGCCAAATATTCATTCAACTTGCTCCTTATTAAATGATTCCCACCTTTTTTCCGCACTTTTCCAGTATTTTTAGGCCCTTCTCTATCTGTGTTTCTGTATGAGTTGCCATAACGGAAAGACGAATTCTGCTCTGGTCTGCTGAAACTGCTGGATAACGGATGGCACTTGCTAAAATTCCATGCTTGTAAAGTTGTCGGGATAATTTAATGCTTTTCTTATTATTACCAATGAAAATTGGAATAATCTGGGTTTCACTATTTAGAATGTTATAACCCATTTTTTTCAGTCCAGACCGTAAAAGTCCTACATTTTTGTGCAAATTTATTCTTAATTCGGGTTGTTCTTCAATTATTTTGAGAGCCGTCCGCATGGCAACAGCCTGTTCAGGCGGAAGTGTCGATGTAAAAACATAGGAATGAGCTCTGACTTTGAGCATTTCAATGACTTCTTTGGGACCAGTTATAAATCCGCCCAGACCACCAGTTGCTTTACTCAGAGTTCCCATGACAATGTCAATTTCATCTTCAACGCCAAAATGTTCCGGTGTTCCCCGGCCATTCTCACCAATAACTCCAGTAGCATGAGCGTCATCAACCATAGTCATGGCATTATATTTTTTGGCAAGGGCAACAATTTTATCAAGAGGTGCCATATCCCCATCCATACTAAAAACACCATCGGTAATAATCAATTTCCGTTTATTTTTATTGCGGCGTAGAATTTTTTCTAGATGCTCCATATCATTATGGAGATAGCTTTTAGTATTGGACTGGCTCAACTTGCAGCCATCAATAATACTGGTATGGGCGAGGATGTCTTTTATTATCAGATTGTTATCATTCTCAATTTTAGGAAGGTCATAAGCTCGATAGCTGTCCATAATTGCTGGAATGGCTCCAATATTGGCCATAAAGCCACTTAAAAACACAAGTGCATCTTCAGTATTCTTAAAATCTGAAATAGCCTGTTCCAGTTCTTCTATAACATGTAAATTGCCCGCAACTAATCTAGATTCACAGGTTCCGATTCCATAGGTTTTTACGGCTTCAATTGCGGCTTTTTTCACCTCGGGATGAACTGAGAGACCTAGATAATTATTCGAGCAAAAGCATAAAAATTTTTTATCAGGTGCGAGAGTCAATTCAGGATAGGCTATATCGTTTACAACAGGTATATCAGGATATAGATCCCTTCTTTTTGCTTCTTGATAAAGGTTCTTAATGTATTTCATCTTTTCTCCAGCAAATGTATTTGCGGACTTCCTTAGTTATGCATTTATCACTGACAGGACAATCCATGCAGATCAGGCAAAAATGGAAATAAGCATAAGTTAAACACAATAAAGGATATCCAATTCCAAAAATAGGATTTAAACTATACAGCCAATAGATAGGAAAAAGAATGATGATAATAATCACAAAGGTTGACCCCAATTCCATGAACATATTTAAGCCCTGGCGAGATTCATCAATTCCATTATAAAAAAACTTTTCATAAATAAAACTGCTGAAAATAAATGCTCCGATCGGATGACACCATTTCCCGGCAAGTGGACATTGAAGGTCAGCACAACAATATCCTTCACAAAAATTGGCAAATATCCAGAGAGCAACATAAATAATGGTTAAAACAGGAGTAAATTGCCAGAGGGCAATCGAGACTAGAACCAGGGTGATCAACATTGGCGTAGCCAAAATCCAATAGACACCTCTATTTTTACAGCTATTGCAGGTCCTTTTATCATTCATGCCCTATCCTTTATGTTTTTTCTTCAGTTTCATTGTCACTTTTGCCTGGTAATTTTAAGTCCAATATTTCAGCGATTCTTTGTTTATCTTCAGTCGAATATTTTCCCAAATTCAAAATAATTAACAAATTGGCAAGATGGTTTTTACAAATAGATTTAAGGAATCTTACAAATTTTATAGTGTTCTCAATACCATTGGCCACGTTAATTTCTCTCAAACAGTCGATTAAAATGACCATACTGGGATAATTGTTAATATTTTCAGTGATCGATCTCTGAATTTGAACAATATTTTTTGGCGATAGAGTAGATTCATTTTTACTTGAACGAAAAGTTAACCATGTAATCTTTACATTATTAAAATCGTACTTATTCCTTAATCGATCAGGATCATACTTGGTAAGACATAAACCCTGAAGTCCTTTTTCGCTGGCTGCATTGAGTTGCTGATATGCTTTTTCATGATTTTCCAGAAACACCTGGCATTTACCTTTTTCCATCTGTTTATAAAGTTCTGGAATCAATCGCTCCGGCAATTTTGAGAAAATTCCAGTCCCATATACAAAGCCACCATGCTTTTTGATAATATTTTGAAACCACTCATCAGCTTCTGGTCGAGAATTAATCCTTAAAATATCATAAGATCTGACCAGCAGAGTAGTAAATTCCTGAATTGATTTATCGAACCATTCAAATCTTTTCATAACCTTTAGAATATTATCAGGAATAATTTTGATTTGATGTTCATCAATAGCCTCAGGTGCAAAAACTAGTTGATTGTTATCAATTACTCTTATCAGTTTTTTCATGCCCATAGCATCAATATAATCTCTGAATTTAAAACTGCTTTCCCCCAGTTCTCGGCCAGGAATGATTTTTTTCAATTTATTCAAAAATTCTAAATAAGCTGATTCCAGGTAGTCCAGAGATTTATTTGAGCTAATTGGCTGATCAGGTAAATTAATAGCAAAGGCAATAATCAAAAACATAAGAGTAGCAAAAACTCCGCCTAGTGGAGGCACTTGAGTATGCTCTCCAAGCCAGATATTGGATGCCATTAATCCTGTCGAACTGATCAAAAATCCAATTAAGATTATAGTGTGCTTTTTTCTGGTAATTCCCGCTGATCTGCCAATAAGTCGAATTCCTGTAATAATTGTAGCTAAAAAATAGGAGCCGACAATTGTGTAATAAGTAAGAAAAATATTTTTGGATAATTTATAAGTCCATCCCAATTTATCTCCAGCCCAGATAATTTCGTAGGGATGAAAAAAGCAAATATAAAGTCCTAATATAATAGCTGGTATAACAACTGTGATATACTTTAATTTATAGGAAATAAATAATAGGAACATAAGCAATAGAAGCGGGACGCTCACAGAAATCATAAAATAGTCAAGACCGAGAAATATACTGGAAATCTCTGAATTTGGTGCATTGCGATGAAAGAAAGCAAATAATTGCCATAGTCCCAATGAAAGGCCATAGAGAAAAAATACACGATAGATCCAGCTCCCCTTATTTTTCCCTATTAAATATATCGATAGGACAAGCACAATCAAACTTCCGATAAGATATTGAAATGTCCAGGGAATTAACTGGAAATTATACATTAAATATTCCTCAACTTTTCCACAAGTTCTTGTTCATCCATAGATATTATTTTGGGCGGTTTAATCTGTCCCAGAGCAACACCTTCTTTTTTCTTGCTCATTATATAGCGCATAAAAGTTCCATCGTCCAGGTATTCTACTGTAATTATGTCTTCAGGATCATTGATATTGAAATCTTCCAGGTAATTATTAAAATATGGTGATTTTTTCTTGAGAGCCTTAAAAAATCTTTCTGCAGCTTCTGACGGTTGACAATTCCAGACATTTTCCATTAGAACACGTAGCTTTTCTCTGGGATTGGTAACTTTATATGCTGACCATTTTTCAAATCCATCCAGGCCGGTTTCCAGCACAACTTCGGTCATTAACCGCTCTGAAACACGAAAATAGCCAAAAAAGTCCAGCCAATTTTCCTTTCTTCCTTCACAATCAAAAATCGGCATTCCATTATCCTTAATATCAACGACCCGAAAAATATCACCTGTTTTATATCGGATCAACATGGAGCCAAAAGAAGTGCCTACTAATTCATAAGTGTGACCCTTTTTTACTTCTGTTAACTTATTTATTTCACCTTTTTCATCAAGAAATTCAAAGTAGCAAGAACGCAATGTAGGCACCAAATAGCGTTTGTTCTCTGGTCGACCATACATCACAATTCCCAGTTCTGAAATTATGTAACCGTTAAGAGGATCAAAACCAAATTGCTCTCTTAAATAATTGAAATACAATTTTGCATCAACTCCGGCAATTCCCACTCCTTTTAAAGGCAGTAAATCTCTCAATTTTCGGTCCTCATTTTTAAATAACCTGGCTTTAAGATATTTTATAAATAAATATATTTTTAAAGCACCAAAATTTAGGGATTGATAATAATTTTTAAATAATTCATCCGGATTTTTTAGGTAATCACAAATCAATTTTAAAGGAGAAGCCACACCACCAAAACCATCAAATCTTTCCCCATCTTTTATCATTTCTGCAATAAGAGTTATCTTTTGAAGCATGTTAGAAGTTGATTCCATGGTTTTCTGAGAAGGTACCAGGTTAAAAACATCGTCCCAGGCTCGACCTGTTATCATTGCTGGATAAGGTGGCGGTGCCAGAATATTTAGAATTTTATCTCCTGGCTCAACTTTAGTTGTTCCCCACTCCTCACTTCCACCTATTACTACGATGGCAATTGAATCCATCATAAGCTGTTGTTCGAACTCTTTAGTATAGGCAAACCACTTTGATTGACCTGTTGTACCCGATGTTTTACCACAATAACTATAGTCACCAGGTAACCACTCATCAAGCATGGAAGATACCTGTCCACTAATGCGTTTGTAATAATCCCATAATAACTCATCATTTCTTTGAGAAATGGTTTTACTGAGTTTTTTCACTTTTTCACCAAATTCGTGTAAAATAGGATAATCACTATAATCTGTTAACGGAACTTCTTCAAAATCTTTTGCATCTGGAGCTAATTCCGCAGCCATTTTAGTATTTTTCCAGCGGGCAAAATGTTTCTGTAGCTTTTCATTATTATATTGCAATTGTTCTTGAAAGCTTTTATTAAAAAACCCGCAATATTCTTCCCAAAGATCATTTCCCTTTTTCATTTTTAAATTTACTCCTCAGTAGATTTAATTTAACTATTTTATTGATAATATTTCCCTTACAATTCTGAGAATTCAGTAAAATTAACCTAGCCAATAGAGTTAAACTATTTCACCTGATAATTTCAATAAATTAAGCCGATATTATACCCCTTCCCCATTAATAACTTAAATATTTTTAAAAAAATCACAACTTGTAAAAGATTTCTCTTAAAAAATATAACTACAATTTTATCCTCTTACTATTAAAATATCAAGAAAAAATATAATTATTATTGAATTTTGTTAATAATCAATGTTAATTAGTAAATATTATTATATAGCAATGATATTTAATTGCTAAAAATGTTCATATAATTTAATTATAGCAAGTAGGTCTATATTATATTTTTTAATCTAATCAGTGAAATTTTTTGAGTGGGCTTAAATCTATTTAGACAAAAATTGATCAAAACTTATACCCGGCTTTGATATACAAGACTGATTGAACTCGTCTTTCCGAGGTAAACCCCTTGGGACCACGGGCAAAAATTATCTCAAACGGGCCAATAGGTAATTCTTTTTTGACACCGATTCCTACACCTAATCTTGGCGCTAGACTTTCATAATTATCCAGTACATAAATATCAGAATGTTCACATTCCAGTGCGTAATTTCCCAAAAACTTAATAGAAAATTCTTCGGGAAGGTGAAATTCTAGCGATGTACTCAATGATCTGAAATTTTTAACTATAAACTGATTATACTTAACTCCTATAAAATTATCTGGTCCACCTATGAATTCCCCCTTATAATTAGGTGTCCCCGAACTACTTTGAAACATGTAGAAGCTATTGCTAATTGTTAGAAATTCAACCGGTGTATAAAAAAGGTCGGCTTTTATATGAAATTTATAATACTGTTCCTCACTTTCAATCAAATCGAAATAATCACAATATTCCAGGCCGCCTTCAATAGCAAGCCCGGATTCTGGATTGATAGAATTATCCAGATCATCATAATTCAAAGTCAAGTTTATTTTATCAAGAGTAGTTTTCCAAGAAGGATAAAATGAAGTATCAGGAAGTTGGATTTCAGGTTCAATATTTATGTATTCCCGGTTTGCACTTATTTCTGCATTCAGAGAATTATTAAATACAAATCCGGCTCCTCCCCCAATATTTATAGTTTTATGATCATATTCTGCGATTTTAAATCCATTTTGGTGATAAATTGAGCGGGGAATGATTTTATAGTCAAAGTGAAAGAAAGGATAAAAAGGCTGGCTAAAAGTTCTCGAAGGATAATATATTTTATTTTTTAGACGGAATATACCCAAAAAATGGAGCTCATCAGTTGCTTTTAAACCGGGAAAAATAAAGTTATTCTGAAGACTGCTCAAATTTGCTACGAATCCATAATTATTATCATAGCGCAATCCTAGCCGCAATTTTCTAAAAGAACTTTCCTGAACATTGATATCTAATTTAATTTTTCTAAAATCTACCTTCTCAATATCATAGTTGATCTTCTTAAAATATTCCAGTCCATATAGCAAGCTGATTCTATTTTCTAAAATACCCAATTGTAATTTTTCCCCGGGCTTGATTCCCAACATTCTATAAATAAAGCCAAAGGGCAGCTTTTTATTACCATTAATCCTAATACTAAAAATATATGGTTTTTCGCTTTCTTTAACCTTGAATTGAAGACCAATACTATTATTGCCAATCTCCGTCAATTTATAATCGATTTTACTAAACCAGCCTGTGTTTCTTAGCGATTCTAGAGCAGAATTAACATCTTGTTTTCTGAGAATGTTTCCCGTTCTGATCGACAATTTATTAATAATACTGGAGTCGGGAATTGATAAATTGCCGGTAAATTTAATATTAGCCAATATATAGTTTTTAGAAAGAAGATCATCAATAGTAAGTTTTTCAAGATTATTTTTCTTCTTTATTTGAATAAGTTCATCTATATAGCGATTGGCAATCTGCTCGCCTCTTTTGATAATAGCATCTGTTTTCTTGCTATCAAAGCTGAAGGCCCTTTGATCTTCTATTAATGTACTTAAATGAAGATCTGCTTTATTCCCTTTTTCCTGGATTGCTTTATTTCTGATAATGTTATAAGATTGGCTGATAACTTCCAGGGGATTATTGAGTTTATCCACAGTTTTTGAAGGAGTTTTCACACTGCTGGCAATAACAATATCAGCGCCCATATTTTTAACCACATCAACTGGTATATTATTTAATAAACCACCGTCAATTAATAATGAATCACCCATTTTAACAGGTGCAAAGATGCTGGGAACCGACATTGTAGCTCGCATAGCCCGGGCAAGATTTCCTTTTCTATGAACTACTTCAGATCCTGAAACAATATCAACACTTACACATCGAAAAGGGATAGGCAAATTGTCAAAATTTCTAGTATCTAGATGGTCGTAAACCAGCCTTGAAATATACAACTCGATTTTCTGGCCATTTATTAGTCCCGGCAATTCAGGACGATACTTATTCATGTTGACTTTAAATTGAAATTTGTGGAGATCTTTTTTCACAAAATAGGGTAAATGTTCTCTAGAAGGTGTGTCTCTAAATAACTCTTCCCATTTTAAATCTTTGACAATTTTTTCAATCTCCAGAGCAGAATACCCGCACGCATAAAGCCCTCCAACCAAGCCACCCATACTTGTACCTGCGATATAATCTACAGGAATATTTAAAGAATCAATTTTTTTGAGCATTCCCAGATGAGCAAGACCAAGAGCTCCGCCTCCTGATAGCGCTATTCCAACTCTGGGTCTAGGATTATTAAGATTCTGACCATTCACCATCACTATCAAAAGCAGAATAATGATAAGCAAAATATTTTTTCTGCCAAACTTCAAAATTTTTTTCCCTCCAAAAGACTAAATTATCAAAAGACTCATACCATAAAAACTAATAACATTATCCTATCTGATTTTTACAGGGTTATTGCCATAATAAAACTATAACTTAGCGCATAAAATATGCATTGAATTTGAAAATTCAACTCCTCTTAAATTTCTTTAATCTTATAATCAATAATATTTCTATCATCAAAATCCAGCTGAATGCCAATTGGCAAGTTTTTCATACTCACCTCATAAATATTCACTAAAATATAACCTTTTTAGTCAACTTTTGAAACACATTTTTGATGTCTTTAATTATGTGGAATTCTTTTCTTTAAGTAATTTTCCAAATATTTTACAGCTACCAATTAAAATCATTGAGTTTTGCGATAGCGCCAATTTGCAAGACCCAAAATGAAACCACCATATATTAACAAAGCCAACAAAGGCTGATGAATATCTGAAATCGAACTCCCTTTTAAGAACAGCATTCTCATAATTCTAATAAAATATATAAGAGGATTAATCAGATCGAGTTTCTGAGCCCATATAGGCATACTTTCGAGAGGTGTAAATAACCCGCTCATCAAAATGAAAACAATCATAAAGAAAAAGGAGACAAACATGGCCTGTTGCTGAGTATTAGCGACTGTAGATATTAAGAGACCAAACCCTAATGCAACTATCAAATAGATACCAACTGAGAGAAAAATCAGAAAATATGATCCTGCTATTGGAATATTAAACAATAATTTACCTAGCAGAAGACCAAAAGCCATTTCCAGCATACCAATAATCCAGACCGGTATTAATTTTCCGGATATGAATTGAACCTTTTTTACCGGTGTAACATTAACCTGCTCGATTGTGCCCACTTCTTTTTCCTTAACAATGGTCATACTTGTAAGAAACATACCAATGATAGTAACCAAAATAGATAAAATTCCCGGCACCATATAGAATTTATAATTCATCTCAGGATTGAACCAGTAGGAAACATGAGTATTAATGTTTTTATAGTTGATCGGCTGCCCTTGAATCTTAATTTTTTGGGATAATTTTCGACCGGCAAAGTCATTGATTACCGAATTAAGATAGACCTGGGTTAAACTGGCAGCATTTTGATTAATGGCATTAATTTGCATAAAGACCTGGCCCCTACCATTCCGATTTAAAGCAGATTCAAATTGTGCTGGAATTTGTAAAGAGGCGTCAGCTTTACCTTTTAATATAAGGTCACGGGATTTTTCACTAGAAAATGATCGATTAACAATTGTAAAAAACTGGGAACCTGCCAGTTTGGAAATCAACTGTTGAGAAGAAGGAGATCTATCCAGATCTACTACTGAAAGCTGAATTTCATTTATCTCAAAAGTAGCAGCATTAGCCAAAATAACAAGCTGAATAATTGGTATCATTATGATCATCGGGAGTATCTGCTTATCTCTTTTTAACTGTAAAAATTCTTTTTGAATTTGATATAATATTCTTTGCATCGCTCACCTGATTTTAAGAATTATTCCAATCTATCTTTAAAATTATGAATACTAAGAGAAATAAAGGCGGTCGTCATTATCAAAAGAATAATGGTTTCTTTCCAGAAATATTGAATACCAGTTCCTTTAAACATAATATTTTTGATAATGGTAATGAACCAGCGGGCTGGTACAATATTGGTGATCAACTGAATAGTAAAGGGCATATTATCAATTGGGAAAATGAATCCGGAAAGCAGCATAGTCGGCATCATCAATCCAACTGTGGACATCATCATAGCTTTCATCTGACTATCAGTCACCGTAGAGATCAAAATACCTAAAGAAAGGGCCGTGGTAACGAATAATAGACATTCCAGAAGCAGGATCACAAGACTGCCGTTGACTGGCAGATCAAAGACCAGATTTGCCAGCAGTAGTATTCCTCCAGCATTGATCATAGAAAGAATTACATAGGTTACAACTTTTCCGGCAATTATATGTCCAGCCCGAAAAGGTGAAACCAGCAGCATCTCCATTGTGCCCATTTCCTTTTCTCGAGTCAGCGAAATTGAAGTCATCAAGGCTGAGATCAAAGTAAGCAACAATGCCATTACCCCGGGTACAAACATAAAAGCACCTTTTAATTCCGGATTGAATAACATTGCGGGAATAGTCTGGATTGTATAGGGTAAATGGACTTGCTGGTTAATATCCTTAATATATTTTTTTAAGATTGCTCTAGTAGAATTACTAATAATTTTACCGGTATTGGGATCAGACGCATCTACTATTAGCTGAATATCAGCTTGCTTTTCACGTTGTAATTTTTCAGCAAAATTTTCTTCAAAAACAATGACTTCCTTAATATCACCTTTTCTGAATCGTTCTTCGATCTCCTGACTATTATGAACAGTCCCTTTATATTTAAAATATTCAGAAGCAAAAATTCTGGATTTTATTTTCCTGGTTACATTGTCATAGGATTTGTCATAAATTGCAACATTCGTATCCTTGATCTCATTAGTAATTACATAGCCAAATAATAATATTTGAATAATTGGTAAAATAAATATGATCAACAATGTCCTGGGATCACGAATTATATGATAAAATTCTTTTTTGATTAATTGTTTAAATAGATTCATTGTAAGTCCTGCATTTTAATTTTATGGCTGATACACATTTTCTAAAAAATCTACAAATAAAAACAATCCTAATCACTGGAATATTCATTCTTTTGACCAGCTATCTTCAAGAAAACTTCATTAATATCTTGAGCCGAAAATCTCTCTTTCAATTCACTAGGAGTTCCAAGCGCTTCTATACGGCCATCAACCATTATTGAAACCCGCTCACAGTACTCTGCCTCATCCATGTAATGAGTTGTAACAAAGGGAGTGATGCCCTGCTCGGCTGCTTCATAGATCATTTCCCAGAATTGCCTTCTGGTAACCGGGTCAACTCCACTCGTCGGTTCATCTAAAAAGACGATATGCGGTTTATGCAAAATAGCAATCGCAAAAGCCAGTTTTTGCCGCCAACCCAATGGCAATTCTCCAACAAGTTTATTGCGATTTTTTTCCAGCTTCAACTTTTGCAAATAGTATTCTGCGCCATCATTAATTTCTTGCTTACTGAGTCCATATATTCCACCGTAAAATCGTATGTTCTCATAGATAGTTAAATCGGAATACAGTGAAAATTTTTGGCTCATATAACCAATATTTTGTTTGATGCTCTCAGACTCATTATAGACATCATATCCAGCTACTTCAATGTTTCCACTAGTCGGCCTTAGCAATCCTGATAATATTTTGATAGCAGTTGTCTTTCCAGCACCATTGGGGCCCAGGAAACCAAAAATTTCACCTTTTTCCACGGAAAATGATATATTATCGTTGGCTGCAAAATCACCAAATTTTTTAACTAAATTTTCAACTTTTATGATTTTATCTGAAGAATTCATAATAACCTTTATGTTTTCATCAAATCAATGAAACAATCCTCAATATCCGGCTGAACTGGTTCTATAATACAGTTTTCAATGCCCTGCTGGGATAAATTATTCCTAAGATTGTCAGGTATAAAATTTTCACGGGCCGGAACAAAATGAATACTTTGCCCAAAAAGATAGGCGTCACCAGTTTGTGGACTTTCCTTTAGACAATTAAGTGCTTTGTAAATATTTTCGCACTCAATTTTGTATAACTGATGACCAAATTCACTCACAATCTTATCAGGACTATTAATAGACATTACCTTCCCCTTTTGCATAAGAGCGATGCGGTCACATTTTTCTGCCTCATCCATATATGGAGTAGAAACCAATATCGTCAATCCTTCTCCTTTAAGATAATGTAGCATTTTCCAGAGTTCATCTCTGCTGACTGCATCAACACCTGTATTGGGTTCATCAAGAATGAGCACCTTGGGACGATGAATTAGAGCACAGGATAAAGCCAATTTCTGCTTCATACCGCCGGAAAGGTCACCAGCTTTTCGCGAACTAAAGGGTCTTATGTGAGAATAAAGTCCTTTAATTAGATCATAATTTTCCTGAATAGTCGTATTGAAAACAGAAGCGAAGAATTTTAAATTTTCTTCAACAGTTAAATCAGGATACAGCGAAAATTCTCCAGGCATATAGCCAATCTTTTTTCTTATGCGGCGATAATTATCTACTACATTCTCACCCTGCAAATAGGCCTTGCCTCTATCAGGAAGATAAAGGGTCGCCAAAATCCGCATTAGAGTTGTTTTGCCCGCTCCATCAGGACCTATTAAACCAAATATTTCTCGCTCATTTATGCTAAAGGAAACATTTTCCAGAGCCTGAGTATTTCCAAAATTTTTTCCAATTTTCTCAAAAATTACTGCCTTTTCCATAATTTTTCCCTAACCATTTCGCAGAAGGTTCTCTCTTTACTTTATTTATTAAAAACTACTTCGCCGGGCATACCGATTTTGATGCGACCATCATTTTGTACCAAAATTTTGATAGCATAGACGAGGTCCACGCGCACGTCTTTGGTTTGAATTATTTTAGGGGTGAATTCCGCATCATCAGCAATCCAGGTGATTTTTCCATTAAGTGATTGATTCTCGGTTTCATTTTTATCAATAATGACTTTAACCTGCTCACCGATTTTTATTTCCGAAAGCTGCGCACCACTCACATAGGCTCGAAGATAGACCTGATTCAAATTGGCTATTTTGTATAATGGTTTACCGGAAGCAGCAACTTCATACTGATTAATATATTTTTCCAGAACTGTACCATCGATTGGATTGGTTACATAGCATTTTTCAATTTTATCATTGACCTGCCCTAATTTGGCCTTTGATGCTTTAATGTTATGATAAACTTTTTGCTTTTCACTACTTATGGCGTTAAGATTGGCTTCACTCACTCTTAATTGTCCTATAATTTGATCCCATTGTTTCTCAGTAGCAGCACTGTCTTGTTTCAATTTTCTGAGACGCTTCTTTTCAATTTTCAAATTCCTGCGCTGCTCCTTTTGCACCTCAATTTTTCGCTCAATGGTGCTTATACTGGCTTCCAAACCGGCAATCTGTTGCTGCAATTGCTCTCTCTGCAGGACTAATTGAGTTGTGTCTATCACTGCTACCTGCTCACCTTTTTTGAGTTTTTCGCCTTCTTCTATATTAAACGCAAGTATTTCACCGCTACTTTGCGCAGATATAATTGTTTCATCAGCTTCAAAATTTCCAAAGGCATCTGATTTTCCATCTTGATTCGAGCAGCCAATTAATAATAATAGAAATATAAATATTACTGATTTTAACTTACTCATAATTCTCCTTTCAGAAGTTGATAATTAACTTTTGCAGTAGTCAATTGAATTTTATGACTTTCATAATTGAGTTTTGCTCTGCTAAGACTATTTAATTTTTTAATATATTCGGAGCTGGTAATGGTACCATTCCGCAGTTTTGAACGATTTTCCTGCAATATTTTTTTATTGAGATTGATTATTTTTTGATCGGTTTCAAGCAACTTTTCGTACTTCTCAATATTGCTTTTTTGCTGGTTTAAATGGGTTTGAATTTCCTTATTAAAAGCATTTTCCTGATCAGTTACCAATTTTTGTTGAATCCTCAACATATTGCGTTCTCGTTTATTTTTACCCCAATCCCAGATGTTCCATGAAAATTGTATTCCAGCCATATAATAGGTGTCAAATTGGTCACTCAGCATATTCAACCCGGGACGTCCATAGCCCAACTTCACGAAGCCCGACATTTTGGGAAGCTTATTTCTAAAAGTTACCTTTTGTAGTTGATTTAGCTGTCTGGATTGAATATGAAAGATTTCATTTTCAGGTCTATATATCTTTTGACTTTCTGATAATTTTATTTGGGGCGGTTCTAGATTAAATTTTTCTAGATCATCAACTTCAGTTAATTCGTACAAATTTGTAAAAAGCCCGGCAATTGACTCTCTGACATCGATCAATTTTTGTTTGTTTTCCAGTTCACGAGCCTGTAATTCATGCAGGTCAGATGGCAATAAAATACCATTTTCCACACCTGATTTAACTACCTTTTGTGTTGTCTGAATATCAGCAATTGCTGTCTCCAATATGGCTTTTTGTTTTTTTAGAATCAGGATCTGCAAATAATATTGAGTAATAGATTGTTTGACTTTATAGAAATCTTGTTCAACTTTTGTTTGATCTTTTTTGCCCTCTATTTTTGTTAATTGTTTTTGGGCTTGTGTCGCTCCAAAATCATATAATTTCTGTTTTAATTTTATTGAAGCATCATACTGGTCTTGTTCCGGTGACGGAAAACCTATTGAAGGTGCGGCCGATTGATTGGATTGCAATTGAGAAAGATCCAAATCAACTGTAGTTATATCCGATTGATAAGAAGCACGCCCTTCAAAATCAATTTGAGGAAGCCAGGAGGAATTAATATTTTTTAGATTTGTTTGGTTAATTTTCTCATATTTTGCTCCTTTTTTCATAACTGGATGATTTTTAGCAGCTGCCTCAAAACACTCTTGTAAGGTGATCACTTCACTGGAAAGAGGTAATTGAAAGAGCGCCATTATTAAAAAGATCTTTAACATCAAATTTTTTAAGTTCATAAGCCTACCTTTATATTTTTATAGAATTAATTATGAATTCAGAAACAGTTTTTTTTCTATTTTTCAGAAACTCATTCAGCTTTTTATCGTCATTTTCAAAGGTGAATTTCTTGAATATTTTACGGCCTGCTATTGGAAAAACACATAGAGAAATAGTATTGACAATCAATTCCTGAGCAGGAATATCTCTTATCCGCCCCTTTTTCACTTCCCCATTAATGTCATTCTGCAAGATTTCAACCGGGTTAACTCCAATAGATTGAATTGAGTTTATAAAAATTTCACTAAACTTATCCGGTTGACGATTTATTTCTGTGATGATCAGAATTGGAATATTCTTATTCTGATTTAAAAGCGTTAGATAATTGTCAACCAGTTTAGTTATTTTCTCGAATAAATCGATATCTTCATTAAGTACATTTAAAATTCTGGTGAACATAATAGGTGCTATCGATTCAAATACTTTTCTGAACAGATTATCTTTATTTTTAAAATAATAATGGAGCATAGCCTTGTTCACACCAGCAATATCAGCAATTTTTTGCATTCGGGCGCCCTTTAGTCCTTCTTCAACAAAGACCTTTTGAGCCGCTTGTAATATTTTTTGTTTTGTACTCTCAGTTTTCATTTTATACCTCCTAATCTTTTCAACTAACTATTTAGTTTAACCAATTAGTTAATTAATGGCAAGGCTTTTTCTGAATTATTTTAATAATGGAGTAATTTTCCTTAAATATTATGTGTTTATGCAGGAGTGTTTGACTTTTTTATTGAATGGATCTGGAAATTTTAAGCGCCTTAATCAATACTTCCAGATCTCTTTTCCCCTCCAGAAAAGTAGAACGGACACCTTTATCAGCAATTATTGCATCATAAAAATCTTCGTATTCCCTTCTGTATCCATAATCATCTTCAAAATCAATTTCGAGTTCCGAATTCCCATTTTTCTTTAACTCCAAATGGTTATCAGTGATGACAATAGAGCCTTTCTCACCATAAATTATAAGCTCGTTTCTATTATAGTCAGGTGTAGAATAGCTCATATTTAATAGTCCTAAGCTGCTTTCTCCGAGCTTGAATTGTCCACTAAAAGTGTCAATTTGACCCAGTTTTGGATTAATGCTTTTTGTCAATCCTGTAATTGGTTGCACATAGCCGAATATTTCTCGCAAAGCCGCGATATTATGCACACCACCATCAGTAATAAATCCACCCGGGTACTGATGATTGATCCGCCATTTAGTTCTGGCAAATTTATTATTAATATCCATAAGGAAATAAATATTCCACATGACAACTGAGATTCTCCCAATGATTTTCTCGTTAATAATTTGTTTTGCTTTCTGATAGACTGGGCGATATCTATAATTTTCTGCAGTCATTGTCACTAAACTTGTTTCACTCTCCAATTCTACCATTTGCTCGGCCTCTTCAATATTTTTAGCAACAGGTTTTTCCACCATAACATGTTTACCAGCCGCAATTGCATCAAAGGCTACCTGACGATTTAGTTCAATTGGCAGAGTAATAACTACAGCATCAATATTGGAATTATTCAGCAATTTCTGATACTCAAGTACATAAGGCACATCACCAACTTTGTGAGCAAATTTTTTTGCTTTAGGTTCAGTATGATTACAGACCATTCCAATTTCAAATTTGTCCTGCAATTTTTGTAGAGCGGGATAATGAATTTCATTAGCTGCGATTCCGCATCCAATGATTCCAAGATTGATTCTGTTCACTTTTGTCTCCTTTAGCTAAAAATTTTTTTATAAGAAATATTTTAAACAATAATTCTGGCAGTTCTGGAAGCTTTTATTATTTTATCAAAACACATTTTTTTATATGCAAAGCTTTTTCTGCTTGGACTTTGTAAAAATAGATTCCGGAGGCCATATTATTTGTTTCCCATTTAATTTTATGGTGCCCCTCTCCCCTTTTATCATCGAAGATTGTTTGAATAAGATTTCCGCTGCAATTAAATATATCAATTTTTACTCGAGAAGGATTAGGTAGAAAATATTTTATAGTTGTGCTTGAATTAAAGGGATTGGGATAATTTTGATAGAGATGAAAAGATTCCGGTAAACTTTGTGAACTATTTTCAACTGATGTAAACCAGTCACTATCCGGATAATAGGGTTTTGAAATCCGTCCTTCATTACTCATCAATTCAGCCAAATTAGCATCTGTCAATAGATTTTGAAGCGTATCCTTTTGTCCATTAATGAAAATTATATTTGAAATTAAGCGCACTCCATGAGAATAATCAGCATAAAGATTACTGTGGCCATTATAAACTGGTTGAATTGGATCATTTTCACTTCTATGCCAGCCATAGATCACTACTCTGTCATAATCTCTATCTGAACTATAAATTCTATTAGAAATGATAATGTCTTTTTTGTGTCCGGCAATAAGACTATCAATAGGACGAGCAAGTCCTTTGTCATCAAGTTGCTGATTAATCAGATTGGTATGATCCATAAAAACCGGTACAGTGACATTTTCTTCTGACCAGGAAATCGGCTGAGGATCCAATTTTACCTTTGCCTTTGAATAAATAATATCTACAAGTTTTTTAGTGGGCAGCGAACTTTCTAATTCATCAGCAAGATGCTGGGCAGTAGAAGGCATCATAGGTATATAGATATAATCCTGTTCAGAGCCAATTGCCATATAATCATTTACACTAAAGAATGTTACTGCATAATTTTCTGAACCAAGCGTCCTGTTTAATTTTATTGGAGTCAATTTACGAGCGAATAATGGCACGTTTCCAGCCAGGATTTGATTTACAATAGATTGCTCTCGTTTTCTTATACTCAAACCAGTTATTTGGTTTGCAAATTCAGTCCCTTCAACTGCATCCGGAGAACGCTCAGGCAGATCAAGATAGACAACAGAATCCTGGACAGAATTTTGTGTGCAAATCTTAGCAGCGGCTCTAGTTTGTACTGAGAGAATTAAGATCAATAAAAAAGCTACAATAAAAATATTTTTTGTTATTTTTCTCATTTTTTTTCCTTTATAATTTTCCCAAATAAGCTGCTTTGAAACATAGTTTTTTTAATTTATACTGTTCAGAAGAACATCATATATTGAATATTGCCCCCACCAAAGCCATGATAGGTAGTGCTGTGACTAATTGACAATTTCAACTTTGTTTTCGAAGAAAAAATGTGCTGCCATCCGAAAATTAATTTATCTTCGTAACCTTTTTGGTCAATTTCATCAATCTGTTTCCCGGTTTTATCCCATTTAAAAGAGGTGCCAAAATAGCCAAATGTAAGGATGTCCCTACCAGTTGTATAATCAACAAAAACATCAGGAAAAAATATTTCCCCACGCTGATAATCATAATTTTGATAACCATCTGCCTTAGAATTTTGATAGATGTGATGAAACTCATAGCGCAAATCAATTTTTTTATTGATTTTAAAAGTGGCGTATAAACTATTCTGATAAATATTATTATTGTAGGAAAAATTATAGACCGGGTTCCAGAAATTTTTAGCCTCATAGAAATGGTAGAACCAGTTTCTGTACTCTATAAAAATGTTCTTATCCGGTCGCAAATATAATTTGGTAATGATATCATCAATTGCTCGGCTATGCCAATTAATTTCAGGAGAGCGTTCCCGATCCTGAAATTTCCTTTTAAAAGGCCGAGAATATTGGCCATCAGAATAGAGAATCCAGTTTTTGCCTCCTGTTCTAATTTTCCAATCAAGGCGCCTCGGGTTTTGAATAGTGTAGCCACTAACACTATTTTTTTGATCATAAACAAAATCCTCGAAAACATAGGATAGTCTAAGGTATTTTTTCTGATTTGAATTGGTTACAATCAGGCCAACTTTGCTATCAATTTTTTCTTTATCAAAATAGGGATTAAATAGAGCAAATAAGGAAAAATTGGAAAAAATTGATTTTTCCAGTCCCATAAAATTACTTTCTATTATATCATTTCTATGGCGGGAGTCATATTTAATAAAATGGCTATGAAATTTCCAGCCATTAGCAATCTTTTCATTGATCAAAATCTGAAAATCACTAAGCAGTTCACTGGTTGTCACACTACCATAGTTCATCCTTAAGCCACTAGCTCTGAGATAATTTTTCTGCCAGTCCCGGCACCAATCCTGATCAAAAGTATAATTTGTTGCTACATGTAGATAAAGTCTTTCATCTTGATAGCCCTGATCGTATTTCCAATCAAAAGATAAACTGGAATCAAAAAGGCATAATATGCTCAGCAATAGAATTAGTATTCGAAATTTTGTCACTTTATTCCCTTCTACTTTTCTCTTCCATAAGATAATGGCAAGGCAGATTAATTTCAATTTCCTTATTTAGCATTTGGCTAAATTTTTTATCATGACCTTACTAAATTACTACATATATCTCAGAATAAGTGTGAAAAAATCTCAGCCTGCTGTCATTTTTTTTCTTCACACTATTACGGGATGCTAATTATTCTTGATTTTAGTTTGGTTTTAATCTAGTTTTGTGGTGATATTCTTATTTATAAATTAGCAAAAAATTACAATTGAATTTAAAATTTTCCAGGAGGTAAGATCAATGGGTAGTGTAAAAGATTTGACCATTATAAAAGAACCTACAGCCGACCGAACCGGTATTGGAAGGTTTGTTTTTTCTAACCGCTATTCTGTTTTTGATTGGGGAGAAATGCCCGATCATATAGAAGATAAAGGAGCGGCGATTTGCCTGGTGACAGCCTACTTTTTTGAAAAACTTGAAGCAGCAGGAATAAAAACTCACTACCGGGGCATTGTAGAAAATGGCAAAGCCAAAAAATTGCAGAATCTGGAACAGCCTTCAAATATTCTGGAAATTGATCTGGTTAGAGTGGTCAAACCAGAAGTTAAAGGTAAAAATTATGACTATACTCCTTTAAAGAAGCAGGAAGCCAATTTTCTAATTCCCATTGAAATAATCTACAGAAACTCACTGCCAGCCAGTTCCTCAGTTTTCAAAAGACTAAAATCCGGTCAGCTTCAACTTGAAGATATTGGGTTAGATGAAATGCCAGAGCCCGGGCAAAAATTGGATCCTCCCATTCTTGATGTTTCCACAAAATTGGAAATGACTGATCGCTACATTAGCTGGAAAGAAGCCCAAAAAATCTGCACCCTTAGTAAAGAAGAACTCCACAAAATCAAGCAACTGACTTTGGCTGTTGATGATCATATTTCGCAAGAAGTAGAAAAAATAGGCTTATCCAATGAAGATGGAAAAATAGAGTTAGGCTTTAATGAAAAACGAGAAATAATGGTTGTAGATGCTTTGGGTACACTGGATGAGAGTCGTTTTACTTACAATGATATGTCCGTTAGCAAAGAGATCGCCAGAAAATTCTACCGAAATACAGAATGGTCTGAAGAAATCACCAGTGCCAAAAAGCAAAATCGCCTGAGCTGGAAAGACCTGGTCAAAACACCACCTCCTCCTCTTCCTGAAGAATTATCCTGTGCCATTGCTAATATTTACAAAGCTTATACAAATGAAATCACAGGCCGCAAATGGTTTGATACTCCATCAGTTCAGGAAATACTGGAGGAGATTGAAAATATTAAATAAAAATAGTTAAGATTAATTAGTATTTAGGTTCCAATACTTTCCAATAGATTTTAATTAATCCGGTTAGAGTAAATTTCTAGCCGGATTTTTTGCTTATTTTTTTAATTTAACTTTGAAATATTGCTTGTTCTCTAATAGATTAAGCAGTTGTTAGATTCTATTTATTGAGAAGAATTATCCAAGATGAGGAGGAAAAGTTGGATACTTTAACACATGTATTAGAGACACTGGCAAATTTCATTTGGTCAACCCCTTCATTTTTTCCCTTTATGATCGTATTATTATTGTTTGCAGGATTCTTTATGACGATTAAGACGCGAGCCATTCAGATCAGGCGTTTTTTCCATGGTTGGAAAGCAATAATGGGGAAATATGATGATCCTGAAGAACAGGGCGATATTTCGCATTTTCAGGCTATTTCAGCCGCTCTTTCAGCAACTGTTGGTATTGGTAATATTGCTGGAGTGGCCACAGCTATTCATTATGGAGGTCCAGGGGCCCTATTCTGGATGTGGGTGACTGCAATTCTGGGAATGTCTCTTAAATTTGGATCCGCCACATTAAGTCTGAAATTTAGAGAGATTACACCAGAGGGGGATGTCGCTGGTGGTCCAATGTATTACATAAAAAAGGGTATGGGGAAAAAGTTCACCTGGATGGCCATTCTTTTTGCTACTATGCTGATGATCTCAGCCATGGCTACTGGTAACACAATTCAATCTTTTACTATCGCCGATCAAATGCGGGCTTCCTTTTCAATTCCCACCTGGATCACAGGACTTTTTACTGCAACATTCATTGCTATTGTTATTATTGGCGGTGTAAAAAGAATAGGTAAAGTTGCTTCGATTCTAGCGCCTTTCATGTGTATTCTTTATATCTTAGGCGGCCTTATTATTTTAGCTCTTAATATAACTGAAATTCCAGCTACTTTTGGTCTAATTTTTCGATCTGCATTTACCCATAGTGCGCAGGTT
>Ga0102934_1000639_pt1 | contig 23786 bp, 13 predicted proteins | sample SalPonR2_A_D1_MG_FD_78175 | JGI IMG/M metagenome (GOLD analysis project Ga0102934, IMG submission 78175) | Salt pond soil microbial communities from South San Francisco under conditions of wetland restoration - Salt Pond MetaG R2_A_D1_MG | ecosystem: Environmental > Aquatic > Marine > Intertidal... | reverse complement strand
GGGAGGCCTCGGGGAGGTATATCTAGGCTCGTAAGGGCAGGTCGGTAAGAGTCGGTAGATGCAGCTGCGTTGGACGGGTGGGACTGACGTTGGGAGGCACTCTCGGCCTCGTCCAGCATGGCCTCCAGCTCCTCATCATCCACTGCGCCGCCCCGCGCCAGCATGCTCTTTTTCTTCGCATGCAGCTTGACAATGGCCGGGTACAAATGCTTCATTTGCTCCAGCTTTCCCACAAGCTTGTGGTCCAACGTGCCCGCCGCCGACAACTTATCCATTTTATCGATTTCCTCTTTCAGGACTTCTGGATCTTTCACATAGGAACCCAGCTCCCGCACACGCTTCCTGTCCTTCTTATTCTTTTTTATTTCTTTCTTTCGTTGCTCTTTCCTGTACGCATCTGCAGGGTTCATCTCCCGCTTTCCACTTTTAGTGTTTCGCCCCATGGCGATGATGACTGTCATGGGAGGTTTACGAGATGTAAGAGACCGCATGCCACGGCTGGAGTAGGAGTAAGTAGACATAACAAGGCACACATCCATCAAATATGAAGAAAAAGAACACAGACCCCGATTTCAAGCTAGGTCTGCGTGCGCACATGGCCCCTTAGATCAACTCATTGGCCCCCCGTAGTCCCCCCTCGTGGGGGACGCACGCATGCAAGCCCACACAGTGTGCGCTTTCTATCTCGCGATCCAGATCCTTACAGTCGTGACAATACTATTCTGTATCGCTTTATCCGCTGTATTCATCCTCTCCTCTGGCCTATAGAGGGCTAGAAGGGCGAGTCAGGGAGGAGCAGGAGCGGGCGGGGTTTCAGAAGCAGGGGCATCACCTGAAGGCGATGCGGAGACAGTGCAATGATAGTGTTCTTGCTCTTTTTTGGGGGCACCAAAAAGTACACGTGATTCACAACACACGTCTGGGCGTATAATTAATGTACTTTTTATCCCTTTGCTTTGTCTAGCAGGTGATCCAGGCGTGTAGGCCGGGCTCCCCTCGCAATCAAGTCAGTAGTAAGCTTGTCCTCTACAGGAATGGGGAACGATGGGGGCGTCCTGGCCATGCAGCGCAAATTCATGCGCGGGCTCGGTAATAAGATGGGAGAGAAACCGAGCGAGGAAGTGAGCAAGCGGTTTCGAGCGCTGATTCGGAGTCGGGTGTGCGCCGTGTCTAGTGAGCGCCTCCGGGACCCTGTCGTGGCCTGCGAGCTCGGCCACCTGTACAACAAGGAAGCAGTCTTGCTGGCGCTGCTTGAGCACACGCTCAATCCGGCCTTTGCGCACATCCGCGGGATGAAGGACTTAATTGCCTGCCGGTTCACAATCAATCCGAACTGGACGGACGAGACCGCCGCACAGGCTTCGGCGCAGGAGGCCTGGGCCGCGAATGAGGCGAAGGGGGAGGGCACCAACGCCGGCACCATGGTGGGATCTTTCGCGGAAGAAGGCGCGGTATCTAAGTATATCTGCCCGGTGGCACGGGTGGAGATGAACGCGAAACAGCCTTTTGTCGTGATCAGGAGCACGGGGTGGGTGCTGAGCGAGCGGGCGCTGAAGGAGGTGGGAGCGGCGAGCCTGCAGGACGAGTACGGGCCCTTTGACAGCGACGATCTCATCCGACTGGTGCCTGACGAGGAGGAAGAGACGGAACTGCGGCGGCGAATGAATGAGCGTCGGAGCAAATCGAAGAAGGAGAAGAAGCGGAAGCAGCGCGCGGAGGGCAGCAGTGAAGGGGGCAGGCTGGGCGAGGGTCCTAAGTCGCACGAAGAGACGCAGAAGGCAGTAGTTAAGGCGGCCAAATTGAAGGTGGAAAATGGCGGGAAGCGAGAGGGTGGGATGGCGTCATCCCAGGTGCTGGGGGCGCCCATGGGCTTGCAAGCTTCTTCCCTAGCGGGCGAAGCGCAGAGAGCAGCTGAGAAGGAGATGGCTTCGTCATCGGCCTTCGCCTCTTTGTTCAACAACGGGGACGAGAAGGCAGATAAAAACCGCCTCTTCAGCGTGAGGCGCTGAGGGAGACTTGTAATGACATGTCTGAAAGGAATATAGAATATTATATTATTATATTACTTCTATTCGTGGATGGGTTCCTCGGGCAACAAGAGCGCGCAGATCGCTGGTGCATTTAATTTTCTTTTGCGCTCTCTATGAGCCTCGCTGAGTGCCTACGAAATTTCAATCCCTCTCCCGCCTTGCCCCCTGCTCCTCACCACGCGGCTCCCCCTCCTTCCCCTCCTCCCTCCTCAGCTCGCCCTTATTGGCCTTGCCTTTCCGCCCTTGACCCGGAGCTGCGCCTCCACGTACTCCTGCGCCTGAGTGCTGGCGTGGAAGCCAACCAGACGCGTCTGCTCGGGCTCATTGAGCATCCACTCCACGACACGGAGAAAGTCCAGAGTCTTCACCTCCCCGGGGGCCGCCCCGTGCTTGCCGGCCGTGCTCCTGTCCCAGGCGTAGTACAGGTCCTCCATGGAGAAAAAGACTGGTTTGACCATCTCGCGGCCCTTCGCGATCCGCAGGTCAGGGCAGTAAAAGACGGGGAGCCCCGCGTTCCGCACCCCCTGCCGATTAAAGCCGAAGCGCCACTTGTCCGGGCGCTTGTCCAGCACCGCCTTCCAGCCCACCTTGCGGAAGCCGTTGGCATTTTTCAGCTGCTGCACGCTCGGACAGAACTGGAAGACGAGCATGTGGTTCCCGTTCCTGCGGGGCTCGCTCTGGACCAGCTCCAAGCCCTTGTCCAGGCCCATCACCAGCACGCGCGCGTCCGCCGTCTGCGGGTTCTGCACCATGCTCTGCAGCATTTCCTCCGCGTCCGCCGGGTCCAAGAAGACCACCCCTACGTCGAAGCCCGTCTCCAGGGGCACCAGGTAGGGCGAACCCTGCTGGTTGCACACCAGGAAGCAAGGCACCGAGGCCAGCTTCTCCTTCAGAGTCCGCCGAGAGAAGGGCTTCAGGCTGAAAGCCTCGGCGGAGGGGGGGCGGACTATTCTTTGCAACGCTGTACCTACGTCATTCCGACCCTCTTTTACGCCTGATCGTGTCAGCATGGATGGAGGAGGAGCGTGAGGACGACTTGCACAAGCGCAGCCCACCATCCCGAGAACCACCGCACAGCAAACACTGTCTGAACCTCATGCCTGGAGCTTTGGATAAATAAATACCAACCTTTTATGACGTCCACTGTTTGCGGAGCTCCAAACCCTGCCACAATGGCAGCTCCGGTCCCAAACGTCAACTTGCCCATATTTTCAACCCCGAAGCTCAACTTTGTCTTGAGAGTACCCCATGCCGAGACTGTGCGCGATGTTTGCCCTTCTTCCCTACCACATGCACTTCTTGTCTCTCCTTTATCGCCTTCACTAGCGCATCGGGTTGATCGACGGTGATGAACTCCGTTCGCGTGTGCGAACGGACCGCTGCTGCCAGGCTGAAAAGCCAGGACGCAGACTCCATGCAGGACCTCCACTAACAGGAGAACCAATAGCATAAAGCTGGCACCAGAACCCCTGCATCGTGCCATCCTATCAAGTGCATGTATCATGTGGTGTTCCAGATAAAAAAAAATCAGGATGTCAAGGTTTTGTATCACCAGCAGGAAGACATGGTAGGGCAACAAGAAATGAGCGGCTAAGGAGGCTAAATGGTATCCTTGGGTGCCCCACTCGGGCTCGGCAACGTCCCCATTCCTTTGAGCATCAGAAAGTCGTCCAAAGAAGAGACATTACAAGGACGAGTGAGGAAACAATCTGGAATGCGCGTAAAGTCCAGCCTCCACTCCTTGCTTCACGACCGAGAGCCTGTCCTCTGGCTGCTCCCTCCTCGCGGCGTTCCACCCCCCTCCTAGCCAGCTCTTCCTCGAGATCATACCCTCCCACAAGTGGTACCGAGAAGATGAAAAGCTAATCCTCCCATTATTTCTTTTTTAAAGCCACATTACCCTTGAAGGTGACCGGTGGGGCATAGCGGGCGTACGCGTGTGCAAGATTTATACGGAGCTTTCTCGTGAAGTTGAAGACTGTTCGTCAGCGTGAATGGCCCACATCCACATCGCAAGAAAAATGTTAGGATCAAGGCGCCGCTCGGCTGCAAGAACGTTTGCCTGCTGTATTGTGGCTTTAGGATGCGTTGCGTGGTCGTCACATGCTGCATTTATATCTCCTCTGCACCACTTTGGCTGTGGGCGCGCTCGAGGCCGGGTACATACCGCGGTCGTAGCGGAACGTCCGTCAGTGCAGCCCACTCCGTCCATATACTCCGCCGCCACGGGCCACGGGGAAGAGGAGTCCGAAGCACCACGGTTAAATTCAGACGTAGAAGGGAGAAGGGGAAGTCCGCGAGAGCTAGAGCGGAAAAAGAAGCATTTCGACTTTCTGAAGGTACGTGTCGCAAGACAGAGGATGGTACTTCAAATCAAAAATTGTGACTGTCCGGTCCAATCGGCGTGAAGCTACTGTAAATCTTTAATGTACGCTTTGTGTGTATGACTTTAACTTATCTTACAAGTGAACATTGCTTTCAACTTTCTACGCGCTCTATGCCCGCCTTCCCTCAGGAGGTCGGCAAAAACAAGAAGCAAGCCCGGGCCAACAAGGCTAGATTCCGAGACCAGCGAGACGAATACCTGGAGGAGATGCGCAAGGCATTCAAGCTCATGCAGATAAAAGAGCGACAGGAGAGCGGCTTCAAATGGGTGAAGAGGCCGAAGCGCGAGAGGCAGATCCCGCTGGGAGAGCTGGAGTTAGGCTCCCGGCACGAGGGGGTGGTGATAACGGTGAAGGAGCACGGGGCCTACGTGGACTTCGGGGCGACGAAGGATGGCTTTGTGCGCCTGCGTGACTTGAGCGATCGGGATTTCGTGCTGGACGCGCGCGACTACGTGAGGCCCGGGGACGCGGTCAGCTTCTTCGTCAAGTACCTGAGTCCCGCCGAGGGCATCGTCACGGGGAGTCTGGTGCCGGCCGAGGTGGAGACGGCGGAGGAGCAGGAGGCCCGCACGGGCCTGGAGGAGGTGGAGGAGGACGACGAGCTGTGGGGCGAGGTGACCAAGGTCTCAAACTACGGGGCATTCGTGGACGTGGGCGCGGAGGTGCAGGGCTTCTTGCACGTGATCTACTATCCGAGGCGCAGCGAGGGGGCCCTCACACAGGACGTATTCTTCCCTGGCATGCGCCTGCGGGTCTGGGCCATGGAGGTGGACAGGGACAGGCGCCGGCTCAAGCTGACGGGCGAGAGGCCCCGCTCTTTGCCGCGCGTGGACTACTCCTGGTTCTTGGGGGGCTACGAGGTGGCGGGCTCAGAGGCAGCCCCGGGGAGGGGTTTTGTGGAGGAAGAGTGGCGACGGCCGCTGTATGAGGAGGGGCAGGGCCTGCAACCGCGGGGCCGCGGGAAGCGGGCGATGGAGAGGATCCGGGAATGGGGGTTTGAAACGGACGGGGGGCGGAAGAAGGAGATGCTCCATGACTTGGACGCTGCCAGACGGCGGAAAGAGGAGGAGGAGGCGGCGGCATCGGCGTCAGTGGAGGACAGAGTAGGCAAGCAGCCGTAGATTAGAGGTATCGCTGGTGTGTGAAAGAAAGAAGAGCGTCGCCGTCATCGAAGTCGGCCTCGGCGCCCTCCGCCTTTGCTAGCCATTGCTTTGAACCCTTCTCCCTGAGCGACCTAGGCAGCCCTGTCGTTTCCCTCGCCCGCCTGCGCCACCCACGCGGGGAATCGGTTGGGCCAGAAGAGGGTGCCTTGGACGCTCTGGTCTCGACAGAGCAGGCCCTGGGCTTCCGCCGTCCCCAAGAATTCCTGCGCGAGTGCAATGGACACGCGAAGGTGGGTAGCCACGTCTAGGGCCGTCAGGGAGCCATCTGCTTCGGCCTCCGCTAGCGCCCGGAGCCGCGCGCCCACCCTCTCCTCGCTGAAGTCCATCGCCTCTACTACGCTCACGCCGCTTGGGAATCGCCGCAGCCGCATGCCCAGCTGCAGCGGCTCCAAAGCCTCGCAGGCGTCCAATAGGTCCTCTGGAGAGATCAGGGCGGTGCCACGGGCTCGGTTGAAGAGACAGAAGACATCGTGGAGGGTCATCATGCCCCCGCGCTCAGACAGCAGGCTCCTCCTTCCAAGCGCGCCGGCGGAGGTGCTTCCCCCGGTCAAGAACCTGGCTAGCTGTCGGGCCAGTTCCTGATGGTAGAGAGAGCCGGCGGAGATCCGCGTAACCGGGTTGGATATGCCCATGTTCAGGAGCAGCCCCTGCAGCTCCGCGTCCTCCCTCCCTGTCCCGCCTTCCGCCTCCGAGCCGCCCTTCTCGCCCTCCCCCTTGTCTTTGGATGCCAGCACCGTAGCATACCGCTCAATCACTCCTACCACCTCGCGCGCTTTGCTCATGAGCGCCTCCAGGTCTGCGAAGGCTTCGGTGGCGAGTCGATCTTGTGCGGCACGCGCGGTCTCCTGCTGGCGCAGAATTCCTCCCACCCCGGCCAGCCGCGTGGTGAAGACGGGCTCGACCGTCTGGACAGGGGAGGCGGGGGAGGAACATGGCATGCTGGCTGGAGTGCTGCCGTCAGCTTCGATGGCACACGGACTCAGCCTAAGCTTCACCGGGGGGGGCTTCTCCCAATCCCGCATCATTAACAGCGAACGCACTTGTTTTAGAAACTCGTCCCGGCCGCCGTGTGCAAATTCAATCTTGGTCGCTGGCCGACTATCTAGGTCCTGGACTTTTCCTTGCAGATATAGATGCACCCTCGTGGAGGGTTTGAATATGTTGCGAGAGGTACGCGCCTCGGCGACCCGGGAGAGGTGACCGTGCAAGGCGCGAGACTGACTTTGGCAATGCCAAATGATGCGATGCGAGGTCAGGAGTACAATCCCATCGCGATGCACGATTCGATTGCTACGTCCGTCAACCAGGGACACTCTGTCTCGCATCAGGCACTCGATTTCAAACTCTGAGAGCGGCGGCCGCGTGCTTCCGGGAGGTAAAGGCAAGTCTTGCCAGAAGAGCTCAAACGGGTTCGTCGTTTGAAGTGCAGCCATGGGCCGCTAATATATACAGAGGTAAATGCGGAGGCCCGCTTTTACCGGAAGCGCTGTTGATATTGTTCGAGTGCGGTAAGTGCAAGCATATAGGGAGGCATATCGCCAGTGCCCTGGGTAGGGGAGGGAAGGTGAAAGGGTCTCCGATTGCTCATAGTATCTACTTCGGTGTTGTCACATTGGGAAATCCGGCACGTGCATTGGCATTTCCCCCGGTTTATCTTCCAAGATGTGCGCTCAATGCCCTCATCTTTTCTACGTTTGCTCTTATGTCGGCGTCCAACCCGCCAAATCATTCCGCGGTCTAATCCTGATCGCTCAACTCAGTTTTCCAGGGAGTCGGGCATTACGGCAAACATGCTTATCAGCTCCTTTATGGCTGCTCCCAAAACATTGCTCCGTCCCTCGACGATCCTAAGACGTCACGCTAGCGGGAATAGCTCGAAGGCAGCATATCGCATGGTCCTAGTCAGGTTCGTTTAATGTAGCCAGTGCACTGCTGATCAGTGGGCTAGCGTTGTCAAGACTCGTAGAACTGCGACGAGATTGGGCAATAATCAATGAGGCATGCACCGCAACAGGCACGGGGAGAGTGAGTGGAACAAAGAAAATCGCTTCACTGGTTGGTACGATGTGCAACTATCAGAAAAAGGCATTGCTGAGGCCAAGGAGGGTGGACGGCTGCTGAAAGAAGCTGGTTTTACTTTCGACAAGGCATACACGTCCGTGCTGCGCCGGGCTATCAAGACCTGCTGGCTCGTCCTGGAGGAAATGGATCTCATGTGGATCCCCGTCGAAAAAGCTTGGCAGCTGAACGAGCGGCACTACGGGGCCCTGCAGGGGCTGGACAAGAACGAGACTGTCGCCAAGCACGGCAAGGATCAGGTGCACATTTGGCGTCGGTCCTACGACATCCCCCCTCCGCCGCTTGAAAAAAACAATCCCCATTACCCTGGTAACGACGTCCGATATGGCCAACTACTGCAGAGGGAGACGCCTGTCACCGAGAGCCTGAAGACCACGTTGGATCGCGTCGTGCCGTTCTGGGAGAAGGTCATCAAGCCGGATGTAACCGCTGGAAAAGGCCTCCTTATTGCCGCACACGGTAATTCCTTGCGAGCATTGGTCAAGAAGCTGGACAATATCCCTGACTCGGACATTACGGAGCTGAACATTCCCACCGGCACCCCCCTTGTGTACGAGCTCGACTCTGAGTTTAAGCCCATCAAGCACAAGGAGAGCATAGGGCCCCTGTCAGGGCGCTACCTTGGCAACCAGGAGGCTATCAAGGCCCGCATCTTGGGCGTCAAGAACCAGACCAAGTGAAAGCGCCGGAGTGTTGACAGGGCTGGATGCGGGGCCCTGTAGTGGACCGGCCGGGGGCCTCTGGCACGTGTCTCTGCATGGCGCGCATTTGGGCTTCCTCGGTGGATGTTATGGCTGAGGATTTATAAAATCCTATCAGTCTGCTATCTATGTGCTCCTAAAATATCCGAAGAAGTTCCTGTCGCGCGTTGGCTTCCGTTTCCGTCAGGGGACACCTCGGAAGGACAATGGAAGAAAATTTGTATCGAGGCTAAGGCATTGATGGCTCAGAAAGTGTGCGCTACTTTTGCTTCAAACCCTTCTTGAGACCAATCTGTTGTGAAATACCGCAATCCCCTCTTTAAGGAAGATGTGCCGTGCTGAACGGCCTCGCCTGTGATTCTATACTCGATGTGCCATCCGCACATAACTGAATGGCTTGCAATTCTAGACTTTATTTCCTTTTTTTCCTTCCCCATGGCTCGCTCTGACCTGTACATCAACTGGTGCTTTCATCTCCCCGTCTTGGCCAAGGCCAATCCGGCGCGTCTGTTCTGGTAGTCGTACGCCGAGTAGAACTTCCGCAAGAACATGTCGCCGAGAATCCACTGAGCCTGGGCATGATCGTCTCCCTGCAGCCCCACGAGGCAGATGTCCCGGTCCTGCACCAGGTAGTCGTCGGCGCTCAGGGCGTACGGCTGACCGTCCAGGATGAACTCCAGGTCCGGCATCGCCGCCTTTAGACTGCAATTCACAGTGAAAAGATTCTCCACAAGCGTGGCCCCCAGCCCCTCGAATATAGCGTCCACGTCAGTTTTCGGCCCCACCATAATGGACGTCCCCGAGTCCAGGACCACGGCGCCAGCCTGGCTCTGCAGCTTTCGAGGGCCCAGGTAGACACTGTCCAATCCCACTGCCCAGTACCCCGGGGGATCGTGGAGGGGCATCCAATGCAGGTCTCCCTCGTAATGGCTGGGATCTGTGCCGCCCACCGTCAGCTCACTTGGCCCCGTATCTCCGTTGGCCAGAAAGAAAGCGAAAATCGGTTGCGGGAGTACTTCGCCTTGCTGCTCGATCAAATTGTGGAAAGGGGTCGTGGATTTCGTCACCGACAGCTCATCGAAGCCAAGTCCAAACACTCCATCGTATCCTCCACCTGAATAGCTGGCCCCCAAACCCAGAGGGTTTGTAATCTGGGCGAATGACTGGTTTTTCACAGCATACCCGGCAAATAGCACCGTGTCTTCGGCAAGGTATCCCGTCACGGGGCCTCCGATATACGTGATTTGGAAGCTACGCCCGTCTTGCTCGAAGGAAGATGAAGCATCCGAATTGTATTTGTTGCGGTGGCCACATACTTTGCAAAGTGCCGAGGGAATCCACAGATCACTGCTGCCCGTGTCGAAAATCACAGTGAATTCGCGGGGAGGGGTTCCGATGCCGATGCTTCCGATGTAGGCTGCGTCTTGATGAATATCATGCAATACAATGTCTCCCTTGCTGTCTATTTCTTCTGCTAATGACCGTTGCCGGCGGGGGTCTGCACGTGGAGGCACATTCGCTTTGACGAGGGGAATGCGTATCAGAGTTGTACCCCCTGCATCAACAGATGAGAAATCGGCAGTCGCTTCAAATACCAGGTACAGCAAAAGAATCAGTCCAAAATGATGTGATTGCTTCATAGCCACAAGAGGGCCTTGTTGGCTATGAAAACTGCTTTACGAGCGTGAGAGGAGGTTGCTTGTGAGAAGGAGGGTTTTGCTTTGTATCACGTCCAGAAGGAGATCCTACCCACGACTGCCATTTTAAAGAAGCATCTGGAATGCATATATCAAATGTTTCATCATAGGCAAAGGGTCTTGACTCTGCACCGACCAATCTCTCGCACGTGCTGACACCCTATTCCAGGTGGCACGCGGCCGGCAGGGGTGGATGACGCCCGTCGGGGCCGAGGGGGCGGGGACCGAGGACTCGGCCTTTTGAAACGGCTGTAGCCGTTTCATCCTTTTCTGCCCTTCTATTCCCGTTCTTGCCTTGTGTACGTTACCTGAGCTGAACTTTTGGGGAAAGGACTCTTGCGAGGTTGATACTATCATGGAAGTCATAACAAAAACCACTTTTCACATTATGTAAAGACAGACTGTGACCAGCCATCCAGAAAGTGCGAGCAACCGACTCCTACCATTTGCCGCCGAACTTCCGCGACAGGCCATATCTTGAGCGTTTCTCCAGTCAATTCGATTGTATATTCTATACTTGTCACAAGGGCATCAAACTAGCTATGCTAAGGTCATCAAGAGGTTATAGACATTTTGAAAAATGTAAGTACCCAGTTAGATCCTGGTTCCTTACCGTCAGTCCGATGAGTGAACTTTACTTCCGATCATTTTCACGGGATGGCTTGGTAGATTTCATTTGATATTCCGTCCTATCACGCACAGCATCATCGATTGATCGCACCTCAAAACGGCTAGGTGTGGTCATATACCTCTCTTTCGCGTTGCTCTTAGGAGCTTTACCGTGGCTTCTGTGGCCTGGCACTGCTCCTCATGGGGATCGCACCGGACCAGGAAACATGCTGCTATTCGCAGTAGCTGAAAATAGTCCTGACTCAAATACAGCCACTTTTCATGGCGCAGAGCCTGCAGCAGCGGAGCATAAATCCGCGACTTTAAGCACCCAAGCCGAGGACTTGAGGGATCCATTGATTGACGCTGAAAGAATTAGGGAGAATGACGAAGGAAAGGATAAAATGGGAGAAACTGAGGAAACCCAGAACCAAAATGACGAAAAAGCTGGAAAGGAAGGAGGCGTCAAAGTAGCCGCTGAGAAGGTTGCCGCACCCGCAACCGAGGAGGAATTAGAAAAAATCGTCCAAGATGTTGAGGAAAATGAAATGAATTCAAGCAAAAACAAGAAGGGTGAAGAAAAACTACCCGCTGCCGAACTCAACGGTGACGTGATAGGTGTTCCTGACGCCAAGAAATTGGAAAAAGGGACAAAGGGATATAAGAAATCGATAGCAGCGACCCTCAAAACAGAAGCTGAAAAAAAGAGAAAGCCCCAAGAGAACCGTCCAGACCAAACTGAAGCCGATGCCGAGAAGGATACCAGGGATCAAGTGATTGTTAAAATAGCCAATAAAGAAACGGGTAAGGTGTTGGCAACTTCTGTCCGAAAGGCCGACAAGGACCCCTTTGTGCGCCTTGCACCTCAAGACCCGCACATCGACAAAACCCTGGCCAAGGAACGCCGTATGCGCGTGAAGACGGCGATGAAACGAGCTTGGAATGCGTACCACGCCCACGCCTGGGGAAAGGACACGATTCTACCCATCTCCCTCACATCGGCGAACAGGTGGGGCGGTATGGCCATGACGATGCTTGACTCGCTTTCTACCCTGTGGGTGATGGGCCTGAAAGAGGAGTTCGAGCAAGCGCGGGACTGGATCGCAGAAAACCTCAGCTTCAAAAGCGTGGGCCACATCTCGGTCTTCGAGACGAATATTCGGGCTTTGGGCGGCCTCCTGTCCGCCTTCGACCTGTCCAGGGACAAGGTCTTCCTGGAGAAGGCCGCGGAGCTCGCGGATATGCTCCTCCCAGCTTTTGACTCTCCCACCGGATTCCCGATCAACGGGCTCATCCTCTCCGCAGGCTTGCCCAGCGGCAGCCACCAGGCCTGCTTGGCCGAGTTCGGTACCGTGCAGCTCGAATTTAGGTACCTGAGCCACGCGACGGGAAATCCCATCTACGCGAAGAAGGCCATGCACGTCTATGAAAGGATGCACGAGGAGAGCGCTGACGTGGCTGAAAAAGGGCTTTTCAGGCTGGACTTCAACTCGGACACCGGCGCCTGGGGTGGGAAACACTACTCGGTGGGCGCGCGTGGTGACTCCTTCTATGAGTACCTCCTCAAGACGTGGCTGCAGGGCAACAAGAAGGAAACATGGCTTCGGGAGATGTTTGACGAGTCGGTGGACGGCGCGGAGGAGCTCTTGATCGCCAGAGGCCCAGGGGGCAGACTTTACATCGCCAACAATGATAACGGGATGCAAGCCAAGCGCATGGAGCACCTCGCCTGCTTCTACCCTGGCACTCTCGCACTGGGGGCCGCGACCCTGGAGACGAAAGGCGACGCGGTCCTCGAAAAGCGGGCCACTCACTACATGGACCTGGCGCGGGAGCTCGGAGAAACCTGCTACCAGTTTGCAGGCTCACAAATGACGGGCCTGGCGCCCGATTCGGTGGTTTTCGACCAGGACGGCGTGCCGCAAGCCTCGGACCCGCGATACATCCTGCGGCCGGAGGTCGCCGAGTCCATGTACTACCTGCATCTGCTGGACGGGGACCCGAAGTGGCGCGAGTATGGCGCCAAGCTGTTCGAGGCCATCGACTTCTACTGCCGCACGAACGAGGCGTATGCTCAGGTCCGGCTCTCAAGCGGGCCGTCGGGCAGGCGGAGCGTGGCTTTGCGGGGGGCGGAGAGGAAGCCTTCCGATGTAGGCGGGGAAGGAGCGTCGCAGGCCGAGCAGTCGGGGAAGGCGAAGGACATGGGGCTGGTGACTCAGGAGGACGACATGGAGTCATTCTTTCTGGCGGAGACCCTCAAGTACCTGTACCTCATCCAAGAGACAGAGCCGGGGGAGGTGGATCTGTCGCGTCAGGTCTTCAACACTGAGGCTCACCCTCTCCACATATTCGACGAATAGGGGCATAGGGATAGAAGTTGATTGCGGGATGACGGGTCGTCCAGAGATATAGGACTTTAAATGATGAGTATGTTTTTTTCCAAAGTCTACTCGCGGTCTCGTGACAAAGTGTGTGGGCTATAACATTACTAAATTAACCGATTTCGTAAATTATACCTGTCCCCTGCTCGTCATTTTATTCCTTCGCAAGCGAAATTTCACGCCATAAGCCTTGCAAGTACAGGACGCGTGTAATCCTCGATTCTGGTCAATCGTGCTCCTTGTTTCCAACCCTTTCCGTTTGACTTATTTACTTCCAGAGTTTCCTAATAGACATGTTCGAGTCGCTATCCTTCTTCATCACCTTTGCCACAGCCATTTCAAAGTCCTCCTGAGTCACGTGGATTCGCCTCTCTCGGAGGGCGAACATTCCCGCCTCTGTGCAGACAGCCTTGCACTCCGCTCCCGAAGCGTTCGGCAGCTTCTCCGCAATGCTCTTCAAATTGATGCCACGCATGAGATTCATCTTTCGGCTATGAATGGTCAAAATGTCTAGACGAGACGCCATGGTTGGGTGGGGAAACTCGATCTTACGATCGATGCGCCCGGGGCGAAGGAGGGCGGCGTCCAGGATGTCGATGCGGTTCGTGGCCATCACTACCTTGATATTTTGCGCTGGCTCGAAGCCGTCGAGTTGATTCAAGAGCTCAAGCATGGTCCGCTGTACCTCCGAGTCCCCACCCTCGCTTCCATCCACGCGCGAGGAACCGATGGAGTCGATCTCGTCCATGAAGATGATGGAGGGCGCCGCCTCCCGGGCCATCACGAAGAGCTCCCGCACCATGCGCGAGCCTTCTCCGATATACTTCTGCACCAACTCCGCCCCCGATACCCGGATAAAGGTGCAGTCCGTGTGGTGCGCCACGGCTCGAGCCAGCAGAGTCTTCCCTGTCCCGGGTGGGCTGTGCACAGAGAAGGGGGGAAGGGCAGAACAGCGATCGAATCAGAACAAGACATGCCAAAGGCCATAGCAGCTGTACCTGGCTTCGTAGCTCTACTTTTCTGTTCACGCCCCGCCCGCTCTCCTCCTTGTCACGCACCCGTACAGAAGCACCCCCTTAGGCTGAGCTACGCCCAAAGCCTCGAACAGCTCCGGATGCTTGATGGGCAGCTCAATGACCTCCTTGATTTCGCGGACCTGCTTGTCCAGCCCACCAATCATGTCGTAGGTAGAGTCTGGCACCGCCTCCACCTTCATAAGGGAGACCAGCGGGTCGACTTTGGTGGGGAGGATCTTGTGGAGTGTGTACGAATCGTTGCGCAGCGCGACGCGGGTGTTGGGCGTGCACTTGTTAATGTCCACATCCTTGTCCAGATCCACCACGTATTTTCCTTCAGGATTGACCTTGACCAGGACCTTGGTCTTCCCCATGGCTTTCACGACCTCCCCTACGTAGGAGCCCGGCTCTTGCAAGTGATGCAGCTCTTCCCGCAACAACCTCACCTTCGCATTCCACTCATTCCGTTGCGCCTTTAATCGTTGCAAATTCTGTGTCCTCTCTCTAACTACCACCTCCAGCTCATCGATCTTACTCAGATAGTACGACCGGACGCCCTTGTCCTCCCCTGAAGTAGTTGGGCCCGTGGGCCGGCTGCTCATGACCTTGGCAGTGGCCATATCTGTCCCTCCCCGCAAATATGCACAGTTTGACAGCTCCCTGCGGAAAGGGATATGTAGAGGACCGGAAACACTCATCAACGCGAATCGGATCGATGTTCTTCAGACATCCGTTTGAAAAAGCGAAACGAAACGCTGTGATAGATGGGCTTCGAAGACTTCCTAAGCGCGAAGAAGCGATGCAAGCGAGAAAGCAAAGTGCAAAGACAATTAAGGGGGAACACGAATTTCATCACACGTCGTTCATTCCAACAGCCATGTAAGCTGCCCTTTCCCCCCCATTCATGATGTGGGGCAGGCTTGGCACTCTCAATTTCTTATCCTCCGCTGCGGCTCGAGGAGGGGCACTGGCGGTTGAGGTCTTTTCCATCACAGCCCCGCGTCATCAGTCCTCGCCCGCACTTCAGCTTCCTCCTACTGTTGCAGCGGAAAGCGTTCTCAGACTGATTGCTCATCTCATTCTGTTGTGCAGGCCGCTGCGAAGACATATCAAGGGAGAGGTAGCCTTAGAGCTGTATTTTGCGGCTTATTTCTGTCTTTAGCGCTCCAAAAGGGAATGCGCGACAGCAAACGGCTTCCTCTCTCCTTTCTCCTCCTCGCCACCTTTCTACTACTTAAACTTGACATCGCGATCACAAAAAGCGCAATGTCGACCGCTCAAATGGTTCCTTGTTTGATGAAAAGGCATAGCTGTGTCATGCCTTCCTTGAAAGCGACAAGGCGCTCGTGTGGCTTTCTTCCTTCGAATTATTTCCCTACATCGACAGTACGTATAAGAAGCGAACGATTGCGCTCGTGTTACCCTGCAGCAGCTTATCCTCCAACCTGCCAAAAATTAAAAATAACATCCTTGCAACCATTGTCGTCGTTTCCATGTCCTGTTGACGTGCGGAAAAGGACCAGACTCGCTGCGACGCAAGTGCGAGAGAGGACACCGCCAGTTGAAGATACCATTTTCGCGCTCTCTTCGGGCCAGGGCCGGGCCGGCGTGGCAGTCATACGTATATCTGGGCCCCAGGCAAAGGAGTGTTTAGCCATCCTCATGGATTCGCACAGCGGGCATTCCTCCCCACCTTTCCCGGCGCCCCGCATGGCGTCCCTCCGGAAGCTCTACTGCCCTGTCGGGCAGGAGGCACTGGACCAAGCCATCGTGCTCTGGCTCCCTGGCCCCCGCTCCTTCACCGGCGAAGACACGGTGGAGCTTCACTGCCACGGCAGCCGAGCTGTCGTCCAGGGCGTGACAGAGGCCCTACTTGCCCTGGACAAGGGGGGCGAGGCTCGCGTCCGCCTGGCGGAGCCCGGTGAGTTCACCGAGCGAGCTTTCGCGAATGGGAGGATGGATTTGACGGAGGTAGAGGGCCTGGCCGACCTGATCGCGGCTGACACGGCCGCGCAGCGGAAACAGGCGTTGAAGCAGATGGGCGGGGCCTTGCGTCAGACGTACGAGGGGTGGCGGGAGGAGCTCAAAGTGTGCCTGGCCCATACGGAGGCGGTCATCGACTTCGGCGACGACGAGTTAGACGTGGACGAGGCCGCCTACGACGCCATCCGGCCCCGCGTGAGGAGGCTGAGCGAGGAGATGCGGCGGCATCTGGCGGACGGGGGGCGGGGGGAGGTGATCCGCGCGGGCATACGCGTCGCCATCGTGGGCCCGCCCAACGCAGGCAAGAGCACCATGCTCAACACCCTGGCGCGCAGGCCGGCCGCGATCGTCTCGCCCGCGGCGGGCACTACGCGGGATGTGGTGGAGGTCCAGTTGGACGTGGGGGGCCTACCCGTACTGGTCAGCGACACGGCGGGCATCCGCGAGGCGGCGCGAGACCCGGTGGAGCAGGAGGGGATTCGGCGCGCGCGGGAGGCAGCGGGGCGGGCTCAGCTGACGGTGCTGGTCCTGGACGCCGCGGAGGTGCTGGGGCAAGAGGCCTTCGCGTCCCTGGCGGGCGTAGGGCCGTTCTCAAAGGACGCGCCGCCCGAGGACCTGGAGACGGTCCTGAGAGCGGTGGGGGGGGACGCGGGCGCTCTCCTTGTGCTGAACAAGCGGGACACGGTGGAGAGCGAACACTTGCTGGAGCAGCTCCGACGTGCGGGGGCCGGGAAGGGAGGGACATCCACGGCCGCCTACTTGGTCTCCCTGTCCACTGGGGAAGGGGTGGAGGAGATGCTAGCAGGACTGCAGGCGCGGTTGGAGGAGGTGTTTGACAAGGATAGGACGGACGACGAGCGCGCGGAAGCCCCTGTCATCACCCGTGCGCGGCACCGCGTGCACGTGGAGCGATGCCTGGAGGCGCTGACGGCGTCCATGGGGGAACAGGGCCTGGGCTTGGATGTGGCCGCTGAGGAGCTGCGGATCGCCTCCACGGAGCTGGGGCGAATCACGGGGGCGGTGGACGTGGAGGAGGTGCTGGATGTGATATTCCGAGACTTTTGTATAGGGAAATGAGCGTTTTACGGGGCAGCTGTGGTGCGACGCTACGCAGAGAAAGCAAATAAAAGCATGTACTAATCTCCTGTCTCTCCTGAGCCGCTCTTGCCCCTAACCCCGTGCTTGCTTTTCCCTGATAACAACGCACTTTATCCCTCCTTTCCTTGCTTTCCTGGAGCCCAAACCCCTTCCCCACCTCCGGCCCCCGCAAGCTCGTCGTACCGGCGCCTGACTGCCTGAATATCCTGCCACGTCAACCACTTAGGCCCCTCCACCTTCCGACTGGGATTGCGGAGAAGATACGAAGGGTGGAATATGGGCATGACCAGACGGGAGCCTTGCCCATCCAGGCCCCCCTCGGTGCCGAAACGCCGCTCAAACCACTGCCCGCGGATCCGGGTGATCCCCTGCTTCTCCAGGGGGAGCAAGGCCTTGCAGGCACAGGCTCCTGCCAAGAGGATGATGAGTGGGTCGACAAGCCGGACGTTTTCCATCAGGTAGGGGAGGTACCATGCCACTTCGGAGGCCGAAGGGGTCCGGTTGTTGGGCGGGCGCCGTAAGACGACGTTGGTGATGTAGACAGAGCTCTCGTCGAGCCCCACCGAAGCCAAGATGGCGTCTAGCAGCTTCCCTGCCCGGCCCACGAAAGGTTTTCCTTCCACGTCCTCTGTCTCGCCGGGAGCTTCTCCAATCACCATGATCTTAGCCCCGGCGTTGCCTCGATGTATCACCACACGGGTCCCCTCAGCCTGCAGGGGGTCTCCTCTCAGCCCCTGCAAGGCTTGTACGAAATCTGCGTGGCCGGCATAGCGAGCGTCAGGCAGGGGGCTTACTGTTAAAGAGGTTGGTGGGGTTGGAACTTGTTCCGCAGCACTAGAAGGCGAGCGCTCGGCCGCACGCAAGAAAGTCACAGACCGCACTGTGGGTCGTATAGCCGGCAGGAGAATGCCTCGTTGCAACGACCACGCAGCTGTTCGCAGCTGTGTCAGCACTACCACAAGCATGCGAAGGATAGACTCCCCGTGAAAATAATGCTGAAAGAGAAGGGGGAAATAATGTCAATAGAGCAATAGGAGTCACACAGTGGAAGGAACCCAGGGCGGGTGGTTAATGGCATCAGTATACAAGGTGAGGTTTTCCAGCAACTTACGCGCGTTTTCATGCAGGCTCCTTCCCCTGGGTATTGTGAGGAACGACCCTGCCTGCAAAATATCCCTGAGTGCTGACTGCAAACGATCCTGTAGTGTGTAATGTGGAGATCATGTTTCTTGACGTTGATATTGGCCGGCTTGGCGAGCAGGGGCGATGCTCCTTGCCGGGAAGGTCCTGTATCGTGTTGCGTCGAATATCATAAAGTTGTCATTGATTAAGGCCTCCTCTGTTGTACATGGATCATACATCCGTAAATTTTGGGATCCAGAAGATTTGTGGCATAACATGCCATTTTGTTGTTTTTATGAGCCTTTGCAATGCGCCTGCTCACGCTAGCTGATGTCCCCCTGCGCGCGAGAAAACAGTGACGTTCAACAAGTTGGTCTCGCCAGTCAACCGGACTCGTGAGACCCGGGAAGGAGAATGCATGATAGAATTTCAGCTTTATATCGTCACAAAGCGATTGTAATTTATCAATGAATTGATGGAGAGCGACAAAATGTCATGTCATTTGTGCCTACGTTGGCAATGTTTACTTCATAGCATATATATTAAATACCTTTTAATTATTTAATGGCGATTAATTAAAAGCCATATTGAATATCTTCCCTCGAGAATAAATTGCATGAGATTAATATGTTTCAATGTTTGGGTAGTGGGTCTTTACTGTAAGTAGAAAGTCTAAATGACTAGAAGTACGCACAGTGCTCCTCCCGACGGAGGAATTTTGCCACCTGGCAGTAAATATTTCGGACGAAAATTTCATCATTGTGAGTTGTAGAGAAGGAAGTCCTCCCGTGGACACACAAATTCAAACCATTCCTATATTTCTACATTCCTACAAGACTAATAACTATGGCCTGCGTCGTGCACCTCTATGTGCCGATTCATATCGTTAACAAGATTCAAGAAATCGTCAAAATTTACAAGGCTCAACCTCATACGTCTGGACGGATGTCTTGATCATCATTAATGGTGACGTGTAGCTCTGCAATAGTATCTGCTCGCACAATCATCGTTCCCAAAGTAATGCAGCACACACTTTCCGGGGTTTTATTTGCTCGCTGGTGAATAAAACTTTTCAAGAGACCCGCGTACCTTTCTCGGTGATACATTTTTATCTTCATCTTGTGCATGTTCATGTGTCTTCATTTATCAACCATTTAATTAAAGACGTGTCTTTGCTATATATGTTTCATTTGATGCAAGTAGAGAGCCTCGGAGGAGCTCAGAGGAGACCATATACTTATGCTTGGATTTCACGCTGTTTCTCAGGAAATGCTGTGCTGGATGAAGATTGAGTGTAATTCTTCAATTGCCCCTTTTGTACTCCCTATCTGAAACCAAGCTTAAATTCCATAAATTTATTGATTTGAGGATGTTGTGAGCAGAGTTCCTTGGTGATAAAGAGAAATGTAGAGGTAAACGGATTCGGATAGGGAACCTATATGGGCCAAAGGAAGAAAGCTTAGCGCAAATTGTTTGCCCTAAAACTTTCCTACAGCTCGCAATTAATGATTTTGAGCCATAATTAAAATGATTAGTGTGTATAAGAAGCAATTAATGATGAGGATAGCCTTTTAAAGACCAAACAAAGGACAATCAAAGCGGGGAAAAGGGCGGCGGACTCGGATACTTTCCATCGCCCGAGCAACGTCTCAGCATTCCTTGCGCCTGAAAGCCTCCTGTCCTATTTTTGCTTTCTTTAGGCATTGATTGATCGGCCACAGAGAGAAATTTACCGATAGATCTCCATCAAGAGCATGCTATAAGGTCTTTTTTAAAAAATGTACGTGTTAAATTGGTGAATAGAGTTTCTTGGTCTCCCATTCATCACGAAAGCGGGCGGTAACGCGTTCTAGGACCATTACCCCAGGCGGATAAGTATTGTTTTGGTAATCGGTACGACGCCCGTGTGAGGCTCACGGTAAAACATGCCATCACGACACAGGAGACGTTTTAATGCCTGTGTTAATGCGGCGAAACAGATTTGACGGGTTCGTTTTTTATTTGCTGGTTTCGGTAGCCCTCATCTTGGTCCCGCTGTCACATGCTTTCGTGCCTCGACCGCAGCAAAATCTACCTATGCACCCCAAGCAGCTTTCCACGCGAAGCCTAGGCCGTGAGATGATCACCACGACGCTTGGCGGAGAAAATATGTCCTGGCAAGATGGCTTAGCCCTTCTTGAATCGCTAGAGTCGCCCACAGTAGAGATGTATAACAAAGTATTGAGAGCCTGTGCGCTGAGCGGTCAGTGGGAACCCGGCTGCTGGCTTCTCGATGAAATGGTTGAACTGGGTCTAGACCCAGACAGGCAAAGTTTTGTCTCTGCCATCGAGGCTTGTGGCACGCAGGGCCGCTATGAGGAGGCAAACCACGTGTTGAGTTACATGAAGGAGGCCGAGCACGAGCTGGACGAGGAAGTGTACGGCTTTGTGGCCAAAGCCTGCGAGGTTGCGGGGAACTGGAGGCAACTCATGTGGACTTTCGATGAAATGATGATGCGCGATCTGGTCCCTGACTTAGTAAGCTACAACCGTGCGATTGGAGGTTGCGGTGAAGAGGGGGAGTGGGAGATGGCCCTTTCCTTGGTGCTGGAGGCGGACAGCCGGGGAATCACGCCTGACTATGTCAGCTATGATCTGGCCATGCGAGCACTGCACAAAGCCAAGCAGGCGAATCGTGCGCACAGTCTCCTGGAGACCATGAAAAGCGCAGGAGTCGGACCTGGGAAAGAGATGCTAGGGATGGTGCTGGAGCTCTGTCGTGAGGCGGGCGACGTGGCGCGAGCCGAGGAAATTGTGCGCGAATTGGATAGAGGGGGGCTTAGTCATAGGGAAAGCGAAGGTAGATGAGATGATAGATGTATGATGATAAGTTTGTGGGGGGAAAAAACGTGTAAATAGTAGGAAAAGAAAGAATTATATCACATGAAGTCTTGAAAGATCGACCAGAAAGTCCACCCGCTAAGGAAGGCCGGCCGCAGTTCTTACAATGCCCCTCGGCTTTCTAACAATTGTCAGCTTTTCTTGTGTACAACTTGAAAAAGAATCATCCCCGTTTCCCATCCATCTCGAGAGCCTCGCTCTTAGTGAACATCGAAAGCGGTTAATGACCTTTCATCGACGACAGATCACCCAGTATGCAGGTATCCAAAAATCAAAGTTCCTGTTCAACGTAGGTACCATTGCACGGATTTCTCACCACAAGCCGTACGGTGCTGCCCCGGGCAATCTCCGTCAGAAGTCTGGCCCATACCACTAGGGCGGTGGATGGCAGGCTTGCCGTCTTCCGCCGAAATTCGCACCTTCGTATTCTCTCGTATCGAAGTCATTGGAAACTATGAGGACGCTATCATGCTCACAAACAAGCATGGTTGCCAAGTATACAATATAGCTGCCAGTCTGCGTGCTTTCTGACGCCTCGGTCCTGGTGACAGCTTGGTGACCTCCTGACCCCACGTCTGCGAGCGACCGTCGGTCTGCGCGCCGTCGACGAAACCATGAAAACGTTGTTCCTCACGCATTTTACCAACCTTCATGCGACTTACACAGTCATGGTTGGCGCCACAAGGCGAGGTGAGACTCTTAAAGAGTCATCCAAGGAGAAGGACGTTCGCATTTCTAACATCGTGGCCGCGAAAGGTAAGCGCACGGGAAAAACTTTTTGATACCTTCTGTTGCCTCTTGTCTTTCTTGTACCAGATTTTTTTGACATGCCAAATTACAGGTTGGAAAGGCAAATTAAAGCACAAACTATTATTTGCTTACTGAAAGTATAACCATGTAGTTGTGTTCCGTAGCTTGTACGCGTTATGATCATGTACCTATTTTCATGAGGCATATTTAGACAAATTGCTTGTTCTGTACGTCTGCTGGGCACGATTCATGTGAAGCAAATTATGCACGGTGTACATGGCACCATTTTTTTTTAATTTCGAAAATTGTGTCATTGATTTGAGTGCATCACGTAGTAGGAGCACGATTTGTCTTGGTAGCTCTCCCGACCTTGTGTTTCTTACCCATCTCTGTCATCACCAACGTCAACATTTTATGGTGCTTCCAGGCGTCGCCGATGCCATTCGCACGAGTTTGGGCCCTCGTGGCATGGACAAGATGATCCAGCGCGGTGACGGGGAGGTCATCATCACCAACGATGGCGCTACCATACTGGGGCAGATGTCAGTCTTCCATCCCTGCGCGAAAATGCTCGTGGAGCTATCAAAGTCTCAGGACATCGAGGCGGGCGACGGGACGACAAGTGTGGTGGTCCTTGCCGGCTCTATGCTAAACGCATGTTCTGACCTTTTGGCCAAAGGAATCCATCCCACCATGATCGCGGACTCCTTCAAGGCCGCCTCGGAGAAGGCAGAGGAGATCTTACAGGCCATGTCGAAGCCCGTGGACCTTCGCGCGCGGGAGACGCTCATTGACGCGGTGGTGACATGTCTGAGCAGTAAGGTGGTCTCCCAAAATTCCGACATCCTTGCCCCGATCGCCGTGGACGCGGTGCTGAAGATCATCGACCCCGACACGGCCAGGAACGTGGATCTGAACGACATCCGTATCGTCAAGCAGCTCGGGGGGACGGTGGACGACACCGAGCTCGTGCCAGGGATAGTTTTTGAGAAGGGCGCCAACAAGGGGGCAGCCGGAGGCCCTACCCGCATCGAGAAGGCGAAGGTGGGCCTGATCCAATTCCACCTTTCTGCCCCGAAGACGGACATGGAGAATAACGTAGTCGTCTCCGACTACGCGGCCATGGACCGGATCTTGCGGGAGGAGCGCAAGTACATATTGAACCTGGTCAAGAAGATCAAAAAATCTGGCTGCAATGTCCTGCTTGTGCAAAAATCCATTCTTCGGGACGCCTACAACGACCTTTCCCTCCATTTCCTGGCCAAGATGGACATCATGGTGATCACGGAGGTTGAGCGGACCGACGTCGAGTTCATCCAACGCACCCTGGGCTGCATGCCTGTTGCGCACATCGACTCGTTCACGCCCGATAAGCTTGGTTCGGCGGAGCTGGTGACGGAGGTGACGGTGCCGGGGGGGTCTCACAAGGTGGTGAAGGTCACGGGTGTGCAGAACCCGGGCTCGACCATGTCCATCCTGATCCGCGGCTCGAACAAGCTGGTCTTGGAGGAGGCGGATCGCTCTCTGCACGACGCCCTTTGTGTGGTGCGGAGCCTGGTCAAGAAACGCTTCCTGATCGCCGGGGGGGGGGCGGCGGAGACGGAAGTGAACCTGGGTCTCACCGAGTGGTCTAAGATGCAGGCGGGGATGAAAGCCTACTGCGTGGCTGCGTTCGCCCAGTCCTTGGAGGTGGTGCCTTACACGCTCGCGGAGAACGGAGGATTGAATCCCATCGCGATCGTGACGGAGCTTCGGCGTCGGCACGCGGGGGGGGAGAAGGGCACCGGTATTAACGTGCGACAGTCAAATATCTCGGACATGTACGAGGAGAGGGTGGTGCAGCCCCTGCTGGTGAGCCTGAGTGCCATCTCCCTGGCGTCGGAGACTGTG